>Ga0307417_10001338_pt1 | contig 10303 bp, 7 predicted proteins | sample SalMarWE160210MG_2_FD_202514 | JGI IMG/M metagenome (GOLD analysis project Ga0307417, IMG submission 202514) | Salt marsh sediment microbial communities from the Plum Island Ecosystem LTER, Massachusetts, United States - WE1602-10 | ecosystem: Environmental > Aquatic > Marine > Intertidal zone >...
GAGGAGAGCTCGAATCATGAAGAAGTGGATTCCGCTCATTGCAGTGGTGGTTGTTGTGGCGGCCTTGGGCGTGTGGCGTCTGGCTGCCGGCAACCGCCCTGAGTGGACGACGTCGTCGCCGCAGGCGCTGGCCGAGTTCCAGGCCGCGATGGACGACTCGATGAAGATGTACACGGGCGAGGCCCAGAGGCACTTCGAGAAGGCGGTGCAGCTCGACCCCGACTTCATGATGGCCAGGCTCGAGCTGCTCCTGACCGGCAAGCAGATGGGCAAAGACAGGAAGGCCGAGATCAAGGCCTTGGTGGAGAACGCAGATCTGGATCGCCTCAACCCGAGAGAGAGATTCATCTTCGAGCGGGTCAAGGCTGCCATCGAGGATCGCGGATCGGACGCAGACAAGATCCTGGACGACTACCTGGCCAAGCACCCCGAGGATCCCTATGCACTCTTCGAAAAGGCCAGCGTCCTGTGGCATACGGGGAAGCTCGATGCGGCGAAGAACCTCTTCCAGCGCCTGATCAAGGTGGCTCCGAACTGGGTCTTGGCTTACAACAGCCTCGGGTACATCGCGATGCAGCAGGAGGAGTTCGAGAAGTCGGAGGAGAACTTCACGACCTACCGTTTCATTGCTCCGGATCAGGCCAACCCTCACGACTCCCTTGGTGAACTGCTCAACCTGACCGGCCGCTATGCCGAGGCGGAGCAGGAGCTCGACGCTGCACTGAAGACGAAGCCGGACTTCTGCGCCTCCTACAACCATCTCGCGTGGACCCATCTCCTCGACGGCAGGCCGGAAGCGGCGGAGCAGGATCTGAAGCGGCTGTCGGAGCAGAAGGGATGCGACCCCTACCTCGAACAAACCAGGTGCATGGTCAAGCTGTGGGAGCCGACGCGGCAGCACAAGTGGAGCCAGGTTCTCGAGGCTGCCAAGCAGGAGGGCTGTATCAAGGACGGCAAGATGGGATCAGGGCCGGGCGGGCTCTACGTCTTCATCGCGGCCGCCATGCTCGGCGACAATGAGCTCTGCGACCAAATGGAGGCGCCGCTGGTGAAGGCGACCTCCAAGGAGGGGACGGGAGCGCGGCACATGGAGGCGGTGCTCGACCACCTGCGAGGGATCAGGGCTGCCGCGGCGGGCCGCTACTCCAAGGCCGCGGGGTTGCTGCGCAAGGCCGACGAGGGGCTGACGTTCGCAGGAAGCGCCGACGGGCTGTTCAAGCTGTACAACCAGGCCTGTCTGGCCGAGGTGCTGCGGAAGGCCGACGACGCGTCCGGCGCAGTGGCCGTGATCCGTCAGATACGCCGGGTCAACCCGGCCATGGCGCAGGACTTCGAGTCCGGCCGCTGGCGCCCCCTGGGGGTTTAACCCACATCATTCAGACGCAATCCGCTGCGACCGGCAATTCACCAGCCATCACCGTGCTCTTCGTGTTGTCCTCCTACCGACGTGAAGCTTGCGGCCACCCCCGCCCGGGACATCCCTGCGGCTCACTCGCAGCGCTGAAACCTCCGAGACAGTAGCCTCGTAACTGCGGGTAGCAAGCCATCAACCATGATCGAGACGATCGGGTTGGAGCCCACGGCAAGGGCCGGTTTGGTGGCGGCGGGAGAGCACAGGCGATGAAGAAGTGGATCCTCATGGCCGTTGTCGTGGCGGTAACGGCGGGCGTCAGCGGATGGCGCCTGCTCGCGGGCCACCGCCCCGAGTGGACGACCTCGTCGCCGCAGGCCCTGGCGGAGTTTCAGGCGGGGATGGAGGAGCGGAACAAACTCTACATGGCCGAGGCCAGGCAGCACTTCGAGAAGGCGTTGGAGCTCGATCCGGACTTTGCAATGGCCAAGCTGCAGCTCGCACTTGACAACTCGAATGGCGACGAGAAGAGCCGTGACAGGATCAAGGCGGTGGTCGATGCGGCCGATCTGGATCGCCTGACGCCACGCGAGAGGTTCTTCTTCGAGCGCGCGCAGGCCGCGCTCGAGAACCGTCGCGAGGACATCCCCAAGCTCCTCGACCGGTTCCTGGAGCAGGATCCTGAGGACCCTTACGCGCTCCACTCGAAGGCGCTGGCCCTGTGGTTCGGAGGTGCCCCGGATGAGGCCAGACACGTGTATCAGCGCCTGGCCAAGGTGGCCCCGAACTGGGTCTTGGCTTACAACGGGCTCGCGTACATCGAGATGCAACAGGGCAGCTTCGAGAAGGCCGAGGAGTCCTTCCTCACCTACCGGTTCATCGCCCCGGATCAGGCGAACCCCCATGATTCGCTGGGCGAGCTGCTTATCCTGACCGGCCGCTACGACGAGGCGGAGAGCGAGCTCGAAGCGGCTGTTACCACGAAGCCCGACTTCTGCGCCGCGTACCAGCACCTGGTGCTAACGCACCTGCTGCAGGGGCGACCCACAGCGGCCGCCGATGACGTCCGGAGGGCGTCGGAGCAGCAGGAGTGTAAAGACTTCACCACGCCGTTCACATGCATGGTCTCGCTGTGGGAGCCGGCCGCCGGTCATCGCTGGAAGGAGCTTCTCGAGACCGCCGAGCGTGAGGGCTGCCTGAAAGACGGGTACCCGCGTGATGCCGTGCTCCTCGAGGTCTACCGTGCCGCCGCGATGCTCGGTGACAACGAGCTGTGCGACCGGATCGAGAGCCGGGTCGAGGAGTGGATCGACAAGGGGCGGCAGGAGGCCGTACCCACGTTGGCTGCTCTGCTGGCCCACTTGCGAGGCGTTCGCGCAGCGTCTGCCGGCCGCCTCAAAGCCGCGGCCAGGCTCCTGCGCGAGGCGGACGACGGGCTGACCTATCGGCAAAGCCTCGAGGGAATCCGCAAGCTCCTGAACAGAGTGTGCCTGGCCGAGGTCCTGCAGAAGGCCGGGGACAGCCAGGGCGCAGTCGCAACGCTACGCGAGGTGCGGCGCGTCAACCCGGCCCTGGCTCAGGAGTTCGAGTCCGGCCGCTGGCGCCCACTCGGGCTATCCTAGCCCGGATCATACACTCGCGATCCACTACGGCCGGCGAGACGTCAGCCGTTGCTGTACGTCCCGGGTCCTGCGGGCACCGCCGGGGTCGCTCACGGTTTCCCGACTTGAGCTCGCAGCCGGTTCCAGTGAGCCGCGGCGGACCGTCGACGACAGGTGCCACGCAGCGGGAGGTTCAGCCCGGTGCGCCACGCCGTTTCACGGAGCCAGGAACAACGCACGTTGAATTGGAATGAGGATTGCATGAGTGGTCCTGGTATGGAAGCTCGAAGGAGAGCGTGACGGCGTGGGAACGTGGGCCTGGGACCTGTACTGCGAGGGTTACACTGTGGTGCCGGATGTGGACACGGCCTCGCACGCCGTTTTCCCGAAACGGAACTCAAGTCAAACAGGGGAGGCACCATGAAGACCCAAACCGCCCGCCTCGTTTTGATTCTCGGCCTGATCACGACTGTCGGCCTCGTGATGCCGGCGTGGCCGGCCGCCGCGGCGCCGCAGACACCAGCGCTGACGCCGACGCCGGTTCCCGGTGCGCCGGCCGGAGTCTTCTCCGGTGCGGTGCAGGTGACCAGCGTGTCGGTGCTGATCCGCGCCACCGACGCGGCGGGCCGCCCGGTAACAGATCTCCGCTCCGACGAGGTCGAGGTGCGCGAGGACGGCGTGCCCGCCGATGAGGTGGGTATCGAGCCGCTGGTGCCGAAGGGTCGGGCCGTTGCTGTCGCAGCTCCGCACGCCTCCCGCGGCACCGAGCCCGCCGCGGCGCCACCTGCGGCTATCACCATCCCATCCACGAAGGTCACGGTCTACCTGCAGGCCGATCTCCTCAACCGCGAGCAGCTCTCATGGGCGATCAAGGGGCTCCGGAACGAGGCCGACAAGCTGGTCACCCTGGGCCCGATGAACCTAGTCGTGGCCGACCCCGACCCGACTTTGGAAGCGAGCGAGATCAAGACAACCGAGGGGATCGACGAAGCTCTCGATCGACTGAAGGAGCACTCTCATCTCTACAGTGTGATCGAACGCATCCGCCGGGACTTCCGGCGCAACGCGGCCGACATGCCAGCAAGCATCAAGCGCCACCTGGCGCTCCAATCGACCAGCGAGGAGCTGCGCCGTGTCGGCGACAGCGTCGAGCGCCTGCGGAGCTGGAACTCCAAGCAGAAGAGGGAGGGGGGCCGGGTTCTGGTGCTCGCCTCCAGCGGCTTCGAGCTCGATCCGTGGGCCTACTACAGCGCCTTCCTGGACCCCCAGAGTCGGGATCGCTCTGCGACGGAAGACCAGAGAGTTCAGCTGGCCAATCAGTGGCAGGCGGTCAGCCAGGAGCTGGTCGGCAACGGCTGGACGGTGCTCGGCTTTTCCGGCGGCATGCCGGCGATGGACGCGATGACGGCGGCCGAGACCAGCGGCCACGAGAGATTCGCTAGCTTCGTCGATAAGAACAACCCCAACCCTGCAGGCTCAACGACCGCCGAACAGGGCACGACCGTGAGCTACGCGCTGGACCCCCTTCGCCAGGCGGCGCGCGATTCCGGGGGAGAGGTGGCGGTGTCACCGGCCCAGCTGGCGGGCGACCTGACCGCGATGGAGTCCGCCTATGTCCTGTCGTACACCATGAGTCGGCCCCCCGACAGCGGGGTTCATCACCTGCAGGTCACAATCCGGCGTGCCGGCGTCAGCGTGCTGGCGCCGACCGTGACGCGGGCGGTGTCGCCTCACACCAGCGACCGTGAGCGGGTCAGAGCGCTCCTGTCGGGCCACGGCGATCGAGGCGAGGTTCCGTTCGAGGTCGAGGTGACGGATGTCACCGGTTCGCGTCGAAAGGGGTACAGCGGGCGGCTGGTGGTGACCGGTCACCTCGGTCAGGTGCTGCCGGTGCTCCTGAGCTCGAAGACGCCGCGCATGGAGGTATCAGTGGGGGTCGACACCGGCACCCGGGAGCCCTTTGTTTCCCAGGGCGAGCCGATGCCGCTGCGGCTGGCGGACCAGCAGGGGACCTGGATCTACGAGTCGCCGATCCAGTGGCCGGCCGGGGCGAAGGCCGTTGCTGTCGTCGTATCCGAGACGACGACCGACACCTGGGGCGGTGGGGTCGCTGAGCTGGGGCAGTAGCGCTCTCGTTCATCCGGTCAGGGATGCAAGAGGGAGGTGAGGTCGTCACCCGTGGACGCCGATGTCTTTCGCTGCGGCCCGGGACCCGGGCCGGCTCCGTCATCGGTGGGCAGCGATGGGATCGGTTGCTCCGGCGAGGCGGATGTCGCGGGCGTTCGGGCCGAGGGTGATTTCCTGGGGTAGGTGCGCTCCGCGGACCCAGACGATGCGTTGGTGCTCGATCAGCTCCTTGAGGCGCGTGACCTCCTTGCGGAGAGCCATCAGGCTTCCGATGTCCTTGACGTCGACCCACTTCTGGTCGGAAGCCTCGGCAAGCTGCTCGTCGGTGCTCTGCTCCTTGGGTGCCGGCCGTATCCGCCAAACCAGGAGCGGCACCCTCAGGTCCTGGAGGTAGCGGCGCACCGCGCCGGCAGCGTTGGTGCTCCCGTCAGGCTCCTGTTGGCCCAGACAGAGCACCACCGCCCGTCGCCGGTTGTCGCGGGCCGCCAGGTTCGCGGCGACGGCCACGGCATCGGCGACCTTCCGCTCCGCGGTTCCGACCTGACGGTGCCCACAGTCCGTGATGAACCATGGGAGCCAGTACCACGTGCTTGTTCCGGGCTTCGTGAACGTGAACAGGCTGACCGACCGGGAGGCGGAGACATCGCGGCCGGACGGAACGGGCTCCCCGACGCGCACGAGAGCTGCTGACTCCCGCCGATACTGGCGGCGCCCGGTCAGGAAAACCGCAGCCCTTCCCGCCCTGGTGGAGGCCATCCGCTCTTCAACCTCCAGCCAGGGTGAGAGTGTGTCCCAGACCCCGAGATCCCTCACCACGATGATGAGCGCCGGGTCGTCGTCGATTGCATCCACGACGAGATCCTCGCCGTTGGCCCGGAACCACCCGTCCCAGGTGCGGGGCCGTGGCGGGCGCTTGTTCTTCAAGACGATCGGAATCGCGGTCAGCTCGGCCGAGGTAGCCGTCAGCTGTCCCCCGCCGAACAGCAGCGTTCTCTCGCAGACGACGTCATTGCGGAACTCGAGGCGGGCCTCGAGAACATGGGTCTGCTCATTTGCGAAGCCCGAGAGATCGACGGCCTCGGAGCCCGTGGTCGGAACTGGCCTTCCGTCCACCGAGCAGCTGATCCGATGGGGTACACCCAGCCCCGGCGCCCACCACACGAGGCGCGCAGCCTTCACCCGCATTGAGCCGTCGGTCACCGGCACGATCCTGGCGTCGGCCTGCCGTTGGGGGAGGTTGAGGAGCTGGCGGTCGCGGCCGAGCTCATGGCCGTTGCGGTCGTAGGCGGCCGCGGTCAGCGCGCGCGGCTCCAGGGTGCTGTCCAGCGGGATCGTCGCCTTCCACGGCGGGGCGGTCATCGTGGCGACCGGCCGCGAGTCGAGGTAGAGCACGACCCGGGCCACCGGCCCCGCGACCGCCACCTGGACGCTCTGCATACCGGTCACGACCTCAATGAAGAGAGTCAAGAACGTGACCATAGTCGTAGCCTCCCAACCCGGACGGTTGCCGGCGGCGTGCGTCTACCTGCAGCCGATCGAAGGTCTCCAGCTCAACAGAGTAGCAAGCTCTGTACCAGGGCTCGCACTTTCGATCTCGAGAGGCGACTGTCTCTCGTGGGGACACTCCCGTCCTCTAGTGGGGACGGAAGCCTCACCGGACGCGCACAGCGCGTCCAGATCGGGGGCTGCGAGCGGGCCTCTATTCCTCTTCGAGCGCGCGCCGGAGGTCGGGGAAGCCGGCAAGCCAGAGACCGCCGTCGATGGTCCAGCAGTCGCCCGTGACATAGGGGTGGCGGTCGCCGGCGAGGTCGGCGGCGAGCACGGCAACTTCCTCGACCGACGCCAGCCGCCCGAGCGGGACGTGCCGCGCCAACCGCTTCTGCACCGATGGGTCGGCGTAGCCCAGGTTGCGGGCGGCGTTTTCGGTCACCATGATGCCGGGCGCGAGGGCGTTGACGCGGATCCCGAACGGGCCCCACTCCTGCGCCAGTGACCGGGTCATGGCGAGCACGCCGCCCTTGGCGGACGCCGAATGGACGACGCCGGAGGCGCCCGTCCACGCATAGGTGGCGATGATGTTCAGGATCGCGCCGCCGCGGTCCTGCATGCGCCGCCCAGCCTCCTGCGAGCAGTTCCAGGTGCCGTCGAGGACGATGCCGCGAACCGCTTCCCAGCCGCCGGCGGAGAGGTCCTCCGCGCGGATGACGAAGTTCCCTGCCGCGTTGTTGACGAGCGCCTCGATGTGGCCGAACTGCTGCTCGGCGCGGTCGCACAGGTGGGCGACCGCGGCCCGGTCCCGGACATCGCATGCCACGGCCTCCGCCTGGGCGCCCTCGGCGCGCAACGCCTCGGCGGCGCCGGTCAGGCGGTCGTGGCTGCGACTGGCGAGAACAATGGGGTAGTCGCGGCTTGCGAGCTCACGGGCGATGGCGAACCCGAGGCCACTGCCGCCGCCGGTGATGATGGCTGCTCCGTGTGGGGGGCGGCGGGCGACGTCGAGCTCGAGCGTGCGGGGCATGGCGTCCTCTGCCGGATCGTGGGGGCGGACAGTGTCGGTTTCTGGCCGAGCTTTCATCGCGATCATCGTACCTCATCAACGCAGGCGCGATGGGCGGTTTGTTCTGTCTCCTCAGTCGGGACAGTCGTACCCGACCGGTGGCATCTGTGTTGGAACGGCAAGCAGGAACTCGGCGTCCCCGGTCCCGTCGGGGTTGCCGTCGACCTTGGACACGTAGGCCATGAAGTAGGTGATGACGTCTGCGGCGCAGGGATCCGGAGTAATGTCAGCCGGATCGAGCCACAGCTCCACCGTGATCGGTCCCTGCACCTTGCCGATTCCGAGCTGGGAGAACAGCCACTGCCTTCCGGATGCCGTGAGAATATCTGCGCTTCCCTCCTTGAGCACAGCGGCGCCGGCGCCGAGGAACCGGTAGTGCACGGTGATCGGATTGAGAGAGATATTGAAGATTCCGAGGCTCGAGCGGAATCGGTCGTCGTTGCGGGCGCCTGCGATGTAGGAGGGGGTCGTGGACCCATTCCAAAGTAGCTCGTTGGCGGGAACGGTCTGGCCGTAGGTCCCCGCGGTGCTGCCGGTGTTGTAGGTGCGGCTGGTGACGAGGAGGTCGCACTGGCCAGGGTTGGAAGGGAAGAAGTCCTTCTCGCAGTTGATGTTCAGTGCGCCCTTGGAGTTGGAGGTGATGCCGAACTTGGTTTGCAGGACATCCTCGATGAGCAAAGTTTGGCGGGCGGTGAGCGTCAGGGTGACGGGGAAGGTGAAGTCCCAGTCGTTGGTGTGGTCGAACGGAAAGTACACGAGACCGACCTGCACGGTGTCGTTCCTGAGGTTGTGAATGGCGACATCGCTCACCCAGTAAGTGGGTGGTGTGCCGGTTCCCGAGGTGTGGGCCACGACAGGGATGATGAACGAGTCGCTGATCATCTGAGCCGACGCCGCCGGGGCGATCGACGTGGCCGCCGCCAATACGGCGCACAAAGACAACGTCCCTTTCATACTAGTCTCCTCCCCAGGTTGTAGTCACTTCCTGACACGAATGTGGTCCCCGGGCCAAGAGCTGTCAACGTGTCCCGTACTCGCGGTGCGTGCGCATGATCCGGCACATGGCGGGAGAGCAGGTGTCGACGCGCTCCGTCGCTTCCGGCAAGGGGCTCGATCAACGGTGGCCCGCCCCTTGAAGGGCGGTAGAATGAGGAGTGCACGTCATTGTCACAGGGGGGGGGCCGGCCGGTTGCTTTGCGGCGCTGCGCTTGCGCCAGGGGCGACCTACCTGGCGGGTGACGGTGATCGAACGCCGCGGTTCCGAGGCGGGCTCGCCCCGCGGCTGTGCCTTCTGTGCCGGTGTGCTGTCGGCGGAAGTGACATCGGGCCTTGAGGAGCTCGGCCTCCGGCTTCCCGAGGAGACGATTCTGAGCCGGTTGCGGGGGATCAGGTGGTTCCTCCCGGAAGGCGATCCCGTCGTCTACCGGCCGCTGGGCGAGATGCTGCCAACCGTTTCGCGCGGAGGCCTACGAGGCGTTCCCTCGTTCGACCACTGGCTGCAGGAGCAGGTAGTTGCGGCCGGGGCCGAGCTCCGCCGGGCCTGGGTGACCCGGGTCGACTGGGCGGACCCCGGCTGGCGGGTCGAGCTGGAAGGCGGCGAGGCGCTCGTTGGCGATCGGGCGATCCTGGCGCATGGGCTCAATGGCAAGAGCGTTGGCGGGCGGTGGGCACAGACTGTGCGCTACGCTCCACCGCGGACGGCGCGCGCCATTCAGGCGGAGGTGACCCTCGACCCGGCGGTGCCGGAAGACGAGGTCCTGGTCTTCACTGGCTTCCATCCCGGCGTCGACTTTATCGGCGTGACTCCGAAGGGGGAAGGGCGCGCTACGCTCACCGGCATTGGACGAAACGCGGTGCGGTTGGCCGCTCGGACGCTGCTGGAGACGCCACCTCTGAGTACGTATGTCAGGCCGGCCTGCTCGTTGGAATGCTCGTGCCGCCCGCGATATGTGGAGACGGGAGGCTGGGTCGCCGCGGCTCATGGCCTGCTCGTGGCCGGCGACCTGCTCGCCAGCCGCTTCTACAAGAACGGGATCGGATCGGCGTACTACACGGGAACCACCGCCGCGGAAGCGGTCATGGAAAACTACGGCCAGCGGTACCTGGACCGGGTCTCCCGCCGGTTCAACATGGACAACCGGGTGGCGCGGGCGCTGTTTTGGGCGTGCGGCCAGATCTCTCGCCGGCCCGTTCTCCACCGTAAGCTGCGACCTTCCCGCCTCGACCGCCGTCTTGGCCCCATGGCCTGGGCGATATTCCAGGGCACAGAGCCCTATGCGAGGATTGCCCGCAGGGCGGTGATTGGAGGGTGGAAGTGACCGGCTCTCGGGGGGTTCAGCGTGGACGTCTCGACACCGATCTCGGGAGACCGGTGGGCGCCGGGTCCGCCATTGCGGTCATCGGTGGGGGTCCCGGCGGCTGTGCCGCCGCCCTCGGGTTGCGTCGGCTCGCTCCGGAGGCCGAGGTTCTGCTCTTCGAGTACAAGCACTTCGGCGAGCACTACAACCAGTGCATGGGGGTGCTTAGCCCGCCGTTCGACCGGGTCCTTGCGGACGCGACCGGTCTGTCGCTTCCGTCCGAGCTGGTCAAGGGCAGCGTGGACACGTACGTTCTGCACGGCAGCACGAGCTCTCTGCCGCTACATGACGAGGTGAGTGCGGAGGCGTC
>Ga0307417_10001339_pt1 | contig 10302 bp, 2 predicted proteins | sample SalMarWE160210MG_2_FD_202514 | JGI IMG/M metagenome (GOLD analysis project Ga0307417, IMG submission 202514) | Salt marsh sediment microbial communities from the Plum Island Ecosystem LTER, Massachusetts, United States - WE1602-10 | ecosystem: Environmental > Aquatic > Marine > Intertidal zone >...
TGCCATTAATATGTGGCAGAAGCGGATGTTACGACGCAGTAATACCGACAACAACCAATGGGCCCATGAGCTTCGGTTAAACCGAAGTTTGCAATCAGGGGTGCGCCATGCAGAGCCACACAGTGAAGAAAAATCAACCAGACGATCCCAACCCGGTTTCCAGTGAGCCGGGAACCTCCGATGCTCCGAAAATAGTGGTTTGCGTCGATGAGTCGGATTCTTCCTCGAAGGTCATTCCGCGCGCCCAGGCGGTGGCGAACGCGCTTGGCGCGGAGGTGATGCTGGTTCATGTGATCGAACCGCAGGGGGCCGTATCGGCTCCATTCGACCCAGTGGAATGGGATATCCGTCGCCGAAAGGCGCGCCTCCATGTTTCACGGCTCGCCAGCGAGCATGCGACCGATGGCCAAACAATTGCGAGCAAGGTTCTCGAAGGACGCCTTGCCGAACACATCTGCGCCTGTGTTTCGGGTCGGCCGGAAGACATAATCGCGCTTTGCCGCAGGGATGGCGATGCGCGGTGGCATGTTGGCAGCACTCTCCACCGAATACTGGAGTCAGGTCCGGGCTCCATCCTTCTGGTTCCCGAAAACGTTGCAGAGACCAAGATTGCACGATTTGCGCGTGTTTTCGTTCCCCTGGATGGTTCTTCACGGGCCGAAAGTTCCGTGCCGGTTGCCATGAAGATCGCCCAAGCCCAGGGTGCGGAGATTGTTCTTATCCACGCAACGCCAGAACCTGTTCTCACCCATGCGGGACCGTTGGAGCCTGAAGACATTGCATTGAGGGACCGGCTTCAGCGCCGCAATGAACGGGTAGCGCACGAATATCTCGAACGCATTCGCGCACGGATCAACGCCAACGGCCTAGCCGTTCGCACGCTGATTCTTAAAGGCGGTGATGTGCGCAGGCTTCTGGCCGACGCAATGACCGCGGAATCCGAAGCTCTTCTGTTAATGACGTCGCATGGAGTAAGTGGTCACGGCGACGTGCCGTCAGGGGACATCGCCAGTTTCATGCTCACCAGGTCCGCCGTTCCGATCTTGATGATCAAACGGCCACGCGAGAAGGACAACAAACACATTTTCTCCGAAGCTGAATCCAAGGGAGTGAGGCGTCCGGCCGGTACCACTGGATGACAGTCAGCGCGCAGGCCAAGCAGAGTGCGGCCATCGAGAAAGAGGCGCGCGATCTAGCTGGGTCACATTTGATTGTGCATGGCGCGAAGCCCGCGATGGCGCTTCATAACCGCCTCCAGCCAATGCCGGCATGGCTGGACAGGGTTAAATCTTATTGCCAGGAGCCGGATCCAGCACACTCGCGAGCGGCAGATTGGTTGCTGGACAACGACTACCAGATCCTGCGCGCTATACGTCAGGTTGGCGAAGACTTGCCCGGGCAATTTTACCGCCGCCTGCCGGTTCTCGCCGACAAAGCCAACGCAAATTTTCCCAGAATCTACGCATTGGCCCACGCGATCCTTGATGCAACGCGGCTTCAGCTTTCGGCGGGATCAATCGTAGTTTACGTGCACGCCTATGAGGAAGTGTCGGCGCTTTCGATCGCGGAACTATGGGCCCTTCCCTCCATGCTTCGCCTGGCGAGCCTGGGCATCCTCGGCGAAGCTTTTCATCAGCTGAATCCAGATCTTGCGCTGCCCTTTGAGCCGGACCGTTACATGCTGGATGGCCATACGAGCGATCCGACGGACCGGATATCGCGCGCCATAGCAAATCTAAGTGTCATTCATACCATCGAATGGCGTGATATCGTCGACCAGATCAGCCGCGTGGAAGCCATCCTCCGCCGCGATCCGGCCAAAGTCTATGCGCGGATGGATTTCGCCACGCGCGACCGGTATCGGCGCGTCGTCGAGGAACTTGCCGACGGTTCCGAATCGTCCGAAACGCAAGTCGCCAATGAGGCTATTGAACTTTCAAAACAGCCGTCAGCGGACGACCGGCGGAGCCATGTCGGATACTGGCTGATCGGCAACGGCCTGCCTAAAATGGAGGCCAGGCTCAGTTACAGGGCGCCACTTCGAACGCGCTTGCATCAGCTGCTCGATCGGAATGCATACTTAATTTATGCAGCCGCGCTCATCGTTGTCGGTCTTGCGGCATTCGTGGCGCCGGTTGCCAATCTTGTTTTGAGCGGTGCGGGCGTGTGGGCGTTGATCGGAGGCATTGGGTTGTCGCTCCTCCCCGCGACCGTGCTTAGTATAGCCGTCGTGCACTGGATGATCGCCGCGTTCACCAGCCCGCGCATGCTTCCCATAATGGATTTTCGAACGGGCATTCCCGAGGATTTTCCGACGGCAGTGGTCGTCCCGCTGATCCTGGCGAATATTGAGGAAGTCCCGGCTTTCATCGAGCATCTCGAACTCAGGAGGCTGTCCAACCCCGACCCGATGCTCCGTTTCGTACTCCTGACCGACCTTGCAGACGCGGACAGCGAGAGGTTGCCCGGAGATGCGGCCATCGAGGAGGCTCTGGCGACTGCCATACGAAATCTCAATGGTAAGTATGGCGGACCGGACGGAGGACCATTTTTCCTGATGCACCGCACCCGGCAATACAATCCCGCCGAAGGTTGCTGGATGGCATGGGAGCGCAAGCGGGGAAAACTCGAGCATTTCAATAAATTTGTTCTTGGCGGACCAGCCAATGACTTCGCCTTGACCGAAGGCGACATCGCGCGGCTGCAAGGTATACGCTTCGTCATCACGCTGGATGACGATACAACGCTGCCGCCCGAAACCGCAGCGCGGCTCGTCGGCGTGTTGGCACATCCGCTCAATAGGGCAGTGTTTGACCCCAAAACTGGCCGCGTTATTTCTGGCTACACAGTTATCCAGCCACGCATAGAAATACTACCTCAGCAGAGTTCGGTTTCGTTGTTTTGCCGCCTTTATTCTGGCGATACGGCAATCGACATCTATTCGCGTGCGGTATCCGACGTTTATCAGGACCTTTTCGGATCCGGAATTTTCATCGGCAAGGGAATCTATGAGGTCTCCGCTTTTCAGCGATGCCTGGAAAAGGGCATGCCGGAAAATGCAATCCTCAGTCACGACCTCCTTGAAGGCATTCATGGTCGCACGGCACTCGCTTCGAACATTGTTCTTTATGAAAATTACCCCTCGACCTATCCGGAACACGCGCTGCGCCTGCACCGTTGGGTTCGGGGCGACTGGCAGCTTATCCCCTGGCTCGGCCGGCATGTTCCCGTTGCGGACGGATTGCGGGCCAGGAATCTGTTATCGACGATCGACCGTTGGAAGATCATCGACAATATGCGCCGCAGTCTCATCGCGCCTGCCTTGCTTCTGTTCTTTGTCGGCGGATGGATGATTGTTCCCATCAGCGCCTGGCTTTGGACAATACTCGCGGCCGCAGCGCCTGGAGCATATCTGATCAGCGGCTTTTTTTCAGGATCAGCCCGCGACATACGACACGGTCTTCTTGGAGACCTTGCCCATCGGCTTGTCGAAAATGGAGGCCGCTGGTTTTTGTCGATCGCGTTCCTGGTAAGCGATACGCTTGTATCGGTGGATGCCATATTTCGTACGCTGTGGCGGTTGTTTGTCAGCCGCCGTCGCTTGCTCGAATGGCGTTCTGCCGCGCATGTTGCGGCGGGAATGGAAGATGCCAGCCTCCGACTGGCGACGTGGCGGCTGATGTGGCCATCCTCCGTATTTTCGCTTGTTCTGGGGATTGATCTGGCGCTTTACAGCCCAGCCACCTTCATGCCAGCCGTCCCGATCCTAGCGCTGTGGTTCGCAGCACCGGAAATCGCCGTCTGGCTCGGCAAACCGCGCGTACCGCGCCGGGAGACGCTCGACGACGGCGAGCGGGCCTTCCTACGACAGGTTGCGCGCCAGTCGTGGCTCTACTTCGAAACATTCGCCGGGCCCGGGGACAATTGGCTGCCGCCAGACAATTACCAGGAAGAACCGAAGGGCGAAGTCGCACACCGGACGTCGCCAACCAATATCGGTCTGTTTTTGACCTCGGCACTTTCAGCACTGGAATTCGGGTTCATCGGGACGCGTGATTTCTCCGTACGAGCCCGCAACGCTCTTGATTCGCTTGCCCGCATAAAGACCTATCACGGCCATATACTGAATTGGTACGACACACGGACGCTCGATCCGCTTGAGCCGCGATATGTTTCGACCGTCGACAGTGGGAATCTTGCCATATGTCTTGTTGCACTGAAGCAGGGCAGCATAGACGCCACATCGCGGCCGACCTGCGGCAAGGAGATGTGGGATGGACTTGCCTGTACTTTTGACATCCTTATTGGGATCGCCCGCAAACTTACGAGAGCAAATGCCGCCGAGCTTGACCGGCGCGAAATAGAATTCAGGCGCGCGCTTGCGCAAGCGCGTGAAAATTCACAACAATGGTTGCCGGTCCTGAATCATATTTCCGGTGCGTTTTGGCCAGAACTCGAGACGGCGGTCAGCCATGCAATTGAAAATTCGGACCCCACACCGCCGCAGATTCTGGCGGAAGTCCATATCTGGCTCGAACGGTTCCAGCACCATGTCGTCGCCATGCAGCGCGATCTGGACACATGCCTGCCGTGGCTATTATTGGCTGAACGGCCGCCGGCCGGACAGGAAGAACTTGCGCGGCGGATCGCCGGCGCGCTTTCTCCCGAAATCGGACTGAATGATGTTCGCAAAATCGGGAACGATTGCCGCAAGATCGTGAAGAACGCGATCGCTCAAGCGGGCGGAGACAGTGATGCCGCCCGCTGGCTGCGCGATGTCGATGCGGCTATCGTGGACGGTATTGCCGCCCAGGCGTCACTCCAGGATGATCTTTTCGACCTGGCGGCGCGCGCCGAAAAGATCGCATTCGGAATGGATTTCACATTCCTCTACGATCCGGATGTGAGGCTGTTTCGCATCGGATACAATGAAAGCACGGGCCAGCCCGACGCCAATCATTACGATCTTCTGGCCACCGAGGCACGCCTGGCAAGTTTCTTCGCAATCGCCAAACATGACGCTCCCGTCGAGCATTGGTTCTTCCTCGGTCGTCCGATAACAAGGCTGAGGGGAAAGCCGTCGATCCTTTCGTGGAACGGTTCGATGTTCGAGTATCTCATGCCGGCACTTTTTCTGCCCAGCCGGCGCGATACACTGCTGGGCGAAAGCGAAGCGACAGCAGTGGAATACCACCGGCGCTATGCCATGAAGCGTGACGTTCCATGGGGGATATCGGAATCGGCGTTCGGCATCACGGATGCCGATGACAATTACCAGTACCGCGCCTTCGGCGCACCCGGACTGGGGATGCGGCGCGGACTCGCCGAGGACCTCGTAATAGCGCCCTATGCAAGCGCGCTGGCGCTGTGCTGCTGGCCGAGGGCGGCTGTACAGAACCTCAGACGCCTCTCGGACATCGGCGCGGCCGGAACCTACGGATATTTCGACGCGGTCGACTACACTCCGAGCCGGGTGCCAGAAGGCAAGGAATTCATTCCGGTCCGCGTGTATATGGCGCATCACCATGGAATGACGATAGGCGCGATTGCGAATGCCTTGAAGGATGACCTGCTTGCGCGAAGCGTGTTGGCGGACAAGCGGTTACGTACGGTGGAACTACTATTGCAGGAACGTATTCCGTGGGGTGCCCCGATCGAGAAGGGGCGGATCGAAGAGCGTTGGATGCCTGAGCAGGGCGAACGCGCAGTTCCGTTGCCCGCACCTTGGGTGCCAACGCCCTTGGCGACTGTTCCGCAAATACAGCTGATCGGAAACGATCGCATGGCCGCATGGATTTCCGAATCCGGAGCGGGAAGACTGTCCTGGCGCGACGAAGCGCTTACAAGATGGGTTCCCGATCCCACACGGGATGCCCAGGGTTACTGGATCTATGTGCGAGACGCCGATACCGGCAATGTGTGGTCGGTCGGGCGGCAGCCGTGCGGCAAAACGGGCCAGGACGCAAAAGTCATATTCCACCAGCACATGGTCGAAATGTTCCGGCGGGACGATGGGATCGCCGTCCGTATGGAGTCTACGATCGCGCCCGGCGACGACATCGACATCCGCCGCATAACGGTGGTCAATGAAGGTAATTCGGCACGCCGAATCGAATTTACCAGCTATGCGGAAGTGACGCTCGCGCCACCCCTCGACGATGAGCGGCATCCCGCCTTCAGCAAGCTGTTCATCGGAAGTTCCTTCATTCCCGAACATAACGGCCTTCTGTTCGAGCGCCGGCTGCGACGGCCGGAGACCCTTCATCCGCTGCTGTTGCACAAACTCGTTTTCGATGATCCGTGGATCGAACTCGCCGGTTATGAGACCGATCGGGCTCGGTTTGTCGGCCGCAATGACAATATGCGGCAGCCGCCGGGGCTTTTCGGCGAACCTTCCCGTACGATCGGCTGGACGCTCGATCCAATAATGGCACTGCGCGCGCGCGTCCAACTCAATCCGATGGAAACGAAACAGTTCACATTCGTAACAATCGCAGGCAAATCACGCGCCTCGGTTTTGGAGGTGGCAGAGCGCTATTCTTCGCCATCATTCGACTGGGTGTTTCTCGACGCCAGACGCGAGGCAGCCCGTGAAATGGGCCGGCTCGAGATTGATCCGGCCAGGTTGCCCGAGATACAGGCGCTTGCCTCGCTGCTTGTCCATTCCCATTCGGTGCTGCGAGCAGCCCCGCCCGGAGTCGATGCAAACAATCATGGTCAGCCCAATCTTTGGCAGTTCGGCATATCGGGCGATTTGCCGATTCTGGTTCTTCGCATGGGAGAGGATGATTCATCCGGTCTCCTGGAATTGTTGATCCGCGCGCAGCGCCTGTGGCGGCGCAGCGGGATGATCATGGATCTGGTTGTCGTGCGTACCGAAACCGCGGGCTATGAGGAGCCTTTGCGCGAAAGGATACTCTCGATCCTGCGTGATACCCATGCTTCCGGGTTTCTTGGGCGTACAGGCGGCATCCATCTCCTGTCGGCAAACGCCATGGCTGCCGAATCCGGCCGTGGGCTCGAAGCCGCTGCGCATATCGTTCTTGATGATGACGGCGCACCCCTCGTCGGCAAGCTCGACCGGGTCCTTGAGCAGCGCGCGCGTCCGCCGCAGTTCAAGGCCACCGCCGCGCCGGACTATGAACCGATGGAGCCGCTCGAACGGCCGATAGGCCTAATCTTCGACAACGAATTTGGCGGCTTCGAGCCCGATAGCGGCGATTATCTCATTCATCTGGACGGGAATGAGACAACGCCTGCACCGTGGTGCAATATTCTAGCCAATGACGGTTTCGGGACGATCGTCAGCGAATCGGGCCTCGGCTTCACATGGGCTGTAAACAGCGGCGAAAACCGGCTTACGCCATGGTCAAATGATCCGGTCGCCGATCCGCCGGGCGAGGTCTTATATCTGCGCGATGAGGAGACGGCCGAATTCTGGACGGTAACTCCCGCACCGCTGGGCGCAGGAAGTCCGTGCCAAATCCGCCATGGGGCCGGCTATACGAGTTGGTTACAGCGCAGCCACGGCATGGAACAGGAGCTGCTGGTCTTCGTTGCGGCCAATGATCCGGTAAAGATTGCAAGGCTGCGCCTGACCAACCCGTCCGCCAAGGTTCGCCGCATCACCGTGACCTATTACGCCGAGTGGCTGCTTGGCGCTCTTGCAAGCCGGTCCAAAGCCCATGTTGTGTGCGAATATGATCCCTCTTGCCACGCAGTACTTGCAAACAATGCCTGGAACCCGGAATTCGCTGGCCGGGTGGCATTCCTGGCGGCTTCCCATCCACCGCACAGCCTTACGGGCGACCGTTACGATTTTTTGGGAAGTGAGTCCGGTCCGGACCGTCCGGCGGGCATGCGCCATTGGGACTTTGGTGACCGGTTCACCCCAGGCGGCGACGCTTGCGCTGCCTACCAGATCCACCTCGACATAGAGGCCGGCGCGACTGCCGAGGTAGTCATTGTTCTCGGCCAGGGTGCGGATCGCGATTCGACCCGGGCGCTGGTCGGGCGTTGGACTGATGCCGAACAGGTCGAAGAAGCATTCGGTAAAGTCCGTGATCTTTGGGCGGAAAGGCTGGGCGCCGTTTCGGTCAAGACACCGGATCCTGCGTTCGATTTGATGACGAACCGCTGGCTCCTCTACCAGGTCTTCTCGTCGCGTCTCATGGCGCGCGCAGGGTTCTATCAGGCAGGCGGTGCTTTCGGTTTCCGCGATCAGTTGCAGGATGTCCTGGCTCTGTTGCACAGCGATCCCCGGCGTGCGCGAAGCCATATTCTGGAAGCGGCCCAACATCAGTTCGAGCACGGCGACGCACTGCACTGGTGGCATCCGCCTTCGGGCCGTGGAGTCAAAACGCGATGCTCCGACGATTACCTTTGGCTTGCCTATGTTACAGCCAGCTATGTTGAAGCGACCGGCGACCGTTCCATCCTCGACGAGGACATTCCGTTCCTGGCTGCGCCGCCGCTTCGGACCGACGAACATGACCGGTACGCACATTTCGAAACCGGTGAAACTGGAAACCTATTCGAGCATTGTTGCCGTGCCCTGAGCCGGATGATGGCGACGGGGCCGCATGGTCTGCCGCTAATCGGAACGGGCGACTGGAATGACGGGATGGATCGCATTGGCGACAATGGCTTGGGCGAAAGTGTCTGGCTGGCGTGGTTCCAGATCGCAACAATCAACCTGTTTGCGCCGCTGGCCAAGAAACGCGGTTTCCCTGAACTGGCAGATCGATGGCGCAAGCACTCTGAACGCCTGAATGATGCGATCGAGGAAATGGCATGGGACGGAGAATGGTTCGTCCGCGCCTTCGATGATGACGGCGCGGCATGGGGCTCTTATGGAAATGATGAATGCCGGATCGATTCAATCGCCCAGTCATGGGGCGTCATGGCCGGACTGGCGGGTGACGAACGCGTCAGAACGGCCGTGGCATCGGCCGGCGAAAAGCTTGTGCGATACGATGACAGGCTTATCTTGCTGTTGGCGCCTCCTTTCCACGACACAATGCGCGATCCCGGCTACATCAAGGCCTATCCGCCAGGAATCAGGGAAAATGGTGGACAGTACACGCACGCCGCCGCTTGGATGGGTCACGCATTCGCCGGTCTCGGCGATGGTGATGCCGCATGGCGCGTTTTCGATATAATCAACCCGATTAGAAGGTCGGATACGAGAGAAGCCGCGCTGCATTACCGCTGCGAACCCTATGTCCTGTCCGGCGACGTGTCCGGACCGGGCCAGAACCTTGGGCGGGGCGGATGGTCCTGGTATTCCGGTGCGGCGGGCTGGACCTGGCAATTGGGTGTGGCTGCCATTCTCGGCATCCGCCTCAGGAACGGCGCGATTTCCATCGACCCCTGCCTTCCAAAGGAATGGGGTGCCGCCGAAGCGACCCTGAAAGGACCGAAGGGTACAATCTCCATTCGCGTCGAGGACCCCGCCCACGCCGGCAGGGGCGTCGCGGCGATGACAGTCGACGGAAAGCGAGGACGCGCAAGGCTGGTCCACTTTCCCGGCCGGAACCGAACGCGGCAGGTCGTTATCACGCTTGGGCGGCCCCAAAGGCACGCCCTGAATTAGTTGGTTTGAATTTTACGATGGCCAGCTACTTCTTGGAGCGCACCCAGTCGCTTGTCCGGCCAGTCTGCGCCATGTTCGTCCTGATACAACCCGCCTGCCCGTTGGAATAAGTCGGGACAGTTAACCAGCCAAACGGGCAAGCTCGTATCTGGCATTTTCGCGGCAACAAGGCGGCTCGAACCCATGCCTGGGACATTGCCGAGGTCGATTTGCGTCGATTTATTGGCTGCTGCGGCCAGTGCCTGCTGATATCCTGGCAACAGCAGCCGCACCTCCCCGCCTACTCACGGAGTGACGCCAAGGTCGGGAAAAGGCTATTCGCGGACATCCCGGCCCCGCGCAATCGACATTCGCTTTGGCCTGTTTAGCTGACGTGCGAACGGCAATGCCCATTCTCGGCCCGATCAGGCGCATGTTTGACGTCAGCGCCTTTGGGGCAGATTGAGGGATGGTCAGAACCGTCAGATTAGTTGGTCCCCAACCGGTCGGCTAGTTGGAATCCCTATCCTCTTTTTCTTGTAGACAACGTCCTGCAATGACATTCGCCATTGCAGGACATGCACACCTGACTAGCCTGTTTCCACGGTGAGGTCTGGCTCTTCAGGGTCAGGCACATATGCACCTACTGCAAAGCGTGTACAACGATGAGCACCAGGAGTTGCGCAATGGCGGGAGCCTGACACTGCGTCGCGTAAAAGAGATAGCCG
>Ga0307417_10001340_pt1 | contig 10292 bp, 8 predicted proteins | sample SalMarWE160210MG_2_FD_202514 | JGI IMG/M metagenome (GOLD analysis project Ga0307417, IMG submission 202514) | Salt marsh sediment microbial communities from the Plum Island Ecosystem LTER, Massachusetts, United States - WE1602-10 | ecosystem: Environmental > Aquatic > Marine > Intertidal zone >...
GCGCAGCAACCGCTTTGCCGTCACGCTGGATACCGCCTTCGGGGCCGTCATCGAACAGTGTGCCGCGCGCCGCCCGGGCCAGGCCGGGACATGGATTACCCCGGAAATGCGTACCGCCTACCTGCAACTGCATGCCGCCGGCCATGCGCACTCGGTCGAATGCTGGCTGGACGGCACCCTGGCCGGTGGCCTGTACGGGGTCGCGATTGGCCGTATTTTCTTCGGAGAATCAATGTTTACCCGGGTGAGCAACGCGTCCAAGGTGGCCTTCGTCCGGCTCGTTCAGCAGTTGCAGGCGTGGGGATTTCCGCTGGTGGACTGCCAGGTCCATACCAGCCACCTGGAAAGCCTCGGGGCGACCGGAATGCCGCGTGACACGTTTGTGCGGTTGCTGGCGCGGCACTGCGCACGGGATCCGGTGGCGGGGCGCTGGGCATTCGACCGGCAGGTCGGGATATGACTGGTCGATTATTTAGGTATAATCCCCCGCCATATTCCTCAGGCGTTGCAGGTTTTATGGCGAAAGAAGATCACATCGAAATGGAAGGGACCGTAACGGAAACCCTGCCAAATACCATGTTCCGGGTCGAACTCGAAAACGGTCACGTGGTGACTGCGCACATCTCGGGCAAGATGCGCAAGCACTACATCCGGATTCTCCGCGGCGACAAGGTCACCGTGGAACTGACACCCTACGATCTCACCAAGGGCCGCATTACCTACCGCGCACGCTGATCCGGCCGGGCCGGGATCACGTTACCTGCGCTACCTTCCCCTCGATTTCAAACACCAGTTCACCCTCTTCCAGGTGAACCACCAGGTGACCACCCTGCTCCAGCCGGCCGAACAGCAACTCTTCGGCCAGCGGCTTCTTGATGTGCTGCTGGATCAGGCGTGCCATCGGTCGTGCGCCCATCTTCGGATCGTAGCCATGTTCGGCCAGCCACAGGCGCGCGGCGTTGTCGACCTCGATGCTGACACGCTGTTCCTGTAACTGCGCTTCCAGCTCGAAGATGAACTTGTCGACCACCTGTGCGATGACGGAAATATCCAGCGCATTGAACTGCACGATGGCGTCGAGGCGGTTGCGAAACTCGGGGCTGAACAGCTTCTTGATGGCCTCCATGGCGTCACTCGAATGGTCCTGGGCAGTGAAGCCGATCGAAGGCCGGCTCATTTCGTGTGCGCCGGCATTGGTGGTCATGACCAGGATGACATTGCGGAAGTCCGCCTTGCGCCCGTTGTTGTCCGTCAGCGTGCCGTGATCCATGACCTGCAGCAACAGGTTGAACACGTCCGGGTGCGCCTTCTCGATCTCGTCCAGCAGCAGCACCACGTGCGGTGTCTTGGTGATCGCCTCCGTCAGCAGGCCGCCCTGGTCGTAGCCGACATAGCCCGGAGGTGCGCCGATCAGCCGTGATACCGTGTGCCGCTCCATGTATTCCGACATGTCGAAGCGCACCAGTTCCAGCCCCATGATGCGGGCCAGCTGGCGGGTAACCTCGGTCTTGCCGACGCCGGTCGGGCCGGCAAACAGGAACGAACCGATCGGGCGGGTTTCCGTGCCCAGGCCGGAGCGTGACATCTTGATCGAGGTGGCCAGCGTTTCGATGGCGAGATCCTGGCCGTACACCACCATCTTCAGGTCGCGTTCCAGGTTGCGCAGGGTTTCCTTGTCGGAAACCGACACGGATTTTTCCGGTATGCGCGCCATCAGGGCAATGACGTGTTCGATTTCATTGACGCCGATCGTCTTCTTGCGCCGTGACGGGGGGCGCAGGCGCTGCGAGGCGCCCGCCTCGTCGATGACGTCCACGGCCTTGTCCGGCAGGTGGCGGTCGTTGATGTAGCGGTCCGCGAGTTCCGCGGCACAGCGCAGGGCGCTCATGGAGTACCTGACCTTGTGATGTTCCTCGAACCGGGATTTCAGGCCCTTCAGGATGGTGACGGTCTCTTCCACGCTCGGCTCCGTGATATCCACCTTCTGGAAGCGGCGTGTCAGCGCGTGATCCTTTTCAAAGATACCGCGGTATTCCTGGTAGGTGGTGGAACCGATACACTTGAGTTCGCCCGAGGCCAGCATCGGCTTCATCAGGTTGGATGCGTCCATGACACCGCCGGATGCCGCGCCGGCACCGATCATGGTATGGATTTCATCGATGAACAGGATCGCCCCGGATTCCTTGCGCAACTGGGCAAGCACCGCCTTGAAACGCTTTTCGAAGTCACCGCGGTACTTCGTGCCGGCAACCAGTGAACCCAGGTCCAGCGAATAGATCGTGCTGTTCAGCAGCACATCCGGGACGTCGCCTTCCACGATCATGCGCGCCAGGCCTTCGGCCAGTGCGGTCTTGCCCACCCCGGCCTCACCGACGAACAGCGGATTGTTCTTGCGCCGGCGGCACAGGATCTGGATGGTGCGCTGGATTTCCTTCTGGCGCCCGATCAGCGGGTCGATACGGCCCTGTGCGGCCAGTTCATTGAGATTGACGGCGAACGATTCCAGCGGCTGCTTCGCGCTCGATTCGGCGGCATCCGCCTCGCCGGATCCGCCAAGATTCTCTTCCGGCGTGTCATTGACCTTGGAAATGCCGTGCGAAATATAGTTGATCACGTCCAGCCGGGTGATATCCAGCTTGTTCAGAAAGTAGACGGCCTGGGATTCCTGTTCGCTGAAGATGGCCACCAGCACGTTGGCACCGGTGACCTCGTTCTTGTTGGAGGACTGTACATGAAACACGGCACGCTGCAGGACGCGCTGGAAGCCCAGCGTCGGCTGGGTTTCGCGGCTGTCGCCGGGTGCCAGTTTGGGGGTGGTTTCTTCGAGAAACGTGCCGACATCCTGCCGCAGCTGGTCCAGGTTGCCGCCGCAGGCACGCAACACCTCGGCCGCGGAAGGATTACTCAGCAGGGCATAGAGCAGGTGTTCCACGGTCATGAACTCGTGGTTCTTTTCACGCGCTTCCTTGAAGGCCAGGTTCAACGTGAATTCCAGTTCCTTGCTCAACATGTCAGCACCTCTCGTTGAACGGCCAACTATACCGCTTCCATACTGCACATCAGGGGATGCTGGTGGCGCTGTGCATATTCGCAAACCTGCGCAACCTTGGTCTCGGCGATTTCGTAGGTATAGATCCCGCAAACACCCTTGCCGTGACTGTGCACCTGCAGCATGATCCTCGTCGCCTTTTCGCGATCCATCCCGAACAGTTTCTCCAGCAAGGTCACGACAAACTCCATCGGAGTGTAGTCATCGTTGAGAAGAAACACCTTGTACATCGACGGTTCCTTCAGCCTGGGCTTCGCTTCCTCAATCGCCAGGCCTTCGTCGCCCCGATGTTCCTGATTACCGCTCATGGTTGTCTGTCCTGTCCGCCGGTTGCGGAACTGTCTGTGTTGCAGGACATTTTACCACTCATTTCATCAACATACATATCCACTGCGATTTACACGTGGCCGGTTCCGTCTGCAGCGGCCGTGAACATGTTCTGTGGGGGAATGATCGGCAAAACCGCTACGAACTTGAAATGGCACAGGTTTGCACATACCGGCGCCGGCGTGCGCGGTATTACGTCGCGGCGGGAAGCCAGGACATGAAAAAGCCCCTGCCTGGGCAGGGGCTTCGGGTACAACAGGTACCTGTCTGCGGTGAGACAGGAAACGCCGGACTACAGTTCGCCGCCGGCAGCCTGGATCAGGGCTTCCTCGATGGCACCCGGTGCACACATGATGCTCATGAAGGTTGCGCCGGTATCGCTGGCGACCATCGGCAGGTGCGGCCAGTTGATGGCAATGCGGAAGCGTGCGAACAGGGCGTAGGCGGTACCGTCCTTGACGACGATTTCGTACGGCAGGTGCGCGGTATGGCGCGGGGTGGACCTGTCGATGCGGCTCATGATGTACGCATCGCTACTGCAGTCATCCTTGTCCTTGCCCTTCAGCGCGACACCGAACACGGTCTCGTCCTTGCCCGGAATGTCGATCCGGTAGACCTTGGAAGTGGCACCCTTGCCGGCGGCCAGTGCCGCTTCCACGGCCTTGTCGGCCTCTTCCTGGCTGTCATACTCGGCCAGGGTGCTGGGGTCGGTGAAGTACTCCATCATGACCGTGTAGTGGTAATCACGCAGGTCCTTGGCGGTCAGGTTCTTCTCGGAACCGAAGTCCTCCTTGGCACCCAGCACGGCCTCGATCTTGGCGCGGATGTCGGATCCGTCACCTTCCATGCGATAGGCGGCGAAGGTGTACTTCGGATTGGTGTAGGACACCTCGGTGGAGTCTCCGTTCTTGGTTACGGAGACCCGGATCATGGCGCCGTAGGCACCGAAGTCCGACTTCGCGGCGTCCGCCTTGAGGGCATCGTTGGTGACTATGATGACATCAGCGCCATCGTACGGAGCGTATTCCCCGACAATCTGGAAACCCCCGGCGGTCAGCTTGGACTTGACCTCCTTCGCCACTGTGGGGACGTCACCGCTGGAAGTGCCGGCAAGCACGAACGGCATGAGAATCTCGTCAGCGAGGGCGTAGCCTGCTGAAAAAATCATGATGAATCCTGCAACCAGTGTTTTTCTTAGCAAGCCAGTCATTACTGTTCCTCCGGAGCGCTTTTGTGAAAAAAGTTTGTATTTGTTTGTCGTTACAAGGGAGCTGTGAGATATTGCCTCAGCAAGACGCGATAACTCCGCCCCCTGAATCGAGCCGAAAGTATAGGGGAATGTTTGTTACAGTGCGAGCGTCAAATACATAACATTCTCACACGCTTATGGGCAGTCCGCACGGAACCGGTTTGCCTTTTGCACTGTTGGAATAAGTCATTGAAAATCATTGCATGATCTGGAAACCGCACGTGACCGTAGCCGCCGTTGTCGAGAAAGACGGACGGTTCCTGCTGGTCCAGGAACGCATAGACGGGCAATCCGTGCTCAACCAGCCGGCCGGCCATCTCGAGGACAACGAAAGCCTGCTGGACGCGGTCGTCCGGGAAACCCTCGAGGAAACCGCCTGGCAGTTCGCCCCTGAGTACATCACCGGCATCTACCGCTGGCGCGAACCGGTCTCCCGGAGTACCTACCTGCGGGTCTGTTTCACCGGTGCCCTGCTCGGCCATGACCCGGCGGCGACACTGGATCACGGTATCGAGCAGGCCCTCTGGCTGCCGCGCGAGGCACTGGACGGCCCGCCGCGCCCGCTGCGCAGTCCGCTGGTATTGCGCTGCATCGATGACTACCTGGCCGCTGCACGCTACCCGCTACACCTGCTGGGCGATATCGGGTAAACCCCTGCGGGTGCGCGAGGGTGTGATGCATGAGTGACGTCGTGGTGGGCCTGTCCGGTGGCGTCGACTCCGCGGTGGCCGCCCTGATGCTGCTTGAGCAGGGGCACTCGGTGCGCGCGGTGTTCATGAAAAACTGGGACGAGGATGATGCGGAAGGATATTGCCCGGCACAGCAGGATCTCGAGGACGCCCGGGCCATCGCGGCCCGACTGGAAATTGCACTGCGTACCGTCAGTTTTTCCGCCGAGTACTGGGACCGGGTATTCGAGTGCTTTCTGGCCGAGTGCGCCGCGGGAAGAACCCCCAGCCCGGATATCGTCTGCAACCGCGAGATCAAGTTCCGCGCATTCCTGGAATACGCCGACGGCCTCGGTGCGGAGTACATCGCAACCGGTCACTACGCGCGCATCGACCGGCGGTCCGGCATACGCCTGCTGCGTGGGGTCGACCCTGCCAAGGACCAGACCTATTTCCTGCATACCCTGGACCGGTCCCAGCTGGCGCGCAGCCTGTTCCCGCTGGGCGGGCTGTACAAGCACGAAGTGCGCCGGATCGCCAGGAAATCCGGTTTTGCCAATCATGACAAGAAGGACAGTACCGGTATCTGTTTCATCGGCGAGCGCCGCTTCAGCGCGTTCCTGGCCCGCTACCTGGTGAAACGACCCGGTCCGATCTGCACCCTGGACGGGACCGCCGTGGGCACGCATGACGGCGTGGCGTTCTACACCATCGGCCAGCGCCAGGGTCTCGGGATCGGCGGGCGCAGGGACTCCGGCGCCGAGGCCTGGTACGTGGCGCGCAAGGACGTCGAACGTAACATCCTGTACGTGGTGCAGGGCGGCAACCATCCGGCACTGTATTCCCCTGCCCTGCATGCCGCCCGCCTGCACTGGATCGCGGGCAGCCCGCCGCAGGAACCGCTGCACTGCCGCGCACGCATCCGTCACCAGCAGGAATTGCAGGACTGTGTACTGATCCCGGAAGCGGACGGGATGTGTACGGTGGATTTCGAGCGTCCGCAACGCGCGGTCGCGCCCGGGCAATCGGTTGTGTTTTACCGGGCGGAGGAATGCCTCGGTGGCGCGGTCATCGGGCAGGCCCTCCGGCAGCAATGACCTCCGGCACCAATCATACCCTGCGTGCACGGACCATCGCGCTGGCCGGACTGTTCCAGGCGGTACAGCTGGTGCAGGACACCGCCCGGGGCAGAATCCGCGATCGCGCAGCGACCCGTGCCAGCATTCACAGTATCCTTGCCACCGATGCGGCCTCCGTGGATATGGTGTATGGCGGGCTGTCCGGGCTGTGTGCCGGGCTGGAGGTGCTGACCCGCCAGCTGGGTTATGCACGGGCCGGCCGCGACCTGGAAGTGACCGGTCATGTCATAACCCTGCTCCACCTGGAACGCCAGCTGGCGCGCAACCGCATCATGATGGAGCAAATGGCATCCGGCATCCGGGAGGCGCAACGGCTGGCCGGTACCGACAGCGAGCCGGGACCGGGCGTGCTGGCTGCGCTGGCCGCACTCTATCAGCAGACGATCAGTACGCTCACCCCGCGTGTCATGGTACATGGCGAGCCGTCGATCCTGTCCGGCGATGAGACCAGGCAGATGGTCCGGACCCTGTTGCTGGCCGGCATTCGCGCGGCCGTGCTCTGGCGCCAGTGCGGCGGCAGCCGCTGGCGGCTGATGTTCGGTCGCAGGGGTACGCTCCAGTGCGCACACACGCTGCTGCAGGAAGCTCGGCAATCCCCCGGCTAGCGCCGCACATCCGGGATCCGTGTATAATTGCCGCCCTTGTCCGGGCCCGGCTTGTTGCGTCTGTTTGTACCAGTTTGCAGGAGAATCCATGATTAACAGCTTCAACACCCTTGACACTCTGGTGGTCGGGGACCACTCCTATGAAATCTTCAGTCTGCGCAAACTGCCGGCGCAGCAACTGGCGCGCCTGCCGTTCTCGCTGAAGATCCTGCTCGAAAACCTGTTGCGCTTCGAGGACGGACGCACGGTCACCCGCAGTGATATCGAGGCGCTGCTGAGCTGGAACCCGCAGGCCGAGCCGGATACCGAGATTGCATTCCGGCCGGCGCGGGTGCTGATGCAGGATTTCACCGGTGTCCCGGCGGTCGTCGACCTCGCCGCCATGCGGGATGCCATGACGGCGCTGGGCGGCGACCCGGACCGCATCAATCCGCTGCAGCCGGCGGAACTCGTCATCGATCACTCGGTCCAGGTCGACAGCTTCGGCTCGGCCGGCGCGATGGATATCAACAGCCGGCTGGAGTACCAGCGCAACCTGGAACGCTACAGCTTTCTGAAATGGGGCCAGAAGGCCTTCGACAACTTCAGGGTGGTGCCGCCCGATACCGGCATTGTCCACCAGGTCAACCTGGAATACCTGGCGCGCGTGGTGTTCGAGAAAGAACAGGACGGGATCACCCGGGCCTATCCGGACACGCTGGTCGGCACTGATTCGCACACCACCATGATCAACGGCCTGGGCGTACTCGGCTGGGGCGTCGGCGGTATCGAGGCGGAGGCCGCCATGCTCGGTCAGCCCATTTCCATGCTGATCCCGCAGGTCGTGGGATTCCGCCTGTCCGGGGACCTGCCGGAGGGCGCCACCGCGACCGACCTGGTGCTGACCGTGGTGGAGATCCTGCGCAGGCAGGGTGTGGTCGGCAAGTTCGTGGAATTTTACGGCGACGGGCTGGATCACCTGTCACTGGCCGACCGCGCCACCATTGCCAACATGGCGCCGGAATACGGCGCCACCTGCGGCCTGTTCCCGATTGACGCGGAAACGCTTGCCTACCTGCGCCTGAGCGGGCGCAGCGAGCACCAGGTGGCACTGGTCGAGGCGTACGCACGGGAACAGGGGATGTTCCGCGACGACGGCAGCGTCGGCACGGAGTACACGGCCAACCTGGAACTCGACCTGGACAGCGTTGAGCCGAGCCTGGCCGGTCCCAAGCGCCCGCAGGACCGGGTACCGCTCAGTGCCGCGCGGACACGCTTTGTCGAGGCGCTGGCCGCGCTCAAGCAGGAGCGCAATCTCCACAGCAGGCCGGTCACGGTTTCCTTCGACAGCGGCGATGTCGAGCTGAATGACGGGGCGGTCGTGATCGCGGCGATCACCTCGTGTACCAATACCTCCAATCCCTCGGTGATGATCGGCGCCGGGCTGGTGGCACAGAAGGCGATGCAGCGCGGGCTCTGCGTGAAGCCCTGGGTGAAGACCTCGCTCGCGCCCGGTTCCCGCGTGGTGACCGCCTACCTGGAACAGGCGGGGCTGATGGACGCCCTGCAATCACTGGGCTTTCATACGGTGGGTTACGGCTGCACCACCTGCATCGGCAATTCCGGCCCGCTGCCGGAGCCGGTGTCGAAGGCGATTGCCGAAGGCAACCTGTCGGTGTGTTCGGTGCTGTCGGGCAACCGCAATTTCGAGGGCCGGGTACACGCCGAGGTACGCATGAACTACCTCGCCTCACCGCCGCTGGTGGTGGCCTACGCGCTGGCCGGGCGCATGGATATCGCGTTGCAGACCGACCCGCTCGGCACCGGTGCGGACGGCAGACCGGTCTACCTGAGAGACATCTGGCCGACCGCACAGGAAGTCCGCGATGTCATCCACCGCAGTGTCGACCGGGACAAGTTCACCCGCAGTTACGCCGAGGTGTTCCACGGCGAGACGCGCTGGAACGAACTGCAGGCACCGGCGCACCGGCAGTACGACTGGGTGGCCGATTCGACCTATATCCGCCGCCCGCCCTACTTCGACGGCATGCCCGCACAACCCGGCCGGCTTGCCGATATCCGCGCGGCCCGCGTGCTGGCCATGCTGGGTGATTCGGTGACCACCGATCATATCTCGCCGGCCGGTTCGATCAAGCGCGACAGCCCGGCCGGCCGGTACCTGGAGTCTCTGGGCGTGGCGCCCGGGGATTTCAACTCGCTGGGGTCGCGACGCGGCAATCACGAGGTCATGATGCGCGGCACGTTCGCCAACATCCGCCTGCGCAACCGGCTGGCACCGGGCACCGAGGGCGGTATCACGGTGCATCAGCCGGGTGGCGAACAGATGACCATCTTCGATGCCTCGGTGAAATACCGCGCCGACAATGTGCCGCTGATCGTGCTGGCCGGCAAGGAATACGGTTCCGGTTCTTCGCGTGACTGGGCGGCCAAGGGCCCGCGCCTGCTCGGTGTGCAGGCGGTGATCGCCGAAAGCTACGAACGGATCCATCGTTCCAATCTCGTCGGCATGGGTATCCTGCCGCTGCAGTTCCGGGACGGGGAAACCCCCGACACGCTGGGCCTGACCGGGCAGGAGAGTTTCGATATCGCCGGTCTGGCCGACGGGTTGCGTCCCTTGACCACGGTCACCGCTACCGCAGCGGACGGCCGGCAGACGGTGTTCGAGGCACGGGTGCGCATCGACACGCCGCAGGAATACGAATACTACTGTCACGGCGGCATCCTGCAATACGTACTGCGGCAGCTGGCCGCCTGATTCCGTCACTGCGAGGTTGCTATGGATCTTTCCCGGCTGAATGCACTTTCCCCGGTTGATGGACGCTACGGCGGCAGGACCGCCGCACTCAGGCCGATCTTCAGCGAGTTCGGGCTGATTCGCCACCGGGTCATCGTCGAGGTGCGCTGGCTGCAGGCACTGGCGGCGCATCCCGGCATCGCCGAAGTCCCCGGGCTGGGCAGTCACGCCAGCCGCGTACTGGAAGACATCATCGGGAACTTCAGCGAACAGGATGCACAGCGGGTCAAGAATATCGAGAGCACCACCAATCACGACGTGAAGGCGGTCGAGTATTTCCTCAAGGAGAAGATTACCGGCAATGCGGAACTGGAGGCGATCAGTGAATTCTTCCACTTTGCCTGCACCTCGGAGGACATCAACAACCTGGCCTATGCACTGATGTTGCGCGAGGCGCGCAACCAGTCGCTGCTGCCGCTGCTGGACGACGTGATCCACGCAATCCGCACGCTCGCGCACGA
>Ga0307417_10001341_pt1 | contig 10285 bp, 11 predicted proteins | sample SalMarWE160210MG_2_FD_202514 | JGI IMG/M metagenome (GOLD analysis project Ga0307417, IMG submission 202514) | Salt marsh sediment microbial communities from the Plum Island Ecosystem LTER, Massachusetts, United States - WE1602-10 | ecosystem: Environmental > Aquatic > Marine > Intertidal zone...
ACTAAAAATCGAATTACTTGGGAAGTTATCAGAAGCACAAAATCAAAAAGCGAGTGGAGATAAAGGCAAAACGTTGAAACAAGTAATGAAAAATATCAGGCAAGTGATCGATACAAACAAATTGAAATAATCAAAACTCAGCTGTGATTGAGGAAAAGGGGCGGCGACTGATCAGGATTTTGGTGCCGTTGCAAAGAAAGGAAGAGTTTTAAAATAATATCCTCCGTTCTGAATGAATGGGCTTGCTAAAATGTCATGCCCTTTTTTGTTCTTTTTGCAACTTTCTTCGATGTTTGTTCAGCAAAATCTTCGTTTCCTTAATTCGAAATGGCACTCCCCGAATATCGCGCCTAAACACTTTTTCCGTTTCCATTAACAACTCTCGAATGATTCTAAGCAGAAGCAAGGATAACCGAATTAATCCCAATTTATCTATAGAATGTGAATGTGGAATATAATGTTCATATATGTTCCTAATCTCAATATGGAGAAATTCTAGGTCTTTCATTTCGTCATCATTAATATTAATGCTCCTTAGTGCAGTGGGACTCCTAATTAGTCCTAAATTCATTTCCATTTCTGACTGAATCATGGCTAAAACCACAAAGAAAGAAACTAAACGATTACTTGGTTGTGCAAGTTTTGTTTGTTTTGGAAAATCAATTTTTGAAATAGGGACTGGTTCAGAATAACGCCACGCATATTTGCAGCCTGGAATTTTTTGTTTGTCCAGTCTCCAGGTTGTACCATCTCCTTTTTCTATAAAAACAGGGGTTGGAAAACTTTTACTGGTTATTGATATATTTGCAGTTCCTCTAAGTGTTTCTATCATTGCTCTATAAAGAGTTTGATGCAGCTCTCTTACCACTCTCCAATAACTAGTATTGGTTCTTTTCAGTTCAAAAATCACATGATCAAAATTATTCTTAATTAACTTAGTATTATTGATATGATCAAAATATCTCATATTCGCTATACACTTGATTTACAGCCCAACAAGTAATTCTATAGTGCCTGTATAACTTTATCAATATTACAATCCTTTTATTAAATCGCAAGGAAAGGTTGGCGAACATTCAACTAGGATCAATCTTATCATTTTGACTTGTTTGAAAGAATTTCGTCTAATCCATCCAAAGCAATAGTAAATCCTTCCTTGAAGCCCATTTCGATTATCTTTTCCAGATCAGCAAGATCCCTGTGGGTAATCTCTACATTGACAATTGTGGATTCTCCTGATTCAGTGAAGTTAACGTCCCAATCGGAGCGTGGAAAATCCTCGTTTATTTTACCCTGGCTATCGCAAAATGCATCTTTAAACTTAAAATTCGTTTTGGGTGAAATCGATGTATAGTCCGCCAATGCCCAATGTTCCTCACCTTCGGGCCCGACCATTGCATATAACCGCCGTCCGCCTTCCTCAAAGTTCATTGATTTTGTTACTGATTTCCATGGTTTGGGTGCCCACCATTGGTCTAAGATTTCAGGTTCTGTCCAGGCAGCCCAAACCAGATCAAGAGATGCATTAAACGACCGTTCTACCCTTACTTTTTTGTTATCCTTGTCAACAATGAAATTGAAAAGGTTATTCATCATTTTTCTCCTTCATTTTGGTTAATGTCTCGTCGAGTTGGTCAAATCTGTTTTCCCAAATTTGCCGGAATTGATCAAGCCAGCGGTCAATTTCCTTCATCTTGTCGATTTGAAGCTTGTAGAAAATTTCTCTGCCCTTTTGTTCCTGCCTTACCAGTTCACATTCAGACAAAATCCGCAGGTGCTTGGATACGGCCTGCCGTGTGGAATCAAACTGTTCGGCCATGGCATTAGGCGTCATGGCTTGTTCAGCCAAAAGCCCGATGATGGCGCGGCGGGTAGGATCTGCAATAGCCTGAAATACATCTCTTCGCATTCTCGATCCCCTGTTTTACGCTTCGGCGTATTTCTTAAAACTGTTCAGGATGGCTTGCCAACCGTCCCTTTGCATTTCCAGCGGATTTTCTTTTTCGGCGTCGAAGGTTATCATAATTCTCGTCTTGCCGTTTTCCTCGTTAAACAGCGTTTCCACCTCACGGCCATCATCCATGGTATAGTGGATTTTCTTGTTCTCAATAACTTCATTGTAAATGCCGCTGAAATCAAAACCCATGCTGCCGTCTTTGGCTTCCATGCGCGTGAGAAAGCGCCCGCCAACCCTCAGATCGTTTTCTGCCCGTGGTGAATGCCAGTCATCGCTGGCCTGGTTCCATTTTGTTATATGTTCCGGCTGTGTCCATAGGGTCCATATATCCGAACTGTCTCTATTGACAACGGCTTCAATAGTTATTTTCTCGAAATTGCTCATGATGCGTGTCCTCCTTTTGTGTTAAATGAATATTTTATGAAACCAATTGGTTGCAAATATAAAAGCAACCGTTCGGTTTCGCAAATCTTTTTTTGATTTTTTTACTTTAAGAATTTAGGAATGAAAAAAAGTGCAGCGGCTGATCAGGATTGAATGCCGCTGCCTGCCTGGCGCCAGACAGGCAATCGGAAGAGGAATTTTCGGGATTGTAAAATAATTCAGGGCGGGGCTTCGTTACACTGTCTTTAAACTATTTCTCTTTCGTTCATTGGGATCCAGATAAAGTTTTCGCATCCGCATCGATTCAGGAATTCTATCCCCACAGGAGTCTCCTCGAAGAAGGACTTTGGGAAATTTTATTGAGGATCATTTGAATGGATTTACTATTCTCAATTTTCCTTCAACCTTTAACCCATCTTGCATATCTTCCGAATAAATAATCCCACAATCTGAGTTTAAGGCAGTCGATACAATAAGACTATCCCAAAATGAAAAGTCGTATTTCTCTCGTAATCGGGAGGCTGTCAGCAAAATACTCTTGTCTATTTCCGCTATCGTATATTTGCTGTAAAATGATAGTATTAGGGTCTGGATCTTTCCTTCGGTAAGGTCGGTTTTTCTGAGGAGATTCACACAAGTTTCATTAATTACCTGAGTGCTTATGACAATATCATCTTCTTGAACAGTCCGCTTCGCAATTTCCCTTTTACGTTTATCTTTCTTTTTGGGTGTTTCGATAAAAGCGTAAAGCCATAAATTTGAATCGATAAAGCAAGTGGCAGGCTTATCCTCAGTGCCGTTCATATATTTCGCTTCGGGAAAGAGGTTTGAATTCTTTAAGTTTTATAGGATTATTGAAAAGCGTCTCAATGAAGTCAACATCGGCGGGATTCTCCTCAGTAATTATGATCACCTTTACATTTTCTTTAATTTTAGTTCTATGCTTTTTAGGTATCTCAATGACACCATTTTTTATTTTGGTCCGAAATTCAAATGCCTTCATATTTTAGTTCCTTTTCGGTAATTCAATTTAATATAGCATTCATTTCAGCAGTCATAAAGGAAAATTTTACCGATAGTATGAATTCATGAGCAAAATGATCATAAGCTTTGGTTCTCTATTAAACCTTCTTCAGACTCTGTCTCTTCCGCTCATGGGGATCCAGATAAAGCTTTCTCATCCGCATCGTCTTAGGAGTTACTTCAACAAGCTCGTCATCTTTTATGTATTCGAGGGTTTCTTCCAAACTAAACTTAACCGCAGGGGTAACCTTAATTGCTTTATCCGAACCGGATGCTCTCATATTAGTCAGTTTTTTACCGCGCTGTACGTGTACTTCAATATCCTTATCCTTATTGAATTCACCCACAATCTGTCCCTGGTAGGTTACATCACCGGGATCAATAAAAAATTGTCCCCTGTCCTGCAAAGCGTTTATGGCATAGGCAGTTGATGGTCCCTGGTGCATAGAGATGAGCACGCCGTTTACTCTCTGGGTAATGGAGCCCTTGAAAAACTCGTACTGATAAAAGCGATGATGCATAATACCTTCACCGGAAGTAACCGTTAATATGCGGCTTCGCAATCCCATCAATCCTCGGGAGGGAATATGAAACGTTAATGCGGTTAGATTGCCCTTTTGTTCCATCTTTAACATCTCGCCGCGATTTTGCCCGACAAGCTCAATTACTTTTCCGGCGTATTCACGTGGAACATCTACGGTTAAGATTTCAATCGGTTCGGCTTTTTTGCCGTCGATCTCTTTATAAATAACCTTGGGCGGTCCTACCGCAAGCTCGTAGCCTTCACGGCGCATATTTTCGATCAGCACCGACAAATGCAAAATTCCTCTTCCGGAAACTTTGTAGGTATCGGGAGAAGCGGTTTCTTCAATTCGAAGGGCAACGTTATGTTCAAGTTCTTTATATAACCTGTCCCGCAGGTGCCGGGAGGTAACGTACTTACCTTCCTTGCCGTAAAACGGAGAAGTATTTACTGAAAAATTCATACTGATGGTTGGTTCATCAATTGCGATAATCGTAAGCGGTTCGGGGTTTTCGCTGTCGGCAATTGTATCGCCGATATCAATATCTTCAACGCCCACCATTGCGCAAATATCACCCTGTACAACTTCCTCAACTTCCACTCTTTCAAGTCCTTCAAAAACAAAAAGCTGCTTAAGGGATATGCTGTGAATGGTTCCATCTCTTTTAATGATACTTAGAGGACTATTTTTATTAAGTGTGCCGCGAAAAACTCTGCCAACGCCAATCCGTCCCACGTAGTCGTTGTAATCGAGCGAGGTGATTTGAAGCTGCACGGTACCTTCCCGCAATTCCGGCTGAGGAATATTTTCTACAATCGTATCCAGTAAAGGCACCAGGTCTTTATGCTCATCTTCCAGTTCCCTAACCGCCCATCCGTCTCTTCCGCTGGCATAGATAACCGGGAATTCCAGTTGCTTATCGTTTGCATTCAAATCAATAAACAAATCATAAATTTCGTCCAGCACTTCGGCAGGACGGTTATCGGATCTGTCAAGTTTATTAATAATAACGATCGGTTTTAAATGCAGGTGAAGCGCTTTCTCCAAAACAAATCTGGTTTGCGGCATCGGTCCTTCAAAAGAATCAACCAGAAGCAACACGCCATCAGCCATCTTTAAAACCCGCTCGACTTCACCCCCAAAGTCGGCGTGTCCGGGCGTGTCAATCAAATTTATCTTCACATCATTATAAGGTATGCTGATGTTCTTTGATAATATGGTAATGCCTCGTTCTCTTTCCAGATCGTTTGAATCCAAAAATCTTTCCTGCACAACCTGGTTTTTTCTGAATACATCATTTTGTTTCAGGAGTTGATCCACCAGGGTCGTTTTGCCGTGATCGACATGTGCGATAATTGCTATGTTTCTAATTTGTTTCAAGTAATCCTCATTGGTTAAAAAATGGAAAGACAAATATAGTGGTTTTTATTCTATAATCAATGTAATTCCAAATTCGAGGCTAACTCCCAAACTACATATAGTTATAAAGCAAAATTGCCAGGATTGGTTAAGATTTGTTTTTATATTCCAAAGTGGGATCAGATTTCTTTCAATTTTGCCCTTGGCTTCTTGAGATTATAGAAGTTATTATCAAACCCAGACCTAATCCTGCGATTAGAGATCCAACGAATGCCAGAGGGGATACCTGTAAGAAGAAAAATCCTATGCCAGTACCAAGAAGTACACCACCTCCGATAGCCCAAGTGCTTTTGTCGTCTTTTTTATCCTTATCCATTTTCTATCTCCTTTTATGAAAAACAATCAATTTTATAGTTTATGGATAATACCAAATCTTTCAAAATTTGGCAATGAGTTTAAAAGATTGTGTGAACCGCCCAATTTCTCCAGAGGAGTGCGACATTAATTACAATTTCCCGCTTCTGAAGTTTTTACATCGGGCGTGGGAGGGTGAACATAAAAGACTGAAATGCACTTATTTTATCTCATTTAATATCAGACCGAGGATACAATTATTTTGGAATCCGTTGGAAGAATTATAGTGAAGATGGACCCTTTTCCCGGCTCGCTCTTAACATTAATTCTGCCATGATGCTCCTGAATTATCTGGTAGCTGATCGATAACGCAAGATTGGCTCTAACAGCCGGACTTTTTGTGGTGAAGTCAGGGTCAAAAACCGATTTGAGATCCTCTGGTTTAATCCCCTTGCCTGTATCACGAATTACCACATGAACCTTATTCTCTTTCAGGCTGGTAGTGATTGTTATCCGCCCCCGATCTTCAATTGCATGACAGGCATTCATTAACAGGTTTAAAAAAACCTGATTCAGTTTTCCGGGATGATGGACAAAAGGTGGTAACTCGCCATATTCGCGCACGACTTCGATATTTTCGAGATCATGCCTGATTAATGCCAGAACGCTATCAAGCCCTTCATGAATATCAGCCATTTTCATCTCGGCTTCATCTAATCTGATAAAATTCTTTAAATTTTTTATTATTTCATCCAATCGTTCTGCACCCTGATCAATTATTTGATCAGCCTCTAAAATAGCATCCATTACATTTTTTATTTTGTGGTCTTTCCCGGCAGCATCGGGGGCGCTATTTGCCAGAGCTGTTTGAAGCTTCATGAAAGCTTTTGATTTCGTGTTTTTCATGCTGCGGATTGCACCGATGGGCGTGTTGAATTCATGCGTTAATCCCGCTACTAGTTGCCCAAGTGAAGCCATTTTCTCTGATTGTACTAATTGGGATTGTGCCGATTTTAGTTCTGAAAGGGTTTTTTCTAACGTATCATTTTTTTCATATAATTCCTGAGTTCGTTCCTCCACCTTGCGTTCGAGGTTAAGATTGAGCTCATATACTTTATCTGATTGATAGTTTACAATTGCCACAAAATAAAATACTGCCATCGTTCCTGTTCCTAAATAACTGATAGACGACCATACCTGGCTTTCGACCGCGAAAATAAGTGCCCCGGTATAACCAAACAAAAGCCACATGAGTGTACCAACTGTAAGCAGGAGAATAAACCTTTTTTGAGGTTTATTTTCGGTCGTTCTATAGCTCTTGAATGCCATAGTAAACAGGTAGATAAAGATTACACCAAAAAGAGGAAACATGAACGATCCGATGGGACCAAATTCTACATCATAAATATTTTCAGGCGTATCTGATATATTAAGGATTAGATTGGTAAACTGAGAGAGTAACGTTATAATAAAGATCAATAGCAGCGTTGAGAACCGAAAGTGCCTAACTTTAATTCCCAGAACTTTGTCATCCAATTTTTTGTCATACCCGGTAAAAGCAAAGAAGAAAAATATTAACCCGGTTGGAACAATAAAGCCTGCCGTAAAAGTAATCCGCATCCAGGTATGGATGTTTTCTACGCTTCCGAATTGGAACCATACAAAAAAAGCAAAAGCATCTACTGCCAGAGCCAAAGTAAAAAAAGAGAAAACTTTATTGATGCGCTCGCGCCTGCGAAACAACCAGGTAATAACTGAAAGCAGGGCACAGAGAATACCCGAAATCAGCATGGGAACGGAATAAATGTTCATGATAGAATTTCCAATCTTAGAAAATATTCCTTAAAGGAATCAATCAGTTAATCATCCTCCAAAGCTATAACTACGTTCCCCTTCTTATGTCCTTCATCGACATACCGGTGTGCCTCAACAATTTGCTCGAAAGGATATCGTTTATCTATAACTGATTTAATGGTTCCTGCTTCGGCCAGCTCTTTGAGGAAGATCAGATCTTTAGTCCTTTCTGTAGGCGGCCTCAAACCCGTGGCAGCAATCCTTGCCTTTTTATTGCTAAACCTGGAAGTCCACAGAACTATAGGAAAAATTGCCGGTGTAAAACCGGATTCAAGAAAAATTCCGTTTTGTGTTAGAGAGCTTTTGCAGCGCGAAAAGGAAATCTTTCCCACCGTGTCGAAAATGATATCATAGATACGACCACTTTGGGTAAAATCCTCTTTTGTGTAATCAATAGCTGTATCAGCTCCCAGAGATTTTACCAATTCTAAATTCGCGGTACTGCACACTCCGGTCACTTCCGCTCCAAAGTATTTGGCAAGCTGTACCGCAAAAGTGCCTATCCCTCCGGATGCCCCATTGATGAGAACCTTATGCCCATTCTGAATATTTCCCTTATCTCTGAGAAAAGGCAATGCGGTTAATGCCCCATCGCAGGCAGCAGCGGCCTCACCAAAGTCCATATTGGCTGGTTTTATTGCCAGTGTTCCTTTTTCAGGTAGACAGATGTATTCGGAATAGGCGCCAAAACCGGCATGGGTAGTTCCATAAACCGGGTCACCCTTTTTAAACGATTTTACATCTTTGCCTACTGCTTCGATTTTGCCGGCTAATACATCGCCTGGTATATTTCTTTTGGGTTTGAAGAGACCGGTGAAGAGTCTGGGAAAAAACGAGTCGCCTCTTCGAAAGATACAATCTGTGGCAGTTACGCTTGTCGCATTTACTTTTATAAGTATTTCATCATCTTTGGGAATCGGTTTTGCTACCTCTTTGATTTGAAGAACTTCCGGGGGGCCGTATTTATAATACTCAATAACTTTCATGAGTTTCCTCTACAATTTCATTGCTTTGGTAAGCTTCAAAATGGTTAAAACCATACGTCCATGAGTATTGGTTTATTTATTCAAAAATGTAATTATCTCATTATGATAAGTGATGGCTCTTTCTTTAGAAAAATAGTCAATACATAATAAGGAGAGTCCCAATAGTATTAAAGACAGGCCCATTCCTTTTGGATTTTCCCCCTGACCCCATTAATTGTATGCCGTATGAATTCCATCTAATCTCCTTTTTTGCATTAACATTTGGGCTCACCTGCTTCTTTGAAGCGTGGTGGAAAAGAAGTCAGCTGAAGCATTTGTTCGCTCAAAATTAAGAGTAATGTGCTATTACTCGATTTACTTTGCCTTTTTCATCAAAAAACATTACTTCAATAGCCATCTTTTCAAGAACGGACTTATAGTAAATGGCTATTGATTCGATACTTTCTGTTACTTCTATTAATTCAAAGTGTAAATCCGGAAATTTTTTCAAAGCGGTTTTCCAGTAATTTCCGATTTCATCTTTTCCTTTTAATGTTCCGGTTTCTATCTCCAATGCAACTTTAATCATAGGTGTGGTAATTTCAAAATCATCACTGTAGTGGGATAAAATCCTGTCTAAATCATGTGAATTCCATGACTCAATCCATTCATTCGCGAAATTTTTACTATTTGTCTTCATAATTTCCCTTTCATGGCTAACAGGTAATTACATAATTTTTAGATAATACCAAAACTTTAAAAATTTGGCAATGAGTATTTAATTAATGCAAATGGCTTCTTTTTAGTCCAGGGATTATTCTGATGATTTTTGGTCAATTAATCGATAGTACTCAAAATATTCAAACCAACATCTCTTAGCAGGACTGATGTTGCTGGCAAATCCCACAACCTACACCACCCATAGCTTTTTTTGACAGACATGTTACATCTGTGTGATAAAGGCGTGATTGTTATTCACTATTATCAATGCGTCAACGTTGATCTTAATGTCAAATCGAAATTGCCCTGCACGGAAGCTTTATCCCCGGCGGGTATTTCAGGAAAAATGCCCTGCTGATTAAGAATTACTAAGGGAAGTGGATTATGAGTTGTTTTATAATAATTCGCTTTCCTTTTTACCCCAGGGCAAATAATAATTTTAATCATAGGAGGAACAAATGAATAAGCTCAAAATTTTGCTGACAATTTTGTCTGTTTTAATGCTGTTAATACTAAGCTCCTGCGAGAAACAAAGCGAAGTAGCAAGCCCGCTTGAAGCAGAAAACCAGGATTTGCTGAATGAATCGGAAGTGCCAGCTACTGAATCCGAATTTCTCAAAGGATTCGGCAGTCGCGGCGCTCTGTTTACCATGACTAATGACGCCGCTAATAATGAAGTTCTGGTATTTGAAAGATCATCCGATGGTACACTAACCCAGCAGGGCTCCTATTCCACAGGCGGCATGGGAACTGGCGCCGGCTTGGGGAATCAGGGCGGAGTGGTTTTAAGTAGCGGGAAAAGATTGTTGCTGGTTTGCAATGCCGGTAGCAATGATGTCTCTGTATTCAGAGTAAAACGTAGCGGACTGCAGCTTGTAGATCGCACTCCCTCCGGTGGAGATTCGCCTATTAGCGTGACGATTCATGGCAGGCTGGTCTATGTTTTGAATGCCGGTGGTGATGGCAATATTAGCGGATTTGTAGTTAGAGGCGACGGTCATTTGAGACCCATCCCCGGATCAGAGCGCCCACTAAGCGGCAGCGGCACCGGACCGGCGCAAATTGCATTCAGCAATAATGGACGGGTTTTAGTAGTTACCGAAAAAGGAACTAACCAGATTCTGACATACCGGGTCAATTTCCAC
>Ga0307417_10001342_pt1 | contig 10278 bp, 10 predicted proteins | sample SalMarWE160210MG_2_FD_202514 | JGI IMG/M metagenome (GOLD analysis project Ga0307417, IMG submission 202514) | Salt marsh sediment microbial communities from the Plum Island Ecosystem LTER, Massachusetts, United States - WE1602-10 | ecosystem: Environmental > Aquatic > Marine > Intertidal zone...
CACCTTGAATTCGATGCCCTGGCTCGCCTGGTCCAGCTTGGCTTTCAGCTCCATGCTCGATGCCTCGGCACGATCCACCGCAGCCTGGCTGCCGCCGCCGTCGAATGCGGTCCAGGACAGCACGCCCGCGGCGGTATAGGAGGTGTTGTAAAAACCCAGGTGGCGGTTGTTCCAGTCCTGGCGCAGCATGACGTTGAACTGCGGCATCTTGGCCGCGCGTGCCGCAGCCACCGCCGCGCGGCTGGCCTCGGCTTGATTGCGCAGGGCGATCAAGCCTTTATGTTGCGCCAAGGCTTCCTTGCGCAGGCTGTCGACATCGCCCGGCAGTGGCGTCGGCATCACGGGGTCGCCGACGTCGAGCGGCTCGGACAGCGGTTTGCCGAGCAACAGGTGCAACTGGTCCAGGGCCGCCGCCTCGGCGTTGCGTGCAGCGACCTGCTTGAGCTTGACGTTGTCGAGATTGACCTTGGCGGTCAGGACGTCGCTCTTCACGGCCATCCCCTGCTGGTGCAATTTGTCGCTAATGCGGACATATTCCTCCGCCGCCGCGACGGCCTCGTCCGCAACCTTGATGTAGGCACGCGCGCTATGTACACCCTGGTAGGCCATCAATACCTGCTCGGTCACTTGTTGGCGAGCGAGCTGGTCGCCGGCCTGGGCCGCCTTGACGAAGGCGCCGGCCTGCCTGACGTAGTCGCCGACCATGCCGCCGTTGTAGACGGGAACCAACAATTCGACGCGCGGGTTGTAGTTGGTGATGGGGTCGGGATGGTTCAGGTTCTCCGGGGCGACGAATAGCGAAGAGGGTCCGGTGAATTGGCCTGCGCCAAAATCATTGAAGGTTGCATTGCGCTGGCTCAGCTTGAGGCCGAATACGTTCAGGGCATCGTTGGTGCGGGTCGCGGTCAGGGATAGATTGAGCTGGGGCCAGTATTTGCCCTTGGCCTGGCGCAAGGCCGCCTCGGCCTGGTCGACCTGGGATTTGGCCACGGCCATATCCGGATTCTGCTGTAGTGCGAGCGCAACACACTGCTTGAAATCCAGGGTTTCCGAATGGGCACCCGTGGCGGTCAAGGCAAGCGCAACGGCCAGCGCGAGCCGGCGCGGCGGCAAAAACATCATGTCCATGCTCCTTCTCGAACCCCCGCGGGCTAACGCCGACCGAGGGTAATATTAGCTTTGGCTAATATTACTACATTAGAAAAACTTATGTAAACATAAGCTTATGCAGCCTAAAGGATAAGGATATTTGGTTTATTTTGCGAAACCGCAGAATACATCCCGCATGATGCTGATCAATTGAAGTGTGCGCGTGTCAGCGACTCGGTAATAGACGCGGTTCGCGTCCTTGCGGGTGCGCAGGACACCTTTGTCGCGCAGAATGGCGAGATGTTGTGAAATATTGCTCTGCGATGTGCCCACGTTGTCGACGATGCCCTGTACGCTGACCTCTTGGTCACCAAGCACGCACAGAATCTTGAGTCTCAGTGGATGCGACATGGCCTTGAGGGCACGCGACGCCTGTTCGATGTGTTCGTCTTTTTCGATGAGTTCCAAGGCGGACTCGGCGGTCATGAAACATTCTCCGATGAAACAAGGTCTAATATGCTTGCGCTCTCGACCGGGTCAATCAGGTAAATCCTGGTCTTATTCAAATATACTAAAATACCTGCGTTTAAACGACATCGTTTTTACGATAAAATCTACTGATGCCACCAGATCCATTGCCCGTATTGCTGCTCATCCTCGACGGCTTCGGCTACCGCGAAGACGCTGCGGACAATGCCATCTCTGCAGCCCACAAGCCCAACATGGACAGACTCTGGGCCAGTAATCCGCACACTTATATCCTCGCCTCGGAGGCCGCTGTCGGTTTGCCGAGCGGCCAGATGGGCAATTCCGAAGTGGGCCACCTGAATATCGGTGCCGGTCGCGTCGTCTATCAGGAATACACTCGGATCGACCGGGCCATTGCATCCGGCCACTTCTTTGAGAACTATGTCCTTGTCGATGCCATCGAGAAGGCCAAGGCCAACAATTCAACGCTGCATATCTTCGGCCTGCTTTCCGACGGCGGCGTGCACAGCCACGAGGGCCACATCCACGCCATGATCGAGATGGCCGTCGAGCGGGGCGTGGAAAACGTTTCGGTCCACGCCTTCCTGGATGGCCGTGACACGCCACCCAAGTGCGCCGATATCTACCTCAAGCGTTTGCAGGACAAGCTGGACCAGCTTGGCAAGGGCCGCATCGCGACCATCAGCGGCCGCTATTACGGCATGGACCGCGATAAGCGCTGGCCCCGGGTCCAGGTCGCCTACGACCTGATCACCCTGGGCGAGGCCGAATTCCGTGCCGCGACCGCCCTGGAAGGCCTGGCCATGGCCTACGAACGGGGCGAGACGGACGAGTTCATCAAGCCGACCGTGATCGCGGCCGAGGGCGAGGACGTGCCCCGTATGCACGACGGCGATGCGGTGATATTCATGAATTTCCGTTCCGATCGTGCCCGCCAGATGACCCGTGCATTTCTGGAGGAGAGCTTCGACGGCTTCGAGCGCAAGTACGTGCCCAAGCTATCGGTTTATTGCACCCTGACCAATTACAGCGCCGACTTCGACGTTCCGGTGGCCTTCCCGCCCGAGCGTATCCGCAACGGCTTCGGCGAATACATCTCCAACCTGGGCCTGCGTCAGCTGCGTATCGCTGAAACCGAGAAGTATCCGCATGTGACCTATTTCTTCAACGGTGGCGAGGAAACAGTCTATCCCGGCGAGGACCGCATCCTGGTCAAGTCGCCGCCGGTCGCGCACTACAACGAAAAGCCTGAGATGAGCGCGTTCGAAGTGACCGACAAGCTGGTGGAAGCGATCAGGAGCCGGAAGTACGATGCCATCATCTGCAACTACGCCAATGCCGACATGGTCGGCCACACGGGTGATTTCGATGCCGCACGGCGCGCGATCGAAGCGATCGACGTCTGTCTCGGCCGTGTCGTGCCGGTCATGAAGGCCATCGGCGGCGAGATCCTGATTACCGCCGACCATGGCAATGCCGAACAGATGCGCGACCCCCACACCGGGCAGGCTCACACCGCCCATACCATCAACGAGGTTCCCTTCCTCTACGTCGGCCGGCCGGCCCGTTTGGCCGAGAACGGCGCCCTGGAAGACATCGCACCGACCTTGATCAAGATGATGGGCCTGAACCTGCCGCGAGAAATGACGGGACACCCACTGGTCGAATTCACTGCATCGAATCAACGCTAAGTGATCCGGCTGCTTGTCCTGCTCCTGCTGCTTCTGCCAGGTATCGCAAGCCCGGCCACAAGCAGCCGGCAGGAACAACTGGATGCGTTGCGCAACCGTATCGCCAAGCTCAAGAACGATGTCGAGCAGGCATCGGTAGACCGCAAGGAAGCCGCGGATGGCTTGCGTGATTCCGAACACAAGATTTCCGACGTCAACCGCAAGCTGTACCACCTCCAGAAGGACGAGGCGCGTACCGGCGCGGCGCTGTCCAGGCTGGCGCGAGAACGGCAGGCAACGGAGGCGCGGCTCAAGGACGAAGAGGGCCGGCTCGCCACGCTTCTCAGGCAGCGTTACAGCCAGGGCGGTGACGACACGGCCCACTTGATCCTGAGCGGACGCAGCCCGGGCGATGTCCAGCGCGACCTCGAATACTATGCCTACATAGGCCGGGCACGCGCGCAACTGATCGAGGGGCACAAAGAGACACTCGCCCGCCTGGCCGACATCGAGGCGCAGACACGCGGCCACAAGGTCGAACTCACCCGGATCAAGCAGGACAAACTGGCCCAGCGCCAAGCCCTGGCTCAGGAAAAGCAGGCGCGGCAGGCCACCTACAACAAACTGTCGAGTCAGATACGCAATCAGCGCAAGCAGATCGGCAACATGGTGCGCGACCAATCGCGCCTGACAAGGCTGATCGAGCGCTTGCAAAAGCTGGCGGCAGAACGTGCGCGCAAGGCGAAAGCGGCGAGGGCGGCGAAACCGGCTGTAAAGCGCCACGGTCAGGCGGTCAAGGATGTCGCCGACGCATCCCTGGCCAGGCTCAATTTCCCGGCTTTGCGTGGCCGGCTCGCGCTGCCCGTGGCGGGCCAGATCGAGGCCCGCTACGGCCAGGCACGCAGCGGTGGCGGCCCCGCCTGGAAAGGATTGTTCATCCGCGCGAAGGAAGGCCAGCCGGTTCATGCCGTGGCAAGCGGCGAGGTCGTGTTCTCGGACTGGCTGCGTGGTTTCGGCAACCTATTGATCATCGACCACGGTCACGGCTACCTCAGCCTGTACAGCAATAATGAAAGTCTGTATAAACAGGCCGGCGACCGTGTGCGCGCGGGTGATGTCGTGGCGGCCGTGGGTAACTCCGGCGGCCAGCAGGAAACCGGGCTTTATTTCGAGCTGCGCCATCTTGGCAAACCCTTCGACCCGTTGAGCTGGGTCAAATGACCAACTGGAATCCAAATTTATGACCGGAAAATTCAAACAATTCGGGCTTATCGGGCTGGGTGCTGTCCTCGGGGTCGCACTGACGCTGAATTTCTCGGCCGAAGCCGATCGTCAGCCCGAGCCGTTGCCAGTCGACGAGTTGCGTGCCTTCACCGAGGTGTTCGCCAAGATCAAGAGCGACTACGTCGAACCGGTCTCGGACAAGAAACTCATCGATGAGGCCATCAACGGCATGCTGTCCGGTCTCGACCCGCATTCCACCTATCTCGACCCGGAGGCGTTCAAGGAGCTGCAAGTCGGCACCCAGGGCGAATTCGGCGGTCTGGGCATCGAAGTCAGTATGGAAAACGGCTTCGTCAAGGTCGTTTCCCCGATCGAGGACACGCCCGCCTACAAGGCCGGGGTCAAGGCAGGCGACCTGATCGTCAAGCTGGACGATACCCCGGTCAAGGGCATGAGCCTCAACGATGCGGTCAAGCGCATGCGCGGCAAGCCGGGTACCGACATCACCCTGACCATCATACGCAAGGGCGAAACCAAGCCCTTGGTGCTCAAGGTCACGCGTGCCGTGATCAAGATCAAGAGCGTCAAGCGCCAGTTGATCGAACCGGGCTACGGCTATATCCGCATCACCCAGTTCCAGGAACACACCGGAGCAAACCTCGCGGCGGCGCTGAAATATTTGCAGAAACAGAACAAAGGCCCGCTCAAAGGGCTGATCCTGGATCTGCGCAACGATCCGGGTGGTCTGCTCAATACCGCGGTCGGTGTGGCCGGTGCCTTCCTCAAGAAAGACGATCTCGTGGTCTATACCGAAGGCCGGACCAAAGACGCCCAGATGCGTCTGGTCAACGCGCCGGAAGATTATCTCCAGCGCGGCGGTCCGGATTACCTCAAGAATCTGCCTGCCTGGACCAAGACCGTGCCCATGGTCGTGCTGGTCAACGGTGGCTCGGCCTCGGCCTCCGAAATCGTGTCCGGCGCCTTGCAGGACCACAAGCGCGCCCTGATCGTCGGCACCCAGACCTTCGGCAAGGGCTCCGTGCAGACCATCCTGCCGCTCAACAACGGCAGCGCGATCAAGCTCACCACGGCGCGTTACTACACGCCCAGCGGTCGCTCGATCCAGAACAAGGGCATCACGCCCGACATCGTGGTCGAGGAGGCCACCGTGACGGCCGGCCCCGAGCAGCCTGAAATCCACGAGGCCGACCTGGAGCACCATCTGAACAACGATCAGGATGCCTCGGCCAATAAGCCGATGAAATCGCCCGAGTCCGGCCAGCCGGAAGCGTCCGAAGACAACGGCCACAGCATCATCTCGATGAAGGACTACCAGCTCAACCAGGCGCTGACGCTGCTCAAGGGGATATCCCTGCTGCAGCGCCGCTGAGCCTGGCATGGACGACAGCCGGCTGCTGCGCTATTCGCGCCACATCCTGCTGGACGAAATCGGTATCGACGGCCAGGAACGCCTGGTCGCCGCGCGTGCCCTGATCGTGGGCGCGGGCGGCCTAGGCTCGGCGGCCGCGCTTTATCTCGCCGCCGCCGGCGTCGGCCATATCATCCTGGCGGACAACGACCGCGTCGATCTCACCAACCTGCAACGCCAGATCGCCCACGATATGGCCGGCATAGGCGAGAACAAGGCCATTTCCGCGGCGCGCCGCATGGTCGCCATGAATCCGGAGATCGAAGTATTGGCCTTGGCCGAACGCCTTCAGGGCCAGGCCTTGCTGGACGAGGTGGCCAAGGTCGATGTCGTGCTCGATTGCTCGGACAATTTCACCACCCGCCACGCCGTCAATCGCGCCTGCGTCTCGCTGCGTAAGCCCTTGGTCTCCGGGGCGGCGGTCCGATTCGACGGCCAGATCAGTGTGTTCGATCAGAGCCAGGATGCGGCGCCCTGCTACGCCTGCCTGTTCCCGGAACAGGGGGGGGAGGAGGAGATGCGTTGTGCCGAATTCGGGGTCTTTTCGCCCCTGGTCGGCGTTGTCGGTGCCATGCAGGCGGCGGAGGCGCTCAAGCTGATGATGGATATCGGGCAGACCCTGTCCGGCCGGCTGATGCTATACAACGCGCTCGAAGCCGAATGGCGCACCGTCCGGCTCAACAAGGATCCGGCCTGTCCGGTGTGTTCGGTCAGCCGGCAGTGACGGCCGGGCGCATGCCGGCCGTCAGCAGTCCCCATTGTGCGGGCCAACTCTCCAGAGGCACGCGGCTGAAACCGCTCTTCACGAATTGCTGCCAGCGGCCCTGGACGTAGGCCAAAACCAAATTGGCGGAGGCGGCCGTATCCACACCCTCCAACACCGTACCTTGGCTGGCGGCGATGCGCAGCGATTGTTTCAGGCTGACCTCGACCCGGTCGAGCAACTGGTTGACCCGTGCCTGCAGGCGCGGTTTTTCGTTCACCAATGCTTCGCCGGTCAGCACCCGGCACATGCCCCGGTTCTTCTCGGCGAAACCGAGCAACAAATGGACGATGTTGCGTACCTGTTCGATGCCCGATGGCTCGTCCTGGGAAATGCGGTTGATGAGTGAGAACAGGGTCGACTCGATGAATTCGATCAGGCCCTCGAACATCTGTGCCTTGCTGGCGAAATGACGGTAAAGCGCCGCCTCCGAGACTTCGAGCCGGGCGGCCAGGGCCGCCGTGGTGATCTTCTCGGCCTGAGGCTGTTCCAGCATCTCGGCCAGAACCTGCAGGATCTGTAGCCTGCGCTCGCCCGGTTTGCTCATTCCGCCGGTTCGAAGTATGGATAGGGCAAGGGACGGAACGTCAGCCTGGGCCCGTCCGGCGCCCCCAGACGCACGTCGCCGCCGTCGTAGCTGCTGATCTGCATCACCGCGAGCAGGTCGCTGCCGCCGTCCGGCGCCTCGGCGGCGTTGGCCACCGTGCCGGCAATCTGGCCGCCGAATTCGGGGCTGTACACGGCCTCGCCCGGCTTGGCTTCGCCTTCGACATGGGCCAGATACATGCGTCTCTTCTGCTTGCCCAGATACTGGGTGCGGGCCACGATTTCCTGGCCCGGATAGCAGCCCTTGGTGAAGCTGACGCCATGCAGCTCGAGCATGTTCGCCATCTGGGGCACGAACTGGTCCTGAGTCGCCGCCACAATGGCGGGAACGCCGCTGTCGACCAGCAGCCAGTCCCAGACCTGCGCGCCGACGGGCCTCGCCCGTGCGCTCAGCTTGTGCCAAATCGATTCCGCTTGGGCCGGCGCGACGAAGACATCGAAACGCTCGTCGCCGAGCCGGACCGCGAAGGCGTGATCGCCATGCGCCACATCCATGATCTGCGCGCCCGGCGCCAGGCCAACCGCCTCGGCCAGCAAAGCGTTTGCGCCCGGGCCGCTCAGGCCCAGCCGGACCCATTCACCGCCCGCATCGCGCAACTTGACCTTGGCGCGCAGGACGAACATGGTCAAACGCTTCTGGACACTTTCACGGATCGATTCGGGGAGCATGACGACCAGCTCGTCCGCGCGCCTGAACACCAGGAAATTGGCCAGCATGCGCCCTTTGGCCGAGCAATAGCCGGCGAACACCGCGTGTTCAGGGGCCAGGTTGCGCAGGTCGTTGGTGACCTGGCTGTGCAGGAAGGTCTGCGCCTCTTCGCCGGCAAGGGCGATCAGGCCCCAATGCGAGAGGTCGGCCAACACCAGGCCGTCACGTGCCGCGGCGCGTTCGGCTGCGGGGTCACCGAAGTTGGTCGTGGCGCCTTCGGACACGTGCGCGCCTTGCGTTTGCAGGAATGCCATCCAGTTGCTGCTCATAGTGTGGGGTCGGGTAGCTGAAACAGACATAAGTTAATGCCCACTTCGGCAAATGGCAACACGAAACGGGGTAGGGGTATCATCACCGGATCATATTGGAGAGCAAAAATGAAACGACTCATTCCTGCCGCATTGTTGCTGTTCGCATGTTCGACTTGGGCCGACGCGCCCACCACGGACCAATCCACTGCAGCGGATCGGGTGGAGGCCGCCCAGATCCAGGCCGACCGAGCCTGGCGTAAGCTCGATGACGCCAGACGCGAGGTCGATCAGGCGCGTCAGGATCTGAGCGAGGCTACTGAAACCAACAGGCAGGCACAGCAACGTGCTCAGGAAACCGCCAAGGCAATGCAGGATGCCCAGGCCAGGCTGTCGACTGCCCTGGCGCAAGAGCAACAGGCTTCGGTGGAACAGCAACAGACCAGCGATATCCTGCGCAGGCTGTGGAACGATCCGGCCCGGCCGCGCTGAGTTATTCGGATTCCGCCTTCGGCAACTTGTCCACCACCAGGGTATGCAGGCGGCGGCTGTCGGCGCGCAGAATCCGGAAACGGTAACCTTCGATCTCCACGTGTTCGCCGCGCTTGGGGACGTGGCCGAAGGCATGCGTCACCAGGCCGCCGACCGTGTCGAACTCCTCGTCGGGGAAGGTCGTACCCAGTATCTCGTTGAAGTCCTCGATCTCGGTATGCGCCTTGACCCGCCAGGTGTCGCGCTTCTCCTGCAGGATGTTGTCCTCGTCCTCGTCGTAATCGTATTCGTCCTCGATGTCACCGACGATCTGCTCGAGCACATCCTCGATCGTGACCAGGCCGGCGGCGCCACCGTATTCGTCGACCACGATGGCGATGTGGTTGCGTGACGAACGGAACTCGCGCAACAGGATGTTGAGCCGCTTCGACTCCGGGACATAGACGGCCGGACGCAGGATTTCGCGCAGGTTGACTTCCTTGTCGGTAAACAGCCGCAGCAGATCCTTGGCCAACAGGATGCCGAGCACGTTGTCGCGATCGCCGTCGACGGCGGGGAAGCGCGAATGCGCGGTCTCGATGATGTAGGGCAGGAGTTTTTCCGGCGACTCGTTGATGTCGACCACGTCCATCTGGGCGCGCGGGATCATGATCTCGCGCACCTGCATCTCGGATACCTGCATGACGCCTTCGACCATGGACAGGGCGTCGGCGTCGAGCAGGTTGTTTTCGTGGGCCGCACGCAGCACTTCGAGCAGTTCTTCGCGGTTTTCGGGCTCGGGAGAGAGCCAATGGGTGATGCGTTCCAACAGACTAGGTCGGGAACTACTGTCGTCGTTCATGTTTCCTGGTACGGATCGGGATAGCCCAACCTCATCATAACAAAACTTTCCAATGCCTCCATGGCGGCGGCCTCGGCCGCGTCCTCATGGTCGTAGCCCTGTAGATGCAACATGCCGTGCACCACGAGGTGGGCGTAATGCGCTTCCAGGGTCTTGCCCTGCGCTTGCGCCTCTTTGGCGACCACCGGCGCGCACAGGGCGATGTCGCCGCTCAACGGCAGACCTTCGAGGGTTTCATCCGGGCCGTACTCGAAGGTCAGCACGTTGGTGGCGTAATCCTTGCCGCGGTAATCCCGGTTCAAGGCTCGGCCTTCTTCGCCGTCGACGATGCGCAATCCGGCCTTCGCATCGTGTGCCAATGCGGCCGATGCCCAGCGTCGAAACTGGGCCCGCGTCGGTAAACCCACCTTGTCGACCGCGTACTGGATGCTCAGATCAAGACTCGGCTTTATTGGCGTAGGCATCGTAGGCATCGATGATGCGTGCGACCAGCGGATGGCGCACGACATCATCATTCTGGAACTCGGTGAAGGCGATGCCGCGTACCGATTTCAGTACCTGGCGGGCTTCGATCAGGCCGCTCTTCTGGCCGCGCGCAAGGTCGATCTGGGTGACATCGCCGGTGACCACGGCCTTGGAGCCGAAACCGATCCGGGTCAGGAACATCTTCATCTGCTCGGGCGTGGTGTTTTGCGCCTCGTCCAGGATGATGAAAGCG
>Ga0307417_10001343_pt1 | contig 10278 bp, 8 predicted proteins | sample SalMarWE160210MG_2_FD_202514 | JGI IMG/M metagenome (GOLD analysis project Ga0307417, IMG submission 202514) | Salt marsh sediment microbial communities from the Plum Island Ecosystem LTER, Massachusetts, United States - WE1602-10 | ecosystem: Environmental > Aquatic > Marine > Intertidal zone >...
TTATGGGAACAGTAAATGCCAACACGGATCTTGCCCAACGAGCCATTCGCCGGGCTGTGGCACAGATGCCCAAAGAGCGGGCATGTGAATGCGGCTCCGCCCTGCGAAACGCCCTGACCACCCCCTCCGGCCATGTTCCGGAAGACGTGCGTGAGCGCCTCTCTCTCTTCATCGATCGATACCTTTCCTGACTCGGCCAAACAGGTCGCCCAACGCGAGCGGCGTTTGTTTACGCTGGCGTTTGTCTTTCTGGGCTTGACCGGTTTGGCCCTGGCCCTGTCACCAGCGGCCAGGATCGACCGGTGGCAGCTTGCGCCGGAGCGGCTGGTACCGCTGGTGGTGCTCCCGATTTGGGTTGGGTCGGCATGGACCGTTCGCAGAGTCCTCAAGCGGACCAAGCCCAACCGCGATCCGATGCTCCTTCCCATTGCCTACCTGCTCACCGGTTGGGGCACGCTGACCATCTGGCGCCTGCTTCCGAGCTTTGGCGCGAGGCAGACGGCCTGGTTCCTGGTCGGCACGGTCCTACTGGTTGAGGTCTTTCGGCGGCCGTCCGACCTGGGATGGCTGCGCCGCTACCGGTATCTTTGGATGACGGGCGCCATCCTTCTGACCGGCCTGACACTGCTCTTGGGCACCAACCCATCCGGGGGAGAGCCTCACCTGTGGCTGGGGTGCTGCGGGCTCTATTTTCAACCATCCGAGCTCCTGCGATTGCTGCTCATCGTATACCTGGCATCGTATCTTGGTGATCGCCTCATCTGGGGGCGCGGGGAGTCCTTTGGCTGGGCCGAATACGCGCCGCTGTGGGCGATCGCCGGCCTTTCGGTCTTGCTGGTGATTGCCCAGCGGGATCTTGGGACGGGGACTCTGTTTGTCGGACTCTTGGCCGTGCTGGTGTACGCAGCCCTCGGTCGGTGGAAAGCACTTCTGGGGGCGGCTGCAGCGGCCGCGGGCGGAGGCGTGCTCGGCTGGCTTTTCATAGGGATCGTTCGGCTGCGGATCGAAGCCTGGATCAACCCTTGGGCGGATCCCTCCGGCCACGCTTACCAGATCGTGCAATCGTTGATCGCCATCGCCTCCGGCGGGCTCATCGGGCGTGGGCCGGGATTTGGATCACCAGGTTTTGTCCCCGCCGCCCACACCGATTTTGTGTTTGCGGCCATCGCCGAAGAGTGGGGGATGATCGGCGCCTTGGGGCTGATCGGTCTGGTGGCCATATTGGTCAACCGTGGGCTTCGGGCCGCCAGCCGTGCCCGAGACCCCTTCGCTGTCATCCTCGCCGCCGGCGTATCCATCGGATTCGGCCTGCAAAGTGTGCTGATCATCGGCGGTGTCGTGCGGCTTCTGCCGCTGACAGGCGTCACTCTTCCCTTCGTGTCTTACGGAGGGTCATCCTTGCTCACCAGCCTGGTGGGGCTGGCCTTCCTGGTCCAGATCTCGGGTGGCGAGCGTGTGCAATCTCGATTCCTGCCTTCGTTTCTAAACGTCCAGATTGGATTCTCCTTGGCGTGGGTGGCGCTCGCCGCCGTGCTGGGCTGGTGGACGATTCAGCGGGCGCCGGCCTTGGTCAATCGGACGGACAATCCGCGCCGGGCGCTGGCGGAAACCGTGTCCCCGAGGGGCCAGATTCTCGACCGGAACGGGGATCAACTGGCGGAGACTGTGGGCGGGCGGGGCGACTTTCAGCGCAACTATCCGGACTCGGCGGTGGCCCCAGTGGTTGGATATGACTCGACCATTTATGGCCAATCCGGGGTCGAGCTGTCGATGGACGCCTATCTGCGAGGCGAATCGGGTTACGATGCCTTGACCATCTCTTGGCATGAGCTCGTCCAAGGGACGCCGCCACCGGGATACGACGTCAAGCTCACACTGGATGGCCGAATTCAGTCCCTGGCGATGAAGGCGCTCTCCGGGAAAGTAGGCGGAGTTGTAGTGCTCGATCCCATCAGCGGCCGGCTGCTCGCCATGGCGTCTTCGCCTTCTTTTGACCCCAACCACCTCGACGAAACGTGGTCATCGCTGACGGGGAGCGACCTCTCACCCCTCCTCAATCGAGCCAGCCAGGCTGAATACCAGCCCGGCACGGCAATCGTGCCATTTGTCTTCGCGTGGGGTCTGCAATCGGGAGCCATCGTTCCGGATCGGGCGGCCCCTTCCATGAGCTCACCTGTGGCGGTGGAGGGCCAGGCGCTGAAGTGTCTCCAGCCACTCCCTGAAGGCGCGCAGGGCACATATGCGGCAGCGCTCAGAGCGGGGTGCCCCCAACCATTCTATGACCTCGGGAAGAGTCTTGGGGCTGATGAATTGCTGGCCATGGCCAAGGCCTTTGGCTTCGGGGTCCAGCCCGCGGTGCGCCTCGAGGCCGCAGCCGGGCGCATATCGACCCAAATTCCAGCATCCCAGGTCGGCTTGGAGGCGGTGGGTCAGGGCCAACTGACCGTCAGCCCGCTCCAAATGGCCCGCGCCTTTGCCGCGATCGCAACCGATGGAAGCCTTCCCGCTCTGCAGATCGTGGAGGCGGTTCGGGCGCCCGGTTCCGACTGGGAGGCCGTGCCGCCGGAGTCGCAGACCACGATTGCCTTGTCGTCGGCGCCGACCCAACCCGTCCGGGTTGCCCTGACCAGCCCCGACGGACAGAGCATCGAGATGAAGGGCTATGCCATCTCGGGCTCGGGAGACTCGCAATTGGGATGGTATGAAGGGGCCACGCTGTCGAAAGAGACGCCAGTCGTTGTCGTCGTGGCGCTTGAGCAAGCGGATGCGATCCAGGCCCGTGACCTCGGCCGGCAATTGATCGCGGCGGCTTCACAGCCCCAACCTTGAATAGGGGTTCCAAACTGATGCTCGAATCGGCGTTGGTTCCCGCCTCCCTTGACCGCCACTTGGCTCGCGGCTAGAATGAACGTGCCAAACGGGCCATCTTAGTCACAGACCATGTCACCGCCGGCCGGCTGCTGCCCCAGGCAGAGTCCGATCGGCGGATTGCATCTGAGGAAAACATCTCTTTGTTCGAAACGCTGACTCAGCGGATTCAAATCGTCTTTCGCGAGCTTGCCCGGCATGGGAAGCTCAGTGAAAAGGACATTGACCAGGCGCTAAGCGACCTCCGCCGTGCGCTGCTGGAGGCCGATGTCCACTACACCTTGGTCAAATCCCTTCTTGATCGGGTCCGGATCCAAGCCCTGAGCGAAGAGGTCGCTCGTGCGCTCAATCCGTCCCAGCAGGTCCTCAAGACCCTTTTTGATAGCCTGGTCGAGACGCTGGGTCCACCCCATCCGCTTCAACTCAGCGGCCAGCCTCCGCGACGGATCCTGCTGGTGGGACTGCAGGGATCCGGGAAGACCACCACGGCGGCAAAGCTGGCCGCCCGGCTGCGGAGTGAAGGCGAAAGAGTGTGGATGGTGGCAGCCGACATTCAGCGGCCCGCCGCCGTCGAGCAGCTGCGGATCTTGGGTGAGTCCGCAGCGGTCCCCGTCTTTCACGAGGCGGGACTGGATCCCATCGGGGTCGCCATCCGGGGGATGGAAGCCGCAACCAAAGCGGCGGCATCGGTTGTAATCATCGACAGCGCCGGCAGATCACAGTTGGACGATACGTTGATGCAGGAGCTCCGGAACCTGGCATCCAGTGTAGAGCCCAACGAAACCATCCTGGTCGCCGATGCGATGACGGGCCAGGAAGCGGTGCATATTGCCCAGGGGTTTGCCGCCGCGCTTGATCTCACGGGCTTGATCCTGACCAAGCTTGATGGGGACGCGCGCGGCGGAGCGGCAATCTCGATGCGCGCTGTGAGCGGAGTTCCGATAAAATTCGTTGGGACGGGCGAGCGGCTGGAAGACCTGGAAGTCTTCGATCCCGAACGCCTCGCCTCGCGAATCCTTGGCATGGGCGACGTGGTCGGCCTGCTCGAAAGAGCGGAAGCCCAGTTTGATGTTACTCAGGCTGAAGACCAGGTCCGGCGCCTCGCCAGCGGAGATTTCGACCTCCAGGACTTCGCACAACAATTGGCCCAGGTGCGAAAGATGGGCCCGGTCGGGAAGCTCTTGGAGATGCTGCCGGGCGGCTTGGCCGGTAAGGCGCACGGGTTCGACGAACAGGGGGCCGAACTCAAGCTAGCTCATACGGCTGCCATCATCAGTTCGATGACTCCGGATGAACGGCGGAACCCGAAAGTCCTGAACGCCAGCCGGAAACGGCGGGTGGCCCAGGGCTCGGGAACGACCGTCCAAGAAGTCAACCAGACCCTGCGCCAGTATCAGCAAATGCGCAAGGTTTTCCAGACGCTGGGCAAGCGGGGTCTCCCCAAGCTGTCCGGCCTGATCCGTTGAGAACCCACGCCCGGGTGTCGTCGGGATTTCGTCGAGCCCTCCTTCCGGCTCGTCCCTCTCTCCAAGACGACTCAGGGGAAGTGTTCTTCGATTGAGACAACCAACAGGAGAGAGATAGCACATGGTTCGTATCAGATTGCGTCGGGTTGGCGCGCGTAACCAACCCAGTTTCCGCATCGTGGCTACGGACAAACGTAGCCCGCGCGATGGTCGGTTCTTGGAGATCCTCGGACACTACAACCCAAGGACCGAGCCGGCCACAGTGACCGTCGACGAGGCCCGGTTGTTCCACTGGCTAAAGAACGGTGCGCAGCCGACGGACGCCGTCCGATCGGCATTGAATGCGCTGGGCACCTGGGATCGCTGGGAACGTTTCAAGGCCGGCGAAGAGATCGAGACCCTCGTCCAAGAAGCCGAGGCCGCCCAACCCGAAGTGGACCCGCGGACGCGGCGACAGGATTTCAGCCGCTCGCGAATGTCGAAGAAAGCCAAGGCGAAAGAAGCCGAAGGAGAAGCAGCCGAGAGTCAGCCTGAGGCTAAGCCCAAGGCAGCGCCTGAAGCAGAGGCAGCGGCCGAGGCAGAAGCCGAACCTGAAGCCGCCGCCGAAGCAGAAACTGCCGCCGAGGCAGAAGCCGAGCCTGAAACCGCCGCCGAAGAAGAGACTGCCGCCGAGGCAGAAGCCGAGCCTGAAGCTGCAGCCGAAACAGAGACTGCGGCTGAAGCAGAAGCTGAATCCGAAGCCGATGCCGCGGCTGCACCAGAAGCTGACGACGATTCCGAAGTTGAAGCGGATTCCCCCGAAGTGCCTGAAGAGAAAGCCGAGACGGTGCCTCAATCGGATGAAGCCAACGAATCGGGCCCGGAAGGCGACGCAGACGAAGAAGTCTCAGAAGACGACGAACCTGAAGGCAAGGACTGACCTCGTCGAGAGACCCATTTCGTCTTCAGGAGGCGAATCGAGCCATGCAGGAACTGATTGAATACGTGGCAAAGTCACTCGTTGACGACCCGACCCAAGTCGAAGTGCGGCAGCATCTCGAACGAGGGCGGATCAGGTTTGAGCTGATTGTTGCCGATGAAGACAAGGGACGCGTGATAGGCCGGGGTGGCCGCGTGGCCAATGCCATGCGCGCCTTGCTCCGGGTGGCGGCCACGCAGCAGGGGACGCGGGCCACGCTCGACATCCCCTGAAACCCCGCGTGGCCCAGACACCGCCTGAGAAAACTCCAACCCATGCCCGGCAGCCAGGACCCTTCCTGGTTGTCGGGCGTGTCGTTCGTCCGCATGGCATTCGCGGTGAGATCCTGGTTGAGGGGGTTCCTGAGCTGATGGCAAGCCTCTCGCCTGGGAAGACGGTCTTTGTCGGCGCAGAACACACGCCGATGGAGGTGGCTGCAGCGCGGCCCCATCAGCAAAGGTTTCTTGTTGACCTCGAGGGCGTGGCGAGCAGGGATCAGGCCGAGGTGCTTCGGGCGGCTGAGATAAGCCTCAGGTCCGATGAGATTCAGGATCTCACCCCCGGGGCGTACTACCATTGGCAAATCCTGGGGTTGATCGTGGAGAGCGACGTCGGCGAGTTCCTGGGCAAGGTTTCAAGGATCATCGAGACCGGAGCCAACGATGTCTACGTGGTCAGTCGCGACGCGGAAAAGGATCTGCTTATCCCGGCCATCAGCTCAGTCGTCCGCTCGGTTGACCTGGAGGCAGGGGTACTCACCGTGATCCTCATCCCGGGACTGCGCGAAATCCAGGAATAACCTCCGGCGGAAAGTCCGCCAACTTCCGGCTTGACGCCATCCGAAATCATGTGCTAGACTTCTTTATGCACCCTGGAAGTAGGATCCAACGAAGATTGCCTTGAGCGCCGGCACCCCCCAAAGGGCCGGCGCTTCATCTTTTTTGTTACGGGCGAAGCCAGAATAGGCATGATCAGCCAGGGTTGGAGGGTTTATGACCAAGTACATCTTCTTGACAGGTGGCGTCGTCAGTTCAGTGGGCAAGGGTGTAGCCACGGCCGCCTTGGGCAAACTGCTGAAGGAACGCGGCTTCAAGGTTGCCGTCCAGAAGCTTGATCCCTATATCAATGTCGATCCTGGCACGATGAGCCCGTACCAGCACGGAGAAGTGTTCGTTCTCGACGATGGGTCGGAGACGGACCTCGACTTGGGGCATTACGAGCGGTTTATCGACGCCAGCCTGAGCCGGGTCTGCAATGTGACCACCGGCCAGATTTACTCGGACGTGATTGCCCAGGAACGACGGGGCGATTTTCTCGGCGGCACGATTCAGGTCATTCCGCATATCACGAATGAGATCAAACGGCGCATAGGGATGGTACCGCGCAGCACAAACGCCGAGATCGTTCTGGTTGAGGTGGGCGGTACCGTTGGGGACATCGAATCCCTCCCGTTTCTTGAGGCCCTGCGGCAGATGCGGGCGGATGTCGGGCGGGAGAACAGCTTGTACGTGCACGTGACCTGGCTGCCACACATTGGCGCAACGGATGAGTTGAAGACTAAGCCAACGCAGCACTCTGTGCGCGAGCTTCGAGGTATCGGCATCTCGCCGGATGTGATCATTGCCCGCTCGGATCATGTCGTCGGCGAGGAACTTCGTTCCAAGATCGCCCAGTTCTGTGACGTGGAAACGCGGGCCGTCATTCCCTTGACGACAACCCCGCTGCTCTACGAGGTCCCTTTGATCCTGGAACGGGAGGGGCTCGGTGAGTATCTTGTCAGCCGGCTGGGCCTGGAGGCGGCACGCCGACCTGATTGGTCCTCATGGGAAGCCCTTGTCGATCGCGAGCGGGAAACTCGGCCAACGGTCCGCATCGCCTTGGTCGGCAAGTACGTCGAGTTGCAGGATGCCTACATGAGCGTTCGCGAGGCCGTGCGACATGCCTCGCTATCGGCCGGCGTCAAAGCCGAGATTCTGTGGCTGCACTCGGCAGAGCTTGAGAAGGGTAAGGGTTGGGACGAATTGAAGAACGCCGATGGGATCATCGTTCCGGGCGGTTTCGGCTCGCGTGGCATCGAAGGCAAGATCGCCGCGGCGCGCTTTGCCCGCCAGAATCAGGTTCCCTATCTCGGGCTGTGCCTTGGCATGCAGGTGATGGTTATCGAATTCGCCCGGCATGTGCTTGGGACCGAAGACGCCAACTCCACCGAGTTCGACCGAACCACGCCTCACCCAGTGATCGATCTGATGCCGGATCAAAAGGACATCGGTGACATGGGCGGCACCATGCGCCTGGGTCTATATCCGTGCAACCTTGTGCCAGGGACTCAAGCCGCCTCGGCCTACTCCAGCCCAATGGTAGAGGAGCGCCACCGCCACCGTTTTGAGTTCAACAACACTTACCGAGAGCTTTTTGGTGACCATGGGATGGCCTTTTCCGGCCTGTCACCGGACGGACGCTTGGTCGAAATTGCCGAGCTCAGGGACCACCCCTTCATGTTGGGAAGCCAGTTTCATCCCGAGTTCCTCTCCCGCCCAGACCGGCCGCATCCGCTTTTCTTGGGCTTCTTGCGGGCCATCGTACAGCGCAAGGCGCAAGACGGCTCGGCAGCCGAACTCCAATCAGCCGGAGCCGAGTCAGCCGCCGAGTCATAAGATCCTTTTTCCCACAAAGAGAAGGGACAGTGCCCGTCGGGCACTGTCCCGTTTGATTTCAGGGGGAAAACGCGATGAGATTAGGCGTGCTCTTGGTCGACGGCCTCAGGCAATTCATCCTGGGGAAGGCGGTGTTGGCGCTCGGCGGAAAGCTTGGCAATCCCGTTTCGGGCCTGGGTCAGGAGCCGGGTAAGCTCGGCCTCGAGCGCCCCAAGGCTTTCAATAACGTACTGATCCGCATCACGGCGGACGCCTTCGGCGTCGGCGCGAGCCTGTTCAATGATCTGTTCGGCGCGGGCCTGCGCGGCCTGCGAGACAGCATCCCGAGAAATGACTTCGTCGGCCTTTTGTTTTGCCAGGTTGATGGTACGGCTGGCCTCTTCCTGCGATTGAGCCAAGACGCGGTCGCGCTGCGCGATCACCTGTTGTGCCTTCTTGACCTCTTCAGGGATCGAAATGCGCATTTGGTCGATGATCTCTAGAATGCGATCCTCATCAACCACCACGTTGTGAGTGAACGGAATGGGGCGGCTCTCATTGAAGAGCTCCTCCAAGCGGTCCACCAGGTGCAGGATATCCATACTTGCCTCCGGTCCACCTTTTCGGTCGATCGGCCCTACGGCTAAGGGTGCAAGGTTCAGGCCGAAGCGTACACCGAATGGTTCAGACGGTCAACACATCAGTCCCGCAGTGAGGAAATGGAGAACATGCCCGAGCCTTCTTCGCCAAGCTCTTCGAAGCGGCGCTTGAGGGCTTTGGCCACTTCTGGGGTGACGAAATCGCTTACATCGCCGCCCAACGAGGCAATCTCCCGAACTGTTGTTCCGGTGAGAAAGGTGTGGTCCTCGGAAGTGATCAAGGGCACAACCTCGATATCGGGAGCGAGCCGGTGGTTGGCCAGCGCCATGCGGAACTCGTGTTCGAAGTCAGAGAAGACGCGCAGGCCACGGACGATCACCCTGGCGGAAATCTCGTGGCAGAAATCGACGGTCAGGCCCTGGTAGCCCACAACTCGGATGTTGCCGATCTCGGACAGCTCGCTCTTCACCAGAGCAATACGTTCCTCAGGTGAGAAAAGCAGGCTCTTCAATGGCCGGTCGTACACTCCGACAACGAGCTCGTCGAACAAGTTGGCGCCCCGCCTGGCGATGTCTATGTGACCGTAGTGAATCGGGTCGAATGTCCCAGGGAACAGCGCTCGGATCCTCAACTGATGTCTCCCTTTCCGCCAGACCAAAAGCGGTCAACGGCTTCAGATAGGCCTTGGTGCTCTGGGCGGGCGAGCTCGGGGTCGTCTTCAAAGATGCCCTTGGCCGCGCGGCGGGCAACCTCGATCATTTTGACATCGGTCAGCTTGGCTGTTCGGAGCTGCTGCATGCCAGACTGGCGAGAGCCGAAGAAATCTCCCGGACCGCGCTGCGCCAGGTCGAGTTCAGCCAGTTCGAAGCCATCGTTCGTCGATTCCATGGCCCTAAGTCTCTCATTGTCCTGCTCGAGTTCACTGTCCGGGATCAGGAGACAGTACGAGGCGTGCAGGCTGCGGCCGACCCGGCCCCGGAATTGATGGAGCTGCGAAAGACCAAACCGGTTGGCGCCTTCGATGAGGACCACGGAGGCGTTGGGCACGTCCACGCCAACCTCCACCACGGAGGTCGATACCAGGACATCAAACTCCCCGCGGCGGAAGGCATCCATCACGCGATCCTTCTCGTCTTGGGGGAGCTTGCCGTGCAGCAACCCGACCTTGTAGTTGAAGAACACCTTCTGCTGAAGCGTGTCAAATTCCTCGGTTGCGGCTTTGGCCTCGATCTTGTCAGACTCTTCAACCAAGGGGTAGATGACGAAGGACTGCCGCCCCCCTTCGAGTTGGCCGATGATGAAGTTGTAGGCGCGTGATCTCTCCAGGGGGGCCAATACTCGCGTCTCCACCGGGATGCGCCCAGGCGGCATTTCATCGATGACCGATAGTTCGAGATCACCAAAGATAGTGAGCGCCAGGGATCGGGGTATGGGCGTGGCGGTCATGACAAGCAGGTTGGGTGCCTCACCTTTAGCCCTCAGTGTGCCGCGTTGCTCCACACCGAAGCGATGCTGTTCGTCGATAATCGCCAACCCGAGATCGGCGAATTCAATCGGGTCTTCGAGAAGGGCGTGAGTCCCGACGATCACCTTGATGGAGCCGTCCTTGAGCCCTTGGCGAATGGTTTGTTTCTCGGGCTCCGGGGTTGCCCCGGTAATGAGCCGAATCGCATCAGAAGCCACACCGCCGGCCGTTGGCAGCATCCCGCTCAGGGTCTTGAAATGCTGTTCGGCCAAAATGCTGGTAGGTGCC
>Ga0307417_10001344_pt1 | contig 10278 bp, 8 predicted proteins | sample SalMarWE160210MG_2_FD_202514 | JGI IMG/M metagenome (GOLD analysis project Ga0307417, IMG submission 202514) | Salt marsh sediment microbial communities from the Plum Island Ecosystem LTER, Massachusetts, United States - WE1602-10 | ecosystem: Environmental > Aquatic > Marine > Intertidal zone >...
TGACGGCATTGTCCTCGGCGTCTGGCCCGCTGCCCTCGGCGGCGTGTTCCACCGGGCGCAGGCCGGGATAGAGGTGGCGAAGGATATCGGCGAATACCAGATGCGGCTCGGGGACCTCGATAGCGGCCATGCCCTCGGGCGCACTTGCCGCAAGACCCGGACCGACGATGGCCGCACGGGCCTTGCAGTCGAAAAGACGCGCGACGTACTTCCTGCTCGCGGCCAGAACGAGATCGCCCGGCTCGGCCAATTCGGGTTCGTCGGCACCGGTGATCTCGAGGCTGCTGATGTCTTCGGGCACGTTATCGACGCCGGCTTCTCCCAAGAGGGCGCCGAGCGGCTGGGGGCCGGAATAGGCAAAAAAGCGCGTGTCGACCATGGCACTCAAACAATCGGGCCGCGGCATGCCGCCACGGCCCGGGTATTTGATACCAATAGATGCGCCGGGTCAAAAGCCAAAACAGCGAGGTTCACACCCGGACCGGCCTTTTCGCACGATGCGCTAGAACAGGGTCGACAGGGTCAGCGTGAAGAGCTGGGTCTGGTCACCCGTGGACTGCTGGAGCACCTGGGCGAAGTCGCCACGCAGCGGACCGAACGGCGAATCCCAGATCAGCGAAGCGCCGACCGAGGCTCTCAGGTTCTGGTCGATGCCGAGGGACGGAGCCACCGGGCTGGCCGACGACACATCGCCGATATAGCCGGCATCGGCCCACACGGCGCCGCGCAGACCGTAGTTTTCGGGGAGAACCGGGATCGGGAATTCGACCTCGGCGGAAATGCCGGCATAGAAGGTGGCGCCGAGTGCTTCGCCAGTGGCGTCGCGCGGGCCGAGACCCCTGGCCTTGAAACCGCGAACGAGTTGAGGACCAAGCATGTAGCTTTCGGTCGGATTAACGCCGGCGCCGCTCAAATCGCTGATCACACCGACCTGACCCTTGAGGCTGGCGATGATCTTTTGATCCTCGAGCAGCGGCATGAAGTAGCGGGCCCGGAGCACGGTGTTGATGTAATTGTTGTCCCAGCCGTCATATTCCTGGCGCAGCGAGGCGAAGAAGCCTTCGTGCGGACGCCGCTGGTCGTCGAGGGTCGAGTAGCTCAGCTGATAGCCGATGCTGGCCGAATTCCGCATCTCGCCATCGGTGACCAGAACGGAATTGGGCACATCGACATCCGCGAACTTCTTCTGCTCGATGCCGGCGAATATGCCGGCATTGATTTCGTTGGTCAGCGGCACGTTGATGCGCACCCGGCCGCCGGTCGCGGTAGTGCCGTAGAAGGTGTTGGCGTTTTCGTTGGTGATGTGCTGGTAGACATCAAAGCCGGTGGCGACCTTCAGACCCATGAAGCGCGGTTCGGTGAACGACAGGTCATAGGTGTGGCCGTTCTGGGTGGCGCCCAGGGCGACCTTGAGATACTGGCCGCGGCCGAGGAAATTGCGTTCGGTCAAAGACACCTCGCCCAAGACGCCGTCATTGGAATCGTAGCCGACCGTGGCGCCGTAATCGCCGGTCACCGCCTCGTCGACATTGATGTTGATGACGATCTTGTCGGGGGCGCTGCCCTGGGCGGTCGTTATGTTGACCGTCTTGAAGAAGCCGAGTTTTTCGATGTTGGCCTTGCCGCGCGCCACCAGCGTGCGGTTGAACGGATCGCCTTCGGCGAAATTCAGCTCGCGGCGAATGACGAAATCGCGGGTCTTGTTGTTGCCGGTGATGTTGATGCGCTCGACATAGATGCGCGCGCCCTCGTCGACCAGATAGGTGATGTTGAACTTGTGGGCGCCGATATCGCGATCGATGCGCGGGCGCACGTCGGCAAAGGCGAAGCCCTGGTCGGTCGCCCCCACTGCGATTTCCTGGGCGGTCTGTTGCAGCTTGGCAGCGGAATAGCGGCTGCCGTTAAACGTGCTGACCTTCGACTTCAGCGCTTCGGTGTCGAGTCCGGAAATGCTGGTTTCGATGCCGATGTCGCCGAAGGTGTAGCGTTCGCCCTCGGAAATGGTGAAATTGACGAAATAGGCGTTGCGGGAGGCGTCGAACTCGCCGACTGCCGACTGGATCTGGGCGTCGGGATAGCCGTGATTGGCGTAGTACTGGCGGATCGTCTCGCCGTCGACGTTCAGCCGGTCCTGGTCGTAGGTGTCGTCACGGAAGAGCCAGCTCAGCCAGCTGCTCTCCTTGGTGGAGATGATCGAGCGGAGGGTATTGGAGTCAAACACGGTATTGCCCGAGAACGAAATGGAGGCGATGCCGGCGCGCTGCCCCTCGTTCAAGACGAAGGTCACACGGATGCGCCCATTGTCGTCGGTCTCCGTCCTGGCGGTCACCGCCACGTCCTCGAAGCCGGCGTTCTTATAGGCCAGCTTGATCGTCTGGATGTCGGTTTGCAGGCGCTCGTCGGTGTAGACCCCGCTCGAGGCCATGTTAACCATATCGAGAAGTTGGGAGTCGGAAAACTTCTGATTGCCCTCGAAAAGCACCGAGCCGACGATCGCATTCTCGGCGACCTTAACGCGCAACGTGTTTCCCGCCATGGTGATGCTGGCCGACGAGAAAAGGCCCGTGGACAACAGCGCATTGGTGGAACTTGCGATGTCGGCGCTGTGCAGCGTGTCGCCGACCCTGACGGTCAGATAGGAAATGACCGTGGCGTCGTCGACGCGGGAATTGCCAGTGACATCAATGCGATTGATGGTCTGGGCCTGGGCGGCCTCGACGCCGAAAACGCCCGCGGCGGGACCGGCCAGGGGCGACAAAGCCAAGATCGCAAGGGCGAGAAACAGGCTGTTGCGCAACTTGGTAATCAGAGCCATGACGGTCTTTCGTTCCACGTTCGGGCATGGGGAATCACGTCCCGCCCCCAATATGCCAAATGCCTTGAAAGGTTTTACTGTTTTTTTAACCAAGGGCAAGGGGTCCTCCCCCTTTGGGTAAGCAAATGCTTAGCAAAGCTGGCATTCGGGCAACAGGCGTTTTCTCCATCCTGCGTCGACAGGTCACGTCAGGTCGATGACGAAGGTGAACATGGTCAGCCCGAGCACCAGGATCAACCCGACGCGGAAGCCCCATTCCTGGGCGCGCGGACTGAGCGGCTTTCCGGCCAGAACCTCATAAAGATAATAGGCCAGATGCCCGCCATCGAGAAGCGGAACGGGGAGGAGGTTGAAAAGGCCGATATTGAGCGAGAGGAGCGCCGAGAGGTTGACCAGGGCCAAAATGCCCAGCGTCGCCACTTCTCCGGAGACCTTGGCCACCTTGATCGGGCCGCCCAGGCCGCTGACGTCGCCGCGGCCGAAGAAAAAATCACCGATAAAGGCCGCGGTGCGGTCGACGATGAAATGCACTTCCTCGAAGGTCATGGAGAAGGCTTCGACGGGGCCCGGCCGGTAAAGCTCGAGCTTGCCTTCGATCGGCCCGCTGGCGACGCCGATGCGGCCGACGCGCTGCTTGTTGCCGAAGGGATCGGTGGTTTCCTCGGGCAAGGGCGTCATGGTGAAGGTCAGTTTGGTGCCGTCCCGCGAGACGACGACGGTGACCTGACGCTCCGGCGCCGTTGAAATCAGTTTCTGGAAATCGAAAAAGCCCTGAACGGCGAAACCGTCGACCGACAGCACCTTGTCGCCCGGCGCGATGCCCGCGGTGGCGGCAACGCCGTTCGGCACCACGTTGGCGATGATTGCCGGCACCGTGTAGCGGCCGAAGCCCAGGAGCAGCGCGTAAAGCACGAGGAAAGTGAAAATCACGTTGGCCGCCGGCCCGGCAAAGACCACGGCGATGCGGCGCCAGACGTTCTTGTTGATGAACAGGGTCCTTTGCACCTCGGGGGGCAGCTTGGCGCTTGCATCGCGATCGGGCGTGCTCGCCGCGTTCATGTCGCCGAGGAACCTGACATAGCCGCCGAGCGGAATGAGCGAAATGCGCCAGCGGGTACCGTGACGATCGGTGCGGCCCAGAAGCTCGGGGCCGAAGCCGACCGAGAAGGTCTGGATGGCGATCCCGTTCCAGCGGGCGACCAGATAATGGCCCATTTCGTGGACGAACACGATGACGGTGAGAACCGCCAGGAACGGCACGATCGTTGACAGCAGGGCGATCAGAAAATCCATGGAACCAGGGCTTTCATTCGTTCGGCCGCAGTTTGCGCCGGAAAGTGTCAAAATTCTGCAAGCAAAACCTGCGGAATTGGCGCCTGGAGCAAAATGCGTTCAGATGAAATCAGAACGCAGGCTCCAATTCTTTGTGGTCGCACCGCTCGTTGCGAAAAACCGGTGTCCCCTTTTTCGCCCGATGCTTCGGTCTACCAGAAGAGGAATCCGTCGGCGACGGCATAGAGCCCGGCGTGGGCGGCGCCGATAACGCCCAAGGTCAAAGCGGCGAAGCTCAGGCTGTCCAGTCGGTCCATCAGGCCGCCGTGGCCGGGAATGATATCTCCGGAATCCTTGATGCGGAAGCGGCGTTTCAGCGCACTTTCGGCGAGGTCGCCGAGTTGACCGATGACGCTGAGGACGATGCCGAGACCGAGGCCGAGCCACCAGGGGGCATCGGTGGAGAAAAGCCAGACGATGAGGGCGCAAAGACTGCCGGTGACCAGGCCGCCGATGGCGCCGGACCAGGTTTTGGAGGGCGAGATGTCGGGCGACAGCTTGGCGCCGCCGATCTGGCGTCCGGCGAAATAGGCGCCGGTGTCGGTCAGCCAGATGGTGCAGCCGAGAAAAAGCCCGGCAAAGATACCGGCATTGTCGGTGCCGCGCATCAAAAGGATCGCGGCGATCACCGCGAAGAAAAAGACGATGCCGATAATGCGCCAGAGCCGCAAATCGCCGCCGAAAATCAGCACACCGAGCACGGCCGCCGCGGCAACCAGCGCCAGAGCGCCGACGCCGCCCATGACGAAGGCCAGGGCGCCCACGAACATCAGCGCGGACAGCATGTTGCCGGTGAGACTGGGGGGCCGGGCGGAGATCATTGTCTCCCATTCGCGATAGGTGCCGGCATAAACCAGGCCAACGATGGCGGCGAAATAGATGCCGCCGGCCACCAGGGCGGTCAGGGCGATGGCCAGAAGAACCAGCGAAGAGACGATGCGGGGCCCGAGGTCCCGCCCCCAGCGGAAGCCCAGAAAGCTCTCACGGGCGCCCTCGCCGTCAGCCATGCGCCGTCGCCTCCAGTCCGCCGAACCTGCGGTCGCGGGCGGCATATTCCTCCAGAACGCGGAGGAAGATCGTCTCGTCGAATTCGGGCCAGTATTCGTCGATGAAGACCAGTTCGGCATAGGCGGATTGCCACAGCAGGAAATTGGACAGCCGGCTTTCGCCGCTGGTTCTGAGGATCAAGTCGGGGTCCGGCATTCCGGTTGTGTAGAGTTCGGCGGCGATGGTTTGCTCATCGACGGCGGCGGGATCGAGGGCGCCGTCACGGGCCTTCTCCGCCAGGCGGCGGGCGGCATGGGCGATTTCCGCCCGGCCGCCATAGTTGAAGGCGACCTGCAGGTTGAGGCCGGTGCATTTGGCGGTGCGGGCCTCGACGCGGGCGATCAGGGCGACCAGCGACTTGTCGAGCCGGTCGCGCTCGCCGATCACCGTGACGCGAACATTATTGCGCTCGAGCTCGGCGAGGTCGCTGTCGACGAAGCGATGCAGCAGGGAGAAGATGAAGCGGATTTCACCGGCGGGGCGCGACCAGTTCTCGGACGAAAAGCTGAATATGGTCAAATAGCCGGTGCCGTAGCGGATACAGCAGGCGACAAGCCGGCGGAGGGCCTTGATGCCTTCGGCATGGCCATCGGTGCGCGGGTGTCCGCGCGCCGCCGCCCAGCGGCCGTTGCCATCCATGATGACGCCGATATGGCGCGGGACGCGCAAGCCGGTCTTTTGGGCTGGTGAGCCGCCTGAGCGGGGCTCGTTGGCCATTGGGTATCTCCCGCATGCCGGTCGGCGCCTGTCGCCTAGACCTGCATGATCTCCTTGTCCTTGATGGCCAGAAGCTCGTCGATCTCGGCGACCGAGGCATCGGTGGCCTTTTGCACCTGATCGGCGAGGTTGCGGCTTTCGTCCTGGCCGATGCCGCCGTCCTTTTCGCGCTTCTTGAGGTCGTCCAGGCCGTCGCGGCGGATATGGCGCACCGCCACCCGCGCCTGTTCGGCATAGCCGTTGGCGACCTTGGTCAATTCGCGGCGGCGCTCTTCGTTGAGCTCGGGGATCGGCACCCGAAGGACGGCGCCCTCGCGCACCGGATTGAGCCCCAATCCACTTTCACGAATGGCCTTTTCGACGTTCATGGCCAGCCCGTTGTCCCAGACCTGCACGTTCATAAGGCGCGGCTCGGGCACGGAAACGCTGGCCAGCTGGTTGAGCGGCATACGCGAGCCGTAGGCCTCGACCGAAATCGGATCGAGCAGGCTGGCGCTGGCCCGGCCGGTGCGCAGGCCGGCAAATTCGTCCTTGAGCGCCTGAACCGACTTGTTCATGCGCGATTTAAGCTCATCGAGCGAAAATTCATCAGCCATGGTGTGCTCCCCTTTTTTTCTTATCCGACGCGCGTGCTGGGTGTCTGCCCGCTGAGCACGCCCGGCAGTCCATGGGCATTGTCGAGTGCATAGACAATTATCGGCAAGCCATTGTCGCGGGCAAGGGCGAAGGCGGCGGTGTCCATGACACGAAGGTTGCGGGCGATCACTTCGTCGTGGGTGATATGCTCGAAGCGCCTTGCGCCGGGATGGGTTACGGGGTCGGCGTCGTAGACGCCATCGACCTTGGTGCCCTTCAAAAGCACCTCGCAACGCAGCTCTATCGCCTTGAGGGCGGCCGCGGTGTCGGTGGTGAAGAAGGGATTGCCGGTGCCGCCGGCGCACAGGACGATGGCGCCGCCCTCCAAAGCGGCGATGGCGGCGCGCTGGGTGAAGGTGTCGGCGATCGAAGGCATCGACACCGAGGTGAAGACGTGCGACCTGCCGCCGTTCCGCCTGATGGCATCGCCAAGAGCCAGGGCGTTGATGACGGTGCCGAGCATGCCCATGTGGTCGCCGATCACCCGGTCGCCGCCACCGGCCGCCACGGCCATGCCGCGAAAGATATTGCCGCCGCCGATGACAATGGCGATCTCGACGCCCGACCGGGCCAGTTCGACGATCTGTTTGGCAACGGCGTCGAGAAAGTGGGGCTCGATGCCATAAGACTGATCTCCGGCAAGCGCCTCGCCGGAGATCTTGAGTAGAACGCGCTTGAAGCGTGGCTTGGTCATCGATGGCCCTCAGGGGCCACAGCGGTCCCGAAAACATCGAAACGCCGGCCCGAATTGTTCGTGAAGGCGGCGCTTCGAGACGATACCGGGTTCCGGTCTTTCGCGCGTGCCTCAGTGCGGTCGCCGCAGCGATTCCGACCGCAGCGGCGGCACGTTACTTGGAGCGGGCGGTCGCTGCAACCTCGGCGGCGAAGTCGGATTCTTCCTTTTCGATACCTTCGCCAAGCGCATAGCGGGCGAAGGCCGTCAGGGTAATCGGCGCGCCGACTTCGGCCTCGGCCTTCTTGAGGACGTCGGCAACCCTGGTTTCGCCGTCGATGACAAAGGTCTGGGCGAGAAGGCACACTTCCTCATAATACTTGCGCATGCGGCCCTCGACCATCTTTTCGGCGATTTCGGCCGGCTTGCCGGACTGGATTGCCTGTTCCTTGAAGATGGCTCGCTCGTGGGCGACGATTTCGGGATCGAGCGCCTCGGGGGTCACGGCCAGCGGGCTCGGGCTGACCGCGGCCACATGCATGGCCAGCTGGCGGCCGAGATGCTCGAGGGCGATCTTGTCGCCGGTCGATTGCAGGCCGACAAGAACGCCGATCTTGCCCAGGCCGGGCATGACGGCATTGTGGACATAGTGGCCGACAATACCGGCTTCGACGGAGAGCGAAGTGGTGCGGCGGAGGTTCAGGTTCTCGCCGATCTTGGCGATCGCCTCGGTGACTTCGTCGGCAATGGTGTGATCGGTGCCGGAGAAATTCATCGCGGCCAGCTTTTCGACATCGCCATTGGCGACCACCGAAAGGTTGGCGATCTTGGCGACGAGGTCCTGGAACTGCTCGTTGCGGGCGACGAAGTCGGTCTCGGAATTGACCTCGACCATGGCGGCGGTGGGGCCGGTCGAGGAAATGCCGATCAGGCCTTCGGAGGCAACGCGGCCGGCCTTCTTGGCTGCCTTGGCAAGGCCGCGCGAGCGCAGCCAGTCGATTGCCGCCTGCATGTCGCCGCCGGTTTCCTCCAGCGCCTTCTTGCAGTCCATCATGCCGACGCCGGTCATTTCGCGGAGTTCCTTGACCTGTGATGCGCTGATTGCCATGGCAAATACCTCTTTGTTGGCCGAGATGGCCCGGAATTCGTTATGATTTGGTCCGGGGCGGCGGGGCCGCCCGAACGGAACGGCGATTAGCCGGCCTTGGCGAGCTCGGCGGCCTGATCCAGCCAGTTGTCGCGCTCGATACGGCCCTTGAAGCTCAGCGCCTCATCGACACGGGTAATGTCCTCAGCGGAGAAATTCGCGATCTGGGCATAGGTGGCGATGCCGAGGGCGTTGAGCTTTTTTTCGAGGACCGGGCCGACGCCGGAGATCTTCTTGAGATCGTCGGCAGGACCTTCGGGCGTCTCGAACAGGGCTGCCGGTTCGGCATCCGCGGCAGGGGCTTCTTCGACAGGCGCCTTTTCGGCAGCCGGCGCTTCAGCAACGGGGGCCTCAGCAGCTGGGGCCTCAGTAACGGGGGCCTCAGCAGCTGGGGCCTCAGCGGCAGCTGCCTCAGCAACGGGGGCTTCAGCGGCGGGCGTTTCGGCGACCGGTGCCTTTTCGGCGGCGGGCTTTGCGGCGACAACCGGTTCGACCGGGGCCTCGACGGCGGCGCCGAGATCGACGCCGGAGGCGGCGGACGAGCGGGAAATGCCGTCGACGGCCGCGCTGGAGATCAGCGAGCAATAAAGCTCGATGGCGCGGGCGGCATCGTCATTGCCCGGAATGGGGAAGTCGACGTCGTCGGGGTCGCAATTGCTGTCGACCACGGCAACGACCGGAATGCCGAGCCGGCGGGCTTCCTTGATGGCGATCGCCTCCTTGTTGGTGTCGATCACGAACAGAAGATTGGGCAGGTTGCCCATGTCCTTGATGCCGCCGAGATCGCGTTCGAGGCGCGCCTTCTCGCGGGAAAGGTTGAGGCGTTCCTTCTTGGTCAGGCCTTCCATGCCCTCGTTCTCGAGCGCTTCGAGCTCGCGCAGGCGGGAAATCGAATTGGAAATGGTCTGCCAGTTGGTCAGCATGCCGCCGAGCCAGCGGGAATTGACGAAATACTGTGCCGAATTGCGGGCCGCCTCGGCAACGACCGGCGCAGCCTGGCGCTTGGTGCCGACAAAGAGCACGCGGCCGCCTTCGGCAACGGTGTCGGAGACCAGCTGCAAAGCGCGATAAAGCATCGGCACGGTCTGGCTGAGGTCGATGATGTGGATGTCGTTGCGCACGCCGAAGATGTATTGCTCCATCTTCGGGTTCCAGCGGTGCTTCTGGTGGCCGAAATGGACGCCGGCTTCAAGCAGTTGGCGCATAGAAAAATCGGGCATTGCCATGGCAATGGTCTCCTTTACCGGTTGTGCCTCCGCAGGCGGTGTGTGATCCCGGTCATGCCCGGGCACCGGTTGGGCACCGCCTGATGCGATGGCCACGCCTGCGTGTGAAATCGCGGCGGCTATAGCCCAAAGGGTGTCGACTGACAACCCCCGACGCCGATTGCGAACGGCAAAGCGGCGACCGCGCTAGGTCATGTCACCTTCTAGCAGACTCAAAACGCCTGACCCAAGTTTTTGAGTGGTCGCATGTTCGAAGCGGAAAAGTGGGATCCACTTTTCCTGAACATGCTCTAGTTCAGGCTGACGTCGACGACGCCCTCGGCGGCCTTGAGGGCGCCGGCCAGTTCGCGGGTCAGGCGGAAATTGCCGGGCAACGCCACTTCGAACTCGCGGGCGCCCTTGTCGCGGATGACGACGAGGCTGACGGCCCCCTCCCCGCCGCGCTTGAGCTGGTCGCGGATCGCGCCGAGGCATTTCTGGTTGCCGACATAGACGGTCATGTGGCGTCCGATGCGTTCGGCGAGATCGGCGATGGGCTGGGCGCGAACGAGTCTCAAGCCGATGCCGTCCGGGCGCTGGTCCGCCTCGACCTCGACGATGACCGATTTGCCCGGCTCCATCAGGTCGCCGAACTGGGCGAGCTGTTCGGAAAAGGCGATGCACTCGTAGCCGCCGGACTGGTCGG
>Ga0307417_10001345_pt1 | contig 10276 bp, 7 predicted proteins | sample SalMarWE160210MG_2_FD_202514 | JGI IMG/M metagenome (GOLD analysis project Ga0307417, IMG submission 202514) | Salt marsh sediment microbial communities from the Plum Island Ecosystem LTER, Massachusetts, United States - WE1602-10 | ecosystem: Environmental > Aquatic > Marine > Intertidal zone >...
CGGTGGCGTCGATATGGCGGGTGCCGAACAGCACCGCGAAGGCCGCCATCGACAGCGCCACGAACAGCGCGATGTCGCCGAGCAGAGGCCGCGTGACGCCGGCGCCCGGCGCGATGTGCGCAATAATGGTCTCGAGCGAGGACGACACCGCCTTGAGCTGCAACGCGATGTAGGGAACCGTGCCGACGATGGCGATCAGCGCGACGGTAGCGGCCACCGCCTGGCCCTTGCCGTAGCGCGCGGCGATGAAGTCGGCAATCGAGGTGATGTTCTGCGCCTTGGCCAGCCGCACGATGCGCACGATCAGCGGCGTGAACAGGCCGATCATCAGCACCGGGCCGATATAGATGGTGAGAAATTCGTAGCCGGTGCGCGAAGCCGAGCCGACCGAGCCGAAGAAGGTCCAGGAGGTGCAGTAAATCGCCAGCGACAGCGGATATATCAGCAGCTGGGTGCGGCCGTCATGACGCAAGCCGCGCCTGCGGTCCCCGTAGCTCGCCACCAGGAACAAGAGCCCGATATAGGCAAGCGCCACCGCGATGACGACCCAGCCTTGCAGCATGCACGCTCCGGTCTGGGGCACAGCCCTGCTTTAACGGCCGACCCCCGTCTAAATTAGTGTATCGCCCGCCAAGTCACCATAGAATGGAGACAGGCATCGCGGCTGCCGCCACGCCCGCCGAAAAGCCTCGTTTTGCGGGCCAATCGCGCTAGGCTGGCCGCCGCAAGGGCATAACAACGCCGCCGGGCGGGGGCTAATGGCCATAGTCAGCAACGCAACGCCGCTGATCGCGCTCGATGCCTTCGTCATCGATACCGAGACGACGGGGCTCGATCCGGCCAAGGCGCGCATCGTCGAAATCGGCGCGTTGCCGCTGAAAGGCGGCAAGCTCGACGAAAAATCTGCGCTGCGCCAGCTCGTTCATCCGGGCCAGCATATCCCTGAGGTGGCGACCCGCATCCACCATATCGACGACGCGATGGTGGCGTCGGCGCCGGCGTTTGCCGCTGTGTGGCCGGAGCTTGCCGCCGCGATCTCCGGCTCGATCCTGGTCGGCCACACGCTCGGCTTCGATCTCGCCGTGCTCAGGCGCGAATGTGAACGCGCTCGCCTGCCGTGGAACGCCCCGCGCACGCTCGACACCCGCCTGTTGGCGCAGGTCGCCGAACCCAATCTCGGCAGCTACACGCTCGAGGCTCTGGCGAGCTGGCTCGGCGTTTCAGGCGACGGCCGCCACTCCGCGCTCGGCGACGCCACGCTCACTGCCAGGATTTTCCTCGCGCTACTGCCTAAGCTGCGTGCCGGCCAAATCCGCACGCTGGCCGAAGCCGAACAGGCCTGTCTCGCGCTCACCCATGTGCTTGAGGATCAGCATCGCGCCGGCTGGGAGGGAGCGGTGGCGCCGCCGCGCGCGCGCGAGGAACGGGCGCTCGCGCGCATCGATTCCTATCCCTACCGCCACCGCGTGGCCGACGTGATGAGCGCGCCGCCGCAATTCGTCGCGGCCGGCGCCGCGCTCGGCGACGCGCTGCAACGCATGGCGCAGGACAAGATCTCGTCGCTGCTGGTCTCGGCCAAGGATGAGGGCAGCCCGATGCGCGCGCACGACACCGGCATCGTCACCGAGCGCGACGCGCTGCGCGCGGTCGCCGCGCACGGCGCCGAGGCGCTGGCGCGGCCGGTCAGCGCCTTCGCCAGCAAGCCGCTGGTGGCGGTGCAGGCCGCCGGTTTCGTCTACCGCGCGCTCAGCCTCATGAGCCGGTTCAACTTTCGCCATCTCGGCGTCGAAGACGAGAACGGCGAGCTTTGCGGTATCGTCACTTCCCGCGACCTGTTGCGCCTGCGCGCGCAGGAGGCGACGATCCTCGGCGACAGCCTCGACCGGGCTGACGACGTGCCGACGCTAGCCGCGGCCTGGGCGCGGTTGCCGCAGGCCGTTGGCGCCCTGCTGGCGGAAGAGGTGAGCGGACGCGACATCGCCGCGGTGATCTCGCGCGAGCTCTGCGCGCTCACCCGGCGCGCCGGCGTGCTGGCCGAGCGGCGCATGAAAGAAGAGGGGCAGGGTGACACGCCGTGCCCCTATGCCTTGTGCGTGCTCGGCTCCGGCGGCCGCGACGAGAGCATGCTCGCCATGGATCAGGACAATGCCATCGTGTTTGCCGAGGGCGAGCCCGGCGGCACCGCCGACCTCTGGTTCGGGCGGCTGGGCGGCATGGTCGCCGATATCCTGCACGAGGTCGGCGTACCCTATTGCGAGGGTGGCGTGATGGGAAGGAACGAACAATGGCGCGGTTCGCTTGCGACCTGGCGCGCGCGCGTTTCCGACTGGATCACCCGCTCGAAACCGGAAGACCTGCTGTCGGTCGATATCTTTTTCGATCTGGTCGGCGTCCATGGCGACCCTGCGCTGGCGCAGGAGCTATGGCGCGGCGGCTTCGACGCCGCGCAGGGCAACGCCGCCTTCGCCAAGCTGCTGGCGGATGCCCCCGGCGGAATGCCGCCCGGGCTCAATTTTTTTGGCGGCTTGCGCGCCCAGAATGGCCGCATCGATCTCAAGCTGGTCGGCTTGTTCGGCATCGTGTCCACCGCGCGCGTCCTGGCGGTGCGCTATCATCTGCTGGAGCGCTCGACGCCGGCGCGGCTGGCCGCCGCCGCCGCGCTCGGCCGCGGTGGCCACGACCTCGACGCGTTGGCGCGCGCGCAAGCGCTGTTCCTCGATCTCATCCTCGATCAGCAGATCGCCGACGTGAAAGGCGGCCTGCCGCCGAGCAACAAGGTCGCGGTCAAGCGGCTGACCCGCCCGCAGCGCCAGGCCTTGCACGAGGCGCTCGGCGCCGTACGCCATCTCGACACGCTCACGCGCGATCTGCTTTTTTGAATAGCTGCCGCGATTTGACGGAATGCTCCACGCGCGGCATTGATCGCGTCCCGTGCCATCATCACCCGTCCGCCTGGAAACCCTCCGCCGCGTCGCCGAGACGCTGGCCATCGCGGCCGTCGGCGGCGCCGCTTTCGGTTTGCTCGGGCTGCCCGCCGGCTGGCTGTCGGGGGCGATCCTGACGGCGTCCGCCGCCGCGTTTGCCGGCCGGCCGCTGCTGATTCCGACGCTGCTGACGCGCTCTATTTTTGTCGTCATCGGCATCTCGCTGGGTGCGGTGGTGACACCGGAGACGCTGCAAGGCGTGACGACCTATCCGGCCAGCATCGCGGTGCTGATCACGGCGCTCATTTGCGTCAACCTGGCCGGCACCGTCTATCTCCATTTCGCGCACGGCTGGAAGCTGCTGTCGGCCTATCTGGCGTCTTCGCCCGGCGCCATGTCGCAGGTGCTGGTGATAGCTTCCGAGCTCGGCGGCGATCTGTCGGGCATTGCGATCGTGCAGAGCCTGCGGGTGGTGATCATCGCGCTCGGCATGCCGACCGGGCTGGCCCTGTTGGGCTTTGTCGGCCACGCCGTGCGCCGCGGTAACGGGCCGCTGACGTTTGCGGTCGTCGACGAGCTCGCGATCCTGGTGGCTGTTTCGACTGTCGTGGCGCTGATCGCCCACCGCATCCGCTTTCCCGGCGGCCTGCTGTTCGGCGCCATGTTTGCCTCGGCGGCCTTGCACGGTACGTCGCTCGTACAGGCCGTGATGCCGCCCTGGGTAGCCAACGCCGCCATGATTGCGCTCGGCGCGGTGGTTGGCGCGCGCTTTGCCGATACGCCGCTGCGGCTGCTGGCGAATTATCTCGGCGCCGCCTTCGGGTCGGTTGCGGTGACGGTCGGCATCGCCGCGTTGTTCGCCGTCGGCCTGATCGCCGTGCTGTCGCTGCCGGTGGCCGAGGTGATGATCGCCTACGCGCCCGGTTCGGTCGACGCCATGATGCTGCTGGCATTGGCGCTGCATCTCGACCCGGTCTATGTCGGCGCCCACCACGTCTGCCGCGTCATATTCGTGTCGGTGATGTTGCCCTTGGTCTCGCGGCGCCTCGCGCCCGCGCGCGCAGAAGCGCTCGAGCAGCCGCATTCGCGGCCGACGTTTCAGGATTGAATACCAGGCCGTGGGGGGTACGCCGACGAATGTCCGTTAGCGGAAGTAAAGCGGACATCGCAAAATCGGCGCGAATGACCCATGCGAGACATGGTTCCGCCTTGCAGCCCAAGGATATCGCCAAGAAGCTGCTTCCGGCTCCTTCCCGAGGCTGGCATGAGCCATTACGATGACGCCGTCCGAGCCACGGGGCGCAAATGAGGCGGCGCGACTTCATCACGCTTTTTGGCAGCGCGGCGGCAGCATGGCCGCTGGCGGCGCGCGCGCAACAGGTGGGGAAGATACCCCGGATTGGTTTCCTGTCGCCCAACGCCGCACTGTCGGCGCAGGGCCGGAATTTTCTGCAAGGGCTGCGTGAGCTTGGTTACGTCGAGGGAAAAGATATTTTTATCGAGTACCGGTTCGCAGGAGGAAGGTTTAAACGGCTTCCCGCTTTTGCCGCGGAGCTGGTTCGGCACGATGTCGACGTGATCGTTGCGGTGGTCACGCAGGCGTCGCTGGCAGCCAAAGCGGCGACCAAGACGATCCCCGTCGTCATGCTGGCTGTCTCCGACCCCGTCGCCTCCCGGCTGGTCACCAGCCTTGCACGCCCAGGCGGCAACGTTACTGGAACCTCATCCCAGACCGCGGAGGTGTCGGGCAAATCGTTGCAACTGCTCAAGGAGGTCGTTCCCAAGCTTTCGCGCGTGGCGGTTCTGTGGAATCCGGCCAACGCGATCTTCCAGGCGCAGTTGTTGAAGGCGACCGAGCGCGCGGCCGGCGTCTTGGGCTTGCAACTTCGCGAATTCGGGGCGCGCAACACCGATGAGCTCGATCGCGCCTTCGCGGCAATCGGCAAGGTGAACGTCGGCGCGCTCATGGTACTCGGAGACCCGACTCTCATTGCTCATAAGGCGCGCATCATAGACTTTGCGGCAAAGCACCGCTTGCCGGCGATCTACGGGACTGTAGACCACGCCAAGGCCGGCGGGCTGATGAGCTACGGGCCGGATATCGCGGGCCAGTTTCAGCGCGGGGCATTTTACGTCGACAAGATCCTGAAAGGGGCGAAGCCGGCCGATCTTCCCGTCGAGCAGCCCACCAAATTCCAGCTGGTCATCAACCTCAAGACGGCCAAAGCGCTCGGCCTCGTCATTCCAACGCCGCTGCTCATTCGTGCCGACAAGGTGGTTGAATGATGCCGCTGTTAGCTGCGGTGCGTATGTCCGGAAGTGGCACTTGGCGGACACCCCAGCTGCACCCGCGTTTGTCCGTTATTGGAGCAACAGCGGACAAGCACGAGCGGCGGCGTTGACCAGCTAGGCCGCCAATGACCCCAAGTGGACATGGGACATCCAATTCACGCGCCCGCTGCCTTTGCTGGTTTGTCGAACACCATCACCTTTGAGACGAAAGCTTTTACGTCACGTCTATGCGTCAGGCCGCTCGCCCTTGCGATTGAGCGAAAATCCTCGGTCATATAGCTCGCAAAATAGGGCTCGTGATAATTCTGCGGGAAGAGCTCGAGCAGCCCATCATAGTCAGGATGGTCGCCACGCTGTAGCGAGTCCACCAATATCATTCGCCCGCCTGGCTTAAGCACGCGAGCGCATTCGCCAAAAATGATGCGGCGAACCTTCGGGGGCAGTTCGTGGAACGTGAAAATACTCGTCACCGCGTCGTAACTGTCATTCGGGGCGGGGATAGACTCTGCGTTCCCAACAACGAGGCTGATCCGCGACCAACGCCTCAAATGACGCCGAGCGTGGCTAATATAGGGCTCCGACAAGTCGAGGCCGAGTGAGGGAAGCCGCGGCCAGCACTGCTTGACGAGATCGAGAAATCGTCCCGTGCCGCAACCGATGTCGAGAAGTCTCAGTTTGCGTTGATCGCGTCCAGCAAATGCTTCGCGCAACTGCGGAAGGGCCTGCCGTCGCATGGCATTGCCGGTGCCGTGGAACAGCACCTCAACCTGGGTGTCGTAGCGTCTCGCCGAGTCCTCCGTCATCCAGCCACCCGACTGGAAATGGAAATTCTGCAGATAATAGCGTGGCCGCTTCCCGACCGTCTGCGCGCTCAGGACTTCGCTGTGGCCGCCGTTTTTGCGGCGCCGATAGACTTCGGGCAGATCTTCGAAGAACAGCCTGGAGCGGTTGAGCAGTGTTGCCAACGATCCGTCATGATCGGCCGGAAGGGGATAGAGGCCGGCTTCGACATTGGCGAGGTCCTGCCGAAGCAGTTCGGCAATATCCGCGTAGAGGCGGCTGCGATCCGGCAACGACGCTTTGACATTGTTGGTCTGCTGAGCGGCGCTTCCGTCTCGTCGTTTCGCCTCCTCCGCCAGCCGACGCATGGCAATGTTGTGCCCGACATACCAAGCAACGCGTGGTAACTGGCTCGCGCCATAGGCGACGCGCGTGGCGATGCGGGAAAGCGGATTGCTCATGTATCTCGTCCGGTGGCTGAGTTCCCATATATAGGTTGGGCAAAGGATAGCAAAATAGGCCACGCATTACATGGAGGCTTCCCGGGCCTGCCGAGACATAGCGAGGACGTAGCGTACGGCATTTTCATGACGACATGGCTTGGCCCGGCGCGCTCCAGCTCAGAAGAGTCGGCGCACGCGGCTTCGCCGCCGCGGGAGCGGCAGCCTTTTCCGGATCGATGATTTGATTACTCCGCCGCCAGCGCCTGCTCGCGGGTCGGCAGCTTGAGCCGGTCCCACACGTCGGTGAGCGATTCCGCGAGGCGATCGATCAACGCGTCGTCGTGATAGGGCGACGGCGTGATGCGCAAACGCTCCATGCCGCGCGGCACGGTCGGATAGTTGATCGGCTGGATGTAGATGCCGTGCTCGGCCAGCAGCAGGTCGCTCGCCGCCTTGCACTTCTCGGCGTCGCCGATCAGCACCGGCACGATATGAGTCGCGGTCGGCATCACGGGCAGGCCGGCGGCATTGAGCACCGCCTTGACGCGCGCGGAGCGGTCCTGGTGGCGCTCACGCTCCCAGCTCGAGGTCTTCAGATGCCGGATGGCCGTGGTGGCGGCGGCGCAGATCGCCGGCGGCAGCGCGGTGGTGAAGATGAAGCCGGGCGCGTAGGAGCGCACCGCATCCACCATTTCCGTGGATCCTGCGATGTAGCCGCCCAGGCAGCCGAACGCTTTGGCCAGCGTGCCTTCGAGCACGTCGACACGGCCCATGGCGTTCTCGCGCTCGCAGATGCCGCCGCCGTGCGGCCCATACATGCCGACCGCGTGCACTTCGTCGACATAGGTCATGGCGCCGTAGCGTTTCGCGAGATCGCAGATCGCGTGCACCGGCGCCACGTCGCCGTCCATGGAATAGAGGCTCTCGAAGGCGATCAGCTTGGGCCGCGCCGGATCGGCGGCCTTCAGCAGCTCTTCGAGATGGCCGAGATCGTTATGCCGCCAGATCTGCTTTTCGCAATTGGACTGGCGCACGCCCTCGATCATGGAATTGTGGTTGAGCGCGTCCGACAAAATCAGACAGCCGGGCAGCAGCCGGGCGATGGTCGGGATGCCGGTCTGGTTGGAAACGTAGCCGGAGGTGAACACCAGCGCGGCCGGCTTGCCATGCAGGTCGGCGAGCTCGTGCTCGAGCTCGACCAGCGGATGATTGGTGCCGGCGATGTTGCGGGTGCCGCCGGCGCCGGTGCCCATGCGGGCGGCGGTCTCGACCATGGCGCCGACCACTTTGGGATTCTGCGCCATGCCGAGATAGTCGTTGGAACACCAGATCACGACCTCGCGCGGGCCTTGGCTGGAGTGCCAGAGAGCGTGCGGGAAGCGGCCGGCGATGCGTTCCAAGTCGGCGAAAACGCGATAGCGGCGCTCATGCCGCAGCTGATCCAGGGCCGACGCGAAATAACGATTATAGTCCATGCGACTGATCTACTTTCCCGCCCCGCGCGGGGCCCTTTTTAGAGGGCATCCAGGGTATTTGTCGAGCCAAGATTCTTCGCATTCCAAACTGGTGCCTTGACTTCGATCAACCGCCCAATCGGGCCTCAGGAACCGGCTTTCAGGGTGCCGAGGTCGATATAGCAAGTAGCCCGGATGGAGCGCAGCGAAATCCGGGGTCAACCCCTCCGCTCGCCGAAATCCATGATCGGGGGTTCGTCAACATTGCCCGCCCAGTCGGCTGGCAGCTCGTAGCCCGGGTGGAGCGAAGCGTAACCCGGGAAACGATTGATAGGCTGCTTGGGGGTTCGCTGCGCTCCACCCGGGCTAATTGCTTGCCCGTCACGTGAGTCCGTAGCCCGCATGGAGCGAAGCGAAATGCGGGAGCGACATTGTGATTCGGACCGTCAGCTCCCGGATTTCGCTCCGCTCATTTGGGCTACTTGCTTACGCTCCATCCGGGCTACGCTTGCTTCAGCGTACGGAAGACGAGCACGCAAGTGAGCGTCAGTTTGTCCATGTGCGTCCAGAGCCATATGGTCGAGCACACAAACTAACTCGTAGGGCGGAGCGACGCATAACTCGGGAACGATTGGTAGGCTGCCCCAGATTTCGCGTCGCTCCATCCGGGCTACTTGCTAGATTTGATCGATGCAGATTCTTTATCTCGATCAAAACAAGTGGATCGAACTCGCGCGCGCCGTGAAATCACCCGATGACTTTCCGGCGCATTACGCAGTTTTGGAGGCTTTGGTCGAGGAAGCAAACGCTGGCCGCCTGCTGGTGCCGCTGACCGCGACGAACCTCTATGAAACGCACAAGGTCGATATACCTGAGCGGCGCAAGCATCTTGCTTGGGTTCAAGCGACCTTGAGCCAAGGCATGGTCTTTCGCGGCCGACACAAGCGTCTGGAAGTCGAAATTATCGACCTGCTGCGTGCCCGGAGCGGGCTGGAGGCTTTGCCCCGCGATCCGCACTGGTTTCTCTCCAACGTATTCTTTGAAGCTACGGCGGAAATTGGCGACAGCCGTATCCCTCAACCGTCGAAGCGCGTTCTTGCAGCAATTCGCAGCGATCCGCCGCGCTTTATGTTCGACTATCTGACTGAAACGCCCGAGGATGTAAGGCTCATGGCGGTGTCGCAATTTTCTGAGGGATTGGAGAAGCTGCGACAAGCCATCGAGGATCGGCGAGCGCGTGACGCAAGCGAACCCATTCCGATGCGGCGCAGAATGCACAGCGCGCGCCTCATGATTAACGAGCTTGATCTTATTCTTTCTTTTGTGCGCAAGGCGGGTCTTTCTAAGCCGGATGAAACAGCAGTACTAAGGAATAACGCTCGCAACATCATCAACGAGTGCCCGACTTATTTTATCGAGCGCGAAATCGGCTTACGCATCGAAGCGCAAAGCCGGGCTATCGAAGAAAACGACTTCCGTGACATGCAGGCCTTTTGTGCAGTTCTCGCTTATGCCGATATCGTCATCGCTGAAAACATGTTCTCGAATTTGGCGAAGCAGGCTGGGCTGCATAAGATGTATGGCACGCGCATCACGACAAATCTGGCTGATGTTCCGGGGGCGCTGCGCGCGGTGTAGGGCTGGGCAAATCGCCAACGCGTAGTATGTAGCCCGGATGGAACGAAGTGAAATCCGGGCTCACCCCCTCCGCTCGCCGAAATCCATCATGGGTTCGTCGACATCACCGGCCCACTCGGCTGGCAGCAGACCGTGTCTGACATAGACGTGAAACGACGAATAAGGCCAATCGCGCGCCCGGCTCACCAGCCGGTGCTTGACCGGGTTGAAATGCACGTAGTCGACGTGCCGCTCGAAATCGATCTCGTTCCGAATCGTGTGCTCCCAAAAGCGCCGTTGCCAGAGTGCGTATTCGCCATTGCGATGGCGCTTGACCGGCACGCCGGCGGCAACAAGCCGATGCGTGAAATACGCCTTGATCCGCCTCCAGCGGCCGGAGAAATCGGCATCGCCCGACGGCAGCGTCCAGACGGCATGCAGGTGTTCCGGCAGGATCACGATGGCCTCGATCGTGAACGGACGTTCGTGCCGCGCGACACGGAATGCTGTCCGCAAGGCGCTCACGTGATCTATCAGCGCCGAGGATGTCCGGTCAGCGAGCGTGACCGTGAAGAAATAAGTGCCCCCTGGAACGAAGTTGCGCCGGTATCGGACCATCGGCGAAGCTTATCCCGGATTTCGCTTCGCTCCATCCGGGCTACGAGCTTTAGGAGCCGGCTTTCAGGGTGCCGAGGTCGATATAGCCGCGCAGCCCGGCGAGCAGCAGGGCGCCAATGTGAAGCTGGAGTACGAATTCGCCGGACAG
>Ga0307417_10001346_pt1 | contig 10271 bp, 8 predicted proteins | sample SalMarWE160210MG_2_FD_202514 | JGI IMG/M metagenome (GOLD analysis project Ga0307417, IMG submission 202514) | Salt marsh sediment microbial communities from the Plum Island Ecosystem LTER, Massachusetts, United States - WE1602-10 | ecosystem: Environmental > Aquatic > Marine > Intertidal zone >...
CATCCATAGCCACTGACCTTGCGCCAGGGATGGCAGGGACCCAGCTGGCTAAGCCGTGGCGGCGGAGTCGAGGTAACGGCACCGGCTCGGCGAGCCGTAGGTCTAAGAGGATAAGTTGAGTGCGCCCGTCGGGACCAGGCTTGGGCAGGGGCTAGATCAGCCGGTGGGTATCGACCGAGGTATTCTGCTGGCCCGGATATTGCAGTATACCGGACCAGCAACTTCGAAGATTGCTCCTGCGATCAATCACTTGCAGAGGATAAACCGTGGAGAGACTGCCTGCAGTTTGTCCTATTGGGATGAAGGATTATATCGATATATGGGTTCTCTGGGCGACAATTACAATACTTACGGACAAAGATGAAAGAGTGCCACCAAACTCTTCGAAGTTTGGGTCACTATTTGACGGAACAGAACGTTTGGGTGAGAGGTTGTTTGACAATCAAAGTAAAGGCGCAGGAAAAACTGCTCACATTGCGAAGATTACCCCAAGGGGCGCAGGAAAGGTAATATCCTCGGGATGGGAATTCCAGCGAGAAAAGAAAGGCGCTCGCTGGAATAACGACGTTCGTTAGCTATATTGGGAAGAATGGAAAGATGGTACATCACAGCCACGGTTTTTGCGTACCAAACCTGACCGAGATGACTCCAGCTACGACATAAATGCCCCTACCATTGGTGGTGAGATACATAGCGATACAAGCGAGGCTTATATTAACTTTAGGCAATAATGGATGAAGGTTGCTTATGAGGTCCCCGGTCAATCGTGTTGTGAAAAACCCTGAACCGAAGTTATTCTCCTGAGCGGAGGACTTGCGGCGCATGAACGATCCACCGACAAATAAGACAGGTTTTATCCGCAGATTGTGGAATTCTATTGCCAATGGATGGATCGACGATGTGCCCGAGGAAATCGCCACCTGCGAATTCGACTGCCGGGCGCTCCGTTGCGAGCGAGGGCAATGGAAGACCTGCGAGCATCGCCTGCGTCATCTGGCCAGCGTTGAAGAGCACAGAGCCGTGGGTCCTGGAGTGGCTAACGACAGCAACGTCAGTCCTGCCCCTCGCAATTGCGACTCGGTACCGTTGATCCCCTGGGCCCAGTCCGGCGGTCTGAGTGACGTGGTGGATTCTTGCGACCCGAGCGATGCCGAGCAGTGGCTGCCCAGCCCGACTCGCCACGGCCTCCACACATTCGCCTTGCGGGTCGAGGGCGACAGCATGACGCTGTCGGACCCGGGGGCGCGGAGCTATCCGCCCGGCACCTTCATCTATGTCGACCCAGACAAGGCCGTATGCAACGGCGCCCGGGTGGTCGCCAAGAACACGGCCACCGGCGAGGCCACCTTCAGGATCTACGCGGAGGACGCGGGACAGCGCTACTTGCGGCCCCTCAACTCACAGTACCCGACCCTCCCTATGGGGGCGGACTACCGAGTCATCGGAGTGGTGATTGGGGCATATTGGGAGGAAGACTAGAAAGACAGGTCGCTAGGGGGCCGAACAGCCTTCGAGACGCTGCTTAGCAAGTCATGGGGTGAGCGAATTCGTGCTCCCGTTGCGGTGGATTGAGGGGGTCGCCTGGAAACATTTCTTCATCGAGAAATAAGGCCCCGGATTCGTTGCCTTCCCACGGCGGAGGTCCACGCGCAGGGGCAATCCGCGGCGGCATGGAGGGCTCGCCGATGGGATTGAGGATCGGTGGTACCGGGGCTTTCTCGGTGAGGGAGGCAACCAGAAAGTCGTGACCGCATTCCTCGCAGCCTGCGCACGTACAGCCGTAGGCCAGGATGCCGCACTCCAGTTCGCGGCGCAGCTCCCGCTCGGCAGGGGGCGAGATGCGCTCATCCTCCCAGTCGTCGCGACACAGAGCCAGGAAGGTCTCGATGTGCTTCTGCACTGCTCGGTACAGCGGCGTATCGGCAGGGTGACGCCTTCAGGGCACGGTCCCGCTCCAGGCCGAGGTATTGCCCGACTCGAAGCCGTCGCTGAAGATCATCGAACTGTCGACGATCGTGATCGGAACCGTGTCGTAGGTCGTGTTGTTGGCGGTGCTCACGTCGTCCGAGGCAGAGATGATCATGCCGATGTAGTAGCTGCCGCTCAGCCCGCCGGGGGTCGCCGGCGAGACGTTGCGCGTCGTGGTGCCTCCCCCGGCTAGACCCGAGATGGTGTAGGAGGCGACGAGGGGATCGGCGGTCGAGATGATGGTGTTGACCGACGCGCGGATCTTGACGGTGATTGAGTTCGACGGGTCCCCGCCAACGTTGTCGATGTTGTAGCTAATGGCGATCGGGTCGCCGGTAGAAAACGTCCCCGACGGAGCCGTGAGCCAGTCGGCCACCAGGTCCGCGACGCCGTTCACGTGCACCGGCTGGGCGTCCCAGTAGTGGGTGTTGTTGTTGCTAGAAACACCGTCGACCGATGGATCGAGGACGACCCCGAACCAGTAGTTGCCGGTGGGTGTGTTGAGCGGGATTGTCGGCGGCGTGCTGAAGGTGATGGTCCGCGACTGCATGGCCGCGTACGAGACGGTGAAGCTGGTCGACTGCAGCAGCGTGTCGCCCGACGACAAGATCTCGTTCGTCGACAACCGCGCGGTCAGTGGGAAGCTGGTGCTGCCGATCGAGCCGTTGGTCGAGTTGGTGGTGAAGAAGCTCGCCGAGCTGAACTGATGTCCGGCGGCGATGGTCGTCGGCGAGGCGAGGGCGTACAGCGCCTGGAGGTCGAAGGTCGAGGTCCGAGCCCCGGGGATGAACGTGTTGTTCATGTCGTCGACGAAGCCCTGCCACAAGCGGGCATAGTAGGCGTCGGTGGTGCGGTTGCTAGTCGAGGTGACCGCTTCCGCGTAGCGGTTGCCGTTGTCGATGTAGTACATCGCGCTGCCACTCATGCCGCCCCACACCGCGTTGAAGCAGCCACCGCTGGTGGTGATGTGGAAGCGGTTGGTGGTGTTGCAGTCGTCCACGGTGCCGTACATGTAGTACATGTCACGCCCGTTGTGCAGACCAGGCTGGCCGCAGGACTCAGAGGGGTAGCTGGTGTTGTTCATCGTCCGGCCCATTACCGTCGAGCAGCTGTAGCCGTAGGCCCAGCCCCAGCTCCCGGTGAGGGCGCCGACCGCGCGCTCGATCCGCACCAAGCCGACGTCATAGGTGTTGTCGCCGCTGTTGATCCAGCCGTTGTTGGCCTGGTAGTAGCTGCCGCGACCGTAGCCGTAGGTCTCGTACGTGCCCACGGTATGGGTGGCGCCGAAGCCGTCCCAGCCCGGGTAGACCCAGATCTCCTGGGCCCAGTCATAGATGTTGTTGCCGTCCGGGTTGCGGGCGTAGACGCAGTGCGACGCGGTTAGCACGACCTCGGCGTCCTGCATCGAGCCCGAGCACACGTACCACAGCGTAGTCCCGCCGGTCGTCTGGAACTCCATCACCAGCTTGGCGTTGACCCGCCATGGATCGGAGCCCTGGTCGTTGATCTGGGTCAGCGAGCTGAACGACCTGTCCACGTAGTCGGTCTCGAGAGGCCGGTCTGGATCGGTGAACGGCCCCTCGTAGCCGCCACCGGAGCGGGCCTCGCCCAACTCCCGGGTTGCCGGGAGCGGCGTCGACTCGCCCGTGACGGCGTCGTGCACCGAGTCGCTGGCATCGGGTTCGAAGCCCGCATCGGACGGCATTCCCGTCGGCATGGGCATGGGAGGGATCTGGTCGATCGGCGGGTGGTCGGGAGCCAGGACATCGACGGTGTCGGTCCCGGGGAGGTGGCTCGGCATGAAGTGCACAACGGGCCGAGTGGGGGACGCCCCCGCGTACGACGCCGCGGGGAGCGTCGCGGCTTGATCGCCGCCCGCGGCAGCGACGGCTGGGCTGATGGCGACGGCAACGAGCACGCACAACGCAACGCCAGGCTGTTTCATGCAATTGAATTCCTTCAGTGGATGTTGCCCAAGGAATGGAAATCCAACCACCTACACTAAAATATCGACCGTCCTAAGCTTCCGGTCAAGGCCCTGTTGAGCGTGGTCCAGGGGGACGTGCGGAGATCGCAGGGACGAGTCGGTCAGGCGCAAGCATGGGGAGGCTGCTGTTCCGGCGGCAAACCGGCGGATTTCAGGGAACAGGCGACAAGGCGCATTTCCGTCCCGCAGCGCGGGCAGGTGAGACGGAACGTCGCGTAGAGGCGTGCCAACAGCAGCGTCCGGAAAACGGAGCGCTCCGGCAGATCCTCCGCTGCCGAGCGGATCTGTGCTTCCAGGCGCGCATCTCCCGGATCGATCGCGGCCCGCGAGGCTACCGCGCCCGCGCCCGCGAGCAGCCGGTGCGCCTGCTGCGCGACGGTAGTCACCTTGGCATGCGAATGTTCAGCGGTTCACGTACCGCAGGAGGTCGTGCGAGCCTTCCGGCCTCGGGGTCGAAGGTCCAGCTCGGTGGCGGCTCCTGCATGCCTCCTCGTCCAGCGATCGGGGGAGCACGCCCCTGGGGAGGTCGACGGGCATACTTGGCAAAGCTTCCCAGCCCGGTAGTGAGAACGACTCGAAACCAGGCTTTGCCGCGCATCGTGCGCTCGTGCGCTGCGCTCACGTGCTCGAGCGAATCCTCGCTAGTGGCGTCCTTTCCCCCACCTCAACACGTCCACCCGTACGCGGGTAAGGCCCTTGGTCACGAAGCGGAGCTTGCGCGCCGCCCCGAGCGACAGATCGATGATCACGCCCCTGCGACGAGGTCGGCGCGCCGGCCCCCGGTCGATGATGCGAACGGTGACTGAGCGGTCGTTCCTGAGGTTCGTCACGCGAGCGACCGTGCCGAGGGGATAGGAGGGATGGGCCGCGATGAGCGCGTTCTTGTTCATGCGCTCTCCGCTTGCCGTCACTCTACCGTGACGCTTGGGACCATAGTAGGAAGCCTTGCCCACGCGGCTCTCGAGCACGACTTCGCCTTTCGCCGATGCGTGTGCCAACGGGGAGTCGACGACGGCCGCCTCGCCTGCGAGCACGTGCGAGACGGTGAAGGCGAGCATCCACGGTAAACAACGGGCAACAGCACGAGCTGTCATCCGACTCTCTGCTGGCGATGGGGTCATGGCCAAACTATAGCCCATTGACCAAAGCCCTCGCCATCGGCTTCTGGCAGGAATTCAAGGCGGCCAACGCCCTCGAAGCGCTCAAGAGCCAGCTTGCGCTCAAGGCCCGCGTACTGCGCGACTTCCGGTGGGAAGAGATCGATGCCGCCGGCCTGGTCCCGGGCGACGTCGTACGGTTGCGCCTCGGCGACATCCTCCCTGCCGACGTGAAGCTGCTGGAGGGCGACTACTTGAGCGTGGATCAGTCCGCACTCACCGGTGAATCCCTGCCGGTCGACAAGGGCGAGGTCACCTACTCCGGCTCGGTGGCCAATCAGGGCGAGCTGATCGCGCTGGTCACCGCCACCGGTGGCGATACCTTTTTCGGCCGCACCGCCAAGCTGCTGGAAGGCGCCGGCGCGGTGTCGCATTTCCAGAAGGCCGTGTTGGCCATCGGCGACTATCTCATCTACCTGAGCCTGGCCCTGGTGACAGTGCTGCGCATCGTGCAGATGTTCCGCCACGCGCGCTAGTCAACTGGTCGACGATCTCGCCGCCAAGGGCTACCGGACGTTGGGTGTGGCGCGTTCCGACGACGACGGCGAGAGCTGAACCTTCCTCGGCATCCTGCCGTTGTTCGACCCGCCGCGTGAAGACTCGCGGGAGACCATCGACCATGCTGGAGCATGCACCGGGTGCTGACCGTCTCGACCGTGCTCGGCATAATCGGCGTGGTGGAGACCTTCGGCCTGCTGTGGATCGCCAGGGAATGGATGCACCTCTCCGTCGACACCATACAGACCTTCATCTTTCTCAAGCTGGCCGTCGCGGGCCACGTCACGCTGTTCGTCGCGCGTACCCACCGCCCCCTCTGGAATCGGCCGTTCCCGTCGCCGCCGCTGCTGTGGTCAGCCATCGTGACCAAAGTGCTGGCGACGCTGTTCGTGGTCTTCCCGTTCGGCCTGATCACGCCGATCGGCTGCAGCGACGTCGGACTGATCTGGGGCTACTGTATCTTGTGCGTATTCGTCGAGGACTGGGCCAAGCTCGCCGTCTACAACCGCTTCCGCCGCTTTGCGCCGCGGCATCGTAGCTTCGTCAACACGCTGGGACTGCGGCTGCACGGCCACCCGCGTTGAGGCTGAATAGGAGAAAAAGGGTACCGAGCCACGCTGGAAGACTTCAGGAAGCTTCATGAAGTCAAGGTGTTCGGGATCTGCTTGATGACGAATCACGCTCACCTTATCCGTCAGCCCGTAGAAGCAGCATCCGGATTTGGCCAACTGATGAAGCGGCTCTCAGGGCGGGATACTCGGCTTGTCAACCGGCAGGAGGCCAGGACGGGGACGCAATGGGAGAGCAGATACAAATCCAGTCCGATACAGACGGGCTCTTATATCATCCCATGTTGCTGGTCTCTGGCGCCGCCTCTTGGGTTGCGGCAAGCGTTACATAGTCCGGGCTATGCGCCCCTTGCCACGCCTTGAATCCGACCCCATATCCGGCGAGATCGGGGGGCGCCCGCCCGGCCGCTACCTCTGGGCGATGCCGCTCGCGCGCATCTTCGAGACCTTCCCGTTGGTATGCCCGTCTCCACGCGCGTGGGTGGATGTTCAGCGCCATGGCCTGAGTCACTATCCGAAATGCCAAAGACCGGCTACGCTTGGGACTAGGAAGGCGACACCTTGCGCCTTCGGCCTGGCCCATCACGCTGGGCAGGGGAGCCAAGCGCCTTAGTCAGAACACCCTCGGTCAGGTGTCGGCTGAGCGGTAGAAGCGCAGGCAGTCGCGTACGAAACAGACGCTTTGCGCACTGTCGCGACCCGCCGCGTCGGGAGGAGCCACATGGACGAAGGTTCACGGGCCTACCAGACGAAGCGACCCCTGTCCTCATCCAGCGAGCAGGCGATGCGCTACGCCATGCTGCGGGCGACCGAGCGCGAGGCGGATCGCTTCTCCAGCGTCGACTTGCTTGTGGGGATCTTTTTCACCCATCCGAAAGACGCCGAGCCCCTACACCTAATCGAGGCCGGCGGCGTGTCTCCGGAGGGTTTCCTTGCCGAACTGGCCACCGACGGTGGTTTCATACCAGGGGGCAAGCACAGAGGCGACTGGAAGGATGCACGCGCTATTGCGCCCCTAGAGGAGGTCGAACAGCTCCTCGCATCCGCGGACAAGCTTGCCCTCGAGTACAACCCGGAATCGGATCACTACATCAGGCTCCGGGATTTGTTCGGTGGTCTGCTGCTCACCGACAACGCGGCCTCCAGCCTGATCGCGAAGGCGCTCGCCCCGACCGCTTTGTCCTTCGAGGCGGTGCGGGACTCCTATACCGACTTCGTCAGATTGCACTCGAGTGGCACCTCCTACGCCGATTTCCTGAACGAGCACCATCCCGCGGTTCATCCACTGTTCTCTGGGTACGACTCCGACACGCCGAGTGAAGAGGACTTGGTCGGCATCGGTCCCGAGGTCAACGCGATGGCCTACCTCATCACGGCGCGCACCCTGATTCCGCCGCTGGCGATCGGGCTCTTCGGCGATTGGGGGTCCGGTAAGAGCTTCTTCATGCAGGCCCTCAAACGGCGCATCCACAAGATCACAGCGGACGCCCGCGACGCGGGCACGCCGCAGCGTGACATCGACGTCTTCAAGTATGTGGTGCAGATTGAGTTCAACGCTTGGCACTACGTCGAAGGGGAGCTCTGGGCGAGCCTGGTGGAGCACATCCTGCGCAACCTCCAGCTCGGCACCGACGACAGCGAGACGGAGCTCCAGCGTCGCAAGCAGCATTGGATTGAGCGGTTGCGCCAAGCGCGGCAGGAAGAAAAGGACATCACCGAGCTCAAGAATAGTCTGGAATCGGAGCTGCAGCAAACGCGGGAGAGAATTCGTGGCGCCGAGGAGGACCTCGAGAAGACTCGGCGCCAGCTCCAGCGTCTAACCCTTGAAGACGTCTGGCAGGCCGTGGAGCTCACCGAGGCGGAAAAGCAGGAGATCCGCCAGACGGCTGAGGCCGTTGGCTTGAGCAGTGCCGGAGACTCTGCCGCCGACTTGATGACGGCACTCCAAGAGACCGGCAGCGTGCTCCGCCGCGGAAACGCGCTGCTGGCGCCCCTGCAGTTCTCGGGCTGGCGCGGAGCCGTCTGGGTGGGGGCGCTGCTCGTGGTGATGTTTGCCGGACCGGCAGTGACCCTCCTGCTCTCGAAGCTCACGACGCTGCCCCCGCTCACCGAGGCGTTCACGACTTTGGGTGGATTTCTGACGACATTGGCGGGTGCGGTAGCTGCGGGCAACGCCTGGATCCGCAAATGGCTTACCCGGGCCGAGGCGGACAAGGGGCGGCTGGACGCGAGACGCGCCGCCGCCGAGACCAAGATCGTTCAGGAAGTTGCCCGCCTGCGCACCCAGCAACTCGAGCAGAACGATGAGCTGCGGGCAGCGCGGGAACAGGGGGAGAAGAAACGCCGAGAGATCCGCGAGCTCGAGCAGGAGCTGGACGGGCTGACGCCCGGGCGCGTCCTGCTCGATTTCATCAACGAGCGTGTTGGCAGCGAGGACTACCGCAAGCACCTTGGCGTCGCGGCCTTGATCCGGCGCGACTTCGACAAGCTCTCCGGTCTCATCACCGCAGGCAATGCAGAGTTCGAAGAAAAGGACACCGGCAAACGCACGGCCGAAGACGAGCACCGCATCAACCGGATCGTTCTCTACATCGACGACCTCGATCGTTGTCCGCCGGAGCGAGTCGTCGAGGTGCTGCAAGCCGTGCACCTGCTTCTCGCCTTTCCGCTCTTCGTCGTGGTGGTCGCGGTCGATGCACGCTGGCTTGCCCAGTCCCTGCGGGGTCACTACGAAAGGTTGCTCGCCGCGGACGGACGGGACGTGGCCACCACCACACGCCAGGCGACTCCGCACGACTATCTCGAGAAGATCTTCCAAATCCCCTTCTGGATCAGACCGTTGCCTCCGCGGGCGCGGGCACGCATCGTCCAGGGCCTGGTGGCCAAGAGCCTCGTGGCGGACGAAAAGCCGGGAGGCGGCAAGGAAGGCCGCACCGGCGGTGTCACCCCCACAACTCCCGCCGATCACGTGCGCTGGCATAACGAGGACCCGGAACGCCCGTTGAAACGGGACGAGAAAACCGAGTTTCGTCCCCACGGGCTGGAGATTCGCGAGGAAGAGCTTGCGTTCATGGAGAACCTGAAGCCAATCCTCGGCGTGTCGCCGCGAGCGGTGAAGCGCTTCGTCAACGTCTACCGGCTGGTCAAGGCGAGCGCGATGACGGCCAGCAAAGACTTCCTCAGCGACCGCCCCGATGCCGATTATCGGGTGGTGCTGTTCCTGCTCGCCGTCGTCACCGGCCTGCCCACTATATCGCGGCGCTTTTTCGCCGCCGTGGTGGCCTCAACGGACGCACTATCCGACACGCGGACCATTGCCGACGTCACCAACGGTCTGGGAACCGAGCCGATTGGGGGTGCCGCGGACGAACGACGCGAGAAGGCGGATCTCGAAAGGCTACGGCATTGGGTCACCACCTACGACGAGAGCGGCTGGAAAGACATGGAGGTGGGGCGTCTGGCCGTTTGGATGCCGCGAGTGGCGCGGTTCTCGTACCGGATCGAGGTGTAGTGAGACCATGCTGGGCACGCGGGTCTAGGTTGAAACATCATTGGCGAGTCCGGTGCGCGACCTGCTTCATGGGGCGCCCGCACGCGTGCTGTCCTGCCGGTGCGAATACTGTGCAGCCGGAACCGGGTCGACAACGATAAATGATGGACAGCTTTGAGGACGAAACGGCTCGCCGTGTTCATCAACGAGGCCTGAAACGATCCGGTCGACAACACCAAGCTCTGGCGTACCAGGCTCATACTGGCGGTGACGGACACCGAGGGAAACCCGCAGCGCGCTCATTATAAGACCGGGGTAGGCACCCATTTGCCGGGGCGTGGGATGCGGTCGGCGCCCTTGGCATTCCGGTGGCAGATCATCGACGATCCAGAGGTACGGTGCGCCGGATTCCAGCGTGCGCGCCAGCGCGGCGCTGACGTATTCGAAGGGCGTGTCCTTGGCAACGTGGATGCCGTGCCGGATGGCCAGAGTCTGGACTTGCTCCCGGCGGGCTTGCTCTATGTGACAAAAAGATGTATGGAAATCCTATTAAGACGGAGAAGACCATGAAAGCCACTTTGCAATCTCGCTGACCGGGATGA
>Ga0307417_10001347_pt1 | contig 10270 bp, 10 predicted proteins | sample SalMarWE160210MG_2_FD_202514 | JGI IMG/M metagenome (GOLD analysis project Ga0307417, IMG submission 202514) | Salt marsh sediment microbial communities from the Plum Island Ecosystem LTER, Massachusetts, United States - WE1602-10 | ecosystem: Environmental > Aquatic > Marine > Intertidal zone...
GGTGATCGCGCCCCCACTCCCCGAGGATGTTGGCGCCATCCGGCGCTGGACCCGGTGGGCCAGAGAGAACCTGTTCTCATCTACGTTCAACTCGGTACTGACGGTCATCTCGATCGCGATGGGCGTGGTCGTCGTCCGGGGTGTGTTCTCGTACATCTTCGCCTCGGGCAGGAGGTGGTATGTCATCCCGCCCAACATGAAGCTATACATGAGCGACGTCTATCCCGTTTCGGCAATGGGGCGGTTGTGGCTGTCGCTCGGCATCGTGATGGTGTTGACAGGACTGAGCCTGGCCGTCTGGCGGGCCGGCGGACGGTTGTCTCCGGCACGACTTTCGAGTGTCTCCTCTGGCGTCGGGTTGAGCCTGCTGTTCGTCGCGGCGATCATTTCGATTCCGGCCGGCGTGCGCATCGGGATCGCGATCGCCGGTGCCGTGTTCTTCCTCGCCTCGCGCCTCGCCAAGCTCCTGTGGGGGGGGAACGAAGACGCAGAAGTCGTCTCACTGATGGGACTGCTCCTCGGTGCAGTGGTGGCTGTGCTCGTCGTCGTGTGGATCTTGCCCATCGAGCATGGGACAAAGGTGTCGATCACGATTCAGGCAGTGCTTCTCGTCGGGTCGTATCTGATCGGGTTGATCGTGAGGAATGCCGTCCCGGCGGGCGTCAGCAAGGGTTCGTTGGTCGCGTTGTGGATGCTGTCGCTTCCTGTGGTGTATCTCGTCGTGCAACGCGGCCCGACGTTCGGAGATGTTCCGGTGATGTCCATGGTGATCCCGTTCGCGGCCGGGTTCGCGATCTTCGGCGCCGCCTACATGTGGTGGGCAGGCTCTGTGCACAAGGGGGAGGCTACGAAGGTCGTGTCGGCGCTGCTGGTCATCGCTTCGATCGCCATCTGGTTCACGTCGCTTGCGATGTTGCCCCGATTCCTCCTGCTCGCGGTGACGGTGTTCGGGCTGGCCGCCTCGACGTTCGGTGGCACTGCACGTGGCCGCAATGGCCTTGTCGCGGGGTGGATAGCAGCGGACCTCTTCATCGCCTACTTCATGGCCGTGTCGATGGGGGCCACTGGCATTCCGATCCTGGGCAATTTCATCGGCGGCCTGAACCTGACGTTCCTCCTCGCGATCGCCGGTATCGCTCTTGCATTCCCGCTGGGCATCCTGCTTGCTCTGGGAAGAACCTCGTCGATGCCGATCTTCCGGCTGCTGTCCACCGGGTACATCGAGGTGATTCGAGGCGTACCGATGATCACCATGCTGTTCTTCGGAACCTTGGTCATCAATCGTTTCCTACCGGCGGACGTGGGACTGGACATCGTAGTGGCCGTCATCATCGCGATCGGGATGTTTGCAGGTGCCTACCTTGCCGAGAACGTTCGGGGCGGACTTCAGTCGATCCCGAAAGGTCAACGAGAGGCGGCCCAGGCGCTTGGACTCACGACGGTACAGATGACGGTGCTGATCACGCTGCCGCAGGCGCTGCGAGCAGTGATTCCTGCCATCGTCGGCCAGGTCATCACCATGTTCAAAGACACGTCGCTCGTCTCCATCGTCGGCCTGGCCGAGTTCCTGCGCATCGCCCAGAAGGTCGTACCCAACCAGACCGGGTCGCTCGGCAGCCTTCAGGAGAGCCTCCTGTTCGCGGTGGTTGTGTACTGGGTCTTCTCGTTTGGGACGAGCCGGGCGAGCATGCGACTCGAGAAGAAGTTGGGAGTTGGTGAACGATGAGCGGAGGGCGCAGATGAGTGAGAAGGACATGATCGTCGTCGAAGACCTGAACAAGTGGTTCGGCGACTTCCACGTGCTGCGCGGTATCTCGACCACGATCAAAGAGCAGGAAGTCGTCGTCGTGATCGGACCGTCGGGCTCCGGCAAGTCCACGTTCATCCGGTGTATCAACCACCTCGAGACCCACCAGGCAGGCAGGATCGCGGTAGATGGCGTCGAGCTGACCAACGACCTACGCAACATTGAGAAGATCCGCTCCGAGGTCGGGATGGTGTTTCAGCAGTTCAACCTGTTTCCCCATCTCACCGTGATACAGAACCTGACACTGGCCCAGATCTGGGTTCGGAAGCGGACACGGACCGAGGCCGAGGCAACGGCGAAGAGGTTGCTGGAGCGCGTCGGGATCCCCGAACAGGCGGAGAAGTTTCCGGGTCAGCTTTCTGGTGGCCAGCAGCAACGAGTGGCGATCGCACGTGCCCTTGCCATGGATCCGAAGATCATGCTGTTCGACGAGCCCACCTCGGCCCTCGACCCGGAGATGATCAAAGAGGTCCTCGACGTGATGAAGGAGCTTGCCCGGTCGGGTATGACGATGATCGTCGTTACGCACGAGATGGGGTTTGCTCGTGAGGTCGCCGATCGAGTGATGTTCTTCGATTACGGCCAGATCGTCGAAGAAGGAACCCCGGAGCACTTCTTCGAAGCGCCGGAGCACGACCGCACGAAGCTGTTCCTGAGTCAGATCCTCTAGCTCTTCGGTGCGCCGAATAGCGCACCGAAGAGCGTATTCGGTTGTGAGTTGACGGTCTCGGTAAGAGCGTGCTTGCGCTGATCTTGGAGTGGTCTGACGAGCGCGGTACCTACCGGACCGATCTCCGTTGTCGGTTCTGGGTTCGTGGTGAGGCGCGTGCTCGGTCGTCGCGGGACGGATGGGTTCCCACGACACACGCTTCGTGATACTTGTGCCTGGATGCAGGATTACGAACGCCTGGAGGTGTGGCAAGTGGCTCATGGGCTTGCGCTCGAGGTCTATGCGCTGACAAGCCGGTTTCCATCGACTGAGCGGTTCGGCCTGGCCAACCAGCTGCGCAGGTCGGCGATATCGGTTCCATCCAACATCGCCGAAGGGACGGGGAGACTGTCGAAAGGCGAGTTCGCACACTTCCTCAACATCGCTTCAGGCTCCGCGAATGAGTTGCACTACCAGGTGCGAGTGTCCACGGATCTTGGCTACTTGTGCCGTGGCGATGGCGAACGCCTTCGGGACCGGGTGGAATCCGTACGGAGGATGCTCTTCGGCTTGGCAGCCAAGGTCCGCTCCGTCCAGTGAGCGCTTTGCGGGTTCTCACCGAGAACCGAGAACTCAGAACCGACAACGGTTCGTAGCGCTGGAAGAGCGCTACGAACCTCCGGTCATGCTCTCGGCCACCGTGCGTGCTTCATCGACATCGACCGGCGGGTAGAAGACCACGCTGTAGTCGTCACACGTGTCCGGACCCTCGTACCAGGCGGCGGCCCACACGCCGTCGGGAAGCGGTCCGAATGCTGCGTCGATTCCTCGCACAGTGATGTGCTCCGGCGTTTCGATCCACTTCACGGGCGGAAGGGCACCGCGAATCACGACCATCACCGGCTGTTCGGACTGGTCGGACCAGATGTGAATGGTGGTCCCCGGCAGCATCGTGAACTGGTCGAGTGGCACCTGCGGGATGTTTGGCTGTTCGGCTGCGACTCGTGCCGGCAGGACCGTGGGGAGGAAGGTGGGGGGATCGCACGCGTCGACCAGGTCCACGGTCGTGGTGGTGGTCGTCGTGGCAAGGATGGTGGGGGAAGTGGCGACCGTGGTCGATGTCTCGACAGCAGACGAGCAAGCCGTCGAGAGTAGCAACAGGGCGATGACCCAGCGTTTCACAGGTCGCAGGGTAGCGAGGCTCCGCCCGGTGGTAGCGTCGCGGATTGGAGGTGCACCGTGGATTTGAAGCAACGAGCCGAACAGCGTTTCTCGGAGGTCGAGGAGGACCTGAAGGAGATCAGTCACTGGATGTACGAACACCCGGAGATCGCGTTCCAGGAGTACGAAACGTCGGCGAAACTCGCCGGGTACCTCGCCGAGCACGGTTTCGACGTCGAGTATCCGGCCTATGGGCTCGACACCGCATTCGTTGCGCGGGTAGGTGCGGATGGACCTGAGGTGGTGATCTGTGCCGAGTACGACGCACTGCCAGGCGTCGGGCACGCCTGCGGGCACGACATCATCGCGACCGCAGGCCTCGGTGCGGGCCTCACGCTGGCGCCACTCGCCGACGAGTTGGGGATCAGGGTGACCGTGCTTGGCACACCCGCCGAGGAAATGAAAGGCGGCAAGGTCGACCTGATCAACGCCGGAGCGTTCGAAGGTGCAGCTGCATCGCTGATGATTCACCCGAGTCCCGATGACGTGCTCGATCCCGTAGTGCTGGCCGTGCGCCACCTGGATCTCGAGTTTCGCGGCAAGGACTCCCATGCTGCCGGTGCCCCGGAGAAGGGGATCAACGCACTCGACGCGTTCGTCCAGGCGTACGTCAACGTGTCGACCCTGCGGCAGCAGATCCTCCCGACGGATCGGATCCACGGGATCGTCACCCACGGCGGGGACGCGCCGAACATCATCCCCAGTTACACCCGGTCGTCCTGGTACGTCCGGTCGGTCGCGAAGGAGCGACTCGAGATCCTGACTGCAAGGGTCCTGGCGTGTTTCGAGGCGGCCGCTCTGGCCACCGGATGCACATGGTCGACCAGCGAAAACAGCCATCCGTACGAAGACCTGATCAGCAACCCGGTCATGGCGGAGTTGTTCACGGCAAACGCAACGGCCCTCGGGAGGACGATGGCTCGTGGCGTCGACATGCCCACAGGAGGATCGACCGACATGGGCAACGTCAGCCACGTGGTGCCCGCGATTCACCCGTTTCTGGCGATCGACGCCGGGGAGGCAGTCAACCATCAGCCCGAGTTCGCAGCCGCGACGATCACTCCGAGCGGTGACAAGACGATCCGGGACGGTGCGCTGGCGATGGCCTGGACCGTGATCGACCTCGCTGTCGGAGATCGTTGGGACGAGTTGAAGGGGTGACGGTCACCCGTCACCCCTTCGGTTGCTAGCGCTACTGCTGTGGTTGCTGAGGCTGGTCTGCCTGCGCTGCCCACAGCTCTTTGATGGCACCGAGGCTGCCGAGGATGCCGCTCGTCTCGATTGGCAGGAAGATCTTCGTGGCCTTCCCGTCTGCGATGCCCTGGAGAGCGTCCAGGTAGCGGATCGTGATCAGGTCGGGCGTCGGATCTCCGGTGTGGATGGCCCGGAATACGCGCTCGATGGCCTGTCCTTCACCTTCGGCGACCGTGAGCTTCTGGTACTTGTCGGCTTCGGCCACTCGCTTGATCGCCTCGGCCTGGCCTTCCGCCTCGAGCACTCGTGCCTGTTTGACGCCCTCCGCACGAAGAATCGCAGAGCGCTTCTGGCCTTCCGCCTCGGTGACGACGGCACGCCGTTCCCGCTCCGCCTTCATCTGGCGGTGCATGGCGCTGGTGACGTCCGGTGGCGGCTCGATCCGCTGGATCTCTACACGTACGACTCGCGTTCCCCACACGTCGGTGGCATCGTCGAGGATCTGACGAAGCTGCGTGTTGATCTTCTCTCGTGAAGTCAGTGCTTCGTCGAGTTGGAGATCGCCGACGACGTTACGAAGGTTCGTCTGCGCGAGCTTGGTCGCCGCCAGGATGAAGTTCGCCACGTTGTACTTCAGCTTCACCGGGTCGGTTGCCTGGTAGTACACCACGGCGTCCACCGTGACAACGACGTTGTCCTTGGTGATGACTTCCTGCGGCGGTACGTCCACAACCTGCTCTCGCATATCGACCCGCTGCATCGATTCGATGAACGGCACGATGAAGTTGAGGCCCGGATCGGCAAGTCTCCGGTACTTGCCGAAGCGTGCGACGAGCCCTTTCTGATACTGGCTCACGATCTTGATTGCGTTCGCCACATAGAAGATCGCGAACGCTGCGATCACAATCAGCAGGATGACTGGTGCTGGCATGGTGCTACCTTCCTTCGAACGGCTCGACGACGAGCCGCGTTCCTCTCACTGCGACGACCCGAACCGTCGTGCCTTCCTCGATGCGATCGACGTCCGTGGTTGCTCGCCACTCCTCGGTCTCGATCTTGACCCGGCCTTGATCGTGGATGGGTTCGATCGTTTCGAGGACTTTCCCTACCCCGCCTATCAGTCGGTTGGCCCCGACCGACGGCTGCGGTTCATCCGCCGGCGCAAGCCTCCTGAGGCCGATGAGCGCCAGGAGGGACACGACCAGAAAGGCCGCCCACTGGACACCCACGGCTACGTTCAGCCAGGCGAGGATCGCCGCGACGACGGCGCCGACGGCGAATGGCAGGATGAAGAATCCGGCCGTGAAGACCTCTCCGACGCCGAACACGAAGGCGGCGGCGATCCAAATCCACCTCCACAGTTCGCTGTCCATTTCGTTACTCCCTCCGTTGGATACTGCCACAGACACGCCGATGACGGCGAGCGCAAGGATGAAGACCAGGCTGGCGCCGATACGTGAATGCTTGCGACGTTTCGCGCCGCCGGTCACCGATTGCCAGGTTCGTGCCGGGTCATCTATCGGTGTGCGCTGCTCTTCGGCCCACGACTCCGCAAAGCGAGCGAGGTCGGGGCCGACGACTGCATCAGGGCTCTTGCCCTCGGCGGCGGCGAGGCTGAGGTGTTGCTCGAGTTCCGCCTTCATTTCCAGCACGGCGCGTCGAGGTACCCCCGTCTCGATCCAATACCGTTCGCAGTCTTCGACGATCTGGATCACGTCAGTTGACATGGGCACCTCCTTTCAACACCGCGTCGACACCTCGAACCAACTCCCTCCATGACCCACTCCACTCTGCCAGCCGAACGCTGCCTTCGGAGCGAATCCGGTAGTACTTGCGCTTCGGGCCCTCGCTCGAAGCGACCTTGTACCCCTCGATGAGCCCCTGTCGCTGAAGCCGGCTGAGCGAGGGGTAGATACTTCCCTCGCTCACAAGGGCCATCCCTCGGAGCTGGAGCTTGCGAACCATCTCGTAGCCGTAGCTCGGTTCCTCCGAGATCACCGCCAACAGGCAGAGATCGAGTGCACCCTTGAGGAGTTGTGAGCTGTGTTCGACGCCCATGAACCTCCTAACATGCAATGCACTATAGCTGACGGAATCTTGCACCGCAAGGTAGCCTCCGAAAGGCGGCAGCTGCGGTCTTCACTCCCGCACTATCCGTTCCGAGGAAACCTGGGACCTGTGCATCGAGTTGACCAGTAGGCAAGGCATGGCAGTAGTATTCCAGTGATGCCCATCAATTTCCCTCGTGCCGTCGGTATCGGCTCGGCACGCCCGGTCACTGTCGGCCGCTGGCGTCTTCCGGACGATCTCGATGCTCTGAACGATCATCTGGAGGGGCGGTCGGCAGCAGACATTCTCAGTTGGGCCCGGGACGCGTTCGGGGACGGTGTGGTGGCGAGTTCGTCGTTCCAAACGCAGAGTGTTCCGCTGCTTCACCTCATCTCGACGACCACACCGGACATGGAGGTTCTGTTCCTCGACACGGGCTTCCACTTCCCTGAGACGCTTTCGTTCCGGGATCGTCTCGCTGCCGAGCTGGCGATCAGGATTCGCAATTTGACCGCTCAACAGTCCCGTCACGGGTCCTCGCGGGGTGATCTGTATCACTCCGATCCCGACATGTGCTGCTACATCAACAAGGTCGAACCACTCGACCGCGCGCTCGCCGGCAAGACGGCCTGGGTGACAGGCATTCGTCGCGATCAGACATCGACACGTGCAGAGGCCAGGATCGTCGGCGTTCGTCCGGACGGGGTGTACAAGATCGCCCCGCTGCTCGCATGGACGGATGACGACGTCTCCACGTACATTCGCGACCACCAGCTCCCGGAACATCCGCTCACAGGCCTGGGCTATCTGAGCATTGGGTGCGCGCCGTGCACGAGACCCGTTGGAGCGGGTGAGGACGCGAGGGCTGGTCGGTGGTCAGGCTTGGACAAGACCGAGTGTGGGATTCAGGACACGGACGATCCTTCCGGGTCGAGCTGATGACTGGCGAACGCAACGTCCTCGTTACCGGCGGCTCCGGCTATCTGGGGTCTGCTCTGGTTCATCTACTCTCCGGGCCCGACCATGCCGGTGTGGCGACGATTCGGATCCTCGACAACATGCAGAACGATGGGTATCGGGCGCTGCTTGGTCTCCCAGAAGGTGCGAATGTGCAATTCATCGAGGGCGACATTCTCGATATTCCGACCTGCCGGCTCGCGCTCAGAGGGATCGACACGGTGGTACACCTCGCTGCCGTCTCTCACACGCCGTTCAGCTTCCAGAATCCGACCTGGCTCGAGCAAGTGAACCACTGGGCCACCGCGCATCTGGTCGACAGTGCCGTCGAGGCGGGAGTCGAGCGCTTCATCCATGCGAGCTCAACCGCTGTATACGGTCCGGGTGGGCCGTTCGCAGAGACTGATCCGTGTCGACCGGCCGGCCCTTATGCCCAGTCGAAGCTGAACGCCGAACGCGACGTCTTGGCTTCCCAGGAGCGAGGCCTTCACTCGACCGTGCTGCGTTTCGGTTCGCACTATGGCCTCGCACCCCGGACCAGGTTCGATGCGGTCGTGAACCGGTTCTGCTACCTGGCCGGCGTCGGCCGGCCTCTTACGATTTTCGGCTCCGGACACCAGCGCCGACCGGTGATCCACGTCGATGACTCGGCTCGGCTGGTTGCTCAGGTGATCATGGAGCCCCCGGAGCCGGGAACCGTGCTGAACGCGGCGACTGGCAACCCCTCGGTCGAGGACGTACGTGATGCCATCCTGTCGGTGAGGCCCGAGACGAGGTTCCGATATACCGAGCAGGATGTGCTGAGCTACCTGTCGCTCGAGGTCGACAATTCGAGGCTCGGCGAGTACGGCTTCACACCCCGTCACGATCTTGCCGGCGGCGTCAAGGAAATCCTCGACAAGTTCACGGGCCTGAGTCCGATGCCAGTCCGCCAATCGACGGACTACTAGGCGGCTGAACTCCAGGTGTGTGCTGACTCGCATCGGTGCGGCTGGGTGCAACCTCTAACATCCGGCGGATGAAGCCAGAAACGGCCGCGGCGCGTCGCTCGGATTCGACGGGTACCGCACTCGTCGCGGTTGGAACGGCCGTTCTGGTGGCGGGGGGCATCGCGTTCCAGGTCCTCGCCGGCAGGAAGCTGGGGACCGAGCAGTTCGCTCCTATTGGGATCATCTGGACGGTTCAGTTCATCGTTACCAGCGTCTTGCTTCTCCCCGTGCAGAATCTCATCACCCGGCAACTTGCGCTGGCCTCGGGAGGGGTGGAGCACTTGCGGCCGGAACGGTCGAAGGTGATTGCGGTCTTCTTCATCGCTATTGGAGCGGGTACAGCGTTCGCGCTGGCCACAGTGAACCGTTTCTTCCTTGGAGAGATGCTGTACCCGGTGCTGTTGGCGGTGACCTTGACAGGGCGGGGAGTTGTGTCGATTTCGCGCGGGTTTCTGGCAGGTCGGCGTCGCTTTATACATTTTGGTGAGTCCCTGGCCGCAGAAGGACTTGCTCTCATCGTGTTCGGTGTTGCGGTCTTCCTACTGGCGCCGTCGACAATTGCGTTTGCCGCGTGTGTCGCGCTCGCTCCTTTCGCCGTGCTCATGGTCCGTCCATTCTCTCGAACGTCGAGTGGTGCGGTTGTGGGTCAGAGCGCGGTTGTGGACTACGAGCACCCAAAGGGATTCCTCGAGTATCTCATCACGGCGACGGGCGCATCCCAGTTCATTCTGGCCGGTGGCCCCATCGTTGTGGGGTTCGTCGGGGGCGATCCCGTCGCCGTGTCGGTGATCTTCGTGACATTCACGCTGTTTCGAGGTCCGGTCACCTCTGCCTACAACTTCGTGGCGAGGGTTCTTCCGGATTTCACCGCGATGGCTCGTGACGGACGTGTGGCCGAAACGAGCAGATGGCTTCGGCGGATCACATGGGGAGGCTTCGGGCTCACCGTCGTCGGTTTCCTCGGCGGTTTCGCAGTGGGGCCGTGGCTGGTGGAACTGCTGTACGGATCTGCCTTTGCACCGGCTCGCTTGATCGCCGGGCTGGCCGGCGCGGGCGTCGGTGCGGCGTTGGGGGGTCTGTTCACGGGGCAGATCTATATCGCTCAGGGCCGCACTCGGGCCCTGGCCATTCGCTGGGGTGGGGCGCTACTGGCAGCATGCATTGTGGTCCTCTTGCCGATTGGCTCCGCCGACCTGAGGGTCGCTGCTGCGTTTGCTGTCGGCGAGGTGGTTGCTCTTGTCCTTCTCGGTTTCGCTTGGGTTCGAGGCTGGCCGGGCGAAGCCGACATCGCAAGGATCCGAGCATGAGTGTCGCGGCCCTGACCACGTTGGCTGTGCTGGCTCTGTGGGTCGTCCCGGTAGGCCTTGTCGGAGTCGCTGTTGTCGGGCAGACACGGCGTGATCT
>Ga0307417_10001348_pt1 | contig 10261 bp, 9 predicted proteins | sample SalMarWE160210MG_2_FD_202514 | JGI IMG/M metagenome (GOLD analysis project Ga0307417, IMG submission 202514) | Salt marsh sediment microbial communities from the Plum Island Ecosystem LTER, Massachusetts, United States - WE1602-10 | ecosystem: Environmental > Aquatic > Marine > Intertidal zone >...
GGCCGGCGAACTGTAAGGAAGCGTTGCGGCGATGACGGACAACGAGACGATCGCAAGACCCTACGCCCAGGCCGTGTTCGAACTCGCGCACGAGGCGGGCGAACTGGCGGCATGGTCCGAATCGCTGGCGGCGGCCGGTGCGCTGCTCGCGGACGGGCAGGTCGTGGCGTTCCTGGCTGACCCGCACCTCAGCGATGCACAGCGCCTGCAGTTCCTGACGGGGCTGTTCGACAAAAGCGGCGCGAAGCTGCTTTCCGGGAGCGACCGGCACGGGACGAACTTCCTGAAACTGCTGATCGAATACGATCGGCTCGCGGCGATGCCTGAAATTTCACAGCATTTCGAAACACTGAAAGACGAGGTCGAGAATTCGGTGGATGTCGTCGTGACATCGGCGAACCCCCTCGGGAAATCCCAGCTCGAGGCGATGACCAGCGCGCTGCGCGAAAGGCTCGGCCGGAACGTGAATATCACTACGGAAATCAATGCAAACCTGATCGGCGGCGCCGTCATCAAGGCCGGCGACGTCGTCATCGATGGATCTCTGCGCGCGCGGCTCGACGGCCTCGCGAGCGCACTGATCAAGTGAAAAGGAAACAGTAAATGGCACTCAAAGCGTCTGAAATCAGCCACCTGATCAAGGAACGTATCGAGAACTTCGAGGCGCAGGCCGAAGCCCGCGACGTTGGCACCGTGATCGCGGTGACCGACGGCATCGTGCGCATACACGGGCTCGCGGATTCGCGTTACGGCGAGATGCTGGAGTTTCCGGGCAATACGTTCGGCATGGCGCTCAACCTGGACCAGGACTCCGTGGGCTCCGTCGTGCTCGGCGACTACAAGCACATTACGGAGGGCGCCACGGTCAAGACGACGGGCCGCATCCTCGAGGTGCCAATCGGCCGTGCGCTGCTCGGCCGCGTCGTCGACGCGCTCGGCAACCCGATTGACGGCAAGGGACCGATCGATGCCGAAGCCACCGCGCCGATCGAGAAGGTCGCTCCGGGCGTCATCGCGAGGCAGTCGGTATCTCAGCCGGTGCAGACCGGCCTCAAGTCCATCGACTCGATGGTGCCGATCGGCCGCGGCCAGCGCGAGTTGATCATCGGCGACCGGCAAACGGGCAAGACTGCCGTCGCCGTCGACACGATCATCAACCAGCGCGGCACCGGCATCAAATGTATCTACGTCGCGATCGGCCAGAAGGCCTCGTCGATCGCCGGCGTCGTGCGCAAGCTGGAAGAGGAAGGCGCGATGGAGCACACCATCGTCGTCGCGGCGGCAGCCGCCGACAGTCCGGCGATGCAGTACATCGCACCCTATTCCGGCTGCTCTATGGGCGAGTACTTCCTCGATCACGGCGAGGACGCGTTGATCATCTACGACGATCTGACCAAGCAGGCCTGGGCGTATCGGCAGGTGTCGCTGCTGCTGCGCCGCCCGCCGGGCCGCGAAGCCTACCCCGGGGACGTCTTCTACCTGCACTCGCGCCTGCTCGAGCGTGCCGCACGCGTCAACGCGGCATACGTCGAGGAGGTCTCGGGCGGCAAGATCAAGGGCAAGACCGGCTCTCTGACCGCGCTGCCGATCATCGAGACCCAGGCCGGCGACGTATCGGCCTTCGTGCCGACCAACGTGATCTCGATCACCGACGGCCAGATCTTCCTGGAAACCGACCTCTTCAACGCGGGCATCCGTCCGGCGATCAACGCCGGCCTTTCGGTGTCGCGCGTGGGCGGCGCCGCGCAAACCAAGATCATCAAGAAGCTCGGCGGCGGCGTACGTCTCGCGCTGGCGCAGTACCGCGAGCTGGCGGCCTTCGCGCAGTTCGCCTCCGATCTCGACGCGGCAACGCGCAGGCAGCTGGAACGCGGCCAGCGGGTCACCGAGCTGATGAAGCAGAAGCAGTACTCGCCGCTCTCGGTTGCCGAGATGGCGTTGTCGCTGTACGCGGTTAACGAAGGCTATCTGGACGGTGTGCCGGTCGCCAAGGTCGTGGACTACGAGGCGGCGCTGCACGATTTCGGACATGCGAACTACAAGGACACGCTCGATTCGATCAATGCGAGCGGTGACTACAATGACGAGATCGCCGCGACGCTGGCGTCGATCTGCGATGCCTTCGCGGAGAAAGGGGCGTATTAGAAATGCCGGGCGAAAAGGAAATACGATCCAAGATCGCTTCCGTCAGGAACATGCAGAAGATCACGAGCGCGATGGAGAAAGTCGCGGCCTCGAAGATCCGCAAGGCGCAGAAGCAGATGGAAGAGTCGAGACCGTACGCGGAGCGCATCCGCCGCGTGATTGGGCACCTCGCGCACGCGAATCCCGACTACAAGCACCCGTACCTGATCGAGCGCGAGGCGAATCGCGTCGGTTACATCGTCATCTCCACCGACCGCGGACTCTGCGGCGGCCTGAATGCCAACCTGTTCAAGACGGTGATCGGGCAGCTGACGAAACAGCGTGACGAGGGTGTACAGGTCGATCTGGCACTGGTCGGCGCCAAGGCCGTACAGTTCTTCCGGCGCCTGGGCGGCAACGTCGTCGGTACGGCGACGCACCTCGGCGACCGGCCGAGCGTCAACGACCTGATCGGCGCGATCCGCATCATGCTCGATGCCTACGAGGAGGGCACAATCGACCGCCTGTATCTCGTGCACAACATCTTCGTCAGTGCGATGAGTCAGAAGCCGGTCGTCGCGACGGTACTGCCCGTCAGCGCGATCGATCTCGGCGAGGAGACGCTCGCCGAGTATTTCGACTACATCTACGAGCCGGATTCGCGCGAGCTGCTGGACGACGTGCTGACGCGCTACATCGAATCGCAGGTCTATCGCGGCGCCGTCGAGAACTTTGCCTGCGAGATGGCGGCCAAGATGGTGGCGATGAAATCGGCGACGGACAACGCCGGCGAGATTATCGAGAAGCTGCAGCTCGACTACAACAAGGCACGCCAGGCCGCGATCACGCAGGAGATCTCCGAGATCGTGGGCGGTGCGGCTGCAGTGTCGGGATGAGGAAATCAATTAGTTGCGGCGAGTGTTTCGCCGCCAGAGTTTGAGGAAGAACACATGAGCACCGGAACCACAGTGCAGATCATCGGCGCCGTTGTGGACGTCAGATTCCCGGCGGGGCAGATCCCCAAAGTCTACGACGCGCTGGTCATCGACGACGTCGACCTGACGCTCGAGGTTCAGCAGCAACTCGGCGACGGCGTCGTGCGCACGATCGCGATGGGCTCGTCCGAGGGCCTGAAGCGCGGCATGTCGGTGACGGCCACCGGCCAGCCGATATCCGTGCCGGTCGGTGAGAAGACACTCGGCCGCATCATGGACGTGCTGGGACGGCCGATCGACAACAAGGGCGACATCGGCGCAGAGACGACGATGCCGATCCACCGCACACCGCCGACCTACGAAGAACAGGCGGCAACCACCGAGCTGCTCGAGACCGGCATCAAGGTCATAGACCTGATCATGCCGATCGCCAAGGGCGGCAAGGTCGGACTGTTCGGCGGCGCGGGTGTCGGCAAGACCGTGACGCTGATGGAGCTGATCCGCAACATCGCGCATGAGCATTCCGGGTATTCCGTGTTCGCCGGCGTCGGTGAGCGCACCCGTGAGGGCAACGACTTCTACCACGAGATGACCGAATCCAAGGTCATCGACAAGGTCTCGCTGGTCTATGGGCAGATGAACGAGCCCCCGGGGAACCGCCTGCGCGTGGGGCTGACGGGACTGACGATGGCGGAGGCATTCCGCGACGAAGGCCGCGACGTGCTGATGTTCATCGACAACATCTATCGTTACACGCTGGCGGGTACCGAGGTGTCTGCGCTGCTCGGCCGGATGCCGTCGGCCGTGGGTTATCAGCCGACCCTGGCCGAGGAGATGGGTGTGCTGCAGGAGCGCATCGCGTCGACCAAGACCGGCTCGATCACGTCGTTCCAGGCCGTCTACGTGCCCGCCGACGACCTGACGGATCCGTCGCCGGCGACGACTTTCGCGCACCTGGACGCGACGCTGGTACTGTCGCGCCAGATCGCGGAGCTGGGCATCTATCCGGCCGTCGATCCGCTCGATTCGACGTCGCGCATCCTCGACCCGAACATTATCGGTCAGGAGCACTACGACTGCGCGCGCGGCGTGCAGGCAGTGCTGCAGCGATACAAGGAACTGCAGGACATCATCGCGATCCTCGGCATGGACGAGCTCAGCGAGGACGACAAGCAGACCGTCAACCGGGCGCGCAAGATCCAGCGCTTCCTGTCGCAGCCGTTCTTCGTCGCCGAGGTCTTCACGAATTCGCCGGGCAAGTATGTCACGCTTGCCGAGACGATCCGCGGTTTCAACGGCATCGTTGCCGGCGACTACGACCACATCCCCGAGCAGGCTTTCTACATGGTGGGCACGATCGACGAGGCCGTAGAGAACGCGAAGAAGTATCAATAATGGCTACGTTGAAAATCGACATCGTCTCCGCCGAGGGCGAGATCCACACGGGTGAAGCCCGGATGGTGTTCGCACCGGCGAAGATGGGCGAAGTCGGTATCGCGCCGCGCCACGCGCCGCTGCTGACCGCACTCAAGCCGGGCGAGGTGCGTGTGCAGGATACGGAAGGCAAGGAGCACTTTTTCTACGTCACGGGCGGCATGCTCGAGGTGCAACCACATGCGGTGACGGTGCTGGCTGACACGGCGCTGCGCGGCGATCAGCTCGACGAAGCCGCCGCGCTCGCCGCGAAGGAAGCTGCAGAGAAGGCGCTGGAAGGCGCCGCGGAAGAGACCGACCTCGCGCGCGCGCAGGCGGAGCTCACCGAGGCCGAGGCACGCTACCGCGCCGCCCAGAAGCTCAAGGGCAAACGCTGACGCGACCCGGCACTCAGTTGGCCGGCTGAATCCGTGTGGTTGTGGTTATTGCGAGGAGCGCTGCGACGACGCAATCCACGTTGGATTGCTTCGCAATGACCCAAACGCCGCCCTCAGGGCGCCTCAGGCTGCGAGTAGCTCCACGAGCCGATGAGCCGGGTCTGTGGCCGGTGGTGGGCCAGGTGGTCGCGTCGCCAGGCGCGAAAGCCGTCGAGATCGACTTCCACGGGAACCTGCCAGGAGAGATCGCGGAAGTAGTACACGGTGTATTCCTCCAGGTAACCCGCATCCCGAACCGCGAGCAAGGTGTCCAGATAGGCATCATCGAGGCCCGGGGTATCCCGACGCTTCTCTTCCCACGTATCGAGCAGCTGCTGCCGCGCCGAGTACTCACAGCCGTAGGACGTCGCCCGGGCCGGATCGTCGCCGCCGAGTTTGAGCTGGCAGGTGCTGCGCATCAGGCTGTACGTTACCCAGCTCTGCAACACGGGGTCATCGTCGGCTAGTGCCTGAGGCGCCAAATGGAAGGTGTCACCGTCGGTCACGCCGTCGCGGATGTAGATAGCCGGGTCGCAGCCTGCGATGGCGAGCAGTGTGACAATCGCGAGGGTCCGGTTCATGGTGACGAAGGATACGCCAATCGCCGTGAAACCGACCGCGACCGGGTTGCGGTATCATCGGCGGCCTTGCTCCGAGTAGCGTTGCGCCCGCTGACACGAGGAACGTCCGGATTGGGTCTCAGTATCGTCATTCTCGCCGCAGGTCAGGGCACACGGATGCGCTCCGATCTGCCCAAGGTGCTGCACGGTCTCGCGGGCAGGCCGATGCTCGCGCACGTACTCACGACGGCGAAGCAGCTCGCGGACGACGTCTGCGTCGTCTACGGGCACGGCGGCGACGCCGTGCGGGCAGCCTTTGCGGGCGAGCCCTTGCGCTGGATCCTGCAGGCGGAGCAGCTCGGAACGGGCCACGCTGTACAACACGCAATGCCGGACATTCCCGCAGATAACCGGGTGCTGATCCTGTATGGCGACGTTCCGCTCCTGACACGAACGACTCTGGCACGCCTGCTCGATGCGGCGCACGGCGGCGAACTCGCGATCCTCACCGTCGATATGGACGACCCGGCCGGGTACGGTCGGGTCCTGAGGGACGGCGACGCGGTGCAGGGTATCGTCGAGCACAAGGATGCGAGCGGGCCGGAACTTTCCATAATGGAGATCAACACCGGAGTCATGGTGTGTCCCGCGAACCGGCTGAAGGGCTGGCTGGTGGCACTCGGCAACGACAACGCGCAGGGCGAGTATTATCTGACCGACGTCGTCGCGATGGCCGTCGCCGACGGTGTCGCCGTACACGGCGTCAAGGCCGACAGTGCAACGGAGGTGATGGGCATCAACGACAAGAAACAACTGGCGCAGGCCGAGCGCGCACTGCAGGCTCGGCTCGTCGACGAACTCATGGCACAGGGCGTGGGATTTGCCGACCCTGCGCGCGTCGATATTCGCGGCGCGCTCAACTGCGGCAGCGACGTGTTCATAGACGTCAACGCAGTCTTCGAGGGCGATGTCTCGCTCGGCGACGGGACCCGCATCGAGTCCAACAACCTGATCAGGGATAGCCACCTCGGGCCGCAGACGGTCGTGCACAGCAACTGCCACATCGAGGGAGCGACTACCGGCACGGGCTGCGAGATCGGCCCTTTCGCGCGCCTCCGGCCCGGCGCCGAACTCGCGGCCGGCGTGAAGGTGGGCAACTTCGTCGAGGTCAAGAAGAGCCGTATCGGCGACGGCAGCAAGGTGAATCACCTGACGTACATCGGAGATGCCGAAATCGGGACGGGCGTCAACGTCGGCGCCGGCACGATCACGTGTAATTACGACGGTGCGAACAAGCACCGAACGACGATCGGCGACGGTGCCTTCATCGGCTCCGGCGTCAACCTCGTGGCGCCCGTCGAGGTGGGCGCCGGCGCAACGATCGGTGCGGGTTCGACGATCACGAAGCCGGCGCCCGCGCATGAGCTGACGCTGGAGCGATCCAAGCAGATCACCGTGGAAGGCTGGAAGCGGCCGACCAAGAACAAATGAACTCGCCAATCGCGAGCGCAAATCGAACGGAGTTGAGCGGTCTATGTGTGGAATCGTCGGCGCGGTAGCCGAGAGGAACGTCGTCCCGATCCTGATGGAGGGTCTGCGCAGGCTCGAGTATCGGGGTTACGACTCTGCGGGCATCGCCGTACTCGAAAACGGCGGCGTGACGCGCCTGCGGCGTGCCGGCAAGGTGCAGGAACTCGTGGACGCGCTCGAGGAAAACCCGGCGCACGGCGTGCAGGGCATCTCTCACACGCGCTGGGCCACCCACGGCGTGCCCAACGAGACGAACGCGCACCCGCACATGTCCGGCGGCAATATCGCCATCGTCCACAACGGCATCATCGAAAATTATGAGGAGCTGCGCGACGACCTGAAGGCGAAAGGTTACGATTTCGAGTCGGAGACCGACACGGAAGTCGTCGCGCACCGCATCGCGTGGCACCTCGAGTCTACAGGAGAACTCTCGGCGGCCGTCAGGCAAACGGTGGATGAACTCGAAGGCGCGTACGCACTCGTGGTGATGAGTCTGGCGGACCCCGGTAAGCTCATGCTGGCACGTGCCGGCTGTCCGGTCGTGATCGGCATCGGCATCGGCGAGAACTTCGTCGCCTCGGACATCGCCGCGCTGCTGCCCGTCACGCGTCGTTTCAAGTTCCTCGACGAAGGCGACGTCGCGCTGGTGGAGCGCACGAAGGTCACGATATGGGATGCCGAAGGCAACGAGGTCGAGCGGCCGACGACCGAGAGCGAGCTCACCGCCGACGCCGCCGAACGCGGCGAGTTCCGGCATTTCATGCTCAAGGAAATCCACGAGCAGGGGCAAGCCGTGGCTCGCACGCTCGGCGAACGCATCGCTAACGGACGTGTGCTGGACGCCGCGTTCGGGCCTAAAGCGAACGAAGCGCTGGACGCGACGCGCGGCGTGCACGTCGTCGCCTGTGGCACGAGTTATCATGCGGGCCTGGTCGCGCGCTACTGGATCGAGCAGCTCTGTCGGCTGCCCTGCACGGTCGAAATCGCGAGCGAGTACCGATATCGCTCGCCGGTCGTTCCGAAAGGCACTCTTTTCGTGACGATCAGCCAGTCCGGCGAGACGGCGGATACGCTGGCCGCGCTGCGCGCCGCGAAGGAGCTGGGCTATGTCTCCACGCTGACGATCTGCAATGTCCCGGAGAGTTCCATGGTGCGGGAGTCCGAACTCGTGATGATGACCAACGCGGGTCCGGAGATCGGTGTCGCGTCGACGAAGGCCTTCACGACCCAGCTTGCGGCGCTCGCATTGCTGACCATCGTGCTGGCGCGGCGCAACGGCCTGGAGGATCGGCAGGAGAAGGCGCTCGTCGCGCAACTCGCCGATTTGCCCGGGCTCATTGAAGAGGTGCTCGCGCTCGACCCTTCGATCGAGGCGCTCGCGGAGCACTTCGCCGACAAGCACCACGCGCTGTTCCTGGGCCGCGGCGTACAGAATCCGATCGCGATGGAAGGCGCGCTCAAGCTCAAGGAAATCTCCTACATCCATGCCGAGGCGTATGCGGCTGGCGAACTCAAGCACGGCCCGCTCGCACTGGTCGACGAGGACATGCCCGTGGTCACCGTGGCGCCGGACGACGAATTGCTCGAGAAGCTCAAGAGTAACCTGCAGGAAGTCCGCGCGCGTGGCGGCGAGCTGTACGTCTTTGCGGACCCGCGCGTGCAGTTCGGCGATCGTGTCGGCATCCATACGATGCGCATGCCGGCGCTCATCCAGGATTTCCAGGCCCCGATCCTGTACACGATCCCGTTGCAGCTCCTGGCCTACCACGTCGCGGTGCTCAAGGGAACCGACGTCGACCAGCCGCGGAATCTGGCGAAGTCCGTAACCGTTGAATGACGATCCCGCGAACAGCATTCGCGGCTCTCGTGTTGTCGGCCGGCATGATTATCGGGTCCGCCGATGCCCGCGCGGACGTCTACCGCTGCACGGACGAAGACGGCGGCATCGTGTTCAAACAGACGCCATGCGCCGCGAAACCGTCCGAACCGGAGAAGTCGGATGAGCTGGCCCAGCAGCCCGGCCCGGACTGCGGCTATGCGAATCGCTTCGCTTTCGAGACGGGCCGGCTGATGCGGGCGGGCCTGCGGTCCGACGAGCTGTTCAACCGCTACGGCGGGATCGACGCGCTGTCGAGGCCGGCGATCGGCGTCATCAACTACGTCTATTCGTTCCGCACGAACGACGACGTCAGCGTGGAGCGGATCGCGAGTTTCACGGAGGCGAAATGCCGTGCAAAGGCCTTCGGCAACGTCGATTGCGGCGTCCTGCCGACGGTGTTTACCGACAATATCGGCGGTTGTGGCACGGACGCAGGATCGACGGCGCCGGGCGCAACCCCGGGCTCGACGACATCGGCGGCGCCGCCTCCGGCACTCGAGGACGCCAGGGAAAAGGCCGCGGCAGCGCTCAGAGATGAGGCCGTGACCGAATGCAAGCAGGCCTATCGCGACCAGATCGACGCCATCGACGCCGAGATGCGCCACGGCTACAGCCCTGAGGAAGGGGAGCGCTACAAGGAACGATTGCTCAGCCTGACCGAACGCATGCGCCAGTGCGAGCGGTAGGTTAAGCCACAGACGCCCGTGTCGGCTCGCGCGGCGCGCTAATCGGCAGCGAACACCTCATCGTACGGGAAGTCGCAGTCGAGCCGTTCCAGTTCTGCGCGAAAATGCGCATCGATCTGCCGGCGTTGTCGCTTCGAGAGCAGCTCCGCGGAACCTCCTCGCCGACCGCTTCGGACCATCGAGCCCCCGCGGTTCGCCCACGGCACCGTTTGAATGGGGTCGAAGCGTGACTGGTTCCGCTTCATGTAATCGAAGCTGCACCGCGTCATGACGCGCGCACGCTGGTCGTCCGTTAGTCGCACGCCGACGAACTCCGCGAAACGGCGGACAGTGCCCTCCAGGTCACCCTTGATGTCCTCGAAGGTCAGGAACAGGACATTCGGCGCCTTCCGCTGCGCCCAGTAGCTCGCGAGATGCGTTGCCCAGTCGCCGAATACGAAATCCTTCGACATGTAGAAATCGATCCAGTTGGCCACGTTCGGCGCCAGCGGCCCCCAGACATTGGCCCGGAAGAAGAAGTATGCCGATACGCAGACGTCCTTGGGATCCCTCACCACCGCGAAATAGCGCGAATCCGGGTCGTGAGGCACGGAGGGGTACGGAAGATGCGTCTTGATGACACGCAGGCCTGTCGGAGAGCACTCGAGGGGCGACGGGTCATTGAGCGGGATGATGTACGGCTGTTGCCGCGTGATCC
>Ga0307417_10001350_pt1 | contig 10255 bp, 12 predicted proteins | sample SalMarWE160210MG_2_FD_202514 | JGI IMG/M metagenome (GOLD analysis project Ga0307417, IMG submission 202514) | Salt marsh sediment microbial communities from the Plum Island Ecosystem LTER, Massachusetts, United States - WE1602-10 | ecosystem: Environmental > Aquatic > Marine > Intertidal zone...
GCTGCCATTCAAAATCGTCGGGCCTCACTGTGCGACCGATACCGATGTCGGACCTCGCGACCAGAACACCGGTGGTATCGATCTTGGCGACGGGAGCGGGAGGCGGCGCCTCGGTCCGATTGAGACGCCCGGCGAGAAGCGCGGCAAGGCCGCCGGCGACGACGGCAACCCCCAGGACGATCAGGCGTGCGGTATTCATACGCTTCACTTTCCACATGACGCCACGGCGTTGGTCGCCGTTCTGCTGCGATTTCAGCAGCCAAACGTCAATTCATGGTTAATGAGGCGTATCCAAATCGAACGATGCGGGTGGATGCGGCCCTGGCGCATCAGTTCACGGCGGCCATCCACGCGGTCGAGGGATAGACGAAAAGCGCTGCGGCGGCGAGGGCGATCCCGTAGGGAACGCCACTATCGGTCCGGTGCAGGCGCTCGATCCACGCCTGTTTCGCCATAAACACCGGCAAACAATGTTTGCGGAATTCAAGCAGGGCAAGAGTCAGCGCCCCACCGAAGATGGAGGCATAGATCAGATATTCGACAAGATGTCCGAATCCGAACCACAACGCGGCTGCCGCCGCAAGCTTGGCATCACCGCCGCCGACCCAGCCCAGGGCGAAGCAGGCAAAGGCGACGATCAGCACCAGCGCCGCGGCACCGAAATGCGACAGGATGTCCGCAACCGGCATTCCACTGGCAAAGGCAAGAACAGTAAAGCCGACGACGAGGAAGATCGACACGCGGTTCGAGATGGTCATGCTGACGAGATCGCTCGAGGCCGCAAACGCCATGAGCGACGGGAAGAGAATCAACCGCGCCGCCTCAATCACCATGATGACCTCCGACGAACCGCCAAGCGCCGTTCTGCCCGGCATTCTCGATCAACCATGTTGCCGATCGGTTACCGCAGGGAGCCGGCTGCCCGGTCGCCGCGCCAAAAAGAAAAGGCCCCAAACATTGCTGGGGCCCTTCCAAACCACGAGCGGTCGCCGCGATCATTCGCGACCGCCTGTGTCCGGCCCCGATTGGCCGAACTCACGGACGACTGGTCAGACACGAGTGCAGAAGTCACCCGAAGCAGTTCCAGTTGCGTTGCATCGTCTCGCGCGCTGTCCGCGTTCGCTGCTTGGCTGTGCTGCCGCCGATAGAGCGAATGATTTCTGCCTTACGCGATCAGATGCCTTTCAGCGCGGCCGCGACCTGTTAAACGCGGCAATCAGCTAGTGCTGGGGGTTGCCGCCTGCAGCTTGCTGGAGATCGCGTTGAAGGTGGCTGACAACTGCGTTCCGAGAGCCTGGACGGCCCCGATGATCGCAACTGCAATTCCGGCGGCGATAAGGCCATACTCGATGGCGGTCGCGCCGGACTCATCTTTCGCAAAGCGCTTCACAAGACTAGTCATGGGATGCTCCTAAGATCCACGCGTAATGTCTGAGCTCGGTCCCCACCTGGGCCGTTGTTCGGGCCGATCCGGACCACGGCGGAAACCTACGCGAGGGGTTTTGCAGCGCCGTTAATCCGATTGGTAAAATTATCTCGTTTCCCGATGACTTTGAGCGTAGTTAACAGGCACTTGCGAGGATCGGCGACGGGCTTGTGGCGCGGACAATGCGCCCACCGCATCCGTTAGGTATTCCCGAGCGGGGAATATCAGATTATTGGCGGTTCCTTCACCAATTTGCAGTCAACTGAAGCCCATCCGCGGCGGCCGTTTCGCGGTCGTCGGATCCGCGTAGTGGAGAGTTCCGATGACATCTTGGTTCCGGCGCCGCACTTTGGGGCGCCTTTCTGCACTTGCCGTCGCGATGGCTCTTGCTGCGTCCTACGGTACACCGCAAGCCCATGCCACCGACATCATCCCTGTCATGCTCGACCAGGCGCGCGTGTTGAAGCTTCCGGCCAATCTCGCGACCCTCGTCGTCGGCAATCCGCTGATCGCTGACGCGACGGTGCAGCCGGGCGGCATCCTTGTCCTCACCGGAAAGGGCTACGGCGTCACCAATCTGATCGCGCTCGACGCCAACGGCAGGGTGCTGGTGGATCACTTGATCGAAGTGCAGGGCGCGCCCGACACTGTCGTCGTCTACCGCGGCATCCAACGCGAATCCTATAGCTGCACGCCGTTCTGCGATCGCCGCGTGACGCTCGGCGACACGCCGGACTATTTCGATAAGACGCTGAAGCAGACCACCGACCGCAGTTCCAGCGCGCAAGGCGGCGGCGCTAGGGGGCAACTGGGACCGCGATAACCCTGCTTTGCGCAGACATGCTTAGCCGGACGTTAAGCTGAACATGGTCGGCGCCGAGGTAATCGCAACGATTTTACAAATCGATCGCGCGATGATCCTCCCGCGAGAGTTCTCGATTCGGAGCCGATGGCCGGTGATGCGCATTCCCCTGAAGAGCTTGTTCCTGGAGCGAATGCCGCGCCGCTGGCAAAGGCTGCTCCATCGCTCTTTGAGCGGCCGCGGGTTATGCGGCGCGCCTATCGCGCATCGCTTCATCCGTCACGACCGGGGTGCCACGGCCGTCGAATTCGCTCTGGTCCTGGTGCCGTTCCTGACCTTGCTGTTCATGACCATGGAAACCGGAGTGGTCTTCCTGGCGCAGCAAAGCCTGGAAACCGCGGCGGCCGACGCCGGTCGGCTGGTGATGACCGGGCAGGCGCAAAGCCTCAATGCCGATACCTTCAAAGCCAAGATCTGTTCGAAGGGCTATGCCCTGTTCAAGTGCAACAACATCTATGTCGACGTAAAAAGCTACGGGTCTTCATTTTCCAGCATCGATAATGCGGTGCAGTACGATCCCGGCGGCAATCCGAAGACGCAGTTCTCCCCCGGTAATGCCGGCGATGTCGCCGTCGTCCGTCTGATGTACCAGTGGCCCATCGTTCTGCCGTTGACGCAAACCTATCTCGCCGATTCCGGGTCCACCAACCGGCTCCTGGTGGCAACCACCGCCTTCCGCAATGAGCCCTGAGAAAAGAGGCGCGGCATGAGTTTCGCAGCTCTTCTCCGTCGTGTCAGGGACCTCCCGCACCGACTAAGCGCCAATACCAGCGGCTTGGCCGCCGTCGAATTTGGATTGCTGTTGCCGGTTATGTTGACCATCTATATCGGCGGCTCCACGGTGACACAGGCGATCAGCGTCAACCGCAAGGTCACGCTGGTGGCACATGCGGTCGCCGACCTCACCGCGCAGGCGAGCTCGTTGACCACCACCGAAACCAACAACATTCTCGATGCCGCCTCAGCGATCATGTATCCCTATCAGACCACGACGATGTCGGTGACGGTAACCAGCATCAAGATCGACAAAAACAAGAAGGCGACCGTGCTCTGGAGCAAGACGCTCAACGGGACGCAGCGGAGCGGCGACGTCACCGGCAAGATTCCAACTGACCTTGTGGAGGCGGAAAGCTGCCTGGTCTGGGGCGAAGCCACCTATGTATTCAAGCCGACCATCGGCTATGTCATCACCGGCTCGATCAATCTCGGCGATCAGACCTTCATGCGGCCGCGGCAGGCCGCCTACTCGGCCTGCGTCGCCAAGAGCTGAACGTGCAAAGCGCGGCCCGCTGATGATCGGATGAGGAAGCGATTATCCGATCGGTAGTGCCGTCGTTGATTTGATCTTTTCCATCGCAAAGCGGGACGTGACGTTTTTCAACGGCACCGCAGAGATCAGCCGCTTATAGAACTCGTCATAGGCGCGCATGTCGGAAACGACGACGCGCAGCATGTAATCGACGTCGCCGGCCATGCGATAAAACTCCATCACCTCCGGCATCACGCTGACCGTGCGCGCAAAACGGTCGAGCCATTCCTCGGAATGATCGGCGGTTTCGATCGATACGAACACGGTGATATCGAGCCCGATCTTTTCCGGGCTGACGAGCGCGACCCGCTTGGTAATCACGCCCTCCGCTTCAAGTTTTTGGATCCGCTTCCAGCACGGCGTCGACGACAGGCCGACCTTATGTCCAATCTCGGCCACCGAAAGTGAGGCGTCCTCCTGAAGGAGTGCGAGGATTTTGCGATCAATCGCGTCCATATGGCTCAACTTCGCGCGGTGACGGCATGTCGGTCACACAGCAAAGCCACGCCGCCAAAGCGGATCAGGGAGAATGACATTGACGAACTCACGGGTTCAGAGGCGGGAACTTAGCATAATATTCTATTAATCACCAACGCCCCCGGTCGCGGCGAGCAACCGGGCCACCTCCTCGCGGGTTGGGGCCGCCGCCCCGCCGCCGAACCGCGTGCACTTGATCGCCGCGGTCGCGGCAGCGAACCGCAGCGCTTCGACGCTGTCGCCACCTTCCAAAAGCGCAAACACAAAGGCGCCGTGGAAGACATCGCCGGCGGCAAGCGTGTCAACGACCTCGACCGGAAAGACCGGCACCTGCCCGCAGGCCTTGCCCGCGCGCCATTGAATCGGTCGGGCTCCGTCGGTCACGGCAAAGAACGCGTCCTCGCTTCCCGCCATGCGCGCGAGCGCTACGGCAAGCTCGTCAGCGCTTGCCGCGTTATCGAGTCCGAGCGTGGTGCAGAATCCGGCCCGCGAAAAGATGCGATGCGTCGCCGCAGCAAAGAGCGGGTCGGCGGGGGCGACCTTCCTCTCGATATCGAGCACGACCGGAAGACCGCGGTGGCGCGCTGCGACACAGATCGGCGTCGCGAATTGCGGGCAGTGATCGTCCGCAAGCACCCCGTCGATGTCCGCGACCAACCGGTCGGTGCTGGCGGGCGTTGCTCTCCGGAGCGCGCCGGCGCGGTAGTAAATGATCGCGCGTTCCCCTTGGGCGTCCACCAGCACCGCCGAGACCGGCGAGCTTGCGCCCGCGACGCGGACGCAGCCGGAGCAGTCGACACTCTCGGCTGTGAGCGCGGCAATGATGCGGTCGCCGATCGGGTCCGCCCCGCTCGGCCCCCCCAGCGGCCCGGCGAACCGCGCCAAACCTCCAAGCCGCGCGATGGCGATCGCCGCATTGGCGGCGCCGCCGCCGACCACCGACACGTAGTCATGCGCCGCGATCTTGCCGTCACCGAGCGGAAATTCGGTGATGCGAAAGACTTGGTCGATCACCGCAATTCCGCTGCACATTATGCGGCAGAGAGCAGCCGCCTTCAGGTCACTCCCCGGCATCTCCGCCCTCCAACCAGGCGCGGATGATGTGATGCGCGATCGCCCAAGGTGGCGGCGTGGTGAGGCCGTCGGGATGGCAGCGGTCGAGCATCGCCGCGGCTTCCGCGCGGGCGAACCAGCGCACATCCTCAAGCTCGGTGCGATCGATGGTCAGCCTGGTCGACAGCGCCTCCACATGGCATCCGATCATCAGCGACATCGGAAACGGCCAGGGCTGCGAGCCGAGATAGCGGACCCGACCGCAACGAACGCCCGCTTCCTCCTGAATTTCCCGGCGCACGGCTTCCTCGATATTCTCGCCCGGCTCGATAAAACCGGCGAGGCAGGACCACATGCCCTGCATGAAATGCGGCTGGCGGCCGAGCAGGCAGCGTTCGCCATCGTGGGCGAGCATGATGACGACGGGATCGGTGCGCGGAAAGTGTTGCGCCCCGCAGGCATGGCAGTCACGCCGCCAGCCGCCTTCGGTCAACCCAGTCGCGCTGCCGCACACCGAGCAGAAGCGATGACGCGCATGCCACAGCAACAACGCCTTGGCGGCCGCGAGCGCCGACAGATGCGTGCCGAGCACAAGGCCTTGAATGACGACGGAACGCAGATCGATAACGAGAAGCCCGCGGCCCTTCAATTCGTCGGTCAGGCGCTTGTCGATGTTGACGGCAAAGCGGGCGCTGCCCTCATCGAGGCCAAGCAACACGCATTCTTCGGTCGTGCCGAACGCCGCAATCTCCGCAAAGCTGAACAGCGGATCGGCCAATGTCGGCGATTTTTTCAAGACGACGTGCTCACCGGCCATGACATAGACGCGGCTATTGTCGTCGGCTTCGAGCGCAGCGCACCAGCCAGCATCCCGACGCTTGCCGGACTCTCGCTCGAGGCGGCCACCGGTGAAGGCGAGATGCAGCTTTCCTGCAAAATCGGGATGGGACAGCATCAGTCACTCCGGCGCGGATGGCCGGCACGCGGAGCACCGTCTTCTTGCCGCGGCACTCCCCTCACCTGCCCGCGCCATCAAAAGTAATCGGCTGATCGGACGCAAGCCAAATCCGCTGCCGCACCTCGCTGATGAACAGGTTGAGCTCCGCCGGATCATGCGTCTGCGCCGGCGCCTCGCCCCATACCGGCTTGGGCCAGGCGGCATCGGTGTGGCGGCGGGCGATGATGTGCACATGCAGTTGCGGCACGACATTGCCGAGCGCGGCGATGTTGAGCTTGTCGCACCGCGTCACCGTTTTCAGCGCATGCGCAACCCGGGCAATTTCGCTCATCAGCTGCGCCTGCTCGACCTCGTCGAGATCAATGATTTCGACGGCGTCGCGGCGAGGGACCAGCAGCAGCCAGGGATAATTGGCGTCCTCGAAGACGAATACGCGCGACAGCGGCAGATCGCCGATGTCGATCGTGGCTCTGGCGAGTTGAGGATGGAGCGACCACGCAGCGGCATCAGCCATTGTCGGTTTCCGTGAGCGTGCGACCCGAAAGTCACAGTCTGATTGTGGCGGCAAGGAGTCAAATCGCCCCGATGAAGGGCCCCGGCCGGGTCATGTAAGGTCGGTTACCAGAGCGAAAACCCGGGACAAAACAACCTTGTTTCCGAGGCCCGTCCGCAGGTGCGCCAGCGCGCCATGCCTCCTTCCCATGGATGCCCGTAAGTTGCCATGTTTTCACCGCTTTTCTGTTCGGCGCGGGCTCCCACCATTCGCACTTTTCCGGATTTGCAGTTCGATATCGGGGATGCTTCCCTCAGCATTGATAAATCGGGGGAAGGCGCTTAGCCGAGCGGGGCGGAGGGAGCTGGAATGCGGCACGAAACCATCGAAATGAGCTATTTCGCGACATGTGGTTTCTGCAGCGAGATCATCGTCGCCGAACAGATGCCGGTGCGGGCACGCAAGCTCGTCGGCAAGATGGATCGGATGAACGACAATCGGTTTCGGGTTTTAGCGCAGGATAAGTCGGCGCGGGTGCGCGCCCGGCCGGTGCAGCCCGCAGCCTAAGAACGCGAAGAAGCTTGGCGGGCTTCGCGACGACGGAATAGCAGGGGGAAGGGGAGACGGCAGGCGCGGATATCCGCAGCCTGCCGTCTTGTTTTTGCGGATGTGCGGGAGGGAATTGCATCACGCAGCAGCGCCTCCACTCCCCTTAACTCCCCACGCTTGCATTGGGTGTGCATTCCGCCGATATAGAACGCGGGAGGTTGGCGGTGGACGGGCCACTCGCCAACCGGGTCAGGTCCGGAAGGAAGCAGCCCTAACGAGCTCCGGTTCGGGTCGCTCGTCAGCCTCCCACTTTCCAGCAACAGCGCCTGCGAGGCCGGCCGGACGCTATGAACGACGCCGATCCTTCCGGCCGCGCGGTGGCGGAGCCCTCGCTCCTCGACGCAGCGGAGCCTGAGCGCAGCGCGGCGACCTCCTCTCCCGAAGCGGGCGGCTATCGCGTCCTCGCGCGCAAATATCGCCCGGCGACCTTCGCCGACCTGATCGGCCAGGAAGCGATGGTGCGCACCATCACCAATGCCTTTGCAACGGGCCGCATCCCCCAGGCCTGGATTCTCACTGGCGTGCGCGGCGTGGGCAAGACCACGACGGCGCGCATCCTCGCCCGCGCGCTCAACTACGAGCTCAAGGACGGCTCGGTCACCGCACCGACCGTCGAGATGCCGGCGCTTGGCCTGCACTGCGCCGCGATCATGGAGAGCCGCCATTTCGACGTGATCGAGATGGATGCGGCCTCGCATAACAGCGTCGACGATGTCCGCCAGATCAATGACGCGATCCGCTATGCGCCGGTAAGCGCCCGCTACAAGGTCTACATTCTCGACGAAGTGCACATGCTCTCGACGGCTGCCTTCAACGCGCTGCTGAAGACGTTGGAAGAGCCGCCGCCGCATGCGAAGTTCATCTTCGCGACCACGGAAATCCGCAAGGTCCCGATCACCATCCTGTCGCGCTGCCAGCGCTTCGACCTGCGCCGGCTCGATACCGACCGGCTGATGGCGCATCTCGAAACGATCGCGTCGCGCGAGGCGGTCGAGGCCGAGCCCGATGCGCTGGCGCTGATCGCAAGGGCGGCCGATGGCTCGGTGCGCGATGCGCTCTCGCTGTTCGACCAGGCAATCGCCCATGCCGCCGGCACAGTGCGTGCCGAGGATGTGCGGGGCATGCTCGGGCTTGCCGACCGCAACCGCGTCATCGACCTATTCGAGCAGCTGATGCAGGGCGACATTGCACGCGCGCTTAGCGAGCTGCGCGACCAGTACGACAGCGGCGCCGATCCGCTCGTCGTGCTCAACGACCTCGCCGAACTCACCCATTTTGTTACCCGCATCAAGGCAGTGCCGGCGCTCGCCGAGGATCGATCGATTGCCGAGGCAGAACGCGTGCGCGGTCGCGCGCTCGCCGCCAATCTCTCGATGCGCACGCTGTCGCGGACCTGGCAGATGCTGTTCAAAGGCTTGGCCGAGGTCAGCGCCGCGCCGAAGCCGATCGCCGCCGCGGAAATGGTGCTGGTGCGCATCGCCTATGCCGCCGACCTGCCTTCGCCTGAGGAGGTGATCCGGGCGCTCAGCGATGACGGCACGCCATCGCCGGGGGGTGGCACACCGCCGCAACAAGAACCGCCGCCGCCGGGCAACCGCGGGCCGGCCGGTAGCGCGGCGCGCAACCGCCGTGCTGATCCCGCCGCGCTGGCGCACAGCGCTGCCCCGACCCCCGCCGCAAGCCCTCCCCGTGCCGCCATCGCGGCGCGTGCGGGTCCGGCCGCGCGCGAAGCGACTGCCGATTGTCCCGACATGGCGGCGCCGACGCCCGCATCCGCGCCACGAGCCCTCACCAGCTTTGCCGACCTGATCGCGCTCGCCGCCGAAAAACGCGACCTGCCGCTCAAGACCGTGCTCGAACGCGATGTGCGGCTGGTGCGCTTCGAGGACGGCAAGCTTGAAGTCGCGCTGGAGCCGAGCGCGTCCAAGGCGCTGGTCGGCGACCTCGCCCGCAAGCTCAACGCACTGACGAGGCGGCGCTGGATGGTGGTGCTGTCGACCGAGCAAGGCGCGCCTACGGTCAAGTCGCAGACGCAGGCGCGGCAAGCGGAGATCGAGCGCGGCGTGCAGGCCGATCCGCTGGTGCAGAGCGTGCTCGCCCAGTTTCCCGGCGCGGAGATTGTTGCCGTGCGCGCGCGCGAGGCCGCGGACACCGGGCTGCCGCCAATCGCCGAGGCTGACGGCGATGGCGACGAGCCAGGAGCCGAGCCACCCATCGAGGATGATGCCCCCGCCTTCGGAGTGCATGGGCATGTCGACGACATCGACGATGATCGTTAGACGTACTGGGTGCACAGTGATAAACAGCCGCCTGCCGCGCGCGGCGAGACGTGAGGATGATCCGATGGCGAATATTATGGGCATGATGAAGCAGGCGGCCGAGCTGAAATCCAAGATGGAGGCGATGCAGGCCGAGCTTGACCAGATCGAGGTCGAAGGCGCGTCCGGCGGCAACCTGGTAACCGTGAAGATCAACGCCAAGGGCGAGTTGAAGTCAGTCTCGATCGATCCTTCGCTGATGAAGCCGGACGAAAAGGAGATCGTCGAGGATTTGATCGTTGCCGCCCATGGCGACGCGCGGCGCAAGGCCGAGCGGGTGCTCCAGGAGAAGATGGAAGCCCTCACCGGCGGTCTACCCATCCCGCCCGGCATGAAGCTGTTCTGAGCCGCCGCTCGAGGCGCCGGCGGCGTCTGCGGCGGCTTGAATCTCGCTAAGAATGAAAAAATGCCGACCGCCGTTGCCGGACCCGAGATCGAGCGTTTGATCCAGTTGCTGGCGCGGCTGCCCGGATTGGGGCCGCGCTCGGCACGGCGCGCCGCGCTGCATCTCATCAAGAAGCGGGACCTCCTGATGGCGCCGCTCGCGGCCGCCCTGCAGAGCGCGATGGAAAAGATCGCCATCTGTCGCATCTGCGGCAATCTCGATACGCAGAATCCGTGCACCGTGTGCAGCGACCCGCGCCGCGATCCCGCGATCATCGTCGTCGTCGCTGATGTTGCCGACCTGTGGGCGCTCGAACGCGCTCACGTGGTCAATGCTCGCTACCACGTGCTTGGCGGCACCCTGTC
>Ga0307417_10001351_pt1 | contig 10253 bp, 8 predicted proteins | sample SalMarWE160210MG_2_FD_202514 | JGI IMG/M metagenome (GOLD analysis project Ga0307417, IMG submission 202514) | Salt marsh sediment microbial communities from the Plum Island Ecosystem LTER, Massachusetts, United States - WE1602-10 | ecosystem: Environmental > Aquatic > Marine > Intertidal zone >...
CAAATGCGTTCGCGCGCCGCGGCCTTGCCGACCGCGGAAATTGCGGTTGGTGGTCGATGCACAACGCTCGCCAGCGGTTACGACGTCGCCATTGATGCCGACGCACATGGAACAGCCGGAGTCCGCCCATTCCAGACCTGCATCTCGAAAAATGCGGTCGAGACCTTCTTCTTCGGCCAGCCGCTTTACTTGAGAAGAGCCTGGCGAGACGAGGCCGGGGACCTTGCTGGTGCGGCCGGCGATTACGGCGGCGGCAGCGCGCAGGTCTTCGATACGGGCATTGGTGCAGGAGCCGATAAACACGCAGTCAATCTTGATGTCGGTCAGGCGGGTGCCGGGAGCGATGCCCATATAATCGAGCGCGTCACGCAGATATTGTCGGCGAGCTTCGTCGGGCTCGCTGGCCGGATCGGGAACGGATGCATCGATCGGGAGCGCATCGTCGGGTGTCGTGCCCCAGGTGACAATCGGTACGATCTGCGCAGCATCGAGAGTGACTTCGCGATCGAACGCGGCGTCACGATCGGAGTAAAGCCTTGACCAGGCTTCGACCGCCTTGTCGAAGGCCGCGTCTTTGGGAGCGTAGGGCCTGCCTTTGAGATAAGCGAACGTGGTTGCGTCCGGCGCGACCATGCCGCAGCGGCCGCCTGCCTCGATCGACATGTTGCAGAGTGTCAGCCGGCCTTCCATCGACAGCGCCCGGATCGCACTGCCGGCGAATTCAATCGCGTGGCCTTGCGCGCCGTCGGCGCCGATGGTGGCGATGATCGAGAGCGCGATGTCTTTGGCCGCCACGCCGGTTGTTGTGCGCCCATCGACTTTTATCCGCATTCGCTCCGGTTTTTTCTGCCACAACGTCTGCGTCATCAGCACATGGGCAACTTCAGACGCGCCGATCCCGAAGGCATAGGCGCCGAAGGCGCCGTGGGTGGAGGTGTGGCTGTCGCCGCAGACGATCAACAGCCCCGGCAAGGTCAGGCCCTGTTCCGGCCCCACCACGTGCACAATGCCTTGCTGGGGATCGTTCAGGCCGAACAGCGTGATGCGGCTTTCCGCCGCATTCGTTTCGAGATTGCGCACCATGGCGGCGATCTCGGGATCGGCGATGCAGGCGGCGCGCCCGTGCGTCGGCACGTAATGATCGGCGACGCCGAAGGTGAGCCCCGGTTCGGCCACGCTGCGCCCGCGCGCTTTCATCTGGCTGAAGGCGTGGAACGAGCCTTCGTGCACGTAATGGCGGTCGACCCAGAGCAGCGCGGCGCCGTCCTCGCGGCGCGCGATCTCATGCGACGCCCACAGCTTGTCGATCAGGGTGCGGGGCGTGTGTGTGGAATCTGACGCCATGGTGCTCACTAATACCGCAATCGGCCGGCTTGCCGGCGGTTCCCAATAATGTATGCTAAAGAATACCAAGTAAAGCGGCAGCCCCGGCGGGGCAAGCCGCCAGGGGAGCGTGGGGCGTTGCGCGACTGGCTCGGCGAAGCGAAGGCGAAGCAGGTCTATATGGTCCTGCGCGACCGCATTTTGAGCGGCGCCGTCGGCTTCGGCGCCAGGCTGCCGACCGAAAATGAATTGGCGGAATTCCATGGCGTGTCGCGGGTCACCGTGCGCCGGGCGCTCGGCGAGCTCGCGCGCGAGCGGCTGATCGAGCGCCGCCGCAGCGCCGGCACGCGCGTGATCTACCGGCCAGCGCCGGCGCCGATGACGGCCGACATTTCCGGCGTGCTGGCCAATCTCGCCGACATGGGCCGGCGCACGGCAGTCAAGCTGTTGTCCTTCGATTACGTGCCGGCGGAAGGCACGGTGGCCGAGGCGCTCGGTGTCGGGCCCGACCAGTTGTTGCAGCGTTCGGTGCGCGTGCGCTCGGTCGACGGCCTGCCGTTCTCTTATTTGACCACGCATGTACCCGAAAGCGTCTCGGTCACCTTCACCCAGCAGGAACTCGCCTCGCGCCCGCTGCTCGATCTGCTCGAGCGTGCCGGCGTGAAGGTCGAGCATGCGCGCCAGCGCATCAGCGCCGGGCTGGCGACCCCGGACGTCGCCCGCGTGCTCGGTCTGCGCACCGGTTCGCCGCTGATCGAGCTGGTGCGCGTCGTCTATGACCAGGCCGGTCGCGGCGTCGAGCATCTGCACGCGCTCTACCGACCCGACCGCTACGCCTTCGAGATCGATCTCGTGCGCTCGGGCGCCGCCAAGGCCTGGTCGCCGGTCGTCCGGCGCAACGGCAAACCCGGCCGCGCCACCGCAAGCCCATTACCCAAAGCCAAGCCTAACCGTCTCGCACCGCCACGCTAAACCTAAGAGGGAGAGTAACCATGTCGGACCAGAAGATCCCGTTCAGCCGTCGCCAGTTTCTCACCACCACCGCGCTGGGCGCGGCAACGGCCGCGGCAGGCAGCATCGCCATGCCGTCCGTGCTGCGCGCGGCCGGCGCGCCGGTCAAGCTCGGCGTGCTGCACCCGGTCACCGGCGCGCTGTCTTATTCCGGCACGCAAGGCCGGCTCGGCGCCACGCTGGCGATCGAGGATATCAACGCGGCCGGCGGCATCAAGTCGCTGGGAGGCGCCAAGATCGAGCCCATGCTCGGCGATGCGCAGTCCTCGCCCGCCGGCGGCGTCGCCGAAGTCGAGAAGATGAATTCGGCCGGCGTGTCCTGTGTCGTCGGCGGATACGCTTCGTCGATCTGCCTCGCCACCACGCAGGCCGCGGCGCGCTACGATCTGCCTTACGTGGTCGACGTCGGCGTTTCCGACTCGATCATCAAGCGCGGCCTGAAGAACACCTTCCGCTTCGGCCCCGGTTTCGGCGTCATCGCCAAGTCGGCGCTCGACAATCTGGTGGCGATCAATGACGGCGCCGGCAAGCCGGCCAAGACCGTGGTAATCGTGCATGAGGATTCGCTGTTCGGCTCCGGCGTCGCCAAGCTGCTCGGCGCGAAACTGCCGGAGCACGGTTTCAAGGTTTTGGAATCGATGGCGCATCCGACCCCGACGCGCGACTTCAACACCATCGTGCTCAAGATCAAGGCGCAGAACCCCGATCTCGTCATTCCGGCCGACTACTACAACGAATATGTCCTGCTCGCCCGCACCATGCTGCAGCAGCACGTGCGGCCGAAGGGCATCTATTCGGTGCTCGGCGGCGCGGCGTCGTCCTACAAGTTCGTCAAGGAGTTCCCGGCTGCCGCCAACGGCATCATGGACTGCAATCACTGGTTCAACCCGCTTAGCGACAAGGCGCAGGCGCTGAAGAAGAAGGTCGAGGCCAAGGGGCAGTTCTTCACCTACGAGGTCTATCTCAACTACTCTTGCGTCGGGCTGGTTGCCGATGCGCTGGAGAGGGGGGCTTCGGCCGATCGCGCCAAGCTCATCGCCTCGCTGGCGAGTTCCACCTGGTCCGGCCACATCATGCCCTATGGCCCGACCAAGTTCGTCAACGGCCAGAACCAAGGCGCGGCGCCCTGCAACACGCAGGTGCAGGGTAACGACATCAAGGTGATCCTGCCGCCGAAATTCGCCGATGCGAAGCCGATCTTCCCGATCACCTGACCCCACTCTCATGCCGCGGGCAGCGCCTTCGCGCCGCCCGCGGTCATGATCCAGTCGCGCCCGTGCTTTCGCCCACCATCCTGATCCCCACCGTTCTCAACGGCCTCTTGACCGGTGCGGTCTACGCTCTTGTCGCGCTCGGGCTGACGCTGATCTACGGCGTGCTGCACATCATCAATTTCGCCCACGGCGCGCTGCTCACCGCCGCCATGTTCGCGGCCTATTTCGCTTTTCATACGCTCGGCATCGATCCCTACATTGCAGCCTTCATCATTGCCCCGGTCTTCTTCGCATTCGGCTACGCCTTGCAGCGCTTCGTTATCGGCCCGGCCTCGCATGGCGAGGACCGCAACATGCTGCTGGTGACGCTCGGGCTTGCCGTCATTATCGAGAATGCGTTGCTGTTTTGGTTCCGCGCCGATACCCGCACCATCGACGTGCCGTATGCCTTCCAGAGCATCGACCTCGGCTTCACCTTTCTGGCGGTGCCGCGCCTAGTCGGCTTTGCCGCGGTATTTGTGGTGGCGCTGGCGTTGTGGCTGATCATGGGCTTCACCGATACCGGCCGCGCCATCCGCGCCGTCGCCAAGGAGAAGCTGGGCGCCGAGCTCGCCGGCATCGACGTCGCGCATGTCTATGCGGTGACCTTCGGCCTCGGCACCGCCTGCGTCGCCATCGCCGCCTGCCTGCTAGTGCCGAGCTATTACGTCAATCCGAGCGCGGGCAATGCCTTCGTGCTGGTCGCCTTCACCATCGTCGTGCTTGGCGGCATGGGCTCGGTGCCGGGCGCGCTGATTGGCGGCCTGATCATCGGCGTGGTGGAGAGTCTTTCCAGCCTGTTCCTCGGCGAGTCGCTCGGCCAGATCGGCATCTTCCTCATCTTCATCGCGGTGCTGCTGGTGCGCCCGCAGGGTCTGTTCGGAGCGAAGGCATGAAGGCGTTCGCTCCCATCGCCGTGGTGATTGCGCTGTTGGCGGCGGTGCCGCTGATCGTGCATTCCAATGTCACGCTCAACTTCCTGGTAGTCGCGCTGATGATCGCGCTGGCCGGCCAGGGCTGGAATATCCTCGGCGGCTATGGTGGGCAGTATTCCTTCGGCCATGCGGCCTTCTTCGGCACCGGCGCCTATGTCACCGCCATTTTGCAGGTGCGCTACGGCGTCAATGCCTGGCTGGCCTTCGGCCTCGGCATTGCCGCCAGTGCCGCGCTCGGCGCGCTGATCGGCGGCTTGACCTTCCGCTCCGGCCTGCGCGGCTCTTACTTCGCGCTGGTCACGCTCGCCTTCGCGGAGGTGTTGCGCATCGTGGCGAGCGTGGCGCCGATCACCGGCGCCGGCGTCGGCACGCTGATCAAGCTCGACCTGCGCGCCGAGGCGCTGCAGTTCGAGAGCCGCGCCATGTTCTACTGGGTGATCCTGGCGCTGGTCGCCGTGGCGTTGATTATTACGCATCTGATCGAGCGCTCGCGCTTCGGCGCATGGCTGATCGCGGTACGCGAGAACGAGGACGCGGCCATGGCGCTCGGCGTCGACGCCACCGCGGTCAAGCTCGCCGCCATGACCATTTCCGGCGCCATCACGGCCGCCGCCGGCTGCTTCTATGTACAATATTTCCTGTTCGTCGATTCCGGCATTGCCTATGGCACCTGGATATCGATCGAGGCGCTGCTGACGCCGATCATCGGCGGCGCCGGCACGGTATTCGGCCCGCTGCTCGGCGCGCTGGTGGTCAAGGCGCTGGGTGAAGGCGCCCTGATGGTGGTGACCGGCGAGGCGCCGGGCCTCGACTTGGTCGTCTTCGGCTGCGTGTTGGTGCTGGTCATCTGGTTCTCGCCGCGCGGTCTCATCGGCGTCGGCGCGGAATTGCGCAAGCGATTCCGCCGCGCCGGAACACGCCCTGTTGCGCAGGAGGCCCGCCATGGCTGAGCCTCTGCTGGCGGTGCAAGGCGTGTCGCGCCGTTTCGGCGGGTTGCTGGCGGTCAACGGCGTGTCGCTTTCGGCGGCGCAAGGCCGCATCACCGCGCTCATCGGTCCCAATGGCGCCGGCAAGACCACGCTGTTCGCCGTCATCGCCGGCTTCCTCAAGCCGAGCGACGGCACCGTGCGCTATGGCGGCGAGGACGTCACAGGCGAGCCGCCGCATCGGCTGGCGCGGCGCGGCGTCGCCCGCACCTTCCAGATCGTGCAGCCCTTCGCCGGCCTCACGGTGCGCGAGAACATCCGGGTCGGCGCGCATCTGCATCACCGCGCGCGCGAGGCCGCGCTCGCCGCCGCCGAACAGGTCGCGCGCGAGGTCGGTCTCACCGACATGCTCGACCGGCCGGCCGATACGCTGACCGTCGCCGGCCGCAAGCGGCTGGAACTCGCGCGTGCGCTGGCGACCGAGCCGAAGCTCTTGCTGCTCGATGAGGTGCTGGCCGGACTGAACCCGTCCGAGATCCGCGACATCGTGCCGGTGATCCAAGGCCTGCGCAACCGCGGCATCACCATCCTGATGATCGAGCACGTGATGCAGGCGGTAATGAGCCTGGCCGAGCACGTCTTCGTGTTGGCGGAAGGCCGCATCATCGCCGCCGGCACGCCGGCGCAAGTTGCGGCCGACCCCGCCGTCATCGAGGCCTATCTCGGCCACGGCGCGGCGGCCAAGCTGGGAGCGGGCCATGGCCACTGACGCGCTCCTTGCCATCGACGGCCTGCGCGCCGGCTACGGCGAAACCGAAGTACTGCGCGGTATCGACCTCGTCGTTGAGCCGGGCGAGATCGTCGCCGTGCTCGGCTCCAACGGGGTCGGCAAGTCGACGCTCAACCAGACGATTTCCGGCATCGTGCGCGCGCGTGCCGGCTCGATCCGCTTCGACGGCGAAACGATCGAGCACGAGAAGCCGGCAACAATCGTTGCCCGCGGGCTCATCCAGGTGCCGGAAGGGCGGCGGGTGTTCCCCAACCTGTCGGTGCGCGAGAACCTCGATCTCGGCAGCTACCGCCGCGCCGCCGCGCGCCGCGCGCAGAACCGCGCGCGCGTGTTCGACATCTTCCCGCGCCTTTTCGAGCGCCGCGCGCAGCGCGCCGGCACGCTCTCGGGCGGCGAGCAGCAGATGCTCGCTATCGGCCGCGGTCTGATGGCCGAACCCAAGCTGCTCATTCTCGACGAGCCTTCGCTCGGCCTGTCGCCCATATTGGTCGAAGAGCTGTTCGCGTTGATCCAGCGCATCCATGCCGAAGGTGTCTCCATCCTGCTGGTCGAGCAAAACGTGGTGCAAAGCTTGGAAGTCGCCGACCGTGCCTACATCCTCGCCGAGGGTCAGTTCGTCATGTCCGGCACTGCCGTCGACATCGGCGCCGATCCGGAGCTCAAACGCACTTATCTGGGATTGTGAACGCATGACCGAGAAAACTTTGCACGCCCGTCTCACACGCCCGCCGATCCTGATCGCGCCGGGCGTCTATGACCCGCTCACCGCGCTGATCGCCGAACAGGCCGGCTTCGAGGCGCTCTACGTCTCCGGCGCGGCCATTGCCTATACGCGGCTGGGCCGCCCCGACATCGGGCTGGTCAGCATGAGCGAGGTGATCGAGACCGTCGGCTTGATCCGCGACCGCGTGGCGGCGCATCTCGTGGTCGATGCCGATACCGGCTACGGCAACGCGCTCAATGTCGAGCGCACGGTGCGCCTGCTCGAGCGCGCCGGCGCCAATGCCATCCAGCTCGAGGACCAGGACTTTCCCAAGCGTTGCGGCCATCTCGACGACAAGGCGCTGGTTTCGGCGCCGGAGATGGTGGGCAAGGTCAAGGCGGCGGTCGATGCGCGGCGTTCGGGCGACACGCTGATCATCGCCCGCACCGACGCGGTCGCGGTCGAAGGTTTCGACCGCGCCATCGCGCGCGCCGCGTTCTATCGCGAGGCCGGCGCCGACATGCTGTTCATCGAGGCGCCACGGCAGCGCGACGAGCTAGGCCGCATCGGAACATTGATGGGAAAGTCGACGCCGCTGATGGCGAATATGGTCGAGGGCGGCAAGACCCCGGTGATGGCGGCGAGCGAGCTAGAGCAGCTCGGCTTTTCCTTCGTGATCTTCCCGGGCGCCATTGTGCGCGTGCTGGCAAAAGCGGCGGAGGAGTTCTATGGGTCGCTGAAAACGCACGGCAGCACCGATCCATTCCGGCCGCGCATGTTCGATTTCGACGCACTCAATAACCTGATCGGAACGCCGGACATGCTCGAGCGCGGCAAGCATTACGCCGGGCTCGATCCGGCGTCGAGCCGCAAATCGGGGCAAGGCTGATGGCGACGCTCGATCCCGTTACGCTCGCCGTTCTCAATGGGCGGTTGGTTCAGATCGCCGACGAGATGGACGCGACGCTTTTCCGCTCGGCTTTCAACCCGATCATCGCCGAAGCGCACGACGCCTGCCATGGCCTCTACCACGCTGAGACCGGCGCCACGCTTGTGCAGGGCACCTCGGGCCTGCCGATCTTCGTCGGCGCCATGGCTTTTGCAGTGAAAGCGGTGATCGACAAGGTGCGTGAGCAGGGCGGCTTGCAGGAGGGCGATACCTATCTCTTCAACGACCCTTACGACGGCGGCACCCATCTCAACGACTTCCGGCTGGTGCGGCCAGTCTTGCGCAAGGGCAAGGTATTTGCCTGGCTGGCGTCGGTCGGGCACTGGCTCGACGTTGGCGGCAACGTGCCGGGCAATTTCAACGCCAAAGCGACCGAAAGTTTTCAGGAAGGGTTCCGCGTCCCGCCGGTGAAGCTGATTAGTGGCGGCGTATTCCAGCAAGACATCGTCGATATCCTCGCCGCGAATTCGCGCGTGCCGCTGTCGAACTGGGGCGACCTCAATGGCCAGCTCAATGCGCTCGGCCTGGGTGAGAAGCGCGTCCATGCGCTGCTCGACGACTATGGCGACGAGACGGTGGCCACGGCCATGAGCACACTCTCGGACCGCGCCGAGGCGCTGATGCGAGCAAATATCGCTTCGTTGCCCGACGGCACTTACTCCTATGATGACTTCCTCGATAATGACGGTGTCACCGACGCGCCGTTGCTCATTGCGCTCGATCTGACCATTGCCGGCGATCGCATGCGGCTCGATTTTTCGCGCTCCTCGCCGCCGTGCGAAGGGCCGCTCAATATCGCGCGCGCGACCGCGGTCGCTTGCTGCTATGTCGCTCTCAAGCATCTGTTCGTCGACGTGCCGGCCAATGCCGGCTGTCTCGTGCCCATCGATTTCGTCATCCCCGACACCACGCTGCTCGGCGTCTCGGCTCCGAAGCCGGTCGGCGGCTACACCGAGACCATCCTACGCGTCATCGACACCGTGTTTGGCGCTTTCGCCAAAGCCGCGCCGGAGCGCGCCAATGGGAGCCCTTTCGCCACGATCAATGCGCTCTCGCTCGCCGGCTGGCGGCAGAACGGCAAGCGCTGGGTTATGTTCTGCTTTTTCGGCGGTGGGCTTGGCGGCAACCCGGAAGGCGACGGCCTCAACCACGGTAACAACCCGATCTCGACGGCGACCATCCCGCCAGCGGAAATCCTTGAGTCACTATACCCGGTGATGTTCACGCAATGGGCGCTGCGGCCGGATTCTGCGGGGCCGGGCCGCAATCGCGGAGGGCTCGGCGCGATTTATGAAATCGAAGCACTGAACGAGAGCTATACCGAAGTGTTTCTACTCGGCGAGCGCGGCAAGTATCCGCCCTTCGGCGTGAACGGCGGAAAGCCGGCGGCGTTGAACCGCTTCGTTTTCGACACCGATGACGGCGAGCGCACGCCGCCGCTGGTGTCCAAGATTACTGACGTGCGTATCCGCCGCGGCCAGCGCGTGCGGCTGGAAACGCCGGGCGGCGGCGGTTTTGGCAATTCGTTCTTGCGCGAGCCGGCGCGCGTCGCCCGTGATGTGCGGCTCGGCTATGTCTCGCCGGAGGCCGCGCGCCGCGACTACGGTGTGGCATTAGGTGTCGACGGTGCCGTCGATCAGGCAGCGACGACGGCTCTGCGCGCCAAGGTCCAGGCATGAGCTCAGGCCGGACCATCGTTGGCGTCGACGTCGGCGGCACATTCACTGACCTATTCCTGTTCGATGAGACCGCGCGCGCGTTCAAAACTGCCAAGGTGCCGTCCGAGCGAGGCAACGAGGCTGCGGGCTTCATGCAGGGGCTTGGTGTGCTCGGCAGCATCGGAACGTTCGGGTCGATCGTTCATGGCACCACAGTCGGCACCAACACGCTGCTGGAGCGGCGCGGGCCGCGTATCGGCGTCATCACCACGCGCGGCTTCCGCGACGTTTTGGAGATGCGCCGCCGCGATCGACGCAATACCTGGGGTCTGTGGGGCGAGTTCGTACCCATTGCCGACCGTGATCTGCGTCTCGAGGTGAGCGAGCGTACGCTCGCCGACGGCACTATTCGCACAGCCGTCGATCCGGCGACGGTCCGCGCGGCGGCGGAAGAACTGCGTGCGAAAGGTGCCGAGGCGCTGGCGATCTTCTTCATCAATGCCTACGCCAATGCGGAGAACGAACGCCGCGCGCTGGAGGCGGCGCGCGCGGTGTGGCCGAACGAGCATGTCTCAGTGTCGCACCAGGTGCTACCAGAGATCCGCGAATTCGAGCGCGCCTCGACGACGGCGCTGAATGCCTATTTGCAACCCGTGGTCGGTGCCTATCTGGCCAAGCTGGAAGGCGCGCTGGAGCAGAATGGCT
>Ga0307417_10001352_pt1 | contig 10251 bp, 8 predicted proteins | sample SalMarWE160210MG_2_FD_202514 | JGI IMG/M metagenome (GOLD analysis project Ga0307417, IMG submission 202514) | Salt marsh sediment microbial communities from the Plum Island Ecosystem LTER, Massachusetts, United States - WE1602-10 | ecosystem: Environmental > Aquatic > Marine > Intertidal zone >...
CCTGGGCCACCACCTCCACCCGGTCCACCGAGTCGCCCTCGAACAGACTCTGGCCGACCGAGACGAACTGGTGCGTCTCTACCTGCAGATTGGCCACCCGCAGATTGAAGGGGGCGCGGATGGTCGTGTGCTCAAGATCGCGATCCGCCTGGGCCCGCTTGGATTCCAGCAGGCGGCGCTGGGTCGGAATCAGGGCCAGGGTATTGCGCAGGCTCTGCACGGCGGCACGAGAGCCCAGCATGGTGCGCTCGGCCTGGTCGGCGGCACTCTGGGAGGTCGTGCCCTGCTTGAGCAGGCTGTGCTGGCGCTCTACTTCCTGCCGGGCCAATCTGAGATTGCGCTCCTCGATGGCAAGCGATTCCGTGGCGTTGTGCTCCTGCACGGCCAGCTCAGCAAGCTCGGCCCGGGCCTGCTCCAGCGCCAGCTCGTAGTCCACCGGATCAATGCGCAGCAGCTCGGTGCCGACCGGCAGGATCTCCCCATTCTCGAGCTCCGGATGGGTCTCCACCACCCGTCCCCGCACCTGAGCCACCGCGGTCCAGACCCGCGCGGGCTGCACGCTGCCATAGCCTTCCGCCACGGGCACCACGGTTAGGCTCGGCGCCTCGATGATGCGCACGCTGCGCACCGGCTCGCCGCGCTGGGCCTTCTGCGGCGGCGCCTTGCCGCTGGCCATGAGGAACAGAACGGCAAGTCCGATGAGTATGGGCGGGATGAAGAGCAGCCGGCGCCAGCGCGCCGAAGGTCGATCGATCATCGCGGACCCCCAGGATCCAGAAGTCTCCCAAGCTACCGCACCCGTGCGGCGATGCCGTAGTCACATGGTGATGCGGCGGTAGATATCGGAGACTCGATAGGGTAGCTGGTGGAGCTGGCTGACGACGGTGAAGTTGGCCGGGCCGTACATGTGTGGCAGGTATTCCATGGCCTCATCGTCGATGGTGATGCAGAAGCTGTGGATGCCGGCGTGCTTGGCCTCGATGAGCGCCTGTCGGGTGTCCTCGATGCCGTAGACCCCGCGGTAGCCGTCGTGGTCGTCCGGCCGGCCGTCGGAGAGCGTGATCAGCAGCTTGGTGCGCGCCTCCACGGCGGCGAGCTGGGCACTCAGGTGGCGGATGGCCACGCCCATGCGGGTGTAGTCCTGGGGCCTGATGCCGCTGACGCGCGATTCCACCTCCTCGCCGTAGCGCTCCTCGAAGCGCTTGATGCGGAACAGCTCGCAACGCTTGTGGGTGAAGCCCGAGAAGCCATAGATGGCGTAGCGGTCGCCCAGCAGCTCCAGCGACTCGCACAGCAGCACCAGGGCCTCGCGCATCACGTCGTTGATCCAGCCCTTGGTGGAGCCGCTCATGTCCACCATAAACATCACGGCGATGTTGCGATCCACCCGCTGCAGCCGGGTAAACACCCGGTCGCTGGCCTCCAGACCCACCCGCTGGTCGGCCAGGCTCTCCACCAGGGCGTCGAGGTCCAGATCGTCCCCGTGGGGCTGGCGCTTGAGCCGGCGCTCCTCGCCCCGCAGCGCCTCGAAGGTGCGATAAAGGTGCTTGCGCAGACCCCTGTGTCGCGCGAGTGTCCGCGCCACGAAGTCGTCGAGCCGGGGATGCACGTCGCGCTCCCGCAGCAGGCACCAGTCCTTGCGGTAGTGCTTGCGCGTGTAGTCCCACTCGTCGTAGACGTAGCCGTGGTCGCTCTCGGCCGCGGGCGCGGTGCCGCCGGCTGCGCCTTCTGCCGCTCGGTATCTGCCCGGCCCCGCGGGCACCAGATACTCTGGGGGAATGGCTCCCAGGTCCTGGACGATGGAATCCACCAGCTGCTGCCCCTCGTGCTGCGGCGGCAGCGGCTCGCCCTCCATCCGCAGCACGGTCCTGGAGCCCTCCGGCCAGTCGGTGTCCGGCTTGGCCACCACGTCGAAGTGCGGTCCCTCCCCGTCCGCCGGCTCATGCGTGGCGGCGGCCTGCCGCAGATGCTCGTCGGCCAGAATCGCGAGCTGAGCCTGCAGTGCGTCCCGGTCCCGCTCCAGACGCAGCTCGCGCACCTGCGCCGTGCGCTCGGGAAACAACGCCCCCTGATAGCACACCGGGGCGGGAGGATCGGGGCGCTCGTAGAGCTCGCCCAGCAGGTGCACGCTGTGCTCCACGGTTCGCCCGAGCCGGCCCAGACGCTCGGCTGCGTCCCGCCACGGCCCGGCCAGGGCAGCCGCTTCGCTGCGGGCTCTGAGCTCCTGCATCTCCCGGTGGATTCCCGGTAGCTCGCGGGCGATGCAGGCGTCCAGGCGCAGGGTCTCCAGAATGTGAAATAGTCGCAGGGCACGCCCGGGCGCCGGAAACTTCGCCGTTACCTCCAGTAGGTCCGCCCGCCAAGTGCCGTACCACGTCTGTGCCCACTGGTGCACGGCGTAGGCCTTATACAGCCGATAGTTGGTCTCCCGGCTGTCGAAGCGGGCGAGGCTCTCCGGAAGAAACAAAGCCTCGGTGTCGGTATAGTGCTCGGCGGCGGCCTGCAGCTTGAGGGCACGACCGTTGAGCCCCAGCACGAACGGCTCCAGCACCCGGATGACCTCCTGAAAGCTCAGGCCGGCGCGTGAAGCCCGGCGTCGGGCGACGTAGTCGGGGACCTTCTGCAGGGCGGATATGCATGCCAGCACGCCACGACTGTCATAGGTGTCGGCGATGTGCTCCACCCAGTCCGGCCATTCCTCGGCGTCCACCAGCGCCAGGGACGGGGGCGCGAAGGCACAGAAGTTGTACCCGAGCTCGTGACTGGTCTTGGTGATCAGCGCTACCGAGGCCAGGAAGCGCTCCTGCACGCTACGGTCGTAGCGGCCCAGCTCCTGCGCCGGACGCGCCACGCTGCGCCGTACCGTCAGCACGGGATACACCAGCGACTCCAGACGCTGCTCGAGCTCCTCCGAATTCAGCGGTTGATGCCGGGTCATACTGCACCATCAAACAAAGAATCCCGCCTCACGGCGGGATTGGCACCCCGCTCCGAACAACCTCAAGCAGGCGCACGGAGCGGAGCGAGATGCATCCCCCCTTGGGCTCAGCGCACTAGGGGATCGTAGCCTCCCTTTACCTTGCCACCACCGGGAACATGGATCACGTTCACACCCATGTGGTGTGGGCTATAGACGGTGGTGCGCAACAGAAATCCCTCGCCTGGCGCGACGGCCTGCTCGGTCATAGTGCGAATGTGGGTGGTATCGTCAAAGGAGTCTTCTACAACCTCGTATTCTAGCTTCATGGCACCGCCTCCTGTACTTACCGGGGCTAGCACCCCAACATTAAGCTAGCCCGCATCGTGTCCACCGGCAAGCACTGGGGAACCGCATTCGCCAACTGGCGCGTGCTACCATCGAGGTAGTGCATTTGCGCCACGACGGTCAAGCACTAGGCGAGCAAGATGAAGAAATGGCTGCTCATAGTCATCGCCCTCGCGCTTCTCGGGCTGCTGCTGCGGGAGCCTGGTGAGGTATACCAGCCGCCGGGGGTGCTGGCCCCCAAGGACCCCATGCAGACCCCCACGACCGTGGGTGCCTGGAGCAAAGGAGACTACGTCATCGCACCGCTGGCGAGCTTCCACATCCAGGCTCGGGTGCTGAAGCGGGAGCGCTACCGATTCGGGCGCGAGTCCGATCTCTCCCCGGTGGACTTCGTCATGGGCTGGGGCCCCATGTCCGATTCCAACCTGTTGGACACGCTGGAGATCAGCCAGAGCCACCGCTGGTACCACTGGCGGGCAGACGATCTGGTGGTGCCGACCCGGGAGATCCAGCGTCACAGCGCCAACATGCACATGATCCCGGCGGACGACTCGGTGCAGCGCAGCCTGCTAGCGGTGCATCCGGGGGAGGTCGTCGAGATAGACGGCTATCTCGTGGAGGCGCGGGCATCGGACGGGTGGCACTGGCGCAGCTCGCTCAGCCGCGACGACACGGGCGGCGGCTCCTGCGAGCTCATCTGGGTGGATCGCGTGGGCCTAGACTGAAGCGCGCGGTGCAGGAAGGCTGCGATGCGGCGCAGACGGCATGGAGCCCCCGACGGGCCGAGCCGGCGGTTTGCACCGCGCGGGGATTGCTGGATACTTAACCGTTTACCAAAGACATAGTCGTGGAGGAGTCATGCTTTCCCAGACCGAGATCGACGCGATTCGGCGGCGCTGCGAGGACCTCCAGCACCTGCCCACCAACTATGTCGACGCCGCGAGGGTGCGCGAGCACTTCGGCTACTGTGCCTGCAACGACCTGCCTCAGCTGCTGGACTCGGTTGAATATTTGAGGGATCTGGTCCGGCGCATGGCAGAGCACCTGGAGCCCGGCGCGGCGGAGCTGCGACGCGAGGCGCGTGCCGCAGGCGGCTGAGGCCGCGCCCTCACCGGGGCACGGCGACCGTTAAGCCTCGGTTCAGCGGTGGTCCTCTATGCTACGGCTCGATGGCAGGGTACCCGCCCCGCCCGTTGTCAGTCCCACACAGGAGACCACATCATGCAGTCCACTATCCGCAAGCTCGCCGTCTTGTGCATGGCTGCTGCCGCCCTGGCGGCGGCCGCCGGGGCACAGGCGTTTCAGCCCCCCTGGCCACGGGATATCGAGGTGGAGATCGTCGCCGACGACGGCGACGCCTTCCCGCTCTACTCGGCCGGTGCATCGTCCAGATCCACAACCTACCGGGCCTATGTGGAGGCCAAGCGCGGTGCCCGCTACGGGGTGCGCGTGCACAACCGCAGCAATCGGCGGGTGGGTCTGGTCATCGCCGTCGATGGGCGCAACATCCTGTCCGGCGACAAATCCTATCTACGCCCCAGCGAGCGCATGTACGTGCTCGATCCCCACGAGGAGGCCACCTACTCGGGCTGGCGCACGGGGCGCGATCGCATCAACCGCTTCTATTTTACCGATGTCGATGATTCCTATGCCGAAGCCTGGGGGGACCGCACGGCCATGGGCGTGATCGCGGTGGCGGTATTTCCGGAGCGCGAGCCCATCGTGGTGCACCGCCACCGCGAGCGAGCCGGGGCCATGCCGGCGGCGCCCGCAGAGAGTCTGGGACGCAGCGCCGAGCCCGGCACGGGCTTCGGCGAGGAAGAGCATTCGCCTAGCAGCCGCGTCAAATTCCGGCCGGAGTCGCGTCCGAGGGCCCGAATCTTCCTGAAGTACGAGTGGCGCGAGACCCTCTGCCGCAAGGGAATCGCCCGCTGCGATCATGAGCACCGTCGCCACAACCGCTTCTGGGACGAGCCGGACACCCACTACGTACCCTATCCTCCCGACCGGCGCGAGCACCGCCATCGCTGGTGAGCACTGCCGGTGGCACGGCCGGGCGCCGCGTCGCGTCCGGCCGTCGGCTTCCCCCTCGCCACCCTCGGCAGAGCTGGAGCGTCTCTTCGTGGGGCGGCGATTGGCTCATCGCGAAGGTGGCTGCTAAGATTTCGAGGGCTGGCGGCTTCCTTGCACAACGTTACTTGCTGTATACACTAATCGGTATAGCGCCCGGAGCGAGGGGAGGAAACGTGCCTTCTCCGGGCCCGTTATTGGTTGGGCTGTACGATTTAGGGTATTCATGAGAAGCGACACCGGGGTGGAAACAGCGACCAAGTCCGGGCTACAGAACGGAGCGGCTGCTGAACATTTTCCCCAATTGCCGCCGCGACCGCCGATGGAGCAGCGCTTCGAGGAATACGTCAGCCGTATCTCCGCCGTTTTCTCGGAGGAATATGGGGAGCTCTCGACTTCGCTGGACACCCTGATGGTGGAGGCCGGCGATCTGTACTTCGGTCGCTGGCCGGACCATGAGGCCTGCCAAGTCACCTACCACACGCTAGAGCACGCGCTGGAAGTGGCCCTGGCCAGCGCGCGCATGATGGCGGGCTGGAATCGCACCCACTACAGCAGCGAGCGGCTAAGTGCCGACATGTTCCTCATCGGCGTCGCCGCGGCGCTGTTTCACGATTCCGGGTACATCAAGGACAAGGGCGACTCTGTCGGCAATGGTGGCAAGTACACCTTCACGCACGTGCCCCGCAGCGCGGAGATGGCCCACCAGTATCTGGAGTCCCGGGGCTGGCCGCGGCTGGCGGTGGAGCTCGTGCCGCTCATCATCGGCGTCACCGAGTTCCATCAGCCGGTGCACCTGCCGGCTAGGCTGCAGAGGTTTCCCGCCCGCACGGTCACCAACATCGTCGCCACGGCGGATTTGGTGGCGCAGATCGCCGACGTCTATTACATGGAGAGACTGCCGGATCTGTATGCGGAGTTTCAGGAGGCCTACCAGTTCGAAGGCCCGGAAGCCCTCGCCGAGCGGGGTGTGCAGGTCATCGGCTCGCTGCACGAGATGGTCGACAACACGCCCGCGTTCTTCGAGCGCTTCATCATTCCCCGGTTGGAGAAGCTCGAGCGCGCGGACCGTTACCTGTCGGCCTTCTTCGGTGGCCGGCGCAATCCCTATTTGGAGACCATCTCGGCCAACCTTTACGCCCCGGTGATTCCGGACGATCATTCCTGGTCCAAGATAGGGGAGCTACTCGAAGAGATGCGCCTGGTGAGTCCAGGCAACCTGGAGCGAGCCCTAATGCGCCAGCGCCGCCTCAAGCACGACACGGTCCCAGAATTCACCCCGCGCTACGAATACGATCGACTCATCCGTTGGATCAACCGCCACTCCGGACGCAACGAGCTGGGTGAGGTGCTGCTGCAGATGGGCGAGATCCAGCCGGCTGATCTGCGGATGGCCATGGGCAAACAGCTCATTCCCGACCGCCTCCTGGCCAACCTGGACTCCTCCCGCATGGCCGCCTTGCTGCGCATCGGCATGCTGCTCGGCAGCATACGCAGCACACCGCGCGCCATCACCCAGGTGATGGAGCTGGCCAACGAGCTGCTGGAATGTGAGGCCGGCTCCATCATGCTGGCGCAGGAGCCCGAGCAGGCCCTGGTGATCGTGGTGGCCACCGGGCCCCACGGCAAGGACGTGCGCTGGCGGCCCATTCCCTGGGACAAGGGCATTGCCGGCTGGGTATACAGCCACAATCGCGCGGCGGTCGTGAACAACACCAACTTCGACACGCGCTTCTACCCCAGCCTCGACGCCGCGTCGGGCTATCAGACCGAATCCATCCTTGCCGTCCCTCTGGTGGTGGAAGGTCGTCCCGTCGGGGCGCTGGAGGTGATCAATAAGCGCCGGGGCACGGTGGCCTTCGACGAGCGTGACGTGTCGGTGCTGAGCATCATCTCCCGCCAGCTCGCCGGTGCCATCGAGACCATCATGTGGTTCCTCTCCGACCAGGAGCTGAACCGAATTTGAGCCCTGCCTGCAGTCAATGCAGGATTCGATGGCCCTCGGCGTCCTGCAGTGCCGCATGCGCGGACTTGAGATCGTCGACCTGCTCGGCCAGCTCGGCAACCTTGCCGGCGACGGTATCCGCACCGTAGCGCTTCTCGAGCGCCTCCACTCGCTGCAAGGCCCGGTCAACGGCCACGGAGGCGGGGTCGAGCTGCCGCACCGCCCGCAGGTGGGTGGCCATCTCCTGAGCCTGCGCCAGCTTATCGGCGGGCGCCGGGGCGCCTGCCATGGCGCCGGCACAGCGCTTGATTGCATCGAGGTGCTCGGCGATGAGTGCCTGCTTGGCACGCTCCCGGCGGGCGCTCAGGTCCGCCCAATACAGCCACAAGGCGACGATGAGCAAGACGAAGATGAGAGCGCCGAAGGCTGCTGTCAGGTACATGGCACCGCCCGGTTGCCCGATAGCCCATCACCAGACAGGCTCGTGGGCCTAAACTTACCCCATGCCGGACGCGGATGCACATCGTTCGCCCGGCGCAACGCGAGAGAGGCTCACCATGCTGGAACCCCAAGCCCAATGGAATCCGCCCTCTGACGTCCCGCCGGGCCCGGCGCCGCAGGAAGTGCCACCACCGCCCGACGAGGCGCCGCCGGGCGGGCCCCCGGAGGAAGTGCCGGACGTACCACAGCCCGTGGAAGTGCCTGATCAGGAGCGCTGAGGCGGCTTCACGCTTGGCTTGCGACGCTTTCCAGGCGGCGCTGGAGGCGCTGTACCGAGACCGGGAAGGCGGTCTTGAGCTCCTGGGCGTACAGAGAGACCCGCAGCTCCTCCAGCATCCAGCGAAAGTCCGCCAGCGCCGCTTTCCGGGCGGCGTCCGCCTCCCAATATGCCTGCCACAAGGGCTGCAGCTCGGCGCTGCGGCGCAGGTCCCGCTCCGGCGCCAAGCGCAGGCGCTGCAGGCGCATTTGGATGGCCTTCAGATAGCGCGGCAGATGGCGCAGCCAGCCGTAGGGGACGTCGGTCACGAAGCCATCGTAGACCAGCCGATCGAGCTGCTCCGCCACGTCGTCCCGCGCCGGCCGCGGAACGGGCTCTCGCAGCTGGGCCCGCAGCTCGCGATGGCGATCCAGGATGTCCCGCACCAGGGTGCATAGCTCGGCGGCGATGCGCATCAGGTCGCCACGGCCCGCCGCGAGACAGCGGGCGTACTCCTGCTGCGATCGGGGCGGCTCTGCCTCGCCGATGAAGGCGCGGTCCGCGGCCAAGGTGACCAGTGCTTCCCGCAGCGACTCGCAGAGGCTGCCGGCCGCGGCGCCGGGTCCCGCCGTCGCCTTGACCACCAGACCGTACTCCAGGCACGTCGCCCGGCTCAGCTCCAGGTTCTTGCGCAGATAGCGCAGCTCCTGGGGCGACTCGAGCATGCAAAGCCGGCGCACGCCGGCCCGAGTCGCGGCCCGGGCGTCCTCGGGGGTATCCAGTATCCGCAGGGCCACGGAGCCGACCTGGTCCAGCAGGGCCGGATATCCCTGCAGCGGCAGGTCCCGGCCGGATAGGGTGATCCGCTCCGGCAGCGTTTCCAGGTCCCAGTGAGTCATCCCTTCCCGCTCCAGCCCGCGTTTGTCCAGGCGCTCGAACTGCTCGACGACCTGGCGGTCGAGCGTCTGGCGCAGCGCCTCTAGATCGCGCCCGGCCCCGATCTGGCGACCGGCGTCGTCCACTATCCGGATACGCATGCGCAGATGCTCCGGCAGCTCCTGCTCGCTCCAGGCGCCGGGGGGCACCTCCACGCCGGTCATCCGGCGCAGCTGCGCTCCCAGAGCCTGGGTGAGCGTGATGGCCGAGGGCTCCAGCGCCTCCAGACAGGCCTGGGCGAATTCCGGGGCCGGCACGAAGCTCTTGCGCAGGGCCTTGGGAAGCGCCCGGATGAGCGCCGTGAGCTTCTCACCCAGCAGGCCCGGCACCAGCCAGTCGAAGCGCCCGGCGGGCACCTGGTTGAGCAGGCGCAGAGGCACGGTCACGGTGACTCCGTCTGCGGGGTCGCCGGGCTCGAAGCAATAGCTGAGCGCCAGACGCCCGTCCTCGAGCTCTAGATGATTGGGGAACTGGGCGACCGTGACGCCTGCCGCACCGTGGCGCATGACGTCGTCGCGGGTGAGGAACAGCCGCCGCGGATCGGTCCGCTCGGCCTGGACACGCCAGCGCTCGAACAGCGGACCGCTGTAGATGCCTGAGGGAATGCGCTCGTCATAGAACGCATACAGGGTCTGCTCGTCCACCAGGATATCCCGCCGCCTGGATCTGGCCTCCAGGTCCTCTACGGATTCCAGGAGCCGACGGTTGTGGGCGAAGAACGGTGCGCGGCTGCGGTAGTCGCCGTTGGCCAGGGCCTGCCGCAGGAAGATCTCCCGGGATACCACCGGATCGATGGGCCCGTAGTTGACTCGGCGTTTTGGCGTAATGATCAGCCCATACACGCTGGTGCGCTCGTAGGCCGCCACCTGGGCCGCATTACGCTCCCAGTGTGGATCGAAATAGCTGCGTTTGATGAGATGGGACGCCACGGATTCAATCCATTCCGACTCGATCCGGGCGACCATGCGGGCGTAAAGCCTGGAGGTCTCCACCAGCTCCGCCGCCATCAGCCACTTGGGGCCCCGTCCGTGCAGGGCGGACCCCGGGAAGATCTGAAACTGGGCGTTGCGGGCGCCTAGGTAGGACTGCTGCTCACCTTTGAAGCCCACGTTGCCAATCAGGCCTGCCAGCAGGGCGCGGTGCAACTCGGGGTAGTCTGCCGGCGACTCGTTGGGCCGATAGCCCATGCCCTTCACCAGCACGGCGAGCTGGGCGTGCACGTCGTGCCACTCCCGCATGCGCAGGGCCGAGAGAAAGTGCTCCCGGCACAGGCGTGTGAGCTTGCTACGCGAGAGGTGGTTAGCGGAACTTTCGTAGAGCTCCCATAGCCGCAGCAGC
>Ga0307417_10001353_pt1 | contig 10244 bp, 8 predicted proteins | sample SalMarWE160210MG_2_FD_202514 | JGI IMG/M metagenome (GOLD analysis project Ga0307417, IMG submission 202514) | Salt marsh sediment microbial communities from the Plum Island Ecosystem LTER, Massachusetts, United States - WE1602-10 | ecosystem: Environmental > Aquatic > Marine > Intertidal zone >...
TCGTAGTTGGCCAGCGCCGGTGATGCCAAATGGAGCGGAATGCTCGTCAGCAGCCAGGCGATCAGCAGCACACCGTAGCCGACCAGAACGCGGGTCGTCAGCCGGGCGCGGTACGCCCTCTGTTCGAATTCTAGCCGAGGGGCCAAAGCCGATCGAAGGCGCTGGAGCATGATCTGAACGCGGTCCCCCACTCACCCTTGGCTGGGCTGATCCTCGAGGTTGGGAACACCCATGATATTGTAGCCCGCGTCGACGAACAACACTTCCCCGGTGACGGCGCTGGAGAGGTCGGAGGCCAGCCACACCGCCGCCCCGCCCACATCCTCGATGCCGATGTTCCGGCGCAGCGGTGCGAGATCGGCAAAGTGCCTGTACATGCGCTTAAACCCGCTCACCCCGGCGGCCGACAACGTCCGGACTGGGCCGGCCGAGATGGCGTTGACGCGGATGTTGAGCGGACCCAGGTCGGCCGCCAGATAGCGAGTGGTCGCCTCCAGCGCCGCTTTGGCCACGCCCATCACGTTGTAATTGGGGGAGACCTTTTCCGAGCCGTAATAGGTCATGGTCATCATTGACCCCCCGTCGTTCATCAGCAGCGCAGCTTCACGGGCTAGGGCGCAGAAGGAGAACACGCTGATGTCCATGGCCGTGTGAAAGCCGGAGCGGCTGGTGTCGACGAAGCGGCCCATTAAGTCGTCGCGTTCGGCAAATGCCACGGCGTGAACCAGAACGTCGATCTTACCCAGAGCTTTCTTTGCTTTCTCGAACACGTCCTTGATCTCGTCGTCCTGGCTTACGTCGCACTTTTCAATGAAGTCCGAGCCGATCGATTCGGCCAGGGGACGGACACGGCGCTCGAGAGAATCGACGGCATAGGAGAAGGCCAGTCGGGCTCCCTGGTCGTGCATAGCCTTTGAGATTCCCCAGGCGATGGAATGGTCGTTGGCCACGCCGAATACCAGCGCGGTCTTGCCTTCGAGAAGTGTCATGCTCCGCTCTCTTTCTCCACTAGGTCGGTCAGGACATCCGGGCTGACCCTAAAGCGCCAGGGCCGGCTGAGCCAGGGCTCAGGCACCTTGTTTAACCCCACGCGGGGCCCGATCGTCACGACTCGGTCTGGAAGCTGGACCCCGGGCAACAGGTACAGCTCGGCGTTGGAACCGCACAGATCCTGGCCGTCGATAGTCCTGTCAATCGCCAAAGCTTGGCAAAGCTTGGCTGGCCCATCTGTGAGCTGGCGGTCGGGGCGCTTCCGCCGGCGTCGGATCGTTTCCAGCCCCTCGTCGGGAAGCAGGCCGCGCACGAGTACCGCCCCCGCCTGTCCCTCCGCCTCTGTCACTAGGTTGAGCATCCAGTGCATGCCGTAAGTGAAAAAGACGTAGGCGTGCCCAGCTTGACCCCACATGGCGGCGTTGCGGTCCGTCCGGCCATGGCGGGCATGACTGGCCAGATCCTCCGGCCCGACATAGGCCTCGGCTTCAGTGATCCATCCTGAGATTCGCGAGCCACCCGGTTCTGATCGGACCAGTTTGGCGCCCAGGACGTCGCGGGCGACGTCCACGGCTGGTCGGGCGTAGAACGCCCGCTTCAGCCGCGGTCGGCCAACCCGACCTGCTTGAAGTATGGGGGTACGGCTGGGCAAGATGTGCTTGGCCCTCGCTGAGTTGGTTTCAAGTTTCGATTATCCGGTAGTGCAAGATGGGGTTCAGCGTGCCGCCTGTGGCTGAAACCGGTCATCTTCATCGATCATGCGCTTCAATCCCTCGCGCAGGTCGAAGTGCGGCTGGTAGCCGAGCTTCTGGCGCGCCAGTTGGATGTCGGCGCACATGCGCGAAGGACCTGGGTCCTGGTCTTCTTTGGGCATCCAGTCCGTCTTGACGTTCATGGTCTCCATGACGGCCTGAGCCAGGTCTTTGATACTGGTCTCGTGGCCGCTGCCGATGTTGATCACCAGACGGTCGATGCCCGGGGCCGTGGCCGCCGCCACCAGGGCTTCCAAAGCATCGTTGATGAAGACGAAATCTCGCGTCTGTTCACCTTGACCGTGGATCACCAGGGTGCCTCCCTGGGACGCCTGGCGCAGGAAATGGGGGATCACGGGCGGGTGCGCCGCCGGCAGGGGCTGATGCGGACCAAAGGCGTTGAATACCCGCAGCGACACCGTCTCGATGCCCCACAACGATCCTATCGTGCGCACGTAGTGCTCGGCGGCCAGCTTAGACACGGCATACGGCGAATGCGGATCGGGAGGTGTGGTCTCAGTGAGAGGCTGCGACGCCTGGTCGCCGTAGACGGCACCGGATGAAGTCAGCACGACTCGCTTGACTCCAACGTCGCGCATGGCTTCCATCACGCTGACGGTGCCGCCGACGTTGATGATGTTGTATTCGCGAGGATAAAGCACGGATTCGGGGACGGATACCTTGGCTGCCAAATGATAGACGCAGTCGACATCCTGAAGCAGGGTCCACAGCTTAGGCCGATCGATGACGTCGCCGCGTGTAAAAAGAACATCCGGAGCGAGGCGGTCCTTTTCCCCGGCCGATAGGTCGTCCAATCCCCTGACTTGGTGGCCCTCGCGGGCCAATCTATTGGCTAGGGCGGAGCCGAGAAAACCAGCGGCTCCGGTGACGAGGAAATTCATGGCACCCTTGTTATCCGAGGCGTGCGGATTATAGCATAGGGGCGTCCTGTGCCTGGCCTGGCGCTGGCTCTGGTATCATGCCTGCATGTCCTTCTGGGACGAGGTCACGCACTTCATGCGGCGTGCGGCCCTGCTGATGGTCCTCACCGGACTCGTGACCGCCTCGGCGGTTCCGCTCCGATCCACCGACGCCAGAGTCCGCCAGTTTACCCGCAATCTTGAATTTGACTTCGGGCAGTGGACGCTCGATGCGGTGCTGGGCGAGTACGGCCAGACGAGCCTTGGAGCGTCGAACTATCTGACCGTGGCGCAACGCGCCCAGTTGGTACGGCAGTACCTGCAGTCGGTGGACCAGATTCACGCCTTGCAGGCGGATCTGGCCGACATCTACGGCGATCCAAACACGGTTGATCCGGAGCAGGCGGCCGCTCCCAAGCAGGCCGAGTTGCAAGCGCTGGATGCGAAGCGCGACGGCATGGAGCCCGTGGCCGAGTCGATCCTGCAGGAACAGGTGGCCCTGGTGTTGGATCAGATGGGGCTGGGCGAAACTGGCTCGCCGTTTCCCCCGGTGGCGTTCCACTTCTCCACGTTGCCTAAGGCGCTGATCGTGTCGCCGCGGAATGAGATCAGGCAGGAAGTTAACATCGAGTTGATGCCAGAACTCGCCGTGCCCCAGGAAGTGGATGTCGAAAACGAGGTTGAGAAGGCCCTGGACGTCTCGGCCCTGGTCGTCCCGGTGGGCGGGATTGGTACCTACCCAACCATGGTCCAGGACAGCACCAGCTTGGGCTGGGTGCTGGAGGTGGTGGCGCACGAGTGGACCCACAACTATCTGGATATCCGGCCGTTGGGGATCAACTACGACACCAGCCAAGCCCTGCGCACGATGAACGAAACGACAGCCTCGTTGATGGGCAAGGAAGTCAGCCGACTGGCGATGGCGATGTTCTATCCGGAGCTGGTGCCCCCTCCAGCGCCGCCGCCCCCGACTCAGCCGCCGGCGTCGGCCCCACCCACGCCTCCGACGTTTGATTTCCAGAGGGAAATGCGGCTCACGCGCGTCCGCGTGGACGATCTGCTGTCCCAGGGAAGGATCGACGAGGCCGAAGCCTACATGGAGGCTCGCCGCCAGGTCTTTTGGGACCACGGCTACCACATCCGCAAACTCAACCAGGCCTACTTCGCCTTTTACGGTTCGTACGCCGACCAGCCGGGAGGCGCGGCGGGCGATGACCCTGTGGGAGCTGCGGTACGGGCGCTGTGGAGCCAATCGAAATCGCCGGCGGCGTTTCTGCGCTCGATGGCCTGGCTCACAAGCTTCGAGCAGTTGAAAGGAAGACTGGGCGGGGCACTCACCAATCCGTGAGGATCCCGGCCAGAATGGCGCTGCGAGGCGCCAGGCTGTCCAAATCGAGCGATTCGACCGTGGTGTGCGCATCCCAGCCGACCGGGCCCAGGCCGTCCAGCACCGGCACGCCGAGCGGCGCTACAAAATTGGCGTCGGAGCCTCCGCCGGTGCCCCCCTCGGTGAGGGAGAGGCCAAGTTCGGAAGCGATCCACTTTACCCGCTCGAACGTTTTGGCGATGATCTCGGTCCGGGCCATAGGTGGCCTATTCCAGCCGCCCTGGCGTGTCAGACGGGCTCCTGAGCCAGTGGGTTCCAACCGCTCAAAGGCAGCGTCGACCCAGGCCCGTTGCTCCTCCGTCATCACCCGAACGTCAATCGCCAACTCACACACCTCCGGCACGACGTTGGGGGCCGTACCGCCGGAGATGACGGTCGGCGTGATGGTTGCGCCGGCACCCGGCGGCTTCCAGCCTCCGATCTGCTGGAGCTGGTGCGCCATTTCGACCACGGCGTTGATCCCTTTCTCGGGCTCGACGCCCGCGTGAGCCGGCCGCCCGGTCGCCCGCAGGCGGAAGTCGCCGATTCCTTTGCGCCAGGTCTTGACCGACCCGTCCGGCAGCCCCGGCTCGAGGCAAAGGGCCAGCTCGTGCTCGGCTGCCAGGCCCTCAATCAATGGCCTCGAGGTGTGGCTCCCCGTCTCTTCGTCCGACGTGCACAGCAGCGTGATGCGCCGCCCGGGCAGAGTGTCAGCCTCCCGAAGGGCCGCCATGGCGGTTATAACCAGGGCCACGCCACCCTTCATGTCCATCACGCCGGGCCCGAACAAGCGACGGTCTTCAATCCTCCAGGGGAACCCCGCCAGGGTCCCCAGAGGATGGACGGTGTCCAGGTGGCACATGAGCAGCACCCCACCCGGACCCTCTCCCCAGCGCCCCACCCAGTGGTCCCCGGGCTCGGTCTGGCGATAACGCTGGACCTCGGCGCCGCGTGCCTCCATCAGGGATGCCGCCAGCTCTCCCACTTGATCAACACCCGCCTTGTCGTAAGTGGGTGATTCGATCTCGACCAGCGAGCGAAGCACCTCGAGCAAGTTGCTCTCCCAGCGTTGGAAGTCTTCAACACTCAGAACAGGCATCGTTGTCCTCAATCCGGGCATTTGTGAAGCAATTCACAAATTGATCTTCACTGCGGGAGTCGCCCTTCGATTTCGCTTTGGCCCCTGAAGGATCTTCGGCGTGGCAGGCCAGTCTCGGGTCAGGGCGGTTTCCTCCAGGACCCATGAGACCCTTTGTGCTCAGGGCAGTTCCATGAAGATCTCAAGCGGGAGTCTCCCTGAGCAGAGGCGGGTGGGAGTCCCAAAAGGACGATGGGTGGGCTCTCCCGCCGCAGGACCGGGCCCTCAACTGCGGCGGCTAATTGGCGAACAACGGTAGATCACCCCCCTGGACACACATCCCCCGCTTGGTAGGTTGGATTGGCGTAGCCGAAGTAGAGCGGATCGAGAATGGTCTGACTGTTGGCCGAGGCGTATGAACTGGCGGCGCGACAGGCGGTGGACAGGTCACTCCCGGCCTGATAACTCTGCCAAAAAGTGGTTCCCATCTCGGCATAACTGTGCCCTGTGGCGCTCTGTGGGTAGTTGGACTGCAGTTGATCGAAGGCACTTCTGGCCGAGTCCTCCTGCCCGGATTTCAGGTATACAACGACCAGACGGAACTGGGCGAAGGCTGATAAGTTTGCGCGCTCGGTCTGCGGGTCCATCCATGCCTGTAAGTTGTTATCGTGGATGACGCGTGCGTAGAGCTGGGCGGCGGTGGCGAAGTCCCCTTGGGCAGAGGCCTGCTGAGCATCGTTGAGCACGTGGATACGGTACCGGGCCGGGTGTTCGACCTCCCCGCTCACGGCGAAGGTCTCGGCCGAAGGATCCCACGTCCAATAGCGTGTTCGCTGGCGGTAAGGGCCGGCGCCGACCGAACCGAGGGCCGTGCCGGTCACGGCGATTCTTGGCAGCCCGCCCTGGCTGGACGGCTCGATCTGGATATCGGGGAAGGGGAGATCATCGCTCTGGCCCCGGACACGAACCTGGGGCTGGCCGTCCAACCAGGTGAGAAACCGAATCTGGGCAAAACAGGTGCTGGCGCCGCAGTTTGGCAGCCCGAAGAGCAGGTCGTCGGCGTGGTCCCCATTGAGATCCTGCCCAGCTATGAGTTCGGGTGCGCTGTGTTCCGGTGCAGCGCCCAGACTGAAGGCCAGTTGATAGCCGCTCCCAGTGCAGCTGAAGACATACAGCGGCCCGGGAGGCTGGACACGCTTAGGGCCAGGGTCCGCCAGGGCCACGGCCATGTCAAGCCAGCCGTCATCGTTGAGATCCAGGCTGATGGCGCTGGGGCCCGTCATCGGGGCAAGATGCTTATCTTGAATGATGGCGTTCAGCCCCTCCGCCGTACCCCCCGAGTTGAGGTAGGCGTTCAGCTCTTGCGGCACCCGGGCGGAATCCGCCAGGGACGGGGCCAATAAACTGTTGCCGGGGGTGGGGCAGGCGACCGACGGCCCGGTGCGGGGTGTGGCTGTGGGGGGGATGGGTGTGGTGGTGACGACGCCAGCCGCTGTGGCGGCCAGCGAGGTGGAGGTGGCGAAAACGGGCCCGAGCAGGTCCACCGGCGTGGCGGTCGGGGATGGCAGGCTGAATCGGCAGCCCAATCCGGCCAATGCCAGCAACAGGATGGTTGGGCCAACAAGGCGATGGTGTTTTGTCAGCATTGATGCACACTCCTCCGCTGGCCTGAACGGCCGCCAGTCTGGTGCGTCTCCTTGGCGCATTTTACGCCATACTGAGATGCCGTATACTGGCCGGCAATGAGTTTTAGCTACCTCCCTGGCGCTCCGGTTCAGCTTCAGGGGCCCCTATCGCGGTTCCTTCCGCCGCTCGAGGCCGGTGTCGTTCAGGGCCTGTTGGCGTCCCACAATCCTGAAGCCGTCATCGTTCTGGATCCGTTTGGCACGTCGCCGCACCTGGTGAGGGAAGCGGCCCAGGCAGGATTCGGTGTGCTGGTGGCCGTCAACAACCCTGTCGTTCGCCATGCCCTGACCCTGCTTCTCCGCCCGCCAGACCCCATCCAACTCCAAACGGCATTGGCCGACCTCGGCCAACTCCCCAAGAATGGGTCCCGCCTGGAGACCTTTCTTCTGGATTTGTACGGCACCACCTGCATCCAATGCGGCCGGACAGTGGCCGCCGACTACTTCATCTGGGACGACGAGCTCCGCGAACCCTACCTCAAAGGCTATGCCTGCCCCTACTGCAGCCATGCCGGGGAAGAGGAAACGGACGACGAGGATCGCCGCATGGCGAGGGCGTACGAAAGGCGCGACCTGTCTTGGGCGCAGGCGCTGGAGAGCGTGGCCCCGGCCGGGGATCCGGATCGCAGCCATGCCGAGGCCGCCCTGGCGGTCTACCCAGGTCGGGCGCGCTATGCGCTGGTGACGCTCGTCAACAAGCTGACTCAAATGCCTCCCGAGCAGCGGGCGGCCTCGGCGCTGGATTCGCTGCTGATTGCTGCCTTCGATTCCGCCGACAGCATGTGGGCCTATCCTGAAGGCCGCGCCCGGCCAAAGCAGCTGACGGCTTCGCCTCGCTTCCGTGAGATCAACGTATGGCGGGCGCTCGAACGGGCCGTCACGGCATGGTCCTCGACGGCGGTCAAGGTACCACTTGCGGCCTGGCCCGATTCGGGGCTCCCCGGACCGGGCGAAGTGGCCCTCTACTCTGGGCCGGTGAAGGGCCTGGCGGAGAGCCTGCCGGCCGACTTGAATGCCGTCGTCCTGACCTGCCCACCGCGCCCCAATCAGGCTTTCTGGACTCTTTCGGCCCTTTGGGCGGCCTGGATTTGGGGGAGGCAGGCCGCCCAGCCGATCAAGGCCGCCCTCCGCCGCCGGCGTTATGATTGGGCCTGGCATGCAGGCGCCCTGCAGTTGGCGTCCCATAATCTCGTGGAGGTCCTGCCCGCACAAACCCCTTGGATCGGTGTCGTACCGGAGGCGGAGCCGGGATTTCTGGCGGCCGTGGTTTCCGGCTTGGATGCCGCCGAATTGGGGTTGGAGGGCTGGGCCGTCCGGGCCGATGACGCGCAGGCCCAATTCCGCTGGAAACGGCGCACGATGAGCCCGCGGCGCGGCCCGATGGACCTGACGCAGCTGGCACAAGAGGTGGTGGTCAATACCTTGACGGCTCGCGGCGAACCCACATCCTATCTCGTCCTGCACGCGGCGGTGGGGGCGGATTGGGCCGGTCGGGGGGTCTTTCGGGCCCTGTGGGAGGCGGAAGGGGGCCAACCGGTGGCCAGCCTCAACCTGGCGATGGAAACGGCGCTCGGGAGCCGCTCCTGGGTCGTTCGCCTTGATCAGCGGCAGGAAATTGAAACAGGACTCTTCTGGTTAACGCACCCGGATTTGGGTGCAACTCCGTTGGCTGATCGGGTGGAGACGACGACCCTGCAGGCCATGCGCAGAGAGGACCGCCGTGAGTTCATGGCGTTGGATCGCGAGGTGTGCGCTCGGCATCCGGGTCTGGATACGCCAGATCGGGGGTTGATCCGTGCCTGTGTTGAATCCTACGGCGTTCCGGATGAGGAAGGGCTGTGGACCCTTCGACCGGAGGACGAGTTCGCGACCAGACGGGCCGGCATGCGGGCCCTACAGGGACAATTGAAGGAGATCGGCGAGAGGCTGGGTTTCCAGGTTGATGGGGAGTACCGGATGGCGTGGAGGGAGGCATCCGGCCAGGTCGTCCACACGTTCGTCATTCTGGAAACGGCCGCCGGGCAGGAGGCCCTTAACTCGGACGCGCAAGGGCTGACGCTGGTCATCCCTGGCGGGCGCTCGGCCCTTCTGGCCGAGAAGGCGCGGCGGGACCCTCGCTTGGCGGACCGGCTGCGGTCTGGCTTGCGGATCCTCAAGTACCGGCACATCCGCCGGCTGGCGGGAGAGAGTACCCTCACGCGCGAGAATCTGATCGAACGCCTGGGAGTTGATCCCCCCGAGCACGAGGACCCTCAATTGCCGCTTCTCTAGGTCCAATTTGGCGGCAGACCACGCCCATCGCCGAGACGTGCCTCCGGCCAGGGCCGGCTAGGGCGCCGGAGTAAGCGTCGCGCTGGGAACGGGGGTGGCCGATGGGGCGGTGGTTGCCGGCACCGGAGTATTGGAGGGTGTCGGGGTCATGGTGGGTGTGGCCGTCGAGGTAGGCGTCGGGGTGGGTGTCGGCGTGGGGGTGGGCAGGTTGACGTGGAGGCGGATGCGGACCGTGGCGCTTCCGCCGCTCTTGCTGCGCACGGTCAGGGCTAAAGTAATCGGTCCGTTGTCGATACCCTTCACGTCCCATTCCAGCAGCTTGTCGGGCTGATCGTGCTTGGAAGTACCCTTCCCGATGTCGGGGTAGTTCTTGGGGTTGTTCCCGACGCCGTATTCGATAATCCAGTCTTTGAAATCACCCGTGGCCGAGGCGCGGCCAAAGATCTCCACCGGGCTGCTGGTGATCGTGCTGCCGTCTCCGGGCGAGGTCAGCTCGACGATGGGGCGCGGGCTGTCCTTGGTGCAGGAGTCCTTAGGCACGAAGAAGACCGGCTTGTCCCCATCGGTGAAGTCGTACTTCTTGGCCCACGCTTTCCCAGCATCGTTCTCCTCGATCCACTTCTTGGCCCAAGGATCGGAGATGTTTAGCCCCAGCTTCTGCTCCGCAAAATCCGAACAATCGGGTGAAGCCAGCAACTGTGAATAGGTGTCCACATAGGCTTGCTTCCACAGGTCATCTTCTTTGGGAAGCGGAAGTTGGTCGTGGGCAAAGAACTCCAAGCGTTGATCGGGGCACCACTCCGATGGCTCGGTGCCAGACACCGTGCAGATGGTCTTATCGACGATACCCGCCGGCCTGGTGAAGGCCGTCGGATTGCCCCCGGTCAGGTCCTGGATGGCGGCCTGCATCACTTTGTTCCAGATCGGCGCGGCCCCTGTCAGGCCGGACGTGTGAACCATCGGTGTGTAGTCGGCATTGCCCACCCACACGCCGATGGCGACATCCGACGTGTAGCCCAAGGTCCAATTGTCACGAAAATCGTTGGTCGTGCCGGTCTTGGCCGCCACCGGGAAAGGCAGATTAAGGTCCGAGTTGGGGCCAAAGGCAGGCGTCCGCGCCTGGTTGTCGGAGAGGATCGACGTCATCAGGAAAGCATGCTCCGGGCTGATCACCTGCTCACC
>Ga0307417_10001354_pt1 | contig 10244 bp, 5 predicted proteins | sample SalMarWE160210MG_2_FD_202514 | JGI IMG/M metagenome (GOLD analysis project Ga0307417, IMG submission 202514) | Salt marsh sediment microbial communities from the Plum Island Ecosystem LTER, Massachusetts, United States - WE1602-10 | ecosystem: Environmental > Aquatic > Marine > Intertidal zone >...
CGTTGAATGAGCAATTCGACATCTTCGCCGGATATATGAAAGCGATAATCCAGCGCATCGGCAATTTCTCTCTCATTGATGCGCAGAATCTTATCCCCCGGGACAATACCGACTTCATCAGCAATGCCATCCGGCTTAATATTGATAATTTCAACCAATGATTCGCTCCGGTAATAAATAATTGAGCAATTTAATGATGAGATGCGGATTCACCAAATAAAAATGGAAGGCATCAAAGTTAGGAGGGTCAATTAGAGCGGAAGACGGGGCTCGAACCCGCGACCCTCAGCTTGGGAAGCTGATGCTCTACCAACTGAGCTACTCCCGCTTTTGAAAAATATAATTCAGTGAAAAATAATTGTCAATATTTTTGTACAAGCAAAATTAACGCCGTGCTGGAATCATGAAAACTATTGGCATTGCTAACCGAGCTACTCCTGCTCATAATTCATCAATATATCTGAACATGAATTGCCATGTTAATATATCAACAATTTCTCTTAAATAATTTTGTCAGCCACAAATACTATTCTTCCCTTCTTAATATTTCATCATATTTGGGATTATGGATTTCACCTCGCTTTGTGGAGTTTTCGAGTAAATATTCCCCAAAGCCAGTAACATCTCCAAACAAGAATTTAACCCCTCCTTCCAAATCATAGTAAAACCATATTTCATACGGTATATCATCTGGATTATGCGGTTTTTTTAAAATGCGGTCGGGCTTCCCATACATAATATAAATCCTGCCCCTATCGCTCTGCCATCCCTCCCGATTTGAGAAGGCATACAGTTCATTAGCCATATCAACTCTTTCATAATATTTGTCTTTAAGGCCATACCTCTGTTCCTCTTGCCAAAACTTGTAAAGAAATTTTCTTTTACTTTCTGCCGTATCTAACCTCTTATGAACATCCATTTCATTTTTGGAAGCTATGTATACAACTGGCTTGAATTTCTCATTTAGTTCATCCTCGGGTAGGGAAGAAAACTCACTTTCCGAAAATTCTTCCTTCCGATCTCCGCCAGATGCCATTACAACATCAGGATTATTGATGTAGAAGTTATTTCTGGTATAGACCGAATAATCAGAAGCAGAATCTATCACAGCAAATATTAGGGTATAAAGCCCATTCTCTAATTTGGTAATATTAAATTGCCCATATTCAACGATGGACTCGTAACTCCTCTTCCTCGTATATGATTTTTCAGCACGGATTTGCCCCTCATCGTCTGAGATTACGGCTTGGATCTTTATCTCGCCAGGTACCTGTTCATCTTTTAAATTATAAAGCTCAATGTAATAGAATAACATCGGATTATCTTTACCGAATATATGAGTTGGGTTCGGAAATACTTCCAGAGTATTCTTGTAAAAAAGCCCCTCTTCGTTCTTTGATTTAGTTATGATTCTCGAACTCAACTCCAAGTCACTCACGGCTATCTTGTCTTCCCGGAATTGAGGTGCTTTAAATTCATACTGAATTGAATCCAGTTTTTGCGTCTTGCTTTCGTCCAATCTAATCATTTTGAGTGAATACTGTCCGACCGGCAAAATTACTTTTATTAAGCTGCCCTTAACACTTGCAGAAGCATTTTCAATTTGATTATTACTTTCCAGTGTCACTTCTTGAGATGAGGATGCGACGACCGAGTCTCTGGGGACGTCAGTTAATGTGAATTCTAACCATATCTTCTTTGAATTGATTGAAGAATCCTTCCCCTTATAATTCACCAAATAATAAATTTCTAGATACGTGTTATTTTCATCGTATCGAAATCTCGAAAAATCCATCGACATTGTTACATCATCATTCACCGAGGCATAAGAAATACCAATATTAAAGCATGTAATGAATAAAACAAGGATTAAAATGACGCCTCTCATCTATTGATCCTTTCCGGTATTAAAATAAAATCTTGCTAAATCATGCAAAAATCCTAGAGCAAATAAAATCAGCATACGAATTGTGATTTCTATGCTATTCATAGCCAAATACTTGATAATGTGATTGTCCTGAAGTGAAGAATTCTTTTCAGATTTGGATATTACATATAATAATAAATGAAGCAACATAATCTCGAACAAGGAAAAACTCAAACCTATAATTCTTTCTTTGAAAATAAGATTGATAATGCGGTATAAAATGAAAAGGTCGGCATTTTGCCGACCTTTTCATTTGGGAAAAAGAGCGCACTTAGAAACCAATAGTTAGCTGGAACAGGTTGTTTCCATCAAAGTATTGTGAATCGCGATACGCATAATCAAACCCAAGATTGGTATTACCAACAGTCGTCCGAAGACCGATACCGGCAGTAAATGAATAGAGTTGAGCATCGGAATCAACGTTCTGATTCATCAGATAACCACCACGCAAGGCTACAAAATCAGAGTACATATATTCCAGGCCAAACTTGATCGCATCATCGCCAAAGTTTTCGTTCTGGAAATTGCCTGCAGCCATCAAAGTACTGCTTTCAGCAATGTCATACCGATAAGCTAATCCCAATTCTATTGTTGCAGGAAGATTGTGGCTCGCCGTGGGCAATTCACGAAAATCAGTAATTGCAGATCCGGCATCCTGTGCCTGGACCAACATTCCAGAGCCGTGGTATTGGATATTGGTACCAATATTTTTTAGCGCAACACCCAACAACAATCCATTAATTCCACCTAACTGATGGTACTGAATACCGATGTCAAAAGCACCTGCTGTGGCACTGGCTCCTTCAAGACTTTCGAGAATGAGCTTTCCGGTAATTCCAACGGAGATGACATCAGTTAACCGTTTTGCATACGTCAGACCGGTCGTCAGAAAAGTAGGAGAAAAAGTTTGACCGGACTCACCATCCATGTCATTATTTGTGGTAACGGGTATATCTCCGAAATCAAAGGCCTTTATACTAAAGCCGATGGTTCCTAATTTTCCCGCAGCAGCAGCTATGCCAAGATAGTTTACCTTAATATCATTAAATATCCGCATAGTTGAAAGATTAGCAGCAGCTTTAGATGACAAGGCGCCCAATCCTGCGGGGTTCCAATAAAGCGCTTCCAAACCCTGAACGCTGGCAACATCGGCTCCTGCCATAGCCATCCCGCGTGCCCCGACTGGCACCTCGACCTGGACACCGGCGGCAGTACCTATTCGTGCTTCATCGCCACCATACAGCGGAGACTGTCCCATCATCGCGATCAGGGGAATCATAATCAGTATTGAGGACAATATTTTTCTATTCATTATTGACTCCTTATTATTTATTTTAGTTTCTAACAAAAGTGTCTCCTCAATTGGATTTGTGCATTAGAAGTACTGCAATATTTCCGCAGGCTGTATAATGAAAAGTTTAAGCACTTTTGTCGCACCAAGATCAGGCATATCAACATATGCGATGTATATACCGCTGGCGACGGGTAAACCGGCTTCGTTATTCAAATCCCAGCGGAAGAATTGTTTGCTATTTGCCGAAGCATCAGCCTCTTTCTCCAATTTCCTTACCTGTACACCATTAAGAGCAAATATCCGAATAGTCACCTTTTCATTAACAGGAAGATGGTTGAAGGTAACAAACCGCTCAAATCTGCCAATCTCCTCGGAATTATTGCCATAGTAAGGATTGGGATATACATTAATTTTCTCCACATCCTTTTTCGCTGTCTGGTCAGAATATGTAGACGCTGGCGGACCTGTAAAGGCGAAAACATCAGCGGTCGTATTGGGTTTGTTGGTGATGATGCGGAAGGTAGTTCCTTCTTCAGGTAAAAGTGCATCTACACTATCTGGGAAAGTCAAGGAATCAGTGACGTCACCACCATTCCAGTTCACCAGAACGGTTCTGGCCCAGACTTCGGCGCCTGAGAAGTTGTACGTACCCGCTGCAGCGGAATCAGCAAATAGATCATATCCGACAGTGCCTCCTTGAGCGTACTCGTTCGGCCTTATCCAATATACCCAATCCAGATATGGATCATTTGCTCCCCCGGAAACGCCATGGTCAAGGCCGCTTCCATCGCTATTTGTACCGTAGTCATATATATCGTCCTCAGCTACTTCATCTAACACCCAGGGAATCATCCGATAATCATCACTTGGATCATCGGGAGTATTGATTCCGATATTCCACAATTCGAACGGTACAGGGGCAGAATTTCCAGACGTAAAAGCCCAGTTTCCCCAACCGCCGGCTGCGGTAAAGCGCATTTCAAAATCATAAGGAATTGCCCGGTCAGCGTCGTCGTTGCGGAGTGATCTCGATAAGAAGGTTTCCCAGGTTCCATCATTTGCACCGCCACCGACATTGAATCCCCAGGTGCTGCCATTCGTCTGCTGACGGGCGCCATCGGGACGATCGGTTCCATCGGGGTAGAGGCTATTAAACAAGAGTGGAAATCCATTGGCATTAAAAGCGAAGCAACCCATCTCCGGCGGATCAACCGGACCGGCAGCATTGGAAATGACCTCGAACCTTTTGAATTCAGGGGGTGGGCCTGTTACCACAATCTCTAATCCATCAACAATCGGACGCGCTCTAGTGGGGTCCTCATTAGAAGATGCAATAACTTGATTTTGAACGCCTGAAACCGGAGTACCATCTCGTCTTAAGTTCCAAAGAATCTGTCCGTAGGTTGCGGAATTCGTATCAGTGTCTTCAGTGAAAAACACTTCGTAATTCGCGCCGTTCAATTTGGTCGGGTCAACCACCTTAGCAAAAACCTGCCCATCGCTTCCACCTGCGGCATGAGTTATTTGTTCAATATCGTCACCGGTTGTTGAGCTGTAACGTGTGCCAGGTGTTGTCGGCTGCGGCACTACCGGAGTTGACAATAAAGTACTTTCCAGAGATTTATCTTCAATCAGCGTTGGCGATCCGTTGTAGTTATAGGCAGTCACTGCAAAGTAGTACGTCCTTCCGGGATAAATCTCAGTACCGTCAATGGCATCCCTGGTAATCTCAAGATAGCGCTGCACACCGCTATTCTTTCCTAACTGAACCGGTACCGTTACAGTGATTCCCTTAACGGGATCAAACTTTTTGCCAAAAATAACTCCTACGGTGTCGACAAGATCAAAAGTCCCAATGAGCACGGATTCATCTTTAGACGCGTTTGCGGAGGGCATTTGATATACGTTGTAGCCCTGGAAATCATAACCCGACGGAGCTTTTGCTTCTGTTGCAGCAACAGCCGCAAGATTAGAACCCCAGTCCAAAACAATTGATTTTTTATAAGTAATTGCTTTAAAAACCGGGCTGGGTGGTGCCTTGGGAACTGACTTAAAAAGATCATTGAAAAGTGCTTGAGCAACTTTATCATAATTCTTCATAACGTCAACAGATTTTATGGCATCACCGCTTGAACTGGGGCCACTATTACCGCCGACAATTGCAACTACAACTTCTTGTACACCGGCGTCCCCAAAATCAGGTACTCCATTCCCATTGGCATCGTCCCAGATCGGTAGGTTAAAGGGGCCTGTAGCGAGACACATCCGCCGGTCTCCCGGAGCGGGATTGGCACCGTGTGCGTCGAGGTCACCAGTACCGGCTACCGGGTCACCACTCATGGGGAATTTAGTCTCTTGACCGACATTGGGACCGCTACCGACAAGAAAGGGAACCGGATTCTCAATGTCATCACTAATGGTACCAAAACCTCGCAAGAGGTTATACCATTCTCGCGTGCCCTTGTATTCTCCAAGTTCCGGATCCTCACCATAAGGACTTCCAGCCGCAAAATAGCCGAATGAAGTCATGGGGAGGTTTACATAACCGGTGACTTCCTGGAGATCGAAAATGGCTACATCATTCGGATCGCCAGTTTCCACCAGGGGACCCTGGAAGAAGTCATATGCAGCTACGGACGGAGAGAGGTTAAAATCCTGATAATCAACATCCTGAGCGGCACCATTGTAGGCATACCCAACGCTCAAGTCGACATCGCATCCGACTACATCATTACCGGCATTACCAACGTCCGGGTCGCACCATTGGGCAACGTACATACTATCCAGGATATAATCGGATTTATTGATCAATTTATATTTCTTGAAAATCAGCTGCCCTAATCCGGCGTTTGGCTGGTTGTACGCCCAGGCAGTGATTTGTAATTCCAGTCCAATCGGTTGAGAGCCATATAAGTCAACTGTCAATGCGTCATTAAGGTCATTAACAACCAGGTACACAACCTGATCTGCATTGGCAATTCCGGGATGGTCACCATCAAATGAAACATTCCCGTCTCCATCCAGGATTGGATCATAAGTACCATTGCCATCTACATCCACAAACGGCGCGCCTTCCTCAACGGGCCATTCGTTCCAGTCAGTCCGGTATTGCTCAATATAATCAGCCGCCTGCGACTCAGTTACAGAGGCAACAGCTATACCTTCCGCCTCAGCAACCTCTTGAGAAACCTGACCGTAGACAAGAGTTGGCCAATCATTTCGTATCCGGTAAATTCGATGATTTGAGGGATTATCCGGAACGTTTAACGATAAAATGTTTCCGGGCTGTGTACCGATACGGTAAGTCTGTCCGCCGACCCGCAACGGTTGATTTGCGATTGGTTGCCCGGTATCCTTATCAAGCAGAAATCCACCCCAGACAAATCCATCCTCAAAAATGCAAGCAGCCGTACCGCGGGGGAAAATACCGCCCGAACTACCATCCGGTTTTATACCGGCCTGTCCGTCCTCATACATCCAGTAAGCCCAATTACCGATATTCGAAAGTGTGCGAGTAGTCGATACATTCGGTTTACTGAAGCCGGTCGGGTCTTTTGCAAAAGAACTCATTGTAAAAAACAGTAAGCAAATGCCAATTAGCATTACTCGAAATATTTGATTCATTATTTTGCTCCTTATTTTATTAATCAAAAAATTGCCCCGTGATTTCTTCTCGTCTTAATAAGTCAACTGAATTCCGAAGAAAATCTGGCGCGGTTGACCCCAAAGCTGCAGACCGAGTGAATCCCAATAAGCCTGACCGTTTTTGACATTGATTGCATCGTAAAGCGCCGCATATTTAGCGCCGCGGTTAGCAGAGTTAATGAACGACGAGGATAATTCAGGATTAGAAATAAACCCATCATCCTCGGCGCTACCGGTCAATTGATACACATTAATCACATTCCGTGTATTTAAGAGATTTGTAACCCGCATATATAAATTTGCACTCAATTTATCAAGTAATCTAATATTCTTATCGAGTTGAAAATCAACAGTGTAATTCCATGGAGTGGTAGAATTACCTCTCGGTTCTGCGGCAAGGCGCGAGCGTGTATCGAGCATATAGTCAACGCCGGCATCATACGGACTAACCTGCCCCAAACCGGCAATGTTGACTCTTGTAAATGGATGACCACTGTTGAAACTCAGCAAGAAATTAGCTCCTAATTCCTCAAGAATTGGCCCGCCATCATTCCTTCCAAAACGATAATCCAACATGATTGAACCGACATGTGACTGGGCAAAATCAAGCGGATTTATGGTTTTGGGCGGGAATGAACTTTGTTCGACTGCAGCAATGTAAGATGTTTCGTTAGAACCGGTACCTTCTGCGTTAGAAAGCGTATAATTCACCTGGGCTTGCAAACGATTTGTCCGGCGTAAGGTTAGGCGCAATTCCAAACCCTGCGTTGTAGCGAAATCTCCGTTCGTGATAACATTGTAGGCGGTATTGTCTCCGTCTAAACGCGTAACGGTTGGTTGCCCCTTGATATTCTTATAAAAACCGGCTATATCAATAGCCGCCACAGATGACAATTGCTGGCGGAATCCAATTTCATAGGAAGTGGAACGAATTGGCTGCAAACCGTTGCCAACGGGTGCAAGGAAAAAGTTACCACCCGTGTATGTCTGGTCACGATAGTCGGCAGTTCCAAAATATAGATCATTCAGTTCCGGCATTTGAATGAACTTGCCATATTGAGCATAAAACACAGTTCTATCGCTAACCGGGAAGGAGAATCCGAACCGGGGGCTAACTTGCTGGTAAGGATCCTTTTCCTTCCATGCATCAAGTGGAAGGTAACCGGTTGTGGGATGAGATTGTTCCCCTACAGTTGAAGGATCCTTAAGTTCGCGGTCCTTCATATCGTAATAGTCAAATCTTAAACCGGCATTAATTATCAGGTCGTTGTACTCAATCTTGTCCTGGATGTAAAATGCCATAAAAACCGGTTTTTTGGGACCAAAGTGGACTATCGAATCGACACCAGCCTTGTCTTTAAAAACGACATCATCACTAAGTTCTCTTCCATAGTTATCATAGCCATAAGCATTGACACGTCCCCCGGCACCTATAACTGCCGCCGGGATATCGGTTATGTCTGGCCCATAAGTGTTCTTTTGGTCTACGATGCGTGGCTGAATATCGAAGTGACGAATTTCATGTTGACGCAAATCTCCACCCACCTTAACTTCATGATGGCGCCCCATTTGACTGAGAAAACTCAGATTGCCGCCAATATATTTATTCTTTTCAATTCGATAGAAGTTATTGGGATCGCCATCTCTTTCAAACTCAAAACCATTCAAAAGATAATCATCTTTTTGAACATATCTTTGCTCATATTCTACGCGTCCATTGGTATGCTGAGCTACTGCTAGACTATCATACCAGAGTTCCCAATCATTTCCGAAATAGTCGTCCTTTCGGTCTAATGTAGAGTTAAAAAGGTTTACGCTTGCTTCTACCAATGATTTGGGACTTAGTACATAGGTGCCCTTCAATGTGACCAACGAATTTCTGGTCTCATCGGTTTGGAGTCGATTATTTAGGATTCGCAGCATCGGATGATCGTCAATCTGTCGATCGTCCCAAAGGAAAGCACCGCTGGCTCTTAATTTAAATGGAGACATATCAAATAGCAGAGTTCCGTTTAAGGCATGGCGATCTCTCTCCTGGTGAGGAGTAAATCCGGAAGGGTAAGAAATATCGACCGTATCCCCTAACACGGGCGCATCCCGAGTGTCAACTAAGCCCTTAAACTCGAAACCATCACTAAATCTCCTCTGAGAATCACCCTCAAAATTATTTTCATAAGCCAAAAAGATGCGAGCCTTTTTATAACCAGGAACAAGAGGCCCACTCAATGTACCTACTACTATATGATCCCTATAAGTGCTGGTGCCTAGAAACTTCGAACCCTCGCTAGCCAATTTATCTGTTTGAAAATCTGCTGAAACATGATAATCCGTGGCCCCCGTTTTTAATTCGGATCGTATAATACCTGAATTTGCGCCTCCAAATTCGGCAGTATATCCGCCAGCAAGTACCTGAAATTCCTCAATAGCCTCTTTGATAACATAAACAGCCTGAGTGTTATTCAGGGGATTTGTGGAAGATGCGCCATCCAGGTAGTATCCAACTTCTTCAAGCCGTCCACCGCGGATATATACATTATTGTCCTGCACCACAACACTGGGGGAAGTAGCAATAAGGCTATTAAAATTACGAACTGGCATATCCTGCAAATCCTCTGCTGTCAGTATTGTAACAGATTGCGTTACATTCTTTTCAACCAGCGGTCTCTGAGCAGTCACAATTATAGATTCTTCCAATTCAAGTGTCGTTGGTTGAAGGGCAAAATTGATTTCGGTCGTAATTCCCGCTGATACACGAAGGTTCTCGATCGCATAATCTTTATACCCAATATAAGTGGCTCGAATTGTATATAGACCAACTGGAACATTCAGAATAACATAATAGCCGTCGATGTCAGTAGCAGCACCTGTGGCAGTACCTTCAATAATGACATTGACACCTGGCAACGGCTCACCAGTTTCCTTATCAGTTGCAACACCTGATATCTTGCCAGATGATTGTGCATAAGCCATCATCGGCAATGCCATCGCGATTAGCAAAAACACTATTACTTTTTTAAACATTTAAAATACCTCCGTTTATTATTTTAGAAATATTAACTAAAAAAATGAAACATAATTGGCACGTTTCACGTCATATCTTACCTCCACGTTAAGATTTTACTTAAGTTCAATAATTAAATCTCGATTATAAGTTTTTTGTATGCAGTAATCCCTTCAAATCATCTCGTCCTACAAAAATAGTACCAAATTTAAAGGATTGCTTGTTAAGTAATTGTTTATTTGAAAGATATACCATCTTATCAGGAAAGGCGGATTTGTGACGAAGATCAATTTTTCCTACTATGCGGAAAATATTTTCCTACCTCATTAAAATAATCTTATAAATAAAAGGTGAAGATTAGGAGGGCACCTGACTTA
>Ga0307417_10001356_pt1 | contig 10243 bp, 11 predicted proteins | sample SalMarWE160210MG_2_FD_202514 | JGI IMG/M metagenome (GOLD analysis project Ga0307417, IMG submission 202514) | Salt marsh sediment microbial communities from the Plum Island Ecosystem LTER, Massachusetts, United States - WE1602-10 | ecosystem: Environmental > Aquatic > Marine > Intertidal zone...
GACTCGCTTACAAATGATAAAGAGGATAAGAAAGATCTGAAATATGATAACCTTGTTATTGATCACACAAACAGGAAAGTGCTCTTAAACGATAAACGGGTTGAGCTCACTCAAAAAGAGTTTGAACTTCTTTATTTAATGGCATCGCACCCAGGAAGAACGTACACAAGGGAAAATCTTCTCAACCTGATCTGGGGAACACAATACAGTGGTTACGAACATACAGTTAATTCGCATATAAACCGCTTAAGAAATAAGATAGAAGAAAACATTTCCGAGCCCAAATTTATTTTGACAACCTGGGGAGTTGGATATCGTTTTAATGATAAGCTTTGAGTTATAATTTATGAAAGATTTTTTTAATTCGTTATTTTGGAAAATATCTGCGGTATTCCTGTTGATACTTCTCGTAATTTCAGCAGTATACATTTATATTTCGGTGAACACCGCTGAAATGTATTTCCAGGAAACACGACAAAAACTCGATATAAAAATTGCATCTCATATTTCAGGTGAGGCCGAATTCTTCAAAGGGGATTCCGTTAATTATGGAGCTATGAAAGATGTTTTCCACAACGTGATGGTAATCAACCCGAGTTTAGAGGTTTACCTGCTTGACACCGATGGAAATATTCTTGCTTTTGATGCAGACAGTAGTCTGGTAAAACTCAAAAAGCTTCCACTTGGTCCAATACAAGAATTTATTTCATCTAAAAATGAGACCTTTCTTCTAGCTCCCGATCCTAAAAATCCCGGGAAAGAAAAGCCAATTTCTGCTGCGGGTGTTTACAACAAAGGTAAACTAAAGGGTTATATTTATGTAATTCTCGGCGGACAGGAATATGAAAATGCTTCGCAATTATTATTCGGTAGTTATATTCTCCGGCTCGGCGTCCGTTCAATGATAATTGCGCTTCTTGCAGCAACGATAATAGGATTTTTTGCGATTGGTTTTATTATCAGGAATCTTCGAAAAATTATTATGGTGATCAGAGATTTCCAAAAAGGAAATCTCAGGGCCCGTATAAAATTAAAAAGCAAAGGCGAGCTCCAGGAATTCGCTCAGTCTTTCAACGATATGGCCGATACAATTGTAACAAACATCGATGAAATAAAACGAATGGATAATATGAGAAGGGACCTGGTAGCCAATGTCTCTCACGATCTCCGCACTCCCCTTTCGGTCATCAGCGGTTATATCGAAACAATCTTAATTAAAGATGATAAAATTTCACCTGAAGAAAGGAAAAAATATCTAAATACAATTTTGAGCAGCACAGGAAGATTGCAATCACTTGTAGCAGAATTGTTTGAACTTTCAAAGCTTGAAGCAAAAGAAACAAAGCCTGAAAAAGAATCATTCTCTCTCGCCGAACTTCTTCAGGATGTTCATCAGAAAAACCTGATAATTGCTCAGAAGAAAGACATAAATCTAAATCTTAAAATAGACGATAACCTGCCTTTCATTTTGGCAGACATACGAATGATGGAAAAGGTTTTTCAGAATCTGCTTGATAATGCTTTAAAATTTACTCCGGCTTCCGGCAAAGTAGAAATTAAACTGAAAAGAAAAAGCCCGGATAAAATCATTACTGTTATTTCAGATAACGGGCCCGGGATCGAAAAAGATCAGATAAAATATATCTTCGATCGGTATCACCAGATAAAACGTGTCTCGACTGAAACATCTCAGGGCACCGGTCTGGGACTAACAATCGTAAAAAAACTTCTCGACCTTCAGGGAATGACAATAGACGTCGAAAGCGAATTTGCAAAAGGGACCTCATTTATAGTCACCGTCCCGGTATAACCGGATTAATTCTGCTGTTTTTTAAGATTCTGGCAAATTAAACTTTAACCTCTTTTTACCTTTCTGTGATCTTTCCGTGATAATTGGAGGCTAATTTCCATATGTGAATAAACGACAAATAGCATGTCATTCTGAACTCGTTTCAGAATCAATCATATGACACTGAAACAAGTTCGGGGTGACAATAAATAAATTTACAACACACAGGGAAAGAATAGGAGATCAAACAATGATTAAGAATATGCTCATAATATTATTCATGCTTGGAGTCTTAATAGGCTGTTCAAACATTGACTCGAAGCAAAAGGCAAAAAAAGTAACGCCAGCCAAAGATGAAGACGGCTATTCAACAGCAATATTTGCCGGCGGATGTTACTGGTGTATGGATGCTTCATTCGAAAAACTTTCGGGATTGAAGGATGTTGTTTCCGGCTACGCCGTGGGAGAAACAGATGATAATAACTCAACCGGAAAAGTTGAAGCCATCAAAGTGATTTATAATCCTGATGCAATAAGTTATTCCGAATTACTGGAATATTACTGGAAACAGTTTGATCCTACTGATGCAGGCGGATCATTTTACGACAGAGGGCCTGAATATATGTCCTACATTTATTATCAGAATGATAAGCAAAAAGAATTAGCTGAAAAATCCAAAACCTGGCTAGAAAGCCTTGGTAAATTTGATAAACCGATTGCTACAAAAATTGTAGAATTCACAAACTTCTACCCTGTTCAGGAATCCGAGCAGCACTTTTATAAAAAGAGTCCCGAAAGATATCACGAATACAGGAATGCCTCAGGAAGAGATAAATTTATTCAAAAGGTATGGGGAAGTTGCTACGTACAGCAATATAAAAAGCCTTCAGATAAAGTATTAAAGGGTAAACTGAGCTCATTAGAATATAAAATAACCCAGGAAGACGGAACTGAGCTCCCCTTCCAAAACCCTTACTGGAATAATCATAAAGAAGGAATTTATGTAGATATCGTTTCAGGTGAACCCCTTTACAGTTCAAAGGACAAATTTGAATCAGGCACCGGCTGGCCGAGTTTTACAAAACCGATTGATCCATATTTCCTTAATAAGAAAATTGACGGTTCACTCGGAATGCAAAGGATAGAAGTCAGAAGCAGGTTTGCCGATTCTCATCTCGGGCACGTGTTCAACGACGGGCCTGCTCCAACGCATTTAAGATACTGTATGGACTCAGCAGCAATGCGGTTTATTCCTAAAGAAGATCTGAAAAAGGAAGGCTACAGAGAGTATTCATATTTATTTAAATAAAAAAGGTTAACAACGTAATTGTTTCACTAATTATATAACAAGGAGTCAGTAAAATGAAAACAATCGTAAAAATGCTTCCGGTGATGTTCCTTATGTTGATGTTCGCGGCACCTGTTGCAAAAGCACAGCAAATGCAAAAGAAAGAAATGAAAAAGGAAATGATGAAAGATTCAACTATGCACAAGGACATGATGAAGGACAAAAAGATGAGTAAAGATAAGATGATGAATAAAAAAGATATGATGAAGATAGACAAGATGATGAAAAGTGACAAAATGATGAAAGATAAAAAAATGAGCAAAGATAAGATGATGGATAAAAAAGATATGATGAAGATAGACGAAATGAAAAAAGACAGTACGATGATGAAGGATAAGGACGGGATGAAATAAAACATATCTAAACCTTCGGGGCTGATTAAACCCCGAAGGTTAGTTTTGATAGGCTATGTTTATTAGTGATTTAATATAAAGGCTTAAAAATCAATAGATTCCGCACGCCACGTTTTAGGATCACCGAAAATTTTCTTTTTATAACTTATGACATCCAGCTTTTTGGGAATTACTTTTATCAGCAAAAAGCTCTCATTCTTATCCGGATAAAACCGGTTCCATTCCTCTTTCCAGTGGTTTGCCTTATCTTTTTTATCATTTATTAATTCCGCATTTCCGTGAATCACAACATAACCATTTCCAGCAGGGTCGCTATAGTACAACACTACATCAGGATTATTCTTTATCTCGTTCACTTTCCTGCTTTTGGGATTTGTACCTAACCAGACAATAAAATTCTTATCAGGTTGGAAAGGATCCATCGTTCGGACCTCAGGCTGTCCATTATTACCAGTAGTAACAAGACCGCAAAACCTTACTGAGGAAATAATATCACGCGCGGCTGCGATTACGTTTGTATAGCCGGAGTCTTTTTTACTAACCTGCGAAAAAGCGCTGCCTGAAAATATTAAAATAAGAAAGAAGATGAAGAATAATTTAAATTTATTAGGAAACATTACAATACCCTCCTTTGCAGAATTTAATAACAATTATTTTTCATAATTTACCATATAGGCACCATTCTTTGAAAAGGAAAATAAAAGATTTTATTATAAAAACTCTTGCCTCTTCACTACCATCATTATTGCAGGACCATCGGGATTTGTAATTGGCTGAACCTGTTTGAAGCCCGCTTTTTCGTAGCATCGGATAGCACGGAAATTGTCTGGTCTGGGATCAACAAGAACTTCATTTGCATTTAACTCGTTAAACAAAAACGATATAAAATCTTTTACCATTGCAGTGCCGAAACCTCTGCTAAGCTTATTATAGTCGCCTATAAAAGTATCAATCCCATAAACACCCGGACCCGGTTCATCAGGCCACCAGTTTGGATTTCCTTCTGTTACAGAATAGTACTGAATGAATCCTTCCGGTTTTCCATTTAAGATTGCGAGATATGGAATTGCTGTATCTTTATTGTTTATCCGCGAAAGGTATTTTTCGCAGACTGCATCAAGAGTTATTTCTCCTTCCCGCCACCATTCCTGCAAATGCGGACTATTAAGCCAATCGCACATTAAAGGAAGGTTGGATTCTACCAATGGATTGAATTTGAAGTTTGGACTAGACATAACCTATTTACAACCAGAGCTGAAATACATAAAGCTATCCTATTAAAGAGGTTGTATCGTGTTTATTAATTTTTCCTACAAAAAACTCAAAGGCACCTATTATATATTTATAATTAATCGGACTGTTCTAACTAAAATTCCAGCTCTTTTAACATCGCTTCTGCTTCTTCAACTTCCTGGCAAGGTACCATCAGTTTAAATTCATTAATAATGTGTCCATCATATTCACCTGAGGCACGGAACAAGGAGTAATCCGGTCCGCCCAAGGAGAGAGGGCTGGATTTGCGTGAATAGACAAACGGATGAAACCCGTTTTTTTCAAGCGCGTCTTTTGCGAAATCAACTTTTATTGAATCATTTGCTCCATAAACTCTCGTCATGCCTTCGTATATCTCGTAATTACTATGCCTGTTACAAAGATAATGGTCATCTGTTCTCATTCCGCACTCTTTGCAAAAAGGAGTAGAACAAATAATGCAAACCCCGACTGCAGGTTTACCCTGATGCTCTGCGCAGAAAGTATCTTCCGCAAAAAGTTCGCCGCAGTTAAGGCAAAAATCAGAATCTGCTTCGATGAGTTCTTTACAATGAGGACATTTTATGGTCTTTGATTCTACTTCTGGCATAACTTCCCCCAAATGGAAATTGCTTTGTAAAACAGAAATGTAATGATTTGCTCAGACTAAGTAAACAAAATAAATTATAAACTACTCCCTTACGAGCTCATACATAATAGTATTTTCATTCTCTGCGTAAACAGTACTTAATTTAAATCCATTCTTTACCATGAGCCTTATGGAACGCTGGTTTTCTTTTGCAACTTCGCCTTCTATAGTTTTCAGGTTCAGTTCATTAAGTGCAAAATCTATCACTTTAGGAATGGCTTCCTTCATTATTCCTTTTCCCTGGAAAGCAGGAAATAATTCAAATCCAATTTCGGCTTTCATTTTTTCGCGTGATATTTTCCAGAGACAGATAGTACCGATCAGTTCATTTTTACCCTTTAAAGTGATTGCCCAATACAAAGCTTCATTCTTCCTAAAACTGTCATTTATTTTTTGGATAAACTCATTTGCTTCGTCAACAGATTTACAGATCGGCCTCGCGAGATATTCAGCTACTTTTTCATCGGAGCGTATATGGTAAATCGCTTCGGCATCGTCAGGTATTAGCTGACGAAGTATTAAGCTGTGTGTGTTTAGAACAGGAAATGTTGTTGCTTCGTCGGATAACATTTTTAATTCTCCGTCCATTCAACAGGAAGATATAGACTCGTCATTTATTATAATGAACTTTTTGAAGAAATGCTAAATAATAAAATAATTAAACTGTAAAAATAGGCTTAAAAAAACAGGAAATCTGTTATTTTCTCTTCTTCTTTTTAAAAAAATGTTCTTTCCCTACGAAGATATTTTTAAGAAGATTATTTTTGCTCCCGTCAAAATATGCGTCCGGATTAGTGGATGAATTTACGAGAGTATCGGACGGAGAAATAAATGAAGTAATTGTAATCCCCCCTTTTGCAGATGAGTTTATAGTTAAAGTATAAGCTGCTTTGCTTAACACGCTCTGATCAAAATTATCTTTAAATTTCTGACTGTTCATCTGTGATAAACTTCTGAAATAATTAATAGTGTTAGTAGAATCAGCTTTTCGCAAGCCTATTACCCAGCCTTTGTTCTTCTTTTCTACAGTGAATGAACTATCTCCGGGATAAGAGAAACTTATTTTAGTCCAGTCAGAATAATTATCATTAACTACTCTTCCGTCCCTGAAGTAATTTGCATTTTGATTGAATAAAAATCCGGGCATTCCATTTACCTTATAAACATTATCGTCACCTGCAACCCGAACATAGGTTGACATTGTTCTTGGTCTTTCAAAGGCAAATTTACCAAGAGTAAGATCGAGCGTATTATTTCCTCCCTCAAATATTTTTATTTCAGTGCCGGACGAATCATCTACCTGGTATTCTATCCATTTGCTTTTATTTAATCCGGCGACACTGAGCGGTTTTATTTTTAACAGTTCTGTAAACATTTCGTTTACTTTTCGGTTTGGTACATAAGCAGTTTTATTATTAGCAATATCAACTTTCCAGAAGTTGCCTTCTTTGAATATCTTAACGAGTTTATGATTTGTGTTTTTAGGATAAATATTAATGGAAGTTACTTTTGCAGTATCAATATTCACAAGTTCATTTTTGAAAGATCTTTCACCATGTTCCGAATCATAAAACAGGAACGCAGCTACAATAATAAGCAAACCAACGAATAATATTATTAAAGCCTTTGTCGATAATTTATTAAACATATTCTTCGTGCATCAATTTATTTCTTTTTTTTCTTCTCACCTGAAAACGGAACAAACCGTAACCAATTATCAAAAGGATCGGGACAAGGAAGTTAGCGTACTTTATCAAGGTTTTCGTACCATCAGAAAGATCACTTTCAATCGGGCGCGAAGATATTCCTTTGGTACGTAAGCCTATCAGTCCTGTATCGTCAGAAAGCCAGTCTATTGCGTTTGTCATTAGGTTCACATTGTCCTTACCTAGTTTTTGGGCATTTTGTCCCGACCCATTAACCGCAAAATCACCATTACCGAATACAACCATTTTTGAATAAACACCGTTATCAATTTTTCCATCAACTGCTACTGCCACCGTAAGTGAAGAAATTGGAAAATCGCTTTTGTCCCATTGCTTTGAAACATTAAAATAAACCGGGGGTCTCTGCACTCCGGATTGTTTAGAAGTTTTGGCAAGAGTTACAACATTGAGCAGGCTATCATTTTCACTTACTTTAATCGGACTCACAAAAGGCAGCACAACTGATTCAATTCCCTGTGTGATCGGATGATCTGCAAAATTTGTGATCTGCGGGAAATAAGGGAACTGAATAGGTGTATTCATTACGAACATTCCCTGCTGCTGTCTTACCATCACTTTGCTACAGTTTGCATCGATTATTAAATTTTCTTGTACATTAATTCCCTTTTTCTCAAGCCATTTGCTGAATCCTGTATAAAGAGCCGAACCCATAGCGTGTGACATATCTGCCTTCACTCTATCGAGAGCAATTAAAATTCTACCACCTCTTGCCAGGAAATCATCAAGCTGACTAAAATATGCCGGGTTAACAGTGTCCTTCGGTGCAACAATGATAAGCGTTTTATATTTTTCGGGTATACCAGTTGTATCATTAAACTTTACTGTCCCTACGTTATATAAAATCGATAAATCCTGGTTGACCTGTTGCATATTAGAAAGCGGCGGTTCGCCATTCCCTTCAAGGAATGCAATATCTGTTTTATTTTTAAGAGTAAGTTTTTTTATTGAAGAAGAAAGAGCATATTCCATTGCTGAACCCGGCTGCACGAATGGAATTATTTCCGTTTTATCTCCATATTGCAGAACAGCCCCGAGATATGCTCGCTGTTGTTTCATCTGATCGCGCTCGCGCACGTTTATCATTATCGGCCTTATTCCAGCCTGCTGGGTTTTCATCTCAGACTTCTGATCTTTATTCGGATTGACAAAATCATAAACTACATTACCGTCAGATTCATTTGCATATTCGACAAGCATATCCCTGAAATCGCGCCTTACCTGTGCAACGTTAGGCGGAAGGTTTTCTGAGAAATATGCTGTAACAGTCACTGGCTGGTCAAGTGAGTTGAGAATATTTTTAGTGGCTGTACTTAATGTGTATTCATGATCGTCAGTAAAATCAAGTCTAACAAAAAATCTATCAGCAAGAATATTTACTAATAGAAGTATTCCGAAAATCAGTCCGATAGAAGCAAGTATTTTTTTCTTAGTTAACATATTTACTTATTCAACAATATTTCTTTTTGATAAAGAAGTTTCCGCAAGTATTAATCCAAAAAATGAAATACTCAGAAAATAAATTACATCCTTGCTGTCGACAACGCCTCTTGAGATTGAATCAAAGTGTGTTGACAAATCCATATAGTTAAATATTCCTCCTAACAATCCTGTAAAATTACCTGCAAGGACATTGAAGATTATTAAAAAGAAAACTCCGACAAATAACGAAAGAAGAAATGCAACAATCTGATTACTTGTTACAGCGCTGGCAAAAAGTCCAATGCTGATGTAGGTCATGCTCATTAATATTAAACCAAGATATCCGCACCAGACAGCACCATGATCCACGGGGCCAAGGGCCCATAAACTGATGTAATAAGGCAATGTTAGAGCCAGCGCAATAACAATAAGAAGAAGACATGCTAAAAATTTTCCAAGTATCACCTGCCAGTCGCTTACAGCTTTTGTAAGCAGAAGTTCTAGTGTGCCGCTTTTATTTTCTTCGGCAAGCATCCTCATCGTTAAAGCAGGAGTGAAAAAGAAAAGAGTCCAGTATGCAACAGAAAAGAACGGCTGAAGAGTCGCCTGCCCTATAAAGAAAATATCAGAGCCGAAAAGCCACGTGAAAAATCCACTCAGTCCTAAAAAAACAATTAAAAGTATGTATGCAGTAAGTGAGTCAAAAAATGATTTCAATTCTCTCGATGTAATTGTCCATACTTTGTTCATAATTAATCTGTAGTTAGTTCTCTGAAAATATCTTCTAATTTCGTTTCAATTGGAGTCATTTCAGTCAGCACCCATTTTTTCTTTACACAAAGTTGAAAAATATCTCTGCGTGATGACTGCCCTTCCCTGCTTTGAATAATAAAAGAATCACTAGTGTCGTGTACAGGATCAACCATCTGCACACTATCAATTCCCTTTAGCGCTTCAATCAACTGATCCTTGTCTTTTGTATCATCCACCTGTATGCGGAGAACTTCATTACCCTGCGCCTGTTTTCTTAGAGTATCTGATGTACCGTCAGCTACAATTTTTCCGTTATTTATAATCAGAATCCTGTCGCAGGTTGCTTCCACTTCTGGTAAAATATGTGTACTGAGAATCACCGTTTTTTCTTTTCCAATATGACGAATGAGTTTTCGTATTTCGATAATCTGGTTTGGATCAAGCCCGGTAGTTGGTTCATCAAGAATCAAAATTTCCGGATCGTGAATCATTGCCTGGGCTAGCCCTACTCTCTGCCTGTATCCTTTCGAAAGCTCACCGATCTTTTTGTGTTTTTCCGCATTTAATCCGCAAACAAGCACCATTTCCATAATCCTCTTTTCGATTTTATCTTTTGCAACTCCCTGCAACTTTGCTACAAATTCGAGGTACTCAAGTACAGGCATTTCGAGATAGAGCGGATTATTTTCCGGCAGATATCCGATATTTTTTTTAATCTTTTCCTGGTTGGAATGAATTGAAACATCATTTACTTTAACATCACCACCGGAGGGAGCCATAAAACAGGTGATGATTTTCATTGTGGTTGTTTTTCCAGCGCCATTAGGGCCCAAAAAGCCCAATATTTCGCCTGTATTGACTCGGAATGAAATATCATTTACGGCTTTTTGAACTCCGTACTGTTTGGTAAGATTCTCTACAACTATGCTCATATTAGTTCAAACTCTACATAAA
>Ga0307417_10001357_pt1 | contig 10233 bp, 8 predicted proteins | sample SalMarWE160210MG_2_FD_202514 | JGI IMG/M metagenome (GOLD analysis project Ga0307417, IMG submission 202514) | Salt marsh sediment microbial communities from the Plum Island Ecosystem LTER, Massachusetts, United States - WE1602-10 | ecosystem: Environmental > Aquatic > Marine > Intertidal zone >...
AGGTTCTCACCGAATGCGCCCCAGTCGAGATCCGCGTCGGGGAGTTCCGCCCGCCAGGCCGGATAGTGTTCCGAGGGGTACGCATAGACGGCCTTCCACGGCCCACCATGGACGGTGAGATCCGATGGCACGTCGCCTTCGAGATTCGTTCGGCCGACACGCACAGGGCCGCGTACGGGCGACTTGAAGATCGACGTGAGAATGGTCTTTCCGTTCCACGCCACTTCGCGCGGACCACCCACGCTGATTGCTACGATGTGCACGGTTTCTCCGCCTGACCCGCATCTTCGATCGGCAAGCGCTTCGAGCGGAGCACCTGTACCGCACACTCGACGCCCTCGGCCTCCGAACAGGATTCCGCGCGGATCGGCCCCTACTGGTTCATGCTCTCGAGGAACTTCTTGTTGGTCTTCGTGTCACCGAGCTTCGAGATCAGGAACTCCATCGCCTCGACCGGATTCAGTTCGTTCAGGAACTTGCGCAGGATCCACACGCGCTGGAGCATTTCGGGCGACATCAGCAGTTCCTCGCGCCGCGTGCCGGAGCGATTGATGTCGATCGCCGGGAAGATACGCTTGTCGGAGAGCTTGCGATCGAGCACCAACTCACTGTTTCCCGTTCCCTTGAATTCTTCGAAGATCACTTCGTCCATGCGCGAGCCGGTTTCGATCAGCGCGGTCGCGACGATCGTGAGCGAGCCGCCGCTTTCGATGTTGCGCGCCGAGCCGAAAAAGCGCTTGGGCCGCTGCAGGGCGTTGGCATCGACACCGCCCGACAGGATCTTGCCGGAGTGCGGCACGACGGTATTGTGGGCGCGCGCGAGCCGAGTGATCGAATCGAGCAGGATCACGACGTCCCGTTTGTGCTCGACGAGCCGCTTGGCCTTCTCGATCACCATTTCGGCCACCTGCACGTGGCGCTCGGCGGGCTCGTCGAACGTCGAAGAGATGACCTCGCCCTTCACGGTGCGCTCCATGTCGGTCACTTCTTCGGGGCGCTCGTCGATCAGGAGCACGATCAGCATCACCTCGGGGTGATTCTCGGCGATCGCGTTCGCGATCTTCTGCAGCAGGATCGTCTTGCCGGCCTTGGGCGGTGAGGTGATCAGCGCACGCTGGCCCTTTCCGATGGGGCACAGCAGGTCGATGATGCGCGTTTCGATGCCGCGGTCCTTCGCCTCGAGGTCGAGTTTCTCGACCGGGTAGAGCGGCGTCAGGTTGTCGAAGAGGATCTTTTCCTTGGCGGTCTCGGGGCTCTCGAAGTTGACGGCCTCGACGCGGAGCAGCGCGAAATAGCGCTCCCCTTCCTTGGGCGGCCGCACCTGGCCGGAAACCGTATCACCAGTGTGCAGGTCGAAGCGCTTGATCTGCGACGGCGAGACGTAGATGTCGTCCGGGCCGGGCAGGTAGTTGTACGTGGGCGCGCGCAGGAATCCATAGCCTTCGGGAAGGATCTCGAGAACGCCTTCCGCGAAGATCAGACCGTTCTTCTCGGTCTGGGCTTCGAGGATCTTGAAGATCAGCTCCTGTTTGCGCAGGCCGCTGGTGCCCTCGACATTCAGAAGTTCCGCGAGCTTGAGCAGCGCCGACATGTTCATGCGCTTGAGCTCGGTGAGCTCCATGGTCTGGGCGCCGGGCGCTGGAGCGGCCGGTGCGGCGGGTGCGGCTGGAGTGGTAGGCGTTTCCATGGCGGTCTCTGCCTTATGAGGTGGTGGCTGCCCCGCCGGGATCACGCCGAAAGCGCGCCTCGCCGGGGTTGGGCCGGGGGTGCGGAAGCCAAAGTTCCGCTGGCCGTGGGATCAGGGTGAATGATTTCGGGCGGTGATCAGGAACCGCCGATAGGTCCTCGAAATGAGGGGTCGGGTATCGGACCGTCGTCGCTGTGGCGACGGATTGAAAACACGAGGGAGCATGGGCTGCCCGGGATTTGACGGGCGGATCGCCGGGCGCGATCGGCCGCGCGACTGGAGAACTCGCTGCGCGACATCAAAAAGACTATGCGGGGTTCGGAGGAGTGTCAAGACCTGCCGCACGCGCGCCGGCCCGCCGCAGGGTCCGGGCGGGAGTCGCGCACGGGCCCCGCCGCGGACCATTCGATTGGCCCTGCATCCGGAAACGCCCGCCATGCGCTTCGCAGAGGCTCGCGCTGCGTGGTTTTACGCGACGCGGTGTCTGGCGCTGGAATCCGAAGGCTTTGCACGGGTTTCGGGTGGGGGGATTCGCCCGGCCGGGTGGCACGTCGATTGCCCTTACGTCTGCCCGGCGGGGACCAGAGCGGTTGCGTCCTACCACCGAGCCTGCCATCCAGCGCGGCCGCTCGCCCTGCCGACATTCACTCTCTCTCAACCGAGGCGCTTCGATCCCGAGAGGTCGAGCGCCTCATCCGCATGATGCCGCGAGTGCGCTCGCTCAGTCCCCGGCGTGCCGGACCGGGAGTGTCACCTGGATCCGCGCGGGCTTCGATTCGCACCAGTCGGGCAGCTGATCGGGCGCGACCGTGACCCGCACTGAATCGCGCGCGCCGTCGAGCGAGACCACCGTCAGGCGCACGCTGTCGAGTGCCGCGACTGCACTGTGCGGACCGCTGAGCTCGACCCGATCGGGGTCTATGTGTGCCTCCCCCGTCCATTCGAAGCCCTCCGCTGGCACACCTTCGGCGCGCGCGGCGACCGGAACGTGTCTCGCGAAGCGGCGCTCGATTTCGAGGCCGAGCATCATCGGGCCGATCAGGCGTTCGAGCTGCGGGCCCGCGTCTCCGCCGAGCGGCAAGTCGGCTGCGCCGATCGTGCGCTCGTAGTGCCCCGTCCCGACGTTCTCGAGCGATACCTTGAGCATCGGCTCGCGCAGGCGCAGGCGAATCAGCTGCTTTCCGGAGCCGCGCACTTCGGCCTGGACCGCCGAGGGTACGGGGCCCGAGAGCGCGAGCGAATCGGCCAGATCGGTGAGTTGCAGCGGGAACGACACGACCATCGTCGCCGGGCGGTCGGTGTAGACGTTCAAGTAGATCAGCACCGCAAGCAGCAGCGCGACGAACTTGAGGCCCAGGTTGTCGAACAACCAGCCGCGCAGGAAGCCCATGCCTACCCCCGTTCGTCCGCCTCGGCCGGGCCGCGGGAACTCGCGGCATCACCGGCGTCGTCTTCTGTGCCGTCTTCGGTCTCGCCGGGCTTGCGCAGACCATGACGTTCCATCCGTGAATACAACGTCCGCCGCGTCAGGTCGAGCAGGCGTGCCGCCTGGCTCTTGTTGCCGCCCGCACGCTCGAGCGCCTGGATGATCAGTTCGCGCTCGAGCACCTCGAGCGACAGACCCTCCGGCGGAATCTGCGGAATCCAGGACCGCTCGGCCCGCAGCGAAGGGCGCGAGAACGACAGGTGCGCCTCGTCGATCGGTTCACCGCCCGCGAGGATCAGCGCGCGTTCCAGCGTGTGCTCGAGTTCGCGCACGTTGCCGGGCCACGCATAGCCTTCGAGCGCCTTCATCGCCTCGTCAGTCACCTGCTCGGGAGCGACGCCGTGGCGCCGCAGGAAGTGCGCCGTGAGCCGCGCGACGTCGCCGTGGCGCTCGCGCAGCGGCGGCAGCAGGATCGGAAACACGTTCAGCCTGAAGAACAGGTCCTCACGAAACGCGTTTTCTCGCACCATGGCTTCGAGATCGCGGTTCGTGGCGGCGACGATGCGCACGTCCACCGTGATCGGTTGATTGCCGCCCACGCGGTGAAACGTCCTTTCCTCGATCACCTGCAGCAGCTTGACCTGAAGCGGCATCGGCAGCTCGCCGATTTCGTCGAGGAAGATCGTGCCGTCGTCGGCATCTTCGAAGCGGCCCGGCTTCTGGCGCACGGCGCCTGTGAACGCGCCCTTCTCGTGCCCGAACAGCTCGCTCTCGAGCAGGCTCTCGGCGATCGCCCCGCAGTTCACCTTGACCCACGGACCGGCGGCGCGCCGGCTGGCGAAGTGCACGGTGCGGGCGAAGAGGTCCTTGCCGGTGCCGCTCTCGCCGCGGAGCAGCACCGTCGATTCGGTGACCGCCACCCGGCGCGCCAGGTCGAGCGCGCTGCGAGCGGCACTCGAATCGCCGACGACTTCGACGCTCCCCCGCTTGAGCTGCTCGACGGTGCCGCTCAGGCGTTCGTTCTCGCCTTCGAGCTCGCGCTCCCGCGCTGCCTTGGCCAGGATGCTCTTGAGTTCCTCACGGAACTCGCCTTCCTTGTCGACGTAGTCGTACGCGCCTTCCTTGAGCGCCCGCCGCGCGGTGTCCATGCTCGCGTAGGCGGTCATCAGCACGACCGTGGTCGATGGCCAGCGTCTGCGGATCTCGGCGAGCAGGGCGAGGCCGTCGGGTGGGGCCATGCGCAGGTCCGTCACGACCGCATCGAACGGCGACTCGCTCATGCGAGCGAGCGCGGCGTTGCCACCGTTCACGAACGCGGTCTCGAGTCCCGCGTCCTGCAGTTCGAGCGCCGTGAGTTCCGCGTTGCGGATTTCGTCGTCGACGACCAGCACGCGCATGTCAGCGACTCCGCCGGGGCAGCGAGACGACGCAGGTGGCGCCGCGCCCGGGCGGGCTCTCGATCCGCAGATCGCCGCCCGCCGCGACGAGCAGGCGCCTGGCGAGGAACAGTCCGAGCCCCGTGCCCTTGGCCTTGGTGGTGAAGAACGGATTCCCGAGCCGCCGGCGCACCTCGGGATCGATGCCCTTTCCCGTGTCGGACACCGATACCCGATAGCCGGACCCGGATTCCGCCGTCGCGATCGTCAGCGTGCCGCCTTCCGGCATCGCTTCGAGCGCGTTCAACATGAGATTCAGGAACACCTGCTTCAGGGACTCGTCGTCGAGCGGTACCGGCGCAGACGCCGGCAGCGCTCCTTCGCGGCGCAGCTCGACCTTGCGCGAACCCATTTCGCCCTCGAGCAGGTCGAGCGTCTGCTCCAGGGTCCGCCGCAGGTCACCGCTTTCGGCGGCGCCCAGCACGCCAGTTTCGGCCGCGGATTCGGCTTCCTTCGCGAATCGAAGGTAGCGCGCGACGGTCTTCGAGAGCCGGTCGGTTTCTTCGACCACGAAATCGGCCATGCGCTTCGCCTCCGGTTCGAGTTTGCCGAGCCGCTGTGCGGAACCGCGGATGATGGCGAGTGGATTCTTGATCTCGTGCGCCAGTGTCGCGGTCAATCGCCCCATCGCCGCCAGGTTCTCGGCCCGCGAGAGCCGGCGCTCGAGCCGGGCCGACGACATCGTCACCCGAACGAAAAGCAGCGCGAACACGGCGATCGCGAGGGCAATGACCAGTGTCGTGAGCCCCAGCGTGCGCCGCAGCCGCACGAGCCTTGGAAGGTAGTCCACGAATCCTTCGACCGCCACCACTGCGATCACCCTGTCCCCCGCGAGCACGGGGGCGAAGGCGGCGCGACGCAGGCCGCCGTCGGCACGAAACGGAGCCGACACGGTCGCCTCCCCGGCGAGCGCACGGGCGAGCGCGGCCCGGGCCAGCGTGTCGAGACGGCTGGGCTCGTGCTGGAACTCCGGTCCCCGGTCGTCGTAAACGGCCATCCCGAGCGAATCGAGCACCGAGGTGTTCGCCACGCGCGTCGTCGCGCGCAACTCCTCGAGCAGCACGAGCAGGTTCGCGTAACCGGTGCCGTCTTCGCCGAACAGCTCGGCATCCGCGATGTCGTCGGGACTCACCTGTGAGGCGATTGCGCCGGCGACGTTTTCGAGGCGCCGATCGAATTCCGTTTCGAGCGCCGAACGCACCGTGAGGTACGAAAAGAGCGAGAGCGCGCCGGCCGTGAGAACAGCCAGTACCGCGAACAGGATCGTGCTCAGAATCGTGCGCTGCACCGTCGGTTCTCCCGCGCGTCGTCCAGAGGTCGAACCCGGTCAGTCCGGGCTCGTCGGGTCGCTCCATCGGCATGCGCCGCAGCGCGGCCGTCGGCCGCGTAACTCTTCGGTGCGCATGGATCGCAGGAGTTCAGGCACCCGGTTCGGGGGTGATCGCGTCGCCCGCGGCCACCGTACCGGCTTCGATGACCCGGACGAAGCGTCCGCGGCGGCCTTCGATCGCCGTGCGCAGGCCGGGTTTCAGCTCTTCGATCCGCTCGCATGGAACACAGGCCTTGCCCAGTTCGCAGAGCGCCCCGCCGATCCGCAGGCGGGTCCCCTCGGCCAACGTCTGGAGTTCGAGCCCCGCAACCGTGATCTGCTCGCGCACGTCGCCGGGCCGAAGGCCGAACGCATCAAGGTCATCGATCGACATGAGGAGGATCGAGCGACGCTGGCCGGGCCGCGCGTGGCGGTCGCCTTCGATGCCCTGATCGGCGAGCGCCTGCACACGCTGAACCCGCGTGAGCGGAACGCGACTGCCCTTGTTGAGGAAGAGGGCGACGACGGTGGAGGACATGCCCGGCAATTTAGCCCCCTCGATTCGCGTGCCGCAAGCCCGCGACGCACGCGACGACGACGGGCTGCGGGATCAGCGGCTGGGCTTGAACACGATCCAGAGCCCCACGACGATCAGGAGCGCGGGCCAGAAACGCTCGATCACATGCCACGGCAGCCGCGCGAGCGTGAACGCGAGCATGATCGCCCCGATCGCGACGAGCAACGCCCCCGATACGCGAGCTCGCGGCGCGTTCAGGATCTGCTCGAGGCCGATGACGATGAACAGGGCCGGCCACCAGCGCTCGATCAATTCGCCGGCATCGATCCACCCGAGCGTCCCTGCCAGGAACAGAACGCCGAGCGTGATCAGCAGGATGCCCGAGAACGGCACGCGGCCGCGGGACCCGCGGGGCTTCATCACCGTTCCTTCGTCGTGCGGCTCGGTCATCGGTGCGCGCCGCCCCCGTGAATCCGATCCGTGCCGGCTACTGGCGCGACCAGATCTGTGGTTTGCCGCCTTCGCTGAACCACAGCCCCAGCGTGTTGCCGCTGAATCCGTAGCGCGCGTACCGCTGCCCATCGACGTAGAGCAGGTTGCCTTTCGTGTACCAGCGCATCGTCTGTCCCTCGCCCGCAGGACCGGATTCGAACGACCCGGCATCACCGCCGCCGGCCATGCGCGAGCCGCCGAGCGTCACTGTGCCGTCGGCGCGGATCACCGCGGTCTGCGACTGTGCCACGCTGAAGTCGCCGCTGGTATACGAGCTCGATTTGACCCACGTGCCGAACAGCCGCGGGTCGAGATCACCGCTATGATCGGGGACTCCTCGCTTCATCTGGAACGGCACAGACGTCTCGCCGTTCTCGGTGCGGATCACGAACGTGATCGCGAGCCTGTCGTCTTCGAGCGTCCCCTTGAACGTTCCCGTCGCGCCGTCCGCGGTGAGGGTTCCCTCGACCGATCGACCGGTGGCGGTGCCGCTGAGCGCGGCGACATCGCCGAACGCGTGCCACTGACCTTCGACCCGGCCCCCGGACTGCGCGAACTGGATCAGCGACTCGCCGCCCCTCGCGTCCTTGCCGAAGAATGAACCATGGAACGGACCCCCGCCTGCGGCAGGGGCACCCGTCCCGGTGGACCGGGACAACGCGGCGGGCGCAGGGGTTGGGGCGTCGCCGCCGGTGCCGGAAGACGCGCCATCCGGTGCGCTACCACCCGTGAGCCCGGCCAGCAGGTCGTCCGGGATCTCGGGCGATCGTCCCGGGGCGCGATTCAGGCGTACGACGTGCTGAGGCTTTTCGAGGTCCATGTCGCCGTTCGCGTCGATCGCGTACAGGGAAAGCTGAATGCCGTTCCCTCCTGGCACCGCCACGAAAAAGAGCACGCCCTCGTCGGGCGCCTTCATGTCGAACATCGTTCCCAGGTAGCCGGGCTCATCGAGCCAGCCCGTGAATCCGAATGTGCGACCTGGAGTCACGAAGCGGCCCGCCACCTCGTTGTCGACCGCGCGCAGGTGGAGCGTCTGGGTAGACGCTCCCGCCGTAGAGACGTACACGCCCGACGGATCATCGGCACGCGCGCTTCCGCTGGCCAGCAGGGCCGCGAGCACGATCCCGGCCGCGTGGCATGCGCGCCTCGCGAACGTGCCGGGATCCCTGCTCCACGCCATCATGGGTCGCTGGGGAAGCGGGCGAGGATCACCGTGATGTTGTCGGGCCCTCCACGCTGGTTCGCGAGATCGATCAGGGATTGGGCTGCCTGATCGAGATCCTGGGCAGACGCCAGCTCGCCGATCTCGGCGTCGTCGATGACCCCGTGCAGGCCGTCCGTGCATAGGACGATCGTGTCGTCCGGACCGAGTGGCTGATCGTGCCGCCACGCGTCGACCTGGACGTCCTTGCCCACGCCCACGCTGCGCGTCACCACGTTGCGCCGCGGATCGATCCTCGCCTGTTCGGCCGTGATCTGCTGTTCGCGCACCAGCTGCGCGACCAGCGAATGATCCTGAGTCAGCTGTTGAATGAGCCCGTCGTGCACCATGTAGGCGCGGCTGTCACCCACGTGGCCGATGAAGACGTCGCGATCGCGGATCACGACGGCCGTGCAGGTGGTCCCCATGCCGCCGCGGTCCGGGTGTGCGAGGCTCTCGCGGTGCACCGCCTCGTTCGCCTGTTCGATCGCGTGCAGCAGGGCGGCGGCGGGATCGCCGGCAGAGTCGGTCCGGTATTCGCGCAGCACCGTGTCGGTCGTGATCCGGCTGGCGATTTCACCGGCCTGCGAGCCACCCATGCCGTCGGCGACCATGAGCAGCGCGCCGTGCCGGGCGCCCGGTGAGGTGGGGTCGGGAATCCAGGTGGCGTGGCAGTCTTCGTTCTGCTCTCGCCGCCGACCGAGATCGGTCATCGCTTTCACGACCAGCCCCATTTGGACTCCCCGCGAGGATCGACCGGAATCAGCGGACCGCAGCCCGCACTTCCTGCCGCATCAGATGGATCGCGAGCCCGTCCGCATCCTCGGCCGCTTCGCCGAGTGCCTCGGTGAGGGTCGGGTGCGCGTGAATCGCCTGCGCCAAGTCATGCATGTTCAGGTCCGCAGCGATCGCGAGCGAACACTCGTGTATCAACTCGCTGGCCCGCACGCCGATGATGTGCGCGCCAAGCACCTGGTCCGTGCCAGCGTCGCCGACCAGCTTGACGAACCCCGTGATCTCGCTTTCGGCGATGTTGCGCCCGTGCGCACGAAACGGAAAGCGCCCGATCTTCAGGGTGCGTCCTTCGGCTTTCGCCTCGCGTTCCGTGAGCCCGACGCTCGCGATCTCGGGGTTCGTGAACGTCGCTGCCGGCACGGCGCGCCAGTTCGTCTGCGCGGGGTGCCCTGCCACGATCTCGGCGGCCGCCTTGCCCTGCGCCGAGGCGAAGTGCGCCAGCTGCTTGATGTCGGTGACGTCGCCGATTGCGAATACGTTCTTGACGCTCGTCTGCAGCCTGTCGTTCACGACGATCTTGCCACGATCCGCGACGACCAGTCCCAACTTGTCGAGGCCGAGGTCGGCCGAATAGGGCCGCCGCCCCGTCGCCACCAGCACGGTATCGACCTCGAGCGTCTTTCCGCCAGTCAACGTCAGCGTCACGGCATCGCCGGGGCCGTCCTTCATGCCCTCGACCTTCGTGTCCAGATGCAGCGCGATCTTCTGCTTCTTGAGCTCGCGCACCAGCGCATCGGCGATTTCGTCGTCTTCGGCCGGCACCAGGCGTGGCAGCATTTCGATCAGCGTCACCTGCGAGCCGATCGCGGCGAAGAAGCATGCGAACTCGGTGCCCACGACGCCGCCGCCGAGCACAGCGACGCGCTTCGGCTGCTGCTTCAGATCGAGCGCCTCTTTGCTGGTGATCACGCGCTGCCCGTCGAGCTTGAATCCCGGCGGCATCGTGGCCTCGGCTCCGGTGGCGAGAACGACGTGGTCGGCAGAGATCTCCTCCTGTTTGCCGTCGTTGCCGGAGATCACCAGGCGGTTCGCGGCGCTCAGCCGGGCGCGGCCGCGGTAGATGTCGACCTTGCGTCCCTTGAGCAGCGCTCCGACGCCACCGGTGAGCTGCTTCACGACCTTGTCCTTGCGCGCAACGAGCTGAGCCCAGTTGATCTTCGGCTCGCCGACGTCGATGCCGAACTCTTTCGCCCGCTTGATCTGTTCGTACAGGTGGGCGGTGACGATCCATGCCTTCGTCGGGATGCAGCCCCAGTTGAGGCAGGTGCCGCCGAGTTCGTCCTTTTCGACGACGGCGGTGCGCAGCCCGAGCTGCGCGGCACGGATGGCGCACACATAGCCGCCCGGGCCCGTGCCGACCACGACAAGAT
>Ga0307417_10001358_pt1 | contig 10231 bp, 7 predicted proteins | sample SalMarWE160210MG_2_FD_202514 | JGI IMG/M metagenome (GOLD analysis project Ga0307417, IMG submission 202514) | Salt marsh sediment microbial communities from the Plum Island Ecosystem LTER, Massachusetts, United States - WE1602-10 | ecosystem: Environmental > Aquatic > Marine > Intertidal zone >...
ACAACACGAGCGAACGCAGCCGGCCCATGGGGCTGCTGGTGCGGCAGGAGAACTACGGCTGGTCGTTCTCCGACTTCCAGCACTTCGTGATCTTCCACTACGTGATCAAGAACACGGGCCCACCCCTCAGCAACGTGTACGTGGGCGTGTACAACGAGTTCGCGAGCGGGGCGAAGAACCTCTACAACACGTGGCCGCCGAGCAGCAGCGGCAGCGCGCTCGGCAGCTGGTTCAACAAGAAGTGGGTGCAGTACGACGACTCCCTGCGGCTGTTCCGCGAACATTACTGCAACACACGGCCCGCGCCGCAGAGCTGCAACCTGGAGCTGGTGCCCTACTGGATCGGCCTCAAGCTGCTGGGCGTGAAGCCCGGGAACGTGGCCGACACCAGCAACAAGAAAGTCACGCTGGCCTCGTGGACCTACGCGCCGGGCAGCGCGCTCCGCGACGAGGACGTCGAGCGCTACGACCTCATGAGCTCGGGCCAGATCCAGGACCTGAGCGGAGACGACTATCAGCCGACGTCCGGAGATCCGGTCAGCCTGCTCACGGTCGGACCGTTCGCGCAGATCGATCCCGGTGACAGCGTCGAGGTGGATTTCGCGATCGTGGGCGGGGCCGAGATCGTGGACATCCAGTCGCACGCCCGCTTCGCGCAGCGCGCCTACGATCGGGACTACGTCGTCCCCATTCCCCCGCCTTCGCCGCGCTTCGCCGCGGTCGCGCGCGACAACGCGATCGACCTCTACTGGGACGACTCGCCCGAGAACGCCATGGATCCCACGAGCCCGAATCCGCTCGACTTCGAGGGCTACCGTCTCTACCTCGGTGAGGACCGTATCGACCTCAAGCGCATCGCCCAGTTCGACAGGGCGACGGCGCCCAACGACACGACCGGATTCAACACCGGCTTCGACGCCGTCAAGCTTGCGACCCCGGTGGAGATCGACGGCGTGATGTACCAGTACCGCTACAGCATCGAAGGACTGCGGAACGGCTTCAAGTACTTCGTCGCCGCGACCGCCTACGACCTCGGCAGCATCGAGATCGAGTCGCTCGAGAGCGGCGTCAGCCAGAACAAGACACTCGTGGTGCCCGGCCCGGCCACGGGCGAGCGCCCCGGCACCGCCGTCACCGTGTTCCCGAACCCTTACCGGGTCGAGGCGCGCTGGGACCAGGGCACGCTGGTGCGCGACCATTATCTCTGGTTCGCCAATCTTCCGCCGCGCGGCAAGATCAGGATCTACACGCTGTCGGGCGACGTCGTGTTCCAGACCGACTTCGACGAGAACTATCACGGGCAGGGCGCGCGCGGACTCTACGATCCGAATCGCGAGCTCGACGTCGCCGCGCCCACGCTGTCGGGACGAATGTTCGCCTGGGATCTGATCACCAGCGAAGGCCAGGCCGCGGCCACCGGCCTCTATCTCTACTCCGTCGAGGACGGCGGAAGCGGCAAGAAGACGGTCGGCAAGTTCCTGATCGTCAAGTCCGACCGGGAGACCAACTGATGCGCGCCGGGTTCCAGGCACTTCGTTCCATGATGGTTCGGGGCGCGGGGGTTCTGTGCCTCGTCGCCCTGGTCGCCGGCTGTTCGACCAAGAACATGCTGGTGCCGAACCTGCCTCCGAACACGGGCCTGTTCATCCAGGGGCAGATCGACACGGTGAATCACGTCGTGCACCTCTACTGGTACGGCACCGACACCGACGGATTCGTGGAGGCGTTCGACGTGCGCTTCATGAACCCGCTGGCGCCGGCGGACACGCAGTGGGTGCGCACCACCCGGACCGACTCGTTGATCGCCGCGTACACGCCGACCGGTCTGTCGATGCCGGTATTCGAGGTGCGGGCGATCGACGACGACGGCGCGGTCGATCCGACCCCCGCCACCCAGGCGTTCACGTTCACGAACCAGGCGCCGACGGTATCGCTGCTGAGCCCGCCCGGTGTCAATGACACGACGTTCGCGTCGGTGACGCTGTCGTGGTTCGGCGCAGACCCGGACGGCGACGGAACGAAGATGGTCTACCGGGTCTGGCTCGACACGGACTCCGCGAACGCCAATGTCGTCTCGAGCAAGAGCTTCACGATTCCGACCAGCCAGTTCCGCCAGAACGGACAGCTGCTTTCCGGGTACCGCACGGCGCACGTGATGGGGATCGACGACGGCGGCCGCGCGGGCAACGTGGCGAGCACGACCTGGTTCGTGCGTGCGCCGACCAGCGGGACGCGCGCCCGGCTGTTGCTCATCGACGACATTCCGAGCAGCAATCCAACCAATTTCACGAGCGACACGCTGTACACGAACACCGCGACGCGCAACATGCAGCCCGACGAATGGAGTCTGCTGCGGCTCGAGTTCACCCAGCCGTTCAAGTCGATCGAGGACGTGCGGCAGACGTTCGCCCTGTTCGAGAACGTCATGTGGTACCGCGGAACCCAGACGAGCTTCAGCACACTGCTCCTCAACTACCAGGACGCATTCGCCGACTACATCGGCTCCGGGGGCAGCTTCTTCCTCGAGGGGCTGAACCTGATCCAGGGGCTCGCGGCCAACGGGCCGCTGCGCGAAGACTGGGTGACCGACTACCTGGGAAGCAGGGGGCTGCTGAAGTTCGAGACGTCGCTCCCCGGCGATTCGTCGACGGCCTGGGGGATCTCGAACACCCGACTGGTCCGGAGCAGCCTGCTGGCCGACAGTCTGCGTTCGGCGGGGATCTTCGCCGGGCTCAGGGGATTCGACGTCGTGGACACGAACCAGATCGTCCTTTACGCGCCACCGGGGACCCTTGCCCAGGCCCACTCCGTGAACGTTCCCGTGGCACTCTCGGTGCCCCAGCCGGGAGGGGGGCGGATGACCATCGTGACGGTCCCGATGCGGGGCATGGACGGCCTCCGGACCGCGCCGCGGGTCCTCGCCAAGATGTTCCAACTTCTTGGGCTGACGGGTCCCTGAGGGCCTTTCCGGCAGCTCAGGCGCCGGTCGCCTCTTGTCGTATATCGTCATAAATTGTTTGGGCTTACGTGGGAGGCTGGTATACTTCCGCAGTTCCGGATTTGGTCCATTCCATGGCCGCCAGAGTTTCTGGTGCCCCCGGTCCTCGTTCGGCTCTCGAGCCGAAATCCAAGGAGGAATGAGAGCCCCTGATCCCCACGGCGACGACCGCTGCATCCTCTGTCCCGACGAACCGCCAACCGAGGGTAATCACATGAAGCGATTGATGACCGCCGTTCTCGGCGTCGCGCTGCTGGCTGGCAGCGTGGGCGTCGCGCACGCGACGCAGTATCCCCCGGGTCCCGCGTATCGGACCTGTCCTGACACTCTGAGCATCGTCGACATCCAGCAGGCCGACACGCTCATCGCACCCTGTCATCCTGCAGTCGGTGACTCCGTGTACGGAGTGGGTGGAATCATCACCGGATTCGACGCGCTTCCCACCGGCTTCGCGTTCTACATCCAGCAGTCCACGTCGGGTGCTCCCGTTCCGTTCTCGGGCCTCGACGTCTTCACCGGCGGCAGCAATCTCGCTGCGACGCTGGGCCTCGCGATCGGTGACAGCGTCAAGGTGTACGGCGCCACCGCGGAATTCCAGGGTGGCAGCGAAATCCTCTCGTTCAACAACTCGTTCACGTCGCCCGACATCATCGTGCGCAAGATCAACTCGGGGAACCCGCTTCCGCCGTTCCACGACGCGACCGTGCACGACCTTCAGGAACTGCCGACCAACACGGCGGCGGAGCAGTGGGAAGGCGCGCTGGTCCGCGTGACGGCGACGATGCGCGTGGCGCGCACCGTCGGCGTGGGGTTCGACGGCTTCCTCGTGGTCGACGACAACGCCTGCGCGGGTGCGCCTTGTGACAGCATGTTCGTCGACGGCGGCACCCTGACCAACTACGCGCCGCCGGCCGTGGGCACGATCGTCAGCAACGTGCAGGGAATCTACGAGCAGCGCACGCGTGGTTATCGCATCCAGATCCGCGACGGCAACGACATCACGGTGCAGACCCCGCCGAACCTCGTCGACGCGTATCCGGTGCATGATGACACGCTGCGCGTCGTGTTCGATCGGAACGTCGACGCGACCACGGCGCAGGACGTCGGCAACTACTCCCTCGCCTCGTTCGGCACGATCGTCTCGGCCTCGCTGGTCGAACCCAGCGTCGTTCACCTCGCGCTGGATCCGGGGAACGGCCTGCCCGACGGTGCCAACGAGACGGTCACCGTGACTGGCGTCAAGGACGCGATTTTCGGGCTCCCGATCACGACACCGCAGCAGTCCAGCTTCTTCAACGGCGTGATTCCGATCGGCACGCTCCAGGCCCCCGATCCGACGTTCCTGGGTGCGCCCTGCGAAGACCGTACGGCGTTCGGTGGAGCCGGTAGCGCGGCTGGCGGACGTCTGACGTTCCGTGGCGTGGTCACGGCGGCATTCGGCAACGTGTACTACATGCAGGACAACAGCCCCTCGCGCGGGGGCATCGCGGCGTTCGCGCCGATCGTTCCGCTCACCGTGGGCCACCAGTACCTGTGGGTCGGCGCGGTGCAGGAGTTCTTCAACGAGACCGAAGCCACGTTCAACACCTACCTGCGTGACGAAGGCGCGGTCGCTCCGCCCGCCCCGCTGGTCCGCACGGTGGCGGCACTCGGCGACTCGGCCTGCGACGCCTCGCAGACGAACGAGACGGGCGAAGACTACGAAGGCATGCTCGTCAAGGTTCACAACGTGCGCGTGGTCAACAATCCGGCCGCGGCTCAGGGCTTCCGCGTGGCGGGCGAGTGCTGCACGTTCCCCGACACGATGGACGTCACGCTGTCGAGCACCTATCCGTTCACGTTCGACGCGGATTCGCTCCACACGCTCGACGTGACGGGAATTCTGAGATTCAGCTTCTCGCTGTTCCGCGTGGCGCCGCGTGACGATGCCGACATCGTCGATTTCGGCCTGAACGCGAGCGCCGAGGATCAGGTCCCGGCCCGGGTGCAGTTCTCGGTGTATCCGAACCCGGCGCAGACCTCGCGGGTGAGCTTCGGTCTTCCGCGCGCCGCCGACGTCGATCTCGCGGTCTTCGACCTCGCGGGTCGCAAGGTGGCCACGCTGGCCAGGGGCTCCTTCGAAGCGGGAACCTATTCGCGCGAGTGGAGCGGTCGCAGTGACCGCGGCCAGACGCTCGGAGCGGGCGTCTACTTCGTCCGCCTCAAGGTGGGCGGGGAGACATTCACGCAGCGTTCGGTGCACATCGACTGATCGCAGCGGTCCTTCAGGAAAGACGGCCGGGCCCCGAAAGGGGACCGGCCGCTTTCTTTGCCCGTCGGAGCCGGGTGACGGTCCGACTCCTGGTACCACGCGTTGCGCGGCCCGCCGCGGGCTGCCTATAATCGCGTTCGGAAGTGCGCCAGGCAGGGTCGGAGCCTCCAGCGCAACGCCATGTCCAACAGGTGGTTGGGGCGGGAGTTGACCCCGGGGCGCGCGCCGGGGGCTCGAGGAGACACGTGAACGACGGAAACGCCGCCTCCGGGCGCACGGTTCGGGACTCGGCCACGCAGATGGTGCAGCTCGTGCTGCCGCACGAGGCCAACGTGCACGGCAGTGTGCTCGGCGGAACCGTCATGCACTGGATCGACCTGGCTGCGGCGATCGTCGCGAACCGGCACTGTCGCCGCCCGGTGGTGACGGCGGCGTTCGACGAAATGGCGTTTCTGGCGCCCATCGAAGTGGGTGAGCTGGCGTTGATCGACGCGAAGCTCACGCTGGTGGATCACAGCAGCATGGAGATCTGCGTGCGCGTCGAATCCGAGAACCTTCTCTCGGGCGAGCGGCGGCACACGGGGACTGCGTTCGTGACGTTCGTCGCGATCGACCCGGTGACGCGCAAGCCGACGCCGGTGCCGCCGTTGAAGCTGGAAACGAAGGAAGAAGAAGGCGAACACGCGCGTGCGCTCGAGCGACGTCGCGTACGACTCGAGCGACGCGGACGGTCCGGAGATCGGCGCGCGAGCCGCTGACACCACGAATGGGCCCGGCCGGTCCGGGCGATGAGCCAGCGCCCGGAGCGGGCGATCACGGAGGGGACTCGAACATGCCGATTCAGATCGTCGTTCCGCAGCTCGGTGAAAGCGTCGCGGAAGGCACCGTCTCGAAGTGGCTCAAGAAGGTCGGCGAGCGGGTGCGCAAGGAAGAACCGCTGGTCGAGATCCAGACCGACAAGATCAACGTCGAGATTCCGTCACCCGCCGAGGGGACGCTGTCGGAGATCCTGATCGAAGAAGGCACCACGGTGCTGGTCGGCACCCAGATCGCGGTTCTGTCGGCCGCCGGGGAAATCGCCGGTACCGCGGCTCCGGCCGCGTCGTCATCGGCGAAGGCCGCCGGCTCCGCGGGGGGCGGTGCCCGGACTGCGGCGCCGCCCGCGCCGGCACGGCCCGCCGTTTCCGCCTCGGTCGCCCCACCTGTTCCGGCTCCCGGTGGCAACGGGGTCACCGCCGGTGAACCGCGCCACCTTTCGCCCGCGGTGCGCAAGATCATGCGCGAGCGCAACGTCGGCCTTCCGGAGATCGAGTCGATTCGCGGATCGGGGATCGCGGGCCGCGTCACGCGCGACGATCTGCTCGACTATCTGAACCGTCGAGGCGCGGCACCGGCCGCCGCGGCACCCGCCGCCCCGGGGGCGCCCGTTGCACCCGCGGCGCCGCTGCCCGGCTTCATGTCCGCGAGCGTCGCGCCCGCCGCGGGCGGGCCTCGCGAAGAGGTGGTGCCGTTCACCAAGGTGCGCAAGCTGATCGCCGAGAACATGATCCGTGCCAAGCACACGGCGGCGCACACGCACTGCTTCGACGAAGCCGACATGAGCGCGATCTCGGCACTGCGCAAGGAATGGGGGCCGAAGCTCGCGGCGCAGGGGATCAAGCTCACGTACATGCCGTTCTTCATCAAGGCCAGCGTCATGGCGCTCAGGGAGTTTCCCTGGGTGAACGGCCAGGTGAAGGACGACTCGATCGTCGTCAAGCACTACTACAACATCGGCATGGCGGTGGGGCGTGACGACAAGGGGCTGATCGTTCCGAACATCAAGGACTGCGACCGCAAGAATCTGATGCAGATCGCGGCCGAGGTGAACGACGTCGCGACGCGCGCCCGGGCCGATCGTCTGAAGCCCGACGACATCCAGGACGGCACGTTCAGCATTACCAACGCGGGAGTTTTCGGCGCGATCAATTCGTCGCCGGTGATCAACGTCCCCGAGGTGGCGATTCTCGGCGTGCACAAGATCGTCGATCGCCCCGTCGTGCGCGACGGCCAGATCGTGATCCGCCCCATGATGAACGCATCGATCGGATTCGATCATCGCGTGGTCGACGGCGAGCTGGCAGTCAAGTTCCTGCGGCGGGTCTGCGAGCTGCTGGAGCGGCCGGAATTGCTGTGGTTCTACGCATGAGCGGAACGCTGCACGCCTGCGCCCTCGGGCCCACGCCCTACGAAGAGGGGCTCAGAATTCAGGAGTCCCTCGTGCGCGCGCGCGCTGCCGGCCGAACTGGAGACTGGCTGCTGTTTCCCGATCATCCGCCGGTGCTGACGGTCGGGCGATCGCCGAGCGAGGGCAACATCATCGCCTCGGCCGAGGCGCTCAGGCGGCACGGTGTCGAAGTGCACGAGGTGGCGCGCGGCGGTGACGTCACGTGGCACGGCCCCGGCCAGCTCGTCGGCTACCCGATCATCGATCTCGATGCACGGGGACGCGACCTTCATCGATTCCTGCGCGATCTCGAACAGGTTCTGATCGACCTGCTCGACGACTGGAAGATCGCTGCTGAGCGTGTGCCCGGGCGCACGGGCGTGTGGACCGGTGGCCGCAAGATCGCATCCATCGGGATCGCGGTCCGGCGCTGGGTCAGCTATCATGGTTTCGCGCTGAACGTGGCCCCGGACCTCACGGGATTCGAACTGATCCATCCCTGCGGCCTTCACGGCATCGAAATGACGTCGATGCGGGCCGAGCTCGGGGACGCAGCACCTGAACTGGCCGCCGTTCGAGCTCATGCGGCGAGCGTCTTCGCGCGCCGCCTGGGCCACGAGCGTGTCGTCTGGCTCGCGCCGGAGGCCCTGCTCCGTCTGGGTCCGACCGGCGCCGCCGCCTGATTCGGGGCGCGGAAGCCCAAGGGAGGCAGCGTGAAACTCACCGTCTTCAGTCTGACCGAAGCCAACCGGGTCGTGACGGAAGTGCGTCCGCAGCTCGAGCGCCTCGTCCGGGCGAAGCAGGAGTACGATCGCACCCAGAGCCGGATCGAAGTGCTGGCGCTGGCACTCGCGGGCGCCGGCAAGGACAATCCCGACCGGATCGAGTTGCACGAACTTCAGGATTCGCGGACCCGGCTCGGCAACGAGATCGCCGCCGGGATCCAGTCGATCCAGCGCCACGGCTGCCTCGTGAAGGATCTCGACCGCGGCCTGCTCGACTTCTACGCGATCTCCGGTGATCGCCTGATCTTTCTCTGCTGGCATCTCGGCGAGGCCGAAGTCAACCACTGGCACACGCTCGAGGGTGGATTCGGCGCCCGCCAGCCCCTCGACGCGTCGGATCTCTGATCGGCACTCGACAAACCATGCACGTTCCCAATGCCATGATGCCTCTGCTCGCGCCGGGCGCCCGGCCGTTCTCGGACTACGCGGCGCTGCCGGCCGAGACCATTCGGGCACGCACGCGCGAGGCGCGGGCGAAGCTCGGCCGGCGTGCGGTGGTGCTGGGGCACCACTATCAGCGGGAGAGCGTCATCGAGTTCGCCGACTTTCGCGGGGACTCGTTCAAGCTCGCCCAGCTCGCATCGCGCACGGAGGCCGAGTGGATCGTATTCTGCGGCGTCCACTTCATGGCCGAGTCGGCTGACGTGCTGCGCCAGGGCCACCAGACGGTGATCCTGCCCGACCTGAAAGCCGGCTGCCCGATGGCCGACATGGCGAGCATGGAGGACGTCGAAGAGGCGTGGGAGCGCCTGACCGCGGTGCATGGCGACACGATCGTGCCGGTCACGTACATGAACTCGACCGCGGCGCTCAAGGCGTTCTGCGGAGAACGCGGTGGCGTCGTCTGCACGTCGTCGAACGCGCAGGCCGTGCTCGAGTGGGCCTGGCAGCAGAAGCCCAGGGTGTTCTTCTTTCCCGACCAGCACCTGGGTCGCAATACGGCGGTCGCCATGGGCGTGCCGCTCGCGGAAACGGCCGACTGGGACTTCCGCGCGCGCGATCCCGAGCGTGTGAACGCGGCATGCTTCCGTGCGGAGGCGCGGATCATCCTCTGGCGGGGGTTCTGCTCGGTGCACAACAAGTTTCAGAAACACATGCTGGATGAACTGCGTGCGACGGATCCCGACGTGAAGATCCTCGTGCACCCGGAGTGCCCGTTCGACGTCGTGCAGACCGCCGATTACGTCGGCTCGACCGAATTCATCATCCGTCAGGTTCAGGCCGCCGCCCCGGGGACGCACTGGGCGATCGGCACCGAGATCCATCTCGTCCACAGGCTGGCGCTCGAACATCCGGAGCAGCGTATCCAGTCGCTGCAGAAAAACGTTTGTCCGTGCGCCACCATGAATCGCATCGATCCGGCTCATCTGCTCTGGGCGCTCGAGAACCTGGCCGACGGTCACCCGGTGAACTCGGTTCGCCTGCCCGATTCGATTCGCGCCGGCGCCCGGCTCGCGCTCGATCGCATGCTCTCGCTCAAGGGCAGCGGGCAGATCGCCCGCCAGACCATGGCCACGGACTGACATGAACGACGAAACGAACGAACGCCCCGCCGGTGAACCCCGCTCCGATGCTCCTGACGGCCTCGTGGTTCTGAACCCTCGAGGCGGCGAAGCAATCGGCGTCTACGGCGCTCCGCGCCCGGCCGTACCTCAGCGACTTCCGGTCACGCCGCGCTTCGGCGGGTGTGCATCCGGCGCAGGCGCCGGGATTGGCGCCGACGCCGCGGCGACGCACGCCGGCGGTCATCGCCGCCTGCCCGAGTGGCTCAAGGTCAAGCTTCCCGGACAGGGGGATTACGCTGACACGAAAGCGTTGCTGCGGGGTCAGCGGCTGGTCACGGTCTGCGAAGAGGCGCGCTGTCCGAATCTCGGCCACTGCTGGGAGCGCGGCACGGCGACGATCATGATCCTCGGCGACATGTGCACGCGGCGCTGCGGGTTCTGTGCCGTGGGTCCGGGCAAGCCGAACGGCTACATCGACTGGGACGA
>Ga0307417_10001359_pt1 | contig 10227 bp, 9 predicted proteins | sample SalMarWE160210MG_2_FD_202514 | JGI IMG/M metagenome (GOLD analysis project Ga0307417, IMG submission 202514) | Salt marsh sediment microbial communities from the Plum Island Ecosystem LTER, Massachusetts, United States - WE1602-10 | ecosystem: Environmental > Aquatic > Marine > Intertidal zone >...
GCGCCCCCGGCCCCCTCATGCAACATCGAAGTCTCCCGCCGAAACATCCCGACCTTGAACAACCTCCGGTAGTTAGCCCCGTATCCGGGGCTAACTACCGGAGGTTCGCGATAGACCCGCCCCCTCGACCACCCATCTAGGCTCCGCGGGGCCAATGCTCGATCTGACGTTTCCCCTTCATGCACCACACGGCACCGATCTGAACACGCGGGGCTGGCTCCAGGAGGCGGCGCTGCGCTGCCTCCTCAACAACCTCGACCCCGACGTCGCCGAAGACCCGGAACGGCTCGTCGTCTACGGGGGGCGGGGCAAGGCAGCTAGGAGCATCGACGCCCTGCACGCGATCGTCCGCACGCTGGAGCGTCTCGCCGGCGACGAGACGATGTTGGTGCAATCGGGGAAGCCGGTCGGGGTCTTCCGCACCCACGAGATGGCGCCCCGCGTCCTCATCGCCAACAGCCTCCTCGTGCCCCGCTGGGCCACGCTCGACCACTTCTGGGAGCTGGAGGCCAAGGGTTTGATGATGTACGGGCAGATGACGGCCGGATCGTGGATCTACATCGGCACCCAGGGAATCCTACAGGGCACCTACCAGACCTTCGCCGCCATCGCCGACAAGAGATTCGACGGGACTCTGGCCGGCACTCTCACCCTGACCGGTGGGCTCGGAGGCATGGGTGGCGCCCAGCCGTTGGCGGTGACCATGAACGGTGGTGTCGTGATCTGCGTAGAGGTCGACCCCCACCGCATCGAGCGACGGCTGGAGACCGGCTACCTAGACGTCAAGGCCGAGACGGTCGACGAGGCGATCGAGCTTGCGACGGAAGCCAAGAAGGCGAGAAGGGCCCTATCCATAGGGCTCCTCGGCAACGCTGCCGATCTCTTCCCCGAGCTGCTCGCCATGAGCCTCGAAGTGGACATCGTCACCGACCAGACCTCGGCCCACGACCCGCTCTACGGCTACATCCCCTCGGGCTACACCCCGGAGGAGGCCGCCGCCCTTCGCGAGGACGACCCGGACACCTACATCAAGTCGGCCCGGGAGTCGATGGCAACCCAGTGTGAGGCGATGGTCGGTTTCCAGCAGGTTGGCGCCGAGGTGTTCGACTACGGGAACAACCTGAGGGGTGAGGCACAGACGGCCGGGTACGCCGACGCCTTCGCCTACCCCGGCTTCGTGCCGGCATACATCCGTGATCTGTTCGCCGAGGGATCGGGGCCCTTCCGCTGGGTTGCGCTGAGTGGAGATCCCGCGGACATCGCCGCCACCGACCGAGCCATCCTCGACCTGTTCCCCGAGAACGAGCCTCTTCGCCGCTGGCTGGCCATGGCCGCCGAGAAGGTCCACTTCCAGGGTCTCCCGGCACGCATCTGCTGGCTCTCCTATGGAGAGCGCCACCTGGCCGGCCTACGTTTCAACGAGTTGGTCGCATCTGGTGAGGTCTCGGCTCCGATCGTCATCGGCAGGGACCATCTCGACTCGGGCTCCGTCGCCTCCCCCTTCCGGGAGACCGAGGCGATGATCGATGGCTCGGACGCGGTCGCCGACTGGCCCATCCTGAACGCCATGCTCAACGTCTCTTCCGGTGCGGCGTGGGTCGCTGTCCACCACGGAGGAGGCGTTGGTATCGGGAACTCGATCCATGCCGGCGCCCAGGTGGTGGCCGACGGCACGGATCAGGGTGCGTTCCGGGTGGAGCGTGTCCTGACCAACGATCCCGGGACCGGTGTGATGCGCCACGCCGACGCCGGATACGAGAAGGCACGGCGCGTGGCCCGTGAGCGCGGGGTCGACATCCCGATGCTCGACGGCGATGAATGACCCTCAATGGCCCCGGGCCAACGTGTGGCTCGCCTCGGAGAGCCCCGAGCCGGAGTTGCTGGTGGTCGGGGTTCCGTCGTCCAGATCGTCGCTCACTCCCTCCCGGGCCGACCTCGCCCCGCTGGAGGTGCGGAGCCGTCTCGACCGGTTCTCCACTTTCCACGGTGAGCTCGACGTCGACTTCTCAACCGTCGCGGTTCAGGACGTCGGCAACTGGCCGGTCTCGGAGATCGATCCCGTCCCCCTCATCGGCGAGGTGATGCGGCTCGCCGGCGATCTCCCCGCGGTCGACCTGACGCTGTACGTCGGCGGCGACAACGCGATCACCCGTCCCCTGGCCGCGGCGGAGACCGATGATCTCAGAAAACTCGGTTTGATCACCTTCGACGCCCACCATGACGCCCGGTCCTTGGAGGGCGGGCCCAGCAACGGAAACCCGATTCGCGGCCTCATCGAGGAACACGGGCTCCCCGGGCGGAATGTCGTGCAGATCGGGATCCACTCGTTCTCCAACTCCGACGCCTACCACTCCTACTGCGAAGACGCCGGAATCACCACCGTGACGGTCGAGCAGGTGGAGAAGATCGGGATGCGCGCCGCCGTCGACGTTGCGGTGAGCCAACTGGCCTCCACCTGCGACTCGATCTACGTGGACGTAGACGTCGACGTGCTCGACCGCTCCTTCGCACCGGCCTGCCCCGGGGCTCGACCGGGTGGGCTCACCGTGCGCCAACTCTCCGCCGGGGTCCTGCGAGCAGCGGCCCATCATTCGGTGCGAGCCATGGACTTCGTCGAGGTCGATCCCACTCTCGACGTGAACGAGATGACCCTCGACGTCATGGCCCATCTCCTTCTCTCGGCGGCGACCGGCTTCGCCACCCGCTGACCACGGAGACGCCGGGCCTAACCCCCGCTGACCACCTGATCCGCCCCGGCATCCAACCGGTCTCCACCGTGGCCGGAGAGGAACCCATGTGGCAGCCGGACCGGTCTCGGCCCGTGGCTGTGCCCACGCACCATGTGATGTGCCTCCTCCGGGAAGGGCACGTCGGGGTCCAGCTGACCGACTAACTCGACGAGCTCTTCCACCGATCCCACCCGGGCCATGGCGTCACGCAACACCGGCCCCGCGGGGAAACCCTTCAGATACCAGGAGGGGTGTTTGCGGAACAGGTTGATCCCGTAGGGATCGCCGAAGTGGTCGACCAGGAGTCGGGCGTGCCGGATCATGATCTGGCCCACCTCACCCAGGGTCGGCGGGGTTCCCGGCTCCAGCCCGGCGAAGACATCCGCCAGGTCGCGGAACAACCACGGCCTCCCCAGACAACCGCGGCCGACCACCACGCCGTCACAGCCTGTCGTCTCCATCATCCGCATCGCGTCCGCCGCGGTCCAGACGTCGCCATTGCCCAAAACCGGTATCGACCCAACGACCTCCTTGAGACGCCCGATCGCCTCCCAGTCTGCCTCACCGGAGTAGAGCTGGCGGGCAGTCCGGGCGTGAAGGGCGACGGCCGCGGCCCCCTCCTCCTCCGCGGCGCGCCCGGTCTCCAGGTAGGTGAGGTGCTCGTCGTCTATCCCCTTGCGGAACTTGACCGTGACCGGGACGTCGCCGGCGTTGTCGACCGCGGAACGGACGATCCTGCGGAACAAGTCACGCTTCCAGGGAAGGGCGGCGCCACCTCCGTGACGCGTCACCTTGGCCATCGGGCAACCGAAATTCATGTCGATGTGGTCCACCTCCACCTCGTCGACCAGGTAGGCCACCGCCTCCCCGAGAGAGCCAGGATCCGTGCCGTAGAGCTGTATCGACCTAGGGGTCTCGTCGTCGTCGAAGCGTGCCAGGGCCATGGTCTTCTCGTTCCCCTCGACCAGGCCGCGGGCCCCGATCATCTCCGATACGTAGAGCCCGGCTCCGAACTCGCGACAAAGCCTCCGGAAGGGCGCGTTGGTCACACCCGCCATCGGGGCGAGCACGACGGGTGGATCGACTCGGAGGGGTCCGATCGAAAGACTCACAGGGAGGGATGCTATTTCGGTCGAGCCAGAACCCGACAGGACCTGTGTCCGGGCTAGAAGTCCGTCCGGTCGACGTTGTGCATGCGCACCTGGCCCTGAGCCACCAGCTTCCCGTCGGACTCGCGGGTGATGTTCACCTGCCAGAGCTGCTGCGACCTCCCCCGATGGATCGGGGTGGCCCTCCCCAAGAGTACGCCTTCGGTGACAGAGCGGAGGAAGTCGGTCTTGTTGGAGACTCCCACCGCACCCGCCATGCCCTGGTCCATCGCCCAGAGCGCCGCGCCGGTGGAGGCGAGAGTCTCGATGATCGTGCAGTAGACCCCGCCATGGACGACCCCGTAAGGCTGATGATGGTCCTCGGTGATCTCGAGACGGCCTTCGGCATGGTCCACCGAGGCATCGGTCAACTCGATCCCGGTGAGACCCACGAAGGTCGGGCGCCCCGAGAACGGATTCTCCATCACGAGCCGCAGCCGCTATCGAGGACCAGCAGGGGGCCGAGGTCGTCGTTGGCGTATTCGAACACCGATACCGAGAATCCCTCCCAGTAGGCGGTGCTGAGGATGATCTCCATCCTGCCGTCCCCGTTGAGATCGGCCACCCCTCCATAGGTGTATGCGCCGCTGTACACCCCGCCCTCGTCGTGCACGACGGTGTCGCCGAGGATGGCGGTTTGGACGTCCCCTTCCACCACCTTTCGCATGAACGCCAGCGAGTAGTCGCCGGGCTCCAGCAGGAAGCCGGGTGTCACTTCCTCGGCGATGACCAACACTTCGTTGACCCCATCGCCTTCGAGATCGGTTCGCACCAGTTGCTTGATCACGGGATTCGGAACGTCGAGGCCCCTCGCCGCCAGCAACTCCGATGCGAAACCGGCGTAGGTCCCGTCGTCGTCCAGCACCTCGAAGAGATGAGGCTGCAGAGCCCACGGAGCCGATATGGCCACTCCGAAGGGACCGGGGAAAGTGCCAAGCAGCTCGGGATCGGCCAACTCGACGCCGAGGAGCTCGAGAGGATCGCACACTATTGTCTGAGGCCCACCGGTCGTCACGCCGACGGAGTCGAGGAAGATCGTCTGATAGTCCTCACCACCGATCACGGGAAGGGCTCCCTCGCTCTCGGCGTCGAACCAGCCGCCGTCCCACCAGCCGAGCGCGCCGAAAACCGTGACGACGATGGGGAGATCGGCCCAATTGCCCGCGAGCAGCGAAGAAGTGGTCGTCGAAGGCGGGATCGTGGTCGTCGTGCTCGGCGTCGCAACCGTGGTCGTGGGTGCCATGGTCGTCGTCGGCTCACCGGCCGTCGTCGACGATGACGAGGTAGCCGTCGACGAGGTGGAGGTATCCCCTGCATCGCCGGGACTACACGCCGCTGCCACCAAGAGAGTCGCAAGGAGAATTCGCCTCATCGCCCTACAAGTTAGACCCGGCGGTCGAACTCACCGAGATCAGCGCCAACCCGCCGGGCAAGACGCGCCAGCAGGTGGATGGGGAGCCCGATGACGGTGAAAGGACTGCCCACGATTCTCTCTACGAAGACGCCGCCCCGGCCCTGTAGCGCATACGCCCCGGCCTTGCCCATTGGCTCGCCGGTGTCGACGTAGTCGGCGATCTCCACGTCCGTCATCTCCATCAGCCGCACCTCCGTGACGTCGACCATGGATGCCACCTCGCCGCCAAACGCCACCGCCAACCCGGTGAAGACCTCGTGAGTGTCGCCCTGGAGACGGCGCAACATCCCCCTGGCCTCTTCGGGATGGGCCGGCTTTCCCAGCACGTGGCCGTCGTGCACCACGGCCGTGTCACCGCCGATAACGACGGTCTCCGGCGCCAGCCCCTCTAGAGCCTTCTCCCTGGCCAGCCTGTTCACGTAGTCACCGGCCGCCTCATCGGGTCGTCTCGTCTCGTCCACATCCGTTGGCGCGACATCGAAGACCAGATCGAGCTGGCGGAGCAGCTCGGCACGTCGGGGAGAGCCGGAGGCGAGCACCAGTCTCAAAGGACGCGCCCCAGACGCATCACGTGACGCGGATGACGGAGGACCGAGAGGTCGTCGAGGGGGTTGGCCGCAAAGAAGACCGCGTCGGCGGGAGCGCCGATGGAGAACTCATGATCCCTCCCGGTTGCGGAGAAGCCGGACGTGGTGACAGCGGCCAGCACGGCCGGGGCATCCAGCCCGAGCGTGGAGAGGTGAAGGGCTTCGGTCGCCACATCGGAGGGAGCCCCGATCAGATCGGTTCCCGCCAGCACGCGCACCCCGGCCTCGACGGCCAAGGGGACGAGCCGACGCATTCTTCCCAGCCCCTCGATGAGGAGACGTCCTCCACTCGATTCCCGCCCCAGCTGGGCGATCGTGGCTTCCACCCGCAGCACCGTCGGAACCCACATACCGCCACGCGCTCCGAGGCGCTCGACATCGTCTTCCTCGAGAAAGAGCCCGTGCTCGATGGAATGGACGCCGGCGGCGACGGCCAAAGACGGAATCTCACGGGCCATCGTGTGGATGGCGACCCGCGCTCCCGCCTCCTCCGCCGTCTCCACGGCAATGGCGAGCTCCCCTGCGGTGAAGTTCGCCATCGGCCCGATGCCTCTCCGCGGCCAGTCGCCTATCAGCTTCACCCAACCCCGGCCGGCGGCGGCCGCCTGGGCCACTGCGTCCCGTATCTCGCTCCCATCGACCACCCGGCCAAACCCCGGGAAATAGCCCTCCTCGACCGTGATGATCCGCTCCGCGGCCTCGATCTCGGGCCTCTCCCCCGCCTCGACCTCTTCGATGAGCCGGATGGTCGTGTCGTCACCCCAGCCCTTGTCGAGGATGAGCGTCACCCCGGCCGCAAGGGCGTTACGAGCGCGCGTCATGGCATCCGCGAGAACACCCGGCTCGGTGTTCAGCTCCCGCGTGGCCAGATGGGCGTGAGCGTCCACCAGCCCGGGAATCGCCCAGAGACCCTCTCCCATCACATTCTCGGCCTCTCCGGACGGCTCCACCCACTTTCCCTGGGCCACATCCCTCACCACTGCAGGCCCCCAGGGGCTGCGGAGAGTCACGCGAATACTCACTAAGGGGACGGTAACGGCCGATCACTTCACATAATGGTCACCATGTCCCGTCTTGCCATCCTGGCCCTGCTGGTGGCCGCGTGCAGCGCTCCGGCAACGGTGGCGACTTCGCAAGCCGAGTCGACGACGACCCCATTGGTAGCCACCACGACAACGGCTCGGGGTCTCGATGTGACGGTGCAGGACTGCGCTTCGCCACCAGTCACCTTCAGCCCCCTCTGTGAGATATACGAGCTGCTGGCGACCTGGTACGTGGACGCGCCGGTGGACCCGGGCCTCCTCGCCGACGGCGCTGTGCGGGGGCTGCGCGACTTCACCTCCTCCGAGACAGAAGAGCCACCCCGGGCCCTGCAGTGCGCCATCCCGGACGATGCCTTCTCGAGCCTCTGCGACGAGCTGAAGGTGAAGGTCGAGGAGACACATGTGCCCATCGGTGCCGCCGTCGAGGCGGCCATGTCATACATGATCGATGTGGGCCTCGACCCGTTCACCTACTACCTGCCCCCCGACCAGGTGGGGGCCCTGCGACTGAACGGAGTCGTCGGAGGGGTTGGGGTGCTCCTCGACGCCAGGGATGCCGTCGGGTCGAAGTGCACCCAGGTGACATCCACGTGTCGTCTCGAGATCGTCGTCGTGCTCGAAGGCAACCCTGGATTCGATGCCGGGCTGCAGCCGGGTGACCTGATCACCGCCGTCGACGGTGAGTCGGTCGAAGGGAGAGGCTTCACCGCGATCGTCTCGGAAATCGCCGGGGACGAGAGCGGCTCCGTCGCCCTCGGTGTGGAGAGGGGAGGCGAGAGCCTCGACTTCCAGATCGAGAGAGCCGAGTTGAATGTGCCCACCGTTCAATACGCGGAATCGGTCGACGGAGCGGCGTATATCAGCATCCCGGATTTCGAGTCGGACATACCGTCGCTGGTCTACGACGCGCTCGACGTCATCGCGCCCGTGGCACCGAGCACCGTGGTCGTAGACCTGCGTGACAACCCCGGCGGGTACATCGACTCGTTCCTGCTGGTCGTGGATGAGTTCGTCGACGGAGGTGTCGTGATGGTCACCGACGCCCACGAAGAGCATCTCGAATACGAGGCCGAGCCGGGAGGCGCTCTCACCACACCGAGGCTGGTCGTCCTGGTCAACCAAGGAACGGCCTCCGCCGCCGAGATCCTCGCCGGGGCGCTGAGGGATCGTCGCGGTGCCATCCTCGTGGGAACCAACACATTCGGTAAAGACGCCGTGCAGATACCCTTCACGTTGCGCAACGGAGGCGAGTTCCACGTGGCGGTCGCCCATTGGTCGACACCAAACGGCGACACCGCCGGGGATGGGGGCTTGACCCCGGACCGCACAGTTGCCTGGCCGTCGGGCGCCACCCTCGAAGAGGTGGTCGCATTGGCGTTGGATGCCGCTTCATGACCTCGAGAAGACTTGGGAGAACCCTGGTAGCGCTCGCGCTCCTGGCCTCGGCCTGCTCTGCCGAGACTGCCACGACGACCACGGTCGACACCGGCACGACATCGGCCCCCTCGACACCACCGACCACGGCGGGCACCGGCACTACCGCCGAAGAGGTGACCCTGGTCGGATGTGACGACCCTGAAGCCGACGTCGCCATCGTTTGCGAGGCGTATGACCTGATCAAGACCCGGTATGTCGACGACATCCCCGACGCCGACCTCGCCGAAGCCGCCACGCTCGGTCTCAACACCCTGGACGGATCAGATTCGTCGGATCTCCTGGTCTGCGCAGCGCCCGCACAGGAGTTCGACGCGACTTGCGACGTGGCGGCAATGGCTGCCGACACGACCACCGAGGCGGCCGAGGCCATGGTGACCGGTATGACCTATGCGCTGGACCCGAACTCGGCCTACTTCGACGCCGAGGCCCGCCAGCTCCTCGAAGAGGAGCAGAGTGGCCAGATCGAGGGCATCGGCGCCCTGGTGACCATCGAGGACAAGACCCAGCCGGTCGGTGAGCAGCAGTGTTCGGTCGTCTCCGAGTCCTGCCGGATCCTGGTGGCATCGACGATCGAGGGGACTCCGGCCGAGGCAGCCGGTCTGGAGCCAGACGACGCCGTGGTGGGAGTGGACGGCCGGGACGTGAAGGGATTGTCGGTCGACGAGGTCACCGCCTTGGTGCGGGGGCCCGCCGGCACGGACGTCACCCTCACCATCGACCGTCAGGGGCAGGAGCTCGACGTCGTCATCACCAGAGCCGCGTTCGCGGTGCCGGTGCTCAACTACCAGAAGATCGGCGACGTCGGGTATGTCCGTCTGTACACATTCACCGGCGATGCCAGCTCGGAGTTCGAGACGGCGATCGTCGACCTTCTCTCCGACGGGGTGGATTCCCTCCTCATCGATCTGCGTGGGGACCCGGGCGGGTTCCTCAACACCGCGATCGACGTGACCTCCGTCTTCCTCTCCGACGGATATGTGATCACCACCCAGGGGCCGAACGAGTCACTCGACTACGAGGTGAACGGCAACGCGATCGTGCCCGAGGAAATGCCGGTGACGTTTGTGGTCGACGGAGGGAGCGCATCAGCGTCCGAGGTGGTGTCGGCGGTGCTCCAGGAACGGGGTAGGGCGACGATCGTCGGTCAGAACACGTTCGGCAAGAACACCGTTCAGCAGCGTTTTGCCCTCTCCAACGGTGGTGCCCTCAAGCTGACCATCGCCCGGTGGGTGACACCGGGCGGGCTGGACTTCGGGGGTGTCGGGGTGACACCGGACGTCGAGTTGGACGTCTACGGGCTCACCCCACGGCAACTTGTTGCGGCGGCTACCGCCGCAACAAGTTGAGCGTCTCTTTCCTAATGCTGTAGGGACGGTATTTCGTCCCTACAGCATTAGGAAGCGTCCAGGTCAGGCGTCGAGCCCGGGGTAGGCGATGCCGGTGTTGGCGTGACAGTCGTACCCGTGGGGGTTCTTCCCCAGATACTGCTGGTGGTAGTCCTCGGCGTAGTAGTACTCGCCCAGCGGCTCGATCTCCGTGGTGACCTCGCCGAATCCGTTCGCGGTCAGAACCGTCTGATAGACGTCCTTCGATCGCTTCGCCTGGTCGTGCTGGGCGTCGGTCGTCGTGTAGATCGTGGACCGGTATTGCGTCCCGATGTCGTTGCCCTGCCGATAGCCCTGCGTCGGATCGTGGGTCTCCCAGAAGACACGGAGCAGCTCGTCGTAGGAGATCTCGTCGGGCCGGTAGACCACCTGGACCACCTCCGCATGACCGGTACGACCGCTGCAGACTTCCTCGTAACTGGGATTCGGTGTCGCACCGCCGGCATAGCCGACCGATGTCGTGAACACACCCGGGAGTTGCCAG
>Ga0307417_10001360_pt1 | contig 10225 bp, 8 predicted proteins | sample SalMarWE160210MG_2_FD_202514 | JGI IMG/M metagenome (GOLD analysis project Ga0307417, IMG submission 202514) | Salt marsh sediment microbial communities from the Plum Island Ecosystem LTER, Massachusetts, United States - WE1602-10 | ecosystem: Environmental > Aquatic > Marine > Intertidal zone >...
GAACGCCTTCGCCCCTCTCGACCATGGTGTGATCGGACCTGCCGAGGAGATCTTCGATGAGCCCGAGGTTCGAATGAATGACGGAGCGGTCGATCCCAAAGGGCGGTTTTTGGTCGGAACCATGGCTTATGACGTGACTCCCGGTAGCGGAAACCTCTACACCCGTCACATCGACGGCTCGGTGGCCGCGATTCTGAATGGGGTGACAATCTCGAACGGCATCGACTGGTCCGATGATGGGGAGACGATGTACTACGTGGACACACCCACTCAGGGCGTCGACATCTTCGACTATGACCTCTCGACCGGGTCCATCTCGGATCGGAGACGACACGTGTCCATCCCGGAGAAAGACGGAAGTCCAGACGGCATCACCCTCGATGCCGATGGTTGCCTATGGGTGGCGCTCTATGGGGGCGGCAGGGTGCGAAGGTTCTCGCCTGCCGGTGACGCACTGGAGGAAATCGGGGTGCCGGCTTCTCAGGTGACTTCCTGCGCATTCGGGGGACCCGGATTGGATCAGCTCTTCATCACGACCGCAGCGGACCAGCTCGATCTGAGGGCGCCGGAGAATCTCCTCGCAGGGGCTCTGTTCGTCGCAGATCCCGGGTGTAAGGGGAGAAAGGCCCACGTCATTCCAGATTCCCCGGTCTAGTCGATCCCGTATCGCTTCAAGGCGAGATGGGCGCCCATCCCACCATCCGGTGTGATGTTCGCCCCCCGGAACCAGGCGGCATCGTCAGAGAGAAGAAAGGCCACGGCGGGGGCAACGTCCGACGGTCGCCCGAAGCGCTCCATGTTGCGGACGCTCTCCTGTGCCCGCTCTCCGAGGGTCGCCAGGAAGTCCTCCAGGATCGGGGTCTCCACGGGGCCCGGGCTCACCGTGTTCATTCGTATGCCCCGGTCTCGCCAGGTCCAGCGGTTCTGCATGGTCCACACGATCACGGCCTCCTTGGAGAGGAAGTAGCTGCGAGGCCCCTCGGCAAGATGATGACGTGCCACGAAGTCGTCGACAGTGCCCCAGTCGACCGACAACAACTCCGTCACCTGGTCGAGATGGTCACGCCACCCGTTGCCCGCCATCGAGGCCAGGTTCACGATCGACGCCCCGTCGGAGAGCTTCGGTGCCAGACGCGTCGTCAGATCACGCAACGCAAGGAAGTTGACCGTTAGCACGAGGGTGCCATGCCGGGTCGGGGCGACACCTGCGATGTTGCAGAGACCATCCGCCCCATCGGGCAGCGCCTCGACGAGATCGTCGATCTCCGCCCGGTCCGACAGGTCACAGATGAAGGTCTCGTCAAACTCCGGGGTTTCGTCGCGGTCGATGCCGATTACCCTGGCACCCCTTCTGCGCAGCTCTGCACCGGTCTCCCTTCCGATTCCCGAGGCGACTCCGGTGACGATCACCGTCTTTCCGGCGAGGTCCATGCCGGTCTAGGGGCTGTCGGCCGGTTCGGGTGAGGCCCGTCGGCGCCGTTGCAGCAACGAGCGGACCGTGGGGATCACACCGCGAGGGATCCAGAGGAACAAGGTGATGACGAGGGCGCCATATACGAGCACCCGAAGCTGACCCAGATCGACGAGGAGCTCGTCGATGATGGTGAAGGTGACGGCACCCAGAATCGGCCCGAACAACGCGCCGATGCCGCCAAAGGCCAGCATCACCAGGGCAACCACGTCGACCTGGGCGAATCCGTAGGTCGTGGGGCTGATGCGGCCCTCCGTGAAGGCGTAGGTGGCTCCGGCCATCCCCAGCATGGCGGAGCCGACCGAGGCGGCGTACACCCTGTAGCGGGCCACGTCGACGCCGGCCAGTTCGGCGGCGACCTCGTCGTCCCGGAGGGCCCTGAAGGCCCAGCCCACGTGGGACCGCCTCATCAGGCCGTGCACGACCAGGAACACCAGGACCAGGCCCAACATCACGTAGTACGGGGGTATCTGTTCCCGGAGAAAGGAGTCTGCTCCTGTCTTGAGCAGAAAGCCGTTCTCCCCGCCGGTGAGCTCGCCGAGCCCGAGCAGCAGGCTCTCGTATACGAGTGAGAAGATCAGAGTGATGATCCCGGTGAAGATCACTCCGAGCGACCGGCGCACCGCCACCCAGCTGAGCAGCCCGCCCGTGAAGGCGGAGCAGAGCGTCGCCAGGAGGATGCTCAGCACGAGGGACAGACCCACCGTGTCGGCGAAGATCGCGGCGCCGTATCCGCCAATGCCGGCGAGCGCCCCGACACACAAGAAGAGCTGGCCCGTGCTCCCGAAGATCACATTGAACCCGATGGCGTAGCAGGCGAAGGCCAGTCCCAGGACCGAGACACCCATCAGGACCCTGGAGTCACCCACCTGGAGCGGGATGAGCGCCAGAAGCGCCCCGACGATCGCCACGGGGAGAAAGAGGGCCCTCAGGGAACGGGAGACATGACGCTCCGCACCACCGATGGTGGAGGTTCCCGTGGCATCGGCGAGTCTCTGGGTCATTCCCGAACCCCCAGGAGCCCGGCAGGCCGAAGCAGGATCGTGAGTGCTGCCACCGCCAGGAGTATCACCAACGACAGGAACGTCCCGATCGAGGACGCCGCGATGCTGCTGACGATTCCGAGGATGATCCCGGCGAGGAAGGCGCCCGGTGCGCTGCCCAACCCGCCCACGACCGTGACGATGATGGCAAAGACGGTGATGGAGAAGCCGGCAGCGACGTTGACCGGACGCGACATCGACTGTGTCACCGCCACCAGCGCCGCCAGCACGCCGCTGAGGATGAGAATCAGGCGGAGGATGCGGCGGGGATCGATGCCGACCAGCTTGGCCCCCTCCTCGTCCTCGATGACCGACCGCACCGCTTTGCCGAGTGCGGTGAATCGGAAGAAGGCGAATAGGCCGCCGAATGTGGCGAGGGCTATGGCCGAAGCCCACATGCTTCCCCTCCGCATGGGCACGCCGAGGACCTCGACAGGGCCGCCGGTGATGGTGAGGCTCAGCGCCTTCAAGGGGAATCGCCAGTTGAGGAAGCCGTCGACGATGAAGGCCACGCCCAGCGACAGGAGAAGGCTGAGCAGCACGCGGGCTTCCCCCTGGAGGCGGTACACGGGTCGCAACAAGGTGGAGTCGAGGACGAGCCCGAACAAGCCGCCGCCGATCAGGCCGAGGATCACCGCGGGAACCGCAGGGATCCCGGCCTCCATGGCGAAGGCCACCACCATCGCCGAGACCACCGCCATCTGGCCATAGGCGAGGTTGAGGACCCCGCCGAGCCCGTACACGAGGGTCAGGCCGGCGGCGAGCAGACCGTACTGGAGCCCGAGCACCAATCCGTCGAGGATGTTGGCGGTCACGTCACACCAAGGTAGGCACTGCGAACTCGAGGATCGGCTGCCAAGGCCTCAGATGTGCCCTCGAGGGTGATGACGCCGTTCTCGAGGACATAACCACGGTCGCTGTATGCCATGGCCAGCGGAACCTGTTGCTCGGCGACGAGGATGGTCAACCCGTCACGCTTCAGCACGTCGAGCGCGGCGTACGCCTCGTGCGCCAGCTTTGGTGAGAGCCCGGTCGTCGGCTCGTCCAGGACCAGGAGACGCGGTCGGGACATCAGGGCTCGTCCCATGGCGAGCATCTGCTGCTCCCCTCCGCTCATGGTCCCGGCGTGCTGACGCCGCCGCTCGGCGAGCCGGGGGAAGAGGTCGAGGACGATCTTCATCGTTTCCTCGTCCGGCCGCTTGGGGTAGGCCCCCAACGAGAGATGGTCTTGCACCGTCATCCTGGGGAAGAGGTGACGTTCCGCCGGCACGAATCCAAGGCCTCGCCGCACGATGCGCTGCGCCGGCAAACCGGCGATGTCATCACCCTTGAACAGGACTTCGCCGGCGGAGGCGGGGGCAAGACCGCACATCGCGCGGAACAACGTGGTCTTGCCGGCCCCGTTGGAGCCGATGATCATCACCGCCTCGCCCTTCTCGACATGGAACGAGATGTCCCGCACCACGTCGTTCCCCTGATATCCAGCCGAGAAGCCCCGTACCTCAAGCACGGTCGACCGCCTCGCCGAGGTAGGCCTCGATCACCTCTGGGTCGCGCATGACCTCCTCGGGGTGACCCTTGGTGAGGACCTTGCCGAAGTTGAGGACGACCACTCGCTCGGCCAGCTCCATCACGGCGGCCATCACGTGCTCCACCCACACGACGGTCACCCCGAAGTACTCGCGCATGGCCCTGACCATCTGGATGGACGCCTGCAGCTCGGAGTCGTTGAGACCTGCCATGACCTCGTCGAGCAGAAGGAGTTTGGGATGACCGGCCAGGGCGCGGGCCAGCTCCAGGAATCGTTGTTCATGGAGGTTGAGACTGCCGACGTTGTCGTGGGTGCGGCCTCCCAGGCCGACCAACGAGAGCATCTCGGCACCGATCTCCACGGCCTCGGCCTCCCCTCGAACCCCGCCCTGCGCTCCGAACATGGCGCCGAGGGTGGCGTTCTCCAGCACACTCATCGTGGGAAACACCCGCGGTGTCTGCTGGACCATGGCGATACCCCGCTTCCGGACGCTGTGCGGAGAATCACCCGTGACGTCCTGGCCTGCAAACCTCACCGACCCTGATGTCGGCGATTCCAGGCCCACGATCAGCTTGAGCAGGGTGCTCTTGCCTGCTCCGTTTGGGCCGACGATGGCGAGGATCTCGCCATCGTCGGCCCCAAGTGTCACTCCGTCGACGGCCGGGAGGCCGCCGAACTGCTTCCCGACCTCCTCGAGTTCGAGAAGGGACACTCTTTTCGCTCTATCCCTCTGGGACGTACGGCTCTAGCGGATCGGACTGTGACAGCAGGTCGAACCACCAGTCGCCCGCCTCGTTCACCCCTTCGGGCGCCGGACCGGCGTTGATGAGCGTGAAGATGGGCTGGGCAGCTGCCTGCTCGCCCCACTCGGTCCAGCTCATCTTGTAGGCGTAGCCCTCCAGGTCGAACTCGTTGGCGTGGAGGTACTCGGCGATCGCCGTCGGGTCGTCGCCGACCTCGCCGACTGCCTGAGCCACCATCGTCACGATGCCATAGCCGGCGACAGCGTCGTCGGACATGAACTGGTTGTCGGAGAAGGCCAGGTAACGCTTGGCCAGACTCTGATAGCTGTCACTGAAGTAGTCGGCGCAGGAGAAGTCGGCGACGCGCCCGATGGCGACATCAGCCAGCCCCCCGACGACGAGGTCGGGCGGAGTCCATGCACCGGTCACCGGCACCTGCCCGATCAGATCGGCCGTCAGTTTGACAATGGCGGCGTTCCCTGGGGGATGGCCGGTTGCGACGATCATCTCGGCTCCGGCGTCGGCCATGGCCCTGACGAAGGGCGTGAAGTCCGTGTCCGGGGGAACCGGGGCGACCTGGATCTCGCCGTAGTCGACTCCCGAGCCCTCGAAGGTGGCCTCCACGGCCGCCTTGAAGCCCTGGCCCCAGGCGTAGTCGGCGACGATGACGCCGACGTTGGTGATGCCCTGCTCCAGTGCGTACTGGAGTACAGGTGCAGCATCAGACGGTGCCGCCGGGAGACAGGTGCGGAACGTGTAGCGACTGTCCTGGGTGAGACCCGCCGGTGTCCCTGCCTTCACGAAGAAGACCGGGATCTGATCGGCCTCGGCCAGCTGGTTCGCAGTCGGGCTGACGCCGCTGGAAAGGATCCCGCCCACGGCGACGACACCTTCCTCGACGAGCCGGTCCCACGCGGTGGCGGCGACGTCGGGGTCATTCTCGGAATCCTGCTGGACGATCTCGATCATCCTGCCGTCGACTCCGCCGGCGTCGTTGATCTCCTGAGCGGCCAACAGCATCCCGTCACGGACGTTGAGACCCCATGGGGTGAAGGTTGACGTCAGGTCGGCGAGCATGCCGATCTTGATGGGCTCCCCCGGTGCGGCCGTCGTCGTCGGGCCCGCTTCGGTCGTAGTGGGAGCGGCTGCCGTCGTCCCCGGAGAGGCTCCCTCAGTGGTTTCGGTGGTGCCACCGTCTCCGCACGCCGCCACCACCAGCGCCAACACGGCTAGCAGTGGCAACAGGGCGGATCTCGATAGTTTTCTCATATTCCTCCTCGGGTTGTTGTCTCAGCTCGTCATCGGCCTGGAAGACCGATAAGTGACACTACGCGCGGTAAGCGGCGCTCCGCGGTGGCAAGGCTCTGGATGGCTGGGTGGCTGACATCTCCTCCTTGTACGCTAGGCGAACAACCGTGCGTTGAGCGGACAGATGGCGAGTCTATATCTCGGTCTCATGGGGTGGCAACTGATCTGTCGTCGAGTCGATCGTGACATGGGATCATCGCAACTTGAATCGCTGGATCTTCCCCGTCGCCGTCCTGGGGAAGTCGTCGACGAACTCGACCACATGGGGGTATTGGTACCGGAGGAGCGTCTCCTTGCACCATTCCTGCAGCTCGGCCACGAGCTCGTCGGAAGGGTCGGCCGATGGGGTGAGGATGATCGCAGCCTTGATCCGGGAGACATCGTCGATCTGGACACTCACCACCGCCGCCTCGTGGACTGCCGGGTGCTCCATGAGCCGGTTCTCGATCTCAATCGGGCTGACCCAGAGCCCGCCTACCTTCATCATGTCGTCGACACGACCCTCGTAGACGTAGCAGCCGTTTTCGTCCCTGTGGTAGCGATCGCCGGATGCGAACCAGCCCAGAGCCAGCTTCTCGGTAGTCCGCTCGCTCTGATGCCAGTAGTGGCTCAAGGCGCTCGGGCCGCGAACCCACAACTCGCCGGCCACTCCGTCGGCGACGGGCTCTCCCTCCTCGTCGCGCAATTCGATCTCGTAGCCGTCGACGGGGTCACCTGATGTCCCCGGTTGCGCGGCGCCCGCCTTGTTGGAGCAGTAGATGTGCAACATCTCGGTGGAGCCGAGCCCGTCCAAGATCTCGATTCCGGTTCGTTGATGGAAACGACGCCAGGTCTCCGGCGGCAGTGGCTCGGCGGCGGACACCCCCAACCGAACCGACGACCAGTCGGTGTCGTCGAAGCCGTCGTGGGCCAGTATCGCCGCATAGAGGGCGGGGACCGAGAAGTAGATGGTGGGCGAGTGCGAGCCGACGCGCTCCAGGAGCTTGTCCGGTGTGGGGGCTCCGGTGGAGTACACGGTCGTTGCGCCTACGGAGAGTGGAAAGCTGAGGCTGTTCCCGAGACCGTAGGCGTGGAACATCGGCGTGGAGGAATACATGACGTCCTGTTCGGTGATCCCCAGAGTCGGCCTGGCGTAGTTCTCACACGTGGCCAGGACATTGGCATGACGGTGGACGACTCCCTTGGGCGCGCCGGTCGAGCCCGAGCTGTAGAGCCAGAACGCCATGTCGTCGGGATGGGTCGGCACCGGGTCGATGTCGTCGTCACCGTCGGCAAGCCACTCGTCCATGGAGAGTGCATCACCGGCGTCACCATTTGCCACGACGAGACGCACTCCGGGCCGTGTGGCCACTTCAGGTCCGACCTTGTCCACGAATACCGAGTCGACGACCGCGGCGACCGCGTACGAGTCGTCCAGGAAATACCCGAAGTCCTGTTGCCTGGCCAGGAAGTTGACCGGGATCGGCACCGCCCCGATGCGCATGGCACCCAGGAAGGTGGCAGGGAAGGCAGGCGTGTCGTCGAGCACGACCAGTATCCGCTCCTCACGTCTGACACCGATGTCTCGGAGGCGGGAGGCGACTCGACTCACCAGCCTGCCCAGATCGGAATAGCTGAACCGTTTGTCGTCGGCGGTGATGATGGCGGTCTTCTCGCCGCGGCCGGCCTCGAGGTTGGCGTCGACGAGGGTGCTGACGTTCGCCGTGGTCTGCATGCGGCTAGCCCGACCTCAGCCTCTTCTTGAGCCGCGGGGCGTTGCCCGGTGCCGGGTGACAGGGGATCGTGGTGCAACACCCTGGGCGGTGGGTCATCTCGCTCACCGACGCTAGCCTCCTCACAGCCGTGGCGCTCGGTCGCACCGTGCTCGATCGGGCGGGACTGTAACCGCTGCCTGACCGGCCGGTCAAGAGTAGGCGGGCCGTCCGGCAGATCCCCGTTCCGGTCCCCTCTCAGGGGAGCTTGACGTACTCGAAGTCGGTCGGCTGCTGGTTTATCCCTTTGTTCGGCGGTGCGATCCATGGAGCGAACACGCCCTTCTCGAACTGGGGTTGCATGATCGACTCGATGTACGCCCGGTCGTCCCCTGTCGGCAGCCACTCGCTCTTTGAGCCCTCGAAGGCGTCGTCGGTCAGCACCTCGCCCGACGGAGAGACCGGGAGATCTGCGAACTCGCCGATGCCCCGGTTGAACGCCACATGGGGCAGGGTGATCTCGAAGTCGATCCCGTGACTGGCGATCTCCTTGTTCCACCGGCCGATGCCGGCGAGGCAGTCCTCCATGAAGTCGTCGCGCAGGCGGGCATTGAGACCGTTGAGCGCGGGGACCTCGACTTGTCGCAGCTCGCCGTCGACGAGTTTCATCACCGGATAGGTGTCGTCACGGAGCTGGTGGTCGTCGTCGATCCGCTCCTCGTGGTAACGCGCCTTCAGGCCGGCGTTGAAGAAGTTCGCCGCGTTCGTCGACTCCTCCGAGCCGAAGAGATCCAGTGTCAGCGAGTAGTGGAGGTTCACCTTGCGTTGGACGGCGGGAAGGTCTATCACCCCGAGCCTCCGCACCGCGTCGGTGTCGTAGGGGTCCTCGACACCTCCGGCGGCCATGGCCCGAGCGGTCGCCTCGACTATCCGTTTCACCCCGGTGTAGCCGACGAACATGTGATGGGCCTCCTCGGCGAGCATGAACCGGCATGTCCGGGAGAGTGGGTCGAACCCGGATCTCGCCAGAGCCTCGAGCTGCATCTTGCCGTCCCGGTCCGTGAAGTAGGTGAACATGAAGAAGGAGAGCCAGTCAGGTGTCTCCTCGTTGAAGGCGCCGAGCATTCGAGGGTGCTCCTCGCTCCCCGACGACCTGAGCAGGAGATCGTCCGCCTCTTCGCGGCCGTCCCTCCCGAAGTACTTGTGGAGGAGGTAGACCATTGCCCACAGATGCCGGCCCTCCTCGACGTTGACCTGGAAGAGATTCCGCATGTCGTAGAGAGATGGGGCGGTGGCGCCGAGATGCTTCTGCTGCTCGACCGATGCCGGCTCCGTGTCGCCCTGGATCACGATGAGCCTGCGCAACATGGCCCGATACTCGCCGGGGACTTCCTGCCAGACCGGCTCACCCACATGGGCACCGCAAGGGATGCGTCTGTCTTCCTCTTCGGGGGCGAGCAGGATTCCCCACCGGTACTCGGGCATCTTCACATAGCCGAACTTCGCCCAACCCTCCTTTTCGACGCTGATCGCCGTTCGCAGATAGACGTCGGCCATCTGAAAGCCCTCCGGGCCCATCGACATCCACCAATCGATGTAGCCGGGATGCCATTTCTCCAAAGCCCTCTGCAGCTTGGAGTCGTCCTTCAGTGCCACGTTGTTGGGGATCAGGGCGTCGTAATCCACGTCCTGCCAACTCATCACACCCTCCTCGTGTCGTAATCGGGGCGCAACCCCGTCCCATATCTCCTGAGTGCTCCGCTCTCCCCAGAGGCGTTGGGTCTCTGGAAGACCCAGTTCTGCCAGGCCGTGAGACGACCGAAGATCTTGGTCTCCATCGTCTCCGGGCCCGGGAAACGTAGGTTCGCCTCCAGACCGGTCAACCCGTCGGGCGAGAAGGCCGCCCGCTCCTCGAGCATGATGCGAAGCTCGTCGTCCCAATCGAGGTCGTCGAAGGCGTCGGTTATCAGGCCGGACTCCAGAGCGCCTTCGGCGTCGAGCTTCTCGCCTATCGCCTGCTGAGCTTTGTCCAGGCCCTCTTCGTCAACCCAGAAGCGGGTCTCCATCCTGGACAGCCCGTTCGACATCGGGAAGGCGAACCGATTCGAGTCGGTGAAGACGATGCTGGCCGGGCCACCTCCGTTCTCGAACCGCTCGCCGAGGAGCATGTAGGAGCGGTCGGCCGCCAGCACGATCTCGGCGAGGAGGCCGGCGAAGCAGCTTCCCGGCTCCACCAGTGTGACGATCGTGCGGGAGGTGAGGTCGACCCTGCGCAACACCCGGGCCCAATAGAGCAGCACCTCGCGGACCAGCCAGTGGTCGGCCCGGCTGACCAGGAAGGCGTCGTGGGCGAGAACGTGGCCAAGGTCGCCCCGGGTGCGGAATACGAGCGTGCCCAGCTCCAGCTCATTGGCGCGGAGGTGGAGGATGGCGTCGTC
>Ga0307417_10001361_pt1 | contig 10225 bp, 11 predicted proteins | sample SalMarWE160210MG_2_FD_202514 | JGI IMG/M metagenome (GOLD analysis project Ga0307417, IMG submission 202514) | Salt marsh sediment microbial communities from the Plum Island Ecosystem LTER, Massachusetts, United States - WE1602-10 | ecosystem: Environmental > Aquatic > Marine > Intertidal zone...
TGTGACTCGCCCACTTCCACCACCCTTCATGGTGATCGCGACGCAGAACCCTTTGGAGCACGAGGGCACGTACCCGCTTCCTGAATCACAGCTCGACCGCTTCATGATGCGTCTCGTCGTCGGCTATCCGGTACACGGAAAGGAGATGGAGATGCTGGAGACGCACGGAAGGCACTCCAGTTTCGGCGACCTGGATGCTGTGGCAACCGCCGACGATGTGCTCGAACTTGCCGATATCGCTCGGAACATCCACGTCGCGAGCTCGCTCCAGGCGTACATCGTCGACCTCGTGGAAGCGACCAGACGCCACGGCGAACTCCTGCTCGGAGCGTCTCCTCGGGCCGCCCTCCACCTTCAGCGCGTGGCGAGAGTACGGGCAGCCATGCAACGGCGCGATTTCGCAACACCTGACGATCTGAAGGCAATCGCCAGACCTGTCCTGGAACACAGGATGGTGCTCCGCCCCGAAGCGCTCATGCGTGGAACCACCATCGGCGAGGTCATAGACAGCGTGCTCAAGCATGTGCGTGTCCCCGGAGGTAGAACCGGGTGAAGATCACCGAGTGGGGGTGGGCCGCGCTGGGGGCGGCGCTGGCGCTCTTGGTGTTGTGGGCCGTCCTCGGCGACATCGAACTCGTCGCCCTCGCGCTGCTCCTCATCGCCGCGGAGGTGGTCGGATGGCTGACCGTCCGACGGAGCATCACGGGTGTCACCGTGGTCCGACACCTTCATCCCGCTTTGGTGAGTGAAGGAGATTCAGTCACCGTCGAACTGGTCACGACCACGGAGTCGAGGCCCATTCGGTACGCAGTCATCGAGGACGAGATCACGCAGCTCGGGAGCGCACGGTTTCGGATCCCGTCGCTTGCCCCCGATGTTGCCTACTCCGGTGTCTACGACGTTAGCTGTCACACGAGGGGGATTCACGAAGTAGGACCCGCCGTCGTCTCGAAGACCGATCCGTTCGGATTCATCAAGGTTGGGGGACCGGTCGGAGCGGTCGATCGACTGATCGTGTACCCGAGAACAGAACACCTCACGGGACTCCCCCAACTTCGTGGCGCCGACTCGTCCCTCCAGGCGGTTCGAACCGAATCGGTGCGCCGGGGTGGTGAGGACTTCTACAGCTTGCGCGAGTACCAGACAGGTGACGATCTCCGCCGGGTCCACTGGCCTTCGACTGCTCGCCGGGACGAGTTGATGATCCGGCAATTCGAGGCGCCGTGGGAACCCCGAGCACTCGTCGTGGTCGACCCCAGAGCGCAGTCGTATGACAGCCCTGAAGCATTCGAAACGGCGATCCGCGGGGCGGCCTCGGCCGTCCATCACTTCTTTCGGGCGAGTCTTGGAGCGAACCTCTGGGCAGGCGGTGATCTCACCGGCCTCGAGGAAAACCCCTATCAGGCGGCGATGCGAGCACTCGCGGTGCTCCAGCCGCTCCGTAGCTTCGACTTCGGCGCAGCTGCCGGTCGTCTGCGAGTCAAGGGACTTGGGGGGACACTCGTGATCGTGACGGGAAGTCCCGACGCACAAGTTGGTTCGGTGATACAGCATCTGACCCACCATGCCGGTGCGGTCGTGCTGCTCACCGTTGGGTTCAGACCGGTTTCTTCCGGATTCGGTCACGGCGGGGCGACACTGGTATCGGTCCGCCCGGGAGAGGAATGGGCAGAAGCGTGGATGAGGGCTATGCAATGGACAACCGCTGGAGTTGGCTAGCCGGCTTCGCCGGACTGGTACTCGCGCTGCTCCGACTCGGGCGGCTCCTGAGGCCCACGGTCGAAGGCGCCCCCTGGGAGGTAGCGATCATCGCGGGGGCGATCATGGGAGCGATCATCACGTGGGCGATGCGAAGCCGCTGGTCGATGATCACCGCCAACCTGATCGCGCTGCTCGTCGTGACGCTCAGAATCGTCGTCCCGAACACTCTGCTGGCCGGCGTGGTCCCGACCGCACGCTCACTCGAGGCGTTCCAATCCGAGATCGGCTTGGGTATCGACATCATCCGGTTCGGCATCGCGCCGGTCTCCCCGGTCGCCGGTCTTGTCATCATCCTGACGGCCGTCTTCTGGGTTCTGGCTGCGCTTGCTGCGTGGGGTATTCGCACCCATCACCCGGTCATCGCACTCCTACCGCCGCTCCTCTTCTACCTCCAACTCGCCGTCATCGATCAGAACGAGGCAGAGACGCCCTGGACGGTGGCGTTCTTGATCGTGATCGCGCTCGTGCTCGCCGCGATTGCCCGCGACAGACAACTCGACTCGACAATTCGGATGCGCTCCTCTCGGACAACTCGATCCCCGCTGGCCTACCCCGCGCTCTTCATGGCCTCATCGATCCTCCTCGCATTCGGCGGCGTCCACATCGTCACCAACGTGATCCCGAAGAGTGGCCTCGTAGACTGGCGCAGCCACACCGGCATCGGAGGTGGTGTGCTTGTCGGAGTCTCGTACAACCTGTTCACGAGCATCCGCCAAAACCTGTTGAAACCCACCGACATCACCGTGTTCACAGCCAAAGTGGACGGCAACGTGGACCCGTCGGACCTCTACTGGGAACTCATCACTCTGGAAGAATTCGACGGTCAGAACTGGATACCGAGATCGAGAGAAGTCAAGAAGCCTGACGCAGACACCTGGGAGGACCCGGAGATCGCGTTTTTCGGGCCGACGACCCCCGTATCGGCATCCATCCGGATCGCTGCCCTCCATCAAAACTTCCTCCCCGTGCTCTACTCCCCGACCTGGCTCGGATCGGATCTCGCGATCTTCAACGACAGCTACGGGGTACGTACGGACGGTGCCATTCCCATAACCATTCGCTCTTTCGAGGGCCTCACCTATCAGGAATCGGCGTTGGTACCGACCCCTGATGTCAACGTACTTGCGAGCGCCGGCGGAACACTCACCCCCATCTTCCAGGAGGCGGCCGACGAGAGGGTCTTCGATGGCCATGCAGTGCCGACCCCGGCGATCAATCACCCCGCGTCGTTGTCGGACGATCTCGAGCTTCCCAAGTTGGATCCGATCATCCGAACAAAGGCCCTGGAACTGACAGCCGATGGTTCGAGCGCATTCGAGAAGGCGCTGCTGCTCGAAGCGTGGTTCCGCGACCCGACCAACTTCACCTACTCGCTCGACATCGATCCTGGCCACAGCTCGACCGATCTCGCGGACTGGATGTTCGCGACCGACAGCCCCTCCTACCGGACCGGGTACTGCGAGCAATTTGCCACCGCAATGGCAGTAATGGCGAGAACCATCGGGATCCCGTCGCGAGTCGTGACCGGCTGGGGACCCGGCCAGGTTCAAGCCGATGGAACGATCGTCGTGCGGGACCGGAACGCCCACGCTTGGGTCGAGTTGTGGATGAACAACCAGGGGTGGGTCAGGTTCGACCCGACACCAGGAGGCGGCGGAGCCGGTGGATCCAGTGTGGGCCTCGTCGGATTCGATGCCCGCGAGTACATTCCGCCGCCCCCCGAGACGACCGACACCACGGAGCCGACCGGCGGTGCCTCCACCAATCCCGATTTCAACCCAGACTTCGGGGATCGGACGGATGTTCCGATCGGATCAGGTGGCGACTTGCCTGCGGTGGGAGGCCCCTTCTTCACGCCCGCCCGCATCGTGATCCTCGCACTCCTCCTGATCCTGTTCTCTCCGTATCTCGTCAAGACCGCCAGACGACGTCGACGCCTCGCGCTCCTCAAACAGGGGAACATCTCGGCCGCCTGGGAGGAGTTGATCGATCGGCTCGACGATCTGAAGAAGGCTCCATCACCCGCGTTCACACCGATCGAGGTAGCAGACTCGGTTCACCGATCGATGGTTCCGCTCGCAGTTGGTGTCACCCAGGAACGGTTCGGACGATCCGACCGTCTCGACGGAGAGGTCGTCGCCAACGCGACTCGATCGTTCATCGAAACGGAGTCCTACCTCAAGACCATCCATCCGGTTGGAAACCGCCTGCGGGCCCAGATGGGGTTGCGGTCCCTGATCCGTCGATAGAGGTTCAGGACCCGGTGGCTTCCTCCACCACGCCTTCCTCACTGCGTCTGATCATCTCGAGGAAACGCTCACGATCGAGTTCGAACTTCGTGACATCCTCTTCGACCTCCCTCGTGATCGAGTCGATTGCCACGAAGAAGGCAAGCTGTCCACCGCGGAGCGCGTCCAGAAGCTGGCTCTCATCCTCTGCGATGGAAAAGATGCTCTGACCGTCTGTCACGAGCTTGACCTCGGCGAGATGAGTTTCCATCCCCCCGTTCCGACGTAGGTAGTCCCATGCCCTACGGACGCGCTGCACCGACATTCCGTTGTCGAGAAGACTCCTGATGACCCTCAGCGCCACGAGATCTCTGAACGAGTACAGACGCCGAACACCCGGGCGGCCTCCCGTGGTTTGGATGGAGGGCTCAAGGAGGGAAACGCGATCCCAATACCGCAACTGGTGGGGTGTGCAACCAGTCAGGTTGCATGCTTGTTGGGCCGTGAATCCATCCACGAAGCTGCTCTCCCGATGTAATGGCGGCTGTCGCAGCCGCCGCCTCAACCACTCCGGCCCACTCGCCGGGGGCTTCACTCTAGCGTGCAGAGAAGGTCACTGCCGATTCGATCCACCATCGCGAAAACGGCCTATCCAATCAGCGTTTCCAGAAGGTCCGGTGGCTCGTCGAGCACGAAGGAACGCGCTTCCCGCGAGCACCGCGATGATGAATCCACCAAGCGCCAGCCACGGGCTGAACGCGAACGTTCCCAGCGTTATGGCGATGCCGATGGCGAACGCGACGGCTGCGATGACGCCCCGGCGGGATGCGACCCGGTTCAGACGACCAACCTTGCGCGCCAGCGAGGGATCCTGTGCGTACAGGCCCTGCTCGATCTCCTTGAGGATCCGTTGTTCGCGTTCGTCGAGTGGCATGATCTCCTCATCATGATACCCGCCCCGGCAGGATGACTCAGGCGGACGATGGGGGGAACGGGTCGGAGGTCACAGAGGGGGTCCACCGCTCCGTTTCACTCCACCCCGGGACGAACGAAATCGTCTCCGCGTGTGAAGGACGCCCAAGGAGGAAGTCCTCGAGGGCAAGCCCGAGGAGTGCGAGGCGGGCAGCCTGGATCGGGTCCATGTGCGAAACGATCACAACGTCTCCACCGGCGTGCTCCGAGACTCGCTCCACTCCGCTCCGCATCCGATCGCCCATCTCGGCGAGCGATTCCGGGGCGAAGGGAAGATCCCATGGCGTTGAGAGGTACGCCTCCTTCTCCGCGGAAGGGATGTCCTCCCAACGTTCACCCGCCCACCGGTCGGCAAGCCGCCACTCGGCAAAGATCTGGTCGGTCCTCACTTCGACTTCGTGGTGGGCGGCGATCTCGGCAGCCGTCTGCACGGTTCGTTCCAGTGGCGACGACCAGACGGCGACGATCGGCCGTGGAGCGAGATGAACCCCCGCCTCCCGCGCCTGAGCAACGCCCTTGTCGGTGAGAGGAAAGCCCGGCAGGCCGGCATAGACCACCCCGTGCGGGTTGCGGACCTCGCCGTGTCTCACCAGGTACACGATCACGATCGAGCCGTCAGTCGTAGCGCCCGAAGACCAGCACAGCGTTGTGTCCGCCGAAACCGAACGAGTTGCTCATCGCAACACGGAAGTCTCGCTCCCTCGCTTCGTTCGGCACGTAGTCGAGGTCACACTCGGGATCGGGATGGACATAGTTGATGGTCGGCGGAATGACGCCGCGTCGCATCGCGAGAATCGATGCAATCGACTCGATGGCACCGGCACCACCCAGAAGGTGCCCCGTCATGGACTTCGTGGACGAGATCGCAACGGTACCTGCATGATCACCGAAAACCGTCTTGATCGCGCTGGTCTCGGTGACATCATTCGCAGGTGTGGAGGTGCCATGTGCGTTGATGTACCCGACCTGCGATGCCTCCATTCGCGCGTCGTCGAGCGCGGCCCGCATCGCTCGTGCTGCCCCGTCGCCACCGGGACGTGGCAACGTGATGTGGTACGCGTCGGACGACATGCCGTATCCGAGGAGCTCTGCGTAGATCTTGGCCCCTCTTGCCTTCGCGTGTTCGAGTTCCTCGAGGACCAGCGATCCTCCCCCCTCTGCCATGACGAACCCGTCCCTCGTGGCGTCGAATGGACGGCACGCACCCTCCGGGTCATCGTTGCGAGTACTCACTGCACGGGCTTGGGCGAACGAGGCGATACCGAACTCACAGATCGGAGCTTCCGAACCACCGGCGACCATCACATCCGCTGCACCGCGCCTGATGATCTCGGCGGCGTCGCCGATGGCGTTGGCAGAGGCAGCGCAGGCGGTCACCGTGCACGTGACGGGTCCAAGCAGACCGAATCCGATCGACACATCGCCCGCCGCCATGTTCGCGATGAGACGAGTTACCTGGTACGGCGAGACCCGATCGGCACCCCGCGTGCGCATGGTATCCATCCCCTCCTGCATCGATGACAGACCCCCGATACCGGAACCGACCACAGCACCCGCCCTCACTCCCTCGTTCGGGTCATCCACGTAGTCGATACCTGCGTCGAGCATCGCCCCCACCGTTGCCGCATAGAAGAACTGGTCGAAGCGGTCCATGCGGCGCGCCGTTCTCCGATCCATGAACTCCTCGGGATCGAAATCCTTTACCTCACCGGCGAACCGCACAGGCAGCTCAGATGCATCGAACTGGGTGATGGGCGCGATGCCGGAGCGACCGGCAACCAACGAGTTCCAGTACTCGTCGACCGTGCTGCCGATCGGGCTGATCACCCCGAGTCCGGTGACGACGACTCGACGGCGATCCATCGAGGTCAGGCTCCCAGTTTGGCGGCCACTACATCGACGGCCTGGCCGACCGTACCGATGCTCTCGGCCTCCTCGTCCGGGATCGTTACCCCGAACTCATCCTCGATCGCCATCAGAAGCTCAACCACTCCAAGCGAATCGACCTCGAGATCCGTCTCGAACTTCGCGTCCGTTGTGATCTTCGACTCGTCGAGACCCAACTCCGTGACAAGGAGATTGGTGAGTCTGCTCTCGATTTCTGCCCGATCCATAGTTCCTCCCTAGAGGGCCAATCCTCCGTCTACCACGAGCACATGTCCCGAGATGTACGAAGCTTCTTCCGATGCAAGATAGCCGACCGCGCTCGCGACTTCGGTCGGAGTTCCGAATCTCCTCAGCGCGACCGAAGCCGCACCGGCCGCCTTGGTCTCGTCTGAAAGTCCGTCCGTCATGTCCGTGTCCACGAACCCGGGAGCGACGACATTCACCGTGATCCCGCGCGAGCCAACTTCCTTGGCAACGGACTTCGTGAACCCGATCACTCCGGCCTTCGTCGCCGCGTAGTTGGACTGACCGGCATTCCCGGCGATGCCGGCGACCGAACCCACCGTGATGATCCTGCCCCACTTCGCCCGTAACATCGATCGCAGTGCCCGCTTGGTACAGAGAAACACGGATGTGAGGTTGGTCGCGATCACTTCGTCCCACACGTCGATTCCCATCCTCGGCAGCAGCATGTCTCGGCGTACTCCCGCGTTGTTCACCAGAATCTCCACAGGTCCAAGCTGATCGGCGACGGCCGCAAACATCGATTCGACTGCCTTGGGATCGCCCACATCGGCGGGCACGGGAATCGCCCTGCCACCTCTGGCCTCCACCTCGGCAACGACCTCGAGAGCCGCCTCCTCGCCACGGTGGTAGTTGACGGCGATCGCGTTGCCCTGACCGGCGAGTATGAGTGCGACGGCACGTCCGATGCCCCGAGAGCCTCCGGTGACCAACGCGACCCGTCCCACGATCAAGCGCCCTTCCCGAAGAACTGCACGTTGCTCTTCATGAGGTCGAACACATCGCCTTCGAACGGCGGGAGCTCGGCATCGGATGTCGCCAGAGGGGTCACTCGACTACCCCATCGGACAACGGCCGCAGCCCAGGTCAGCCCGGCACCGAAGGCGGCGAACACGATGTTGTCTCCTGGATGGACTTGTCCCTCCTCGATCGCTTCGGTGAGTGCCATGGGTATTGTCGCAGCCGAGGTGTTCCCATAGCGGGCGATGTTGACGAATACCTGCCGAGAGTCGAGCTTGAGCCGTCTGGCGGTTGCGTCGATGATGCGGAGATTCGCCTGGTGCGGGATGAGCAGGTCCACGTCATCGAGTTCGAGCCCTGCAGCTTCCACCACCTCGGTTGCGGCTGCGCCCATGGCTTTCACGGCCCGCTTGAAGACCTCCGGACCGTCCATCAGAACCGCATACTGCGAGCGATCCTGACCCTGGTACCGGTCTCCGGACGTGCCAACACCCGGGACCCACAGCAGGGATGCAGCCTCGCCATCCGATCCAATGGTTGCCGCCAAGAGCCCCTCGTCGGCAACGGTCGATTCCAGGACAACGGCTCCGGCCCCATCACCGAACAGCACGGCGGTGTTCCGGTTGGTGAAGTCGATGTAGTGCGACAACTTCTCAGAAGCGACCAGCAGCACCCTTTTGTGCATGCCTGATTGAATCATCTGTCCACCGACATGCAGCCCGTAGATCCACCCCGAGCATGCGGCGTTCATGTCGAACGCGGCCGCGTTGACTGCTCCGAGCTTCGCCTGGAGCAGCGTGGCCGGGCTGGGGATCACCGTGTCCCCGGTACACGTCGTCATGATGATGAGGTCGATGTCCGAGGGCTCGAGACCAGCTGAGGCGATGGCCCTTCGCGACGCGACCTCCGCCATGTCGGACGTCGAGACGTGAGAAATCCGCCGCTCCTTGATTCCGGTGCGCGTCGTGATCCACTCGTCGGACGTGTTGGTCAGCTTCTCCAGGTCTGCATTGGACAGAATCGTCGGTGGCGTGCACCTGCCCCATCCCGTGATCGTCGCGTTCGCCATCATCCCTCGTTCAGTCGTCGTGCGGCGGCTTCCCATGAGTCCGGATCGGATGCCACCAACACGGTGGCATCCGTCACCGTTCGTCTCGCCATCCCTGCGGTCACATCGCCGGGTCCAACGTGCACGAAAACGTCCACGTCCATGGCGGCGATCGACTCGGCGAATCTCACCGGTTCAACGACCTGACGGCCGAGGAGGTCCGCAACCTGCTCCTCAGAGTAGGGGCGTGCCGTCACATTTGCGTACACCGGGAATGAGAAGGGTCCGATCTCTGCCGAACGGACAGCATCCTCCACGGCCGCCGCAGCACCTGCCATGAACGGCGAGTGGAACGCGCCGGCGACGTTGAGGGGTATCACACGCCGTACCCCAAGCGCTTTCCCGTTCTCCAGAGCCCACTCGATGTCTTTGATGCCCCCTGCCACGACGATCTGTCCGGGCGCGTTGATGTTGGCTACCCACAAGCGCCCACCTTCGGAGCGTCTACGCTCGCACACCGAATCGGCACCAGCCCGGTCAAGGCCGATGAGCGCCGCCATCCCCGATGGTTCTTCCTCCGCCGCTCGAGCCATTGCCTCCCCCCGCAGTGAAACGAGCCGCAGAGCCGTCTGGTAGTCGAACGCACCCGCAGCGGTCAGTGCCGTGTACTCGCCAAGTGAGTGCCCTGCTGCCGCCGCCGGTGCATGTTCCAGCAGGCGAGAGAACTCGGCCCACGTTGCATACGCGAGAGCGAAGAGTGCTGGCTGAGCCCTATCAGTGCGAGTGAGTGCTTCGTCGGGTCCGTTGAGGCAGGCCTCGCGGAGCGACCAGCCAAGTACCTCGTCGGCTGCGTCACCGAGAAGATCCGGCCGCGCCTCGAACAGTTCGGCACCCATGCCGACGAACTGACTGCCTTGACCCGGGAACAGAATGGAGAAACGCATGGCGGATATGACCCTACGAGCACTCGGCCGGTTACGTGAGCCGATCCACGACATCGAGGACCTTGTCGACATCACGATCATCGACGTCCTGATGGAGAGCAAAGCGGAGGACACCAGGCGACATGTCCCCCACCAGCACATCTTCACGTGCCAAGGACGCGACGAACTCGTCGGCAGCGAAAGAGAACGCGTTCGTGTGGACGAGAACCATGTTGGTTTGTACCTGAGCAGGTTCGACCGATGCCGGGAACCTCGCCATCAGTCCCTCGGCGAGTCTTTGCGCCAGCTCGTGATCATCTCGCAGGTGATCACGATCGTGCAGGGCGACGCGCGCGGCCGCCGCCAAGACTCCCACTTGTCGCATTCCGCCTCCGAGGCGCTTCCTACGGAATCGAGCTTCC
>Ga0307417_10001362_pt1 | contig 10225 bp, 10 predicted proteins | sample SalMarWE160210MG_2_FD_202514 | JGI IMG/M metagenome (GOLD analysis project Ga0307417, IMG submission 202514) | Salt marsh sediment microbial communities from the Plum Island Ecosystem LTER, Massachusetts, United States - WE1602-10 | ecosystem: Environmental > Aquatic > Marine > Intertidal zone...
GTCAGGTGGACGCTGGCGCATCCCAAAAGCAGACATCCCGACCAGAAGGCGAGGCGAATCCGCAACTCGACCCTCTTTCAGCAGAACCTGCTGGACAGCCCGGGAAGCGTCTGGCCTTGGACTCAGTGCACCCGCGCGACGCGCATCGGCATTGCCATTTGAGCAAAACCAAGCACCGCGATGACAACGATGGCTCCAATCAGGCCTATGTCACTCCATTGGGGCTTCGCCACCATATCGAGCAACACGGCGAAGAGCATCACCTCGTGCGCCAACCCCATACGCATCACCCAGCCAAACTGCGCCCGGTCGCTCTCGGCCATTCGCCCGTCCCGCAGTGCCGCATCCAGAGCCTTGAACCGCGGCATCACCACGCCGTAGCCTACCGCAACATGCACCGCTATCGCGGTCAGGGCGATGTCGATCCAAGCCTCGGCAAAATCGAAGTTCAGCCAGGTCATCCAGACGCCCAACGCCAACACGCCCAGCGTCGCCGGCCCGAACACGGCCTTGGCCGAGAAGGTCGTCCACTTTATCACGCCGACCATGTCGTCGACCGTCCCATGCCGCCAGACCCAGCGACCGAAAACCCCGCCGGAAAAGGTCCCGCCCACCCATGCCACTGCCAGTGCCACGTGCAGGAACTTCAAAAAAGTATAGAAATCCATGGTCCGCCCCCCTCAAATCACTATTTGCGAACGGACACTAGTCAATCCCGCAGAATTCTCCTAACCGGAATATCGCGTCTTTCATGACGCCGTCTCTTGTTCGCGAACAGCCCTGACAATGCGGCGCGGTCGCTGCTGCACCCCAGTGTCCGCTCTGCGCTTCCATTTCGGTCGATTGGGACTGTAGTGCAGTTAATCGAAAGCAGTCGTTGGTCGCCCCCATTTCGCGTTCATTGAACAAGAAAAGTCCGGAGCCGAAGCAGTTGGTGAAAGGGTTTCACCCGTGCCGTGCCTGGTTCAGCAGAAAGACGCGGTCTAGCGCCGTTCACCGATTACTTTTGTGCGTGACGCCAATGGCTTTGCTTCTGCGAGCCGCCGCCGCCTCCGTGTTTTGCTGGCCATTCCCTGGCGTTTTTCATTGAAAGCCAGTTGAAAGCTCCGATCGCTAGCCTCTCCCTCCCGCCGAACAAGCGCGCCTGACGCGCATCCCGAAAAACAGGGGCGGTGGACAAAAGGGGAGGAGTTGCGCTCATGACATCGCGTCGTGACGATCCGATTTCTAGTGCCGAAAATCCTGAGACCGCCGGTGCGCACCGGGTTCGGGAGCGGGCATCATGAACGCGTCGCCGGACGGACTTGGCGGCATCGCATTCTCGAATGTCACCAAACGCTTCGTGACGCCGACCGGTGCGGCGATGACGGCGGTGCGCGACATCAACCTTGTTGTCGAGCCCGGCCAGTTCTGCGCCGTTGTCGGCCCGACCGGCTGCGGCAAGTCGACGACCCTGACCATGGCGGCGGGCCTCGACAGCCCCAGCGCCGGAACGGTGCGCGTGTCCGGCAAACAGGTCGACGGTATCACCAAGGGCGCGAGCTTCGTGTTCCAGGCCGATGCGCTGCTGCCGTGGAAGCCGGTGATCGACAATGTCGCGCTCGGCCCGAGCTTCAGGGGGGTTCCCAAAAAGAAAGCGCGCGCCAAGGCCCGCGACTGGTTGCAGACCGTCGGTCTGACCGGCTTCGAGGATCACTATCCCCACCAGCTTTCGGGCGGCATGCGCAAGCGTGTCAGCCTCGCAGCGGCGCTGATCAACGAGCCGACAATCCTTTTGATGGACGAGCCGTTCTCCGCGCTCGACGTTCAGACACGCGCCATCATGTCCAACGAGTTGCTGCAGCTCTGGGAAAAGACGCGGCCGTCGGTTCTCTTCGTCACCCATGACCTCGAAGAGGCGATCGCGCTGGCCGACAAGGTCGTGGTGATCACCGCCGGTCCCGGCACGGTCAAGGCGGAATTCGACATCGACCTGCCGCGCCCGCGCGGCGCGGTACAGGACATCCGCTTCAACACGAGGTTCCTCGAACTCTATCAGCAGATCTGGCAGGCACTGCGCGAGGAGGTTGAACAGGCCTATGCCCGCTCGGCCCGGATCGAAACCAGGAAGGAAGGTGCGGCATGAGCGCGGACGCCATCGATCACGGCGCTTCGGCACGCAAGCCAGACGCTCAGGTCCCCGTCCAATTGGCATCGGACGAAAAAACCCTTGCCGCGGCCGCGCAGGCTCGCGCGGAAAAGCGCCGACAACTGGTGCTGGCCGGACAGGTCGGCGTCTTCATCTTCATCGTCGCCGGCTGGCAGGCCGCCGCCATGACCGGTGTGCTCGACCCGTTCTTTTTCGGCTCGCCGCTCGGCATCGTCATCCGCCTGTGGGACTGGATGCTCAACGGCACCGCCTATGGCTCGTTCTGGACCCAGATCGGCATCACGCTGGAGGAATCGATCCTCGGCTTTGTTGCCGGCGTGCTGAGCGGCGTCGTCGTTGGTGTCCTTCTGGGCGAGATTTCCTATCTCGCCGAAGTGATGGGTCCCTATATCAAGATCATCAACGCCCTGCCGCGCATCGTCCTCGGCTCGATCTTCGTGATGTGGCTCGGCCTCGGCCTGCCCTCCAAGGTGCTGCTGGCGGCGGTGCTGGTCTTTTTCGTGGTGTTCTTCAACGCCTTCCAGGGTGTGCGCAGTGTCGACCGCAATCTGATCTCGAACGCCCGGATTCTCGGGGCCTCGCGCCTTCAGGTGGTCGAGCACGTGGTCCTGCCCTCGGCGCTGAGTTGGATCATCGCCAGCCTACACGTCGCCCTCGGTTTTTCCATCATCGGCGCCATTGTCGGCGAGTTCCTCGGGGCTGAACAGGGCCTCGGGCTCGTCATCGCCACCGCCCAGAATACCTTCGACGCCAATGGCGTGTTCGGCGCCATGCTTGTGATCGGGCTTATCGCCCTGTCGGCGGAATGGGTCATGGCGATGTTCGAAAAACGGCTTCTCGCCTGGCAGCCAGATCAGAGCCGCGAAAACACGGTTCAGGGCCTGTGACGGGCAATCCGTCCGGCCTTCGAAATCCAACGAAAATGGATGTCAACCAGAGGAGGAAACCATGAAGTTGACACACATGATGGCACTGCTGGCGACGGCGGGCTCGCTCGCCCTTCCCGCAGCGCTTCTGCCCGTAACCACGGCAGTGGCAGCGGACATGCCGAGCGTGACGCTGATGGTCGGCGGCATCGACAAGCAGATCTATCTGCCCTATCAGCTCGCCCAGAATCTCGGCTTCTACAAGAAATACGGCGTCGACGTTAAGCTCCTCACCGAAACCGCCGGCGGCGTCGGCGCCGAGGACGCCCTCATCTCCGGTCAGGTCGATCTGGCAGGGGCATGGTATGTCCATACCATCGACTTCCAGCAGGCCGGCAAGCCGGTCGAAGAGGTCATCCAGCTTTCGGTCGCGCCGGGCGAGCGCATCATGTGCGCCACCGATTCCGGCGTCAAAACCCCAGCCGATTTCAAGGACAAGACCATTGGCGTCACGAGCATCGGTTCCGGCACGGACGATCTGACGAGCTATGCCGCCGCCCGCGCCGGCCTCAAGCCCGACCAGTATCACAAGATCGCCGCCGGCGCAGGCCAGACCATGATTGCCGCTTTGAAGTTCGGCAAGGCCGCGTGCGGCATGACCACCCAGCCCACCGTCAACGCCATCGAAAAGCTCGGCGTCGGCTACTCGGCGATCGATCTGTCGACCGGTGCCGGGGTGCAGAAATGGCTCGGCGGCGACTTCCCGTCGGCCTCCGTTCTCGCCCGCACCGACTGGGTCGCCAGCCACCAGCAGGAAACCCAGGCCGTGGTCAACGCGCTGGTCGCGACGCTCAACTGGATGAAGACCCACACGGCGGCCGATGTTGCCAACAATCTGCCGGCCGATTTCGTCTCCAATCAGCTGACCTCCAAGGACGAATACGTCGCCGCGCTGCAGGCCGACTATGGCCAGTTCAATCTGGATGGCCTCGGCACCATGCCGCAAAGCGGACCGCAGACTGTCCTTGACATCGAGACGGCTGCCGGAAAGATCAAGAAAACGATCGATCTGTCCCAGACCTACACGAACACCTTCGTCGATGCGGCCAAGAAGCTCCAAGGCCTGATGTAAGCCAAAGAGGCGGAATGCAATCCGCCCACAGGACCGAAACCTTGGCCGTCCAGCCCTTGCGGGTGGTCGGCCAAGGAAATGTCGATCGGCAGACCGAGGAGCAGCAGGGAGGAGCCAATGCTGTTCGATCCACGCTTTCGCTGGCGCCTTGCCGCCTGCGTGACCGCGCTGGTCTGTGCCGCCGCTGCGCGTGCCGAACCTGTGTCACTGATGGTCGGTGGCGTCGAAAAACAGATTTATCTGCCCGTCGTGCTGGCAGACCGGCTCGGCTATTTCCGTGATGAAGGGCTGGAGACCCACGTCCTCAGCGAACCGGCCGGCATCGAGGCGGCCGACGAGATGCTGGCGGGCGCCGTTCAGGGCGTTATCGGGTTTTACGATCACAACATCCAGCTTCAGAGCCTCGGCAAATATACCGAATCCGTCGTCCAGCTGTCGCGCCTGCCGGGCGAGGTCCTGCTCGTGTCTTCGCTTCATCCCGAAATCAAGTCGATGGCCGATCTCAAGGGCCATCGCGTCGGCGTGACCGGGCTCGGGGCCTCGACCGAGTTCCTGACACATTTTCTTGCCGTCAGGGCCGGACTGACCTCCTCGGAGCTGACGCCGGTTCCGGTCGGTGCCGGCGACACGCTGATCGCCGCCCTTACCAAGGACCGGGTTCAGGCGGCCATGACCACCGAGCCGACGGTGTCGCGCCTTCTGGCCACCGGCGAAGCGCGCATCCTGGTTGATCTGCGCGAAGTGGCGGGAACACGCGCGGCGCTTGGAGGACTTTACCCGGCTGCCTGTCTCTACATGGAAACCTCATGGGTCGAGGGACATCACCAGACCGTCCAGAAACTGGTGCGTGCTTTGGTCCGGGCGTTGCACTTCATCGATGAGCATACGGGCAGTCAGATCGCCGACCAGGTCTCGCCGGACTTTTATGCCGCGAACCGCGCGATGTATGTCGCCGCGCTCGATGCGGGCAAGGACATGTTCACCATCGATGGCCGTATGCCGCCGGACGGGCCGCAGACCGTGCTTGCCGTGCTCGCGGAATTCATGCCGGGGGTGAGGCCCGACACGATCGATCTTTCGCGCACCTACACCACGGCATTCGTTGACGCATTGCGCTAGGAGGGAACCATGAAGGGCATCAGTTTCCTCAACAGCGTTCCTGATCTCACGCTTTTGGCGAGTCTGGTTCTGGCCGTTGTCCTTGACCTTTATTTCCCGGTTGCGCGGATCGTTGCTTTTCCGGCAAATCTCGTTGGTTGGCTTGTTATCTGCGTCGGCGTGGCCGGCATCGCCATTGTGATCACCACCTTGCGAACCAAACGAACCTCGACCAACCCAGTGGACATGCCCTCCAGTTTCCTCACGACTGGCTTGTTTTCGATGTCGCGAAATCCGCTTTACTTGTCCTACATTCTTCTGGTTCTGGGACTGGCTCTTCTGCTCGGTTCGCTGACGGCGTTCCTGGCGCCGCTCTTGTGTTTCCTCGTGATCCGCCTTGCGATTGTGCCCATCGAAGAAAGGCGGCTAAGGGAGGGCTTCGGCGACGCCTATCGAATCTATTGCGAAAAAGTGCGCAGGTGGGTCTAGCGACCCGATCCCGGGGATTCGCCATCCAGCCGTGAGTGAGTCTTGAACCTAGAGCATTTCCAGGTGAAGTGGATACCGGTTCACCGTCCGGAAATGCGACAAAACAAGGACTTGGGGCTCTTCAGTGTTTCCGTGAAACACTGAAGAGCTCTAGGACGCCACCGGTCTTTCGACGAGCGGAAGGGCGATGGCGACACAGAAGCCTGTTTGACCAGGCGAGTTGGGAAACGCCACGCTGCCTCCGAACATGGCAGCGATTTCCGACACGATCGTCAATCCGAGCCCGCTGCCGCCTGCCGGCGCGTCGCTGCCGCGCGCATAGCGGTTCAGCAACCCCTCGCGGTCCGATTCACTGATGCCACAACCGTTATCGGCCACGGTCACGATGCCCATGCCGTCCCGCGAAGAAACAGACAGCGTGGCAGTCGCCCCTGAACCGGCATAGCGGATGGCGTTGTCGACCAGATTGACGACCATTTCGCGAACGAGATCGGCATTGGCGCGCACGGTGCAGGGTTTGTCCGCTTCGAGCACGAGATCTATTCCGGCATCGAGCGCGCGCGGCGCGGTTTCCGACACGACCGTCCGCAAGACCTTTCTCAAGTCGACCGGTTTCGCCACGAGGCGGACCCGCTCGTGATCGATCCGGCCGAGCATCAGCAACTGGTTGGTTACCCTTGTTACCCCGCTCAAGCCGGTGTCCATCGTGGTGAGGGTTTCCCTGATCTGATCCTGTTCGCCGCTGCGCCGGGCGACGCCGACCTGCGTCTTGAGGACGGCAAGTGGCGTGCGCAGCTGGTGGGCGGCGGCATCGAGAAAGCGGCGTTGGCGGGCAAGATAGTCGGAAAGCCGCGCCATGTGCTGGTTGAGGGCAGCGACCAGGGGCCTCAATTCGCGCTGGACCGAGGTCTCGTCGAACGGCTCGATGGAATCGGCCGGCCGGCCGAGGACCGCGCGACGCAGGCGCATGAGCGGACGCAGTTCGAGACTGATGCCGATCCAGATGGACACGGCGGCAGCCACAATCAACACCGCCTGTTCGGCAAAGCCGCGTAGCCAGAGTTCCCGAACGAGGGCGTCGCGCGCCAGCGTCGTTTCGCCGACCGTTACTGTGACGCTGACCGCGCCGTCGGGGGTGACCACGGGCTGGGACAGGGTGACCGCATGCATCGCCTCGGTGCGGAACATGGTGTCGTAGACCTGGGGTCCCCGGCCTTGTTCGGCCGCCGGCGCAGGGTTGAGGCCCGGAAACCCGGCAATCAACAGGCCCGAGGGATCGAAAACCGTATAGGCGACCTCGTCAGGGGAATTGGACACGAACAGTTCGAGCGCCGCTGGGGGGACCGAAACCTCGATCTGGCTGTCGCGGTAACGCACCTGCTCGGCGATCATGCGCGCCGAAGCCGTCAGGTCGCGTTCCATGATGCGTTGCGCCTGCCGCCGGGCCGAGTCCCAGGACAGCCACAGGCTGACCGCCAGCACCACAGCGACGGGTCCGACCAGCCAGGCCATCAAGTTGAGCCTCAGACTGCCGACGACCCGGGTTCTTGCCCTCATCAGTGTTCGAGTCTCAAAAGATATCCGAGCCCGCGCAGGGTAACGATAGACACCGGCGAGTTCTCCAGCTTCCGGCGCAGGCGGTGGACATGGACCTCGATGGCGCTGGCATTGACGTCGTCGTCGAACCCGTAGGTGCTCTCGACCAGCGCTTCCTTGCTGACCGTCATCCCCGCCTTCCTGAGCAGCGCCTCAAGGATGGCATGTTCGCGCGGCGACAGATGAAGCTCTGTGTCCGACAGCGAAAACAGGCGGGTGTTCTGATCGAACACCAGCGGGCCGAAACTCAGCGCTTCGCGCAAGGTCGTGCCGCCGCGCCTGAGGAGTGCGCGCACACGCGCTTCGAGTTCCTCGACCTCGAAGGGTTTGACCAGATAATCGTCGGCCCCCGAATTCAGCCCTTCGACCCGGCTGTCGAGAGCATCGCGGGCCGTCAGGATGAGGATCGGCACGGAAAGACCCCTGGCGCGGATGGCGCGCACCACCTCGATCCCCCCCATCTTCGGCAAGCCCAGATCGACGACGATGAGATCGTAGTTTTCCAGGTCTGTGCCATGAACCGCACTTTCGCCGTCATGGACGATGTCGACGACGTAGTTCTCGCCGCGCAAGAGTTTGGCGAGCCAATCGGCGAGTTCCTCGTTATCTTCGACGAATAGAAGGCGCATTCAGGCATTCTACAGTCGAACCGTCGTTTGAGAATGCTCAAATGCAATTCCGGAACAGGCTGACGGCAAACAAGAAAACGGGCTCTGCCGGAACAAGGGGGCACCATGGCGCCCCCAAGTCTCTTGATCGGCGAAACCGAACTCAGCCTTCGGCGTTTTCGCCGTCCTGCTCGCCCTGGTTTTCGCCACCCTGTTCACTATTGTCGGTGTGGCCCTGATCGCCTTGTTCGCCGGTTAGGGCCGGTGCCTTTGAAACACCGCCGGTCATGGCATCGACAAGGGCCTCGACCTCGGAGCCATCCGCCATAATCAGCGTGACTTGGTAGGCCGGCATATTGGCGTTGTTCTCGAAATCGACCGAGGTGGCACGGCCGCCCAGGGCAGCCTGCGCGGCCGTTGCCGCATCGGCGGCACCAAGTTTGGCGGAAGCGATCTGCTGCGTTTCGGCGGCATCGCTCTGTCCGGTCACCTGTGCGTAGCTCGGACCCATCGCGGCGACACCCAGAACGAGGGCGATGGTCGCCAGGGCCGTGTGGCGGGGTTTGATCATTTTCGTCTCCATACTGGAAACGGCACCGTGCCGTTCCTTGATCGGAAGACTTGCCGCCATTCCTCGCGGCCACTTTTCCATGCCAATACCGATCCGTATGACTTTGGGCAGCGTTGGCACATTCTTGCCCCGGAGTAGCCGGAATGCCCTCACGCGGACGCCGACTTCAATCGAGTGCCGGTTCAAGGGCAACGCCGGTCGCGCTCTCATTCGACCGTCGCAAGGCCAGATAGAAGACTAGTGCCACGATGATAAATGCCAGCACCAGACTGACCGGGCCGGTTCCCCAATCGAGTCCGCCGCGGTCGGGCGTCACGCCCATCCAGTCTGCAAAGGATGCGCCCAGCGGCCGGGTGACGATATAGGCGAACCAGAAGCCGAAGATCGGATTGAGCCCGAAACGCCACCACCCGATTGCGGGTAATGCGAAGATCGCGGCGAACAGGATGCCCGAGACAAGATAGCCGAGATGGAATGTCGTCGCGGCTAGATCGCCGGTCGCCGTGCCGAACGCGAAAGTCGTGACCACGGCGAGCCAGTAGAAAATCTCGCGGCGGGGTATCGTGATGGAGTGAATCGACAGCGAGCCCTCCACCCGTTGCCAGACTATGAAGAAGCCGGCTAGGGCGATGGCAAACCCGACGCTCGAGACGAGATAGGGAATGCCGAGCACGACATGGGTGACATCTGCCGCCATGGTGCCGAAGACGGAGACCATGACGACCGCCAGCCAATAGACGACGGGCGAATAGCGCTTCCACCACATCTGAAGTGCAAGCGCCGCGGCGAACAGGACAGCGCCGATCAACACGACGATGACCGGATCGAAGGCGCGCACGAAGAAATCGGATGTCGTCTCGCCCATGCCCGTCGACAGGATCTTGATCACCCAGAACAGAAAGGTCACCTCGGCAACCTTGACCGGCAGGCGCGGCGAACTGCCGTCGATTTTCGATGTGTTGGCGCTCTCACCCGTCTTCATCAAATGCCCTCGTGCTCGAAATCAGTCGTCAATATGAAATGGCGTCGGCGCACATTTTCGCGTTCGACACGGCAAGAATAGCAAAGGCGTCGCGCGCCACGAACTTACGTATTCGTAAGGTGATCGTCAGGTGGCGATAAGGTCTCGCCATCAGCTTCCCGCCGCATACGACGACCGGCGCCGTCCGGACCCGTCATTCCAGATGCGAAGGGAACCGATATGTCCGACATCGTTGTCCAGTCCGAAGGCCTGACCAAGGCCTACGGTTCAAAGACGGCGCTCGATGATCTCGACCTCAAGGTCGAACGCGGCGAGATTTTCGGCTTTCTCGGCCACAATGGCGCGGGAAAGACCACCACCATCCACATGCTGACGACGCTGTTGAAGCCAACGTCCGGGACAGCAACGGTCTGCGGTCAATCCATCACGCGCCAGCCCATGCAGGTGCGGCGTCATATCGGCTATGTCCCCGAGAACGTCCGGCTCTACGACACCCTGTCGGCGCGGGACAATCTCAGGTTCTTCGCCCGCCTGTCCGGCATCGACGCGCCCGACCGGCGTATCGACGAAACCCTCGACTTCCTCGATTGCGCCGAACTGGCGCCCCAGCGCGTCGGCACCTTTTCCAAAGGTCTGCGCCAACGCATCGGACTTGCCCAGGCGATTCTGCACCGCCCGGAGGTGCTTTTTCTCGACGAACCGACCTCGGGCCTCGATCCGATGGGCATCCGCAT
>Ga0307417_10001363_pt1 | contig 10224 bp, 3 predicted proteins | sample SalMarWE160210MG_2_FD_202514 | JGI IMG/M metagenome (GOLD analysis project Ga0307417, IMG submission 202514) | Salt marsh sediment microbial communities from the Plum Island Ecosystem LTER, Massachusetts, United States - WE1602-10 | ecosystem: Environmental > Aquatic > Marine > Intertidal zone >...
AGTATACCCTGCATAAAGTATGTCTCCATTTGATGAGACAGACGGCATAAATGCACCGCCAATAACGTTTGTTAATTGTTTCTTTTCATTAGTCTTTAAATTCAAGGAATATATATTGAAAATGCCGGACTTATCACTTGAATAAATCAGATTACCATTCTTATCTAAAACTGGATTTCTTTCATCATCCTTTGTAGCTAATACTTTAGCCAGATGAGAACCATCGACATCAACTTTCATTATATCTCTGCCGTCTTTATCAGAGTAGCCAAATATGATATATGAATCATCATCGGAGAATTTTGGATCGTATACCTGTTCCCCGTTTTGGAAAAAGGTCAATTGTTTAATTTTTTTTCCTTCAATATCAATACTTCCCAGATTAGTGGTACCATCTTTTTCAAAAAGAAAAACTATTTTCGATCCGTCGTGCGAAACATCCGGTTGATTTGCACGTAGATCATGCGTCAAACGTGTTTCCGAATCTTTATCTATATCATAAACATAAAGATCGTGCACATTATAAAAATTAGGATTATCGTCTCCCAGTTTTGAATAAACTATTTTATTTGTCCCCTTAATCCATGAAACAGTTGATCTAACATTATTAACCAGCAATTTATCTGTATTAGTTTTTAGATTATGAAGGTAAATTCCTGCAATTGATAAATAATCGCTTCCTTTATTTGAGATATAAATGAACTTTGTACCGTCCTCAGAAAACTTTGGATAGAAATTACCAAATCCCACTGAATCTATTTTCTTGCCTTCTACAAGGTTGGAAAGTACATCTTCGCTTCTTTCTTTATAGCTTGTGGTTACAAAGTCTCTCCATTCATCATAAACTTCCAAACCGTCTTTATGCAAAACATCTTCAAAAGCCTGATCAATTGTTACATTACTTAACTTACTTAAGGCTTCACTGATCTTTCTTAGTTTATCTTCGCCATATTTCTGAGAAATATATCTTGTCAGCGCAAAGCCTGCGTTATAAACTGATTCATTACCAAGGCTGGTTTTTTCAAAAACTCCCATTTGGTTCCAGGTTAGCATATCCCCATCGAGTGCGTATGAACGTAGAATCATATCGCGGTGTGTGTCCCATGTATCATAATGAAAATCCTTACGCATATATTGTGCGGTACCTTCAGCAAACCATGCCGGAACATTTACAGTTGCGATCGGATATGACAAAATAAAATTTGGAAATCCATACAAAATATCAGGCCGCCTTTCATCTTCATAATTCAGTGCCTGAATATAAAAAGCGGGAATTGTTCTCGACATCTTCATCGATGCCTGGATCTGAACCATATGAGTTAATTCGTGAGAAATTACATTCCGCAGCCAGTTGTGTGTACCACGTAAATCGAAATCAAGTGCGCTCGTCCATATTTCAATCTTATTGTCAAAGAAATATGTAGCACCGTTAGAATAATCGTCAATATCCTTTATAACAAAATGAACCGTCTCAGGTTCATAATGATAAAGTGAAGTCAGTGGTCCCCAAACTTCATCAGCAATCTTAGCGACTACTCTTGCTGTCCTTTCCGCACCATCATGAAAATGAACAACAACGTGTTTCCCTTTAATCGTATACCAGTTAAGTTCGGGATGGAAATCAGTGAATTGGGCAAAAGCTGAATTAAAGCTCAGAATGAACAGGAGTAAAAATAATTTTAGTATAAACCTATTTTTGTTGAATAACATATTTATCCGGAAATGAAAAATGTTTTACTTTACAACCGCAATTTTAATAATTTTGCTCTCAGATTTTCCGTTAGTACTCGTAGCCAGAATTCTTGCAAGATAAATTCCGCTTTGCACTCTACCGACATTCCATACTGTTTCATGATCTAAACCGCCGGTAGCAAAATCATTTAATTCATCAACAAAGCTACCCGCAATGTCAAATATCTTAATATTGATCCGCGAATCCTCAGAAACATAATAACGAATATTTGTTGTATTTCCATAAACAGGATTAGGATAATTGTAAGCTCTGTCAGGCGGAAAATATTCACTGATATAATTTTTCTGAGAGGCAACATTAACAAAAGATGAGTTCAGATTATCACCATTTTCAGATGACCAGAATTGTTTTCCTGCAACTGAGCTGATTACCCAGGAATAGAAGTTATTATCATAAGTTGTAGCGACTAATGATAGTTGGCCGTTATTTTCAAAAACTACAGGTATACTTGAAAGAGAATCTCCAACACTTAACGGGAAACCATTAACTACTTTCCCGCTTCCCCCATCAATAGCAAAAATTCTTCCATCAGTTGTAGCGGCTATAATTTCTGGTTTTGAATCACCTTCAAAATCAGCGGCCAAAGGAACACCGGAGAAGTTTACTCCGAGCGGATCAGTAAAAGAGAAATTATCTGCAGAAGCCCCATTAATATTTTTTGCAACTATTTTATTATTTTCAGGAAATATTACATAATTATTCCCGTCATTCTTTAAATCAACAATTGAAAAACTTGTTTGGGAATCGGGCCACCTATCATTTTCAATATCATATTCAGTTTGAATTTTACCTTCACTAATTATTAATATTCTTCCCTTAACTGAAACTACCGAGATATATTTGCCACTTGAATTTTTAGTTAAAGCAATATCCCATCCCACACTACCTAAATCAACACTATTCCCATCAGAATCGTACATCATATTGCCTGATATAACAGAATAGTGTGAATCATCCACAGCAATTTTAGTAATAGGTTTAGATGATATATATATACTGTCAATCAAATTCGGTGAGCCAAAACTAGGCATTGTATAAGTATAGATTTTGCCATTAGTACACCCAATCATAGCATTGTAATGCTCACCTTGTAAAGAGATTAATACAGGGGCAGAAGTGGCTTCAGAAACAAGCCACAGCCTAGAAGTTAGTACTTGTCCAGCCTGGTTTGCATAAAAATTTAACCTAGTTGAATCACTACCTACAAAATACGTAGTACCAAGGCTTGTATAAGTAACAGGCTTAAACTTAGAAAATGAAGGGAAAGAATCTACAGGGTTTCCATCTTCTCCATAGATAAACAAATTCGAGTTAGATATCAATCCAAATTCGAAATCATTATCGTTTTGCAAGACACTTAATTTCGATGTGAAATTTGAACTAACTACCTTCCTAGAGAAAATATTTTTTATTATTGTATCACCATAAGAGACATTAAACGTCATAGCGTTTGCAGTATCAGAGAAATCGGAAATAGTAATTAAACTATTTGCACCGCTGTTTGCGTTTGTATTCGGTCTTGTATCTTTTGAGAACTTATTTGTAAAAAACTCCGAAGGGTTTGATTTAAACCAAAAGTCCTCCGGTGATCCTTCACCGACAATTTGATCGCCGAAAATATCCGTGAACTGCTGGCCAATATCCTGAATGCCATCAGCCTCCTCAACATAAACTCCTCTTGTAGTACCTGCGTTAATAGAATTAGAAGCAAAGTTATTGTTAATTATATTTTCATCGACGTGCCAGATTACTATGCCGTTGCCGGGCACTGCCCAGTCAAATTCATCAACATCAGTAACAACGCCATTAATAGCGCTTACATCATAATTATTAAAATTATCGACATCCTCCGAAAAGGATTTTGTTAATGTAACTCCATTAGAGTTGTAAGTTACAATTTCACCATTTTTATGGGCATCTCGGTTTCTGTTCTCAACAAGAAAATATTCTTTTGAGTTGATAGGGATCTTTAGAATTACTGTATCCGAAGCTGCAGCAGCTAATTTTGCGAATACTTTTATGTCCCTATAATTTCCTGGATCAACCGTTACAACATCGGCCCACCCCATATAAATTTTTGTCCAGGGCGAAGGTTCAGGAGGAAATAATCCGGAATACGCAAAGAAAGACTGACCATCCATCAAACCAAATCGTCCGATTGCACTTTCACCTGTTGAAGTGTTATAAAGATCCGGTAGACCAATTGCGCTACCAATATTTGCCACCATCAAACCATTTATAGTAAGTTGAAGAAAAGATGTTGTTAATCCGTTAGAGATTTCCCTGCTCTCCGTTTCAGGCATTACTATGGTATTAGTAATCTTAAAATTATTTTGAACAGGAAAACCATCAAATGAATTTCCATAAATGTTCTTAAATGATTTTTCTCCTAAATATAAAGAAGGAATGTTATGCTCGTTGCCAAGAGTTCCCGGTATCACAACGTCCCTTCCCGCTCCTGCGTGAAAAATTGTAAAAACATTGTATTGAGAAAAATCAAATCCCGGATTCGCAGAATCCGCAAGCTGCCATACTTCGTTACAAAAATTTCCCAAAAGAGTGTAATCGGTAGAATTACTTGGTGGAGAATAATTTCTCATCGTTTTAGATACAGTAAGTATTCCGGGCAATACGGTGTATTGAATTACAAGCTTACCATTGGAAACTTTCTGGAAATAATTTTTTGCAAAAAGCAGGTGAGATTCAAAATAAGGTTTATTATGCGGCAAGGGATCCAGAATATTTTGTCCATAATCCTGAGAATAAATAGAGCCAAATTTTCCATTACCGAATGTAGTTCCGTCTCTGTCCGCTTGAAACTCGACCATTACAGCAAGGATTTTTAAAGTATCAGATTGAGCTGAAACCTTCGACACATAGGGAGACGAAAACGGGCGCACTTTCTTAATAAAGTTTTGGGCAGATGAACTGCCCAAAACAAAAAGTAAGTTAAGAACAACGAGAAAATACTTCATTAAATTTAGATCCCTCTGGGTAATCCTCTTGTTTGGCCTGTAGCACCTCCCCAGCCTATTGAAACACTGAATCTCAGAGTGTCAGACAATGGGTGATTTGCTCCATTTGGAAAAATTGATGTTGTAATATAACTGAAATCAAATCCATAAATATCATATCTAATTCCGGCACCGAAGGTCACAAATTTTCTGTTTCCGTATGCAGGGTCCTCATAGAAAAATCCAGTTCTCAAAGCGAATAGAAAATCACCCGGCTGGCCATACCAATATTCCATACCCATTGAATAATCCATTGATCTAAAGAAAGGTTTGGCTCCCCACGCCGTAAATATTGCCTGGTAAAACTCTTTTGACTGGGTACTATCTTTATCAATCAAAAGTTTACTGATATCGCCTGTCCACATCAAAGAGTTATATTCATCTTTTAAAATCTGGTAAGCAAAACCTAATCTTAGATTTGTAGGAATAGGATCAGCCTGCGACTGATCTATGTAATAAATTTTGGGACCGAGATTACTTAAATTAGCTCCGACACTAAATCTATTCCCAAGATCTCCTAAAAATGGTATTTCGAAGGAAGCTGGTCTCCACATTGTTGCAATGTCAAAACTTACTGAAGTAGCAACACCACTGCCTTGCTCATTTGCAGTTGGTTGATCTGAAAGTCTGCTGTGAATTATTCTAAAATTCATACCAAGCCCCCAGTCACTACTAACTTTAGTTGCATAGCCTAAAGTCAATGCAGCATCAAATGATCTAAATGTACCAACTGGAGTAGGAGAATCAGCAGTCGTTCTTACGAACTCACCAAAATTCATGTAAGTAACACTTGCTGTTATGCTTCCATTCAGGCTCTCAACATATTGTCTGTATGTCAGGTAATCATAAAAAAGATCAAGATTGAACTGAGGCAGCCAGTTACTGTGTGTGATACTTACTTCATTGCCGGTAAGGAATGCAATCCCTGCAGGGTTCCAGTAAATTGCGGCTCCATTATCAGCAAGACCGGCTCCAGATTCGCCAAGTCCGCCAGCTCTAGAATCCGGCGCAAGCAGTAAGAAAGGCACCGCAGATTCTCCTCCCTGAGCAAATGTTGCTTTCTGCACTACACCGAAAAGCATGCTGATCATTATCAACTTAATGATTGTTTTCATTTTATTTAACCTCCGTTAAATATATTTATAATTAATTTTGATTTCATTTATTCAATGAACATTTAATCTAATTTAGATTACCTGATTATTGCCAACTTACCTAAAACACTTTTACTATAACTTCCATCAGCTGTCCTGACAATTATTTTATATAAATATGTTCCGTTTGCAATCGGTGAACCATCCTGGTCTCTGCCATCCCAGGGAATTTTCACAAATTTATCACTCACATTCATTTTTACAATCTGCCTGATCAATCTGCCGGCAACTGTATAGATTCTTATTTTTACGTCTAATAGTTTATTAAGATTTTGTTGAAATGTAAATGTAGTATTTGAGGTAAAAGGATTAGGATAGTTGTAAACATCCTGCACCACTAATTCGCTATCAGAGACTACGCTGAAATTTGCTTCTGCACTTGAAAAATTATTAAAAACATCCCACGCTTTCACTACAAGATTATAATTACCTGAAGGCAAATTACTGAATGGATAACTTATCTCTCCTGATTTACCCTCAGAATTAATATCACTTGTAAAGTAATTTGTGAAATCAATAGGATTGTTTTCATCGCCGTTCAAAATCCCCACAAACTTATGCCCTACACCGGTTCCGGTTGTATTCAAACCAGTTTCATCGGCTAGCTTAACAAGTAAAGTAGAATTAGTATTTATTAAAGCTGATTTGCCGTAGGCCGTATTATCAAAAAATATTTCAATATTCGGACCTTTACCATCATTCACTGTTGTAGAGTCAGTTCCACCAACTATTATTTTATTAGTAAATCCTAGCCCGTCAAGACTACTATTAAAAAAGTACATTAATATTTTACCATTTTTGTTTTCATAAGAGATATCCTTAGGTACAACAAAATTTGTAGAGAACTTACCATTGGAAACAGACACCCTTCCTCTGAAAATTACACCACCCTGAACAACCATCGAAATGTTGCTGCCTAATTGTGGTAGAGGAGCCGTACTTTGCGAATCAAAAATTGTAAGTATACCTTCTCCGTTAAAATCAGTCCATAACGAATTATCTGCTTTTAATACACTTCCATTAATTTTTGTATTGCTCAAAGCCTTTACCTGTACATCAGGACCATTGACAGAAATATTATTGCCATTTACTGAATCTATAGCAGCAGTATATTCGGGTATAACTAACCTCAAAGTAGGGTCACCTATTAAATGGTATTTCTGATCGTTAATACCATTGTATATTTGTTTTGCGGAAAATAGCGCTTTACCCAGAGGAATCATCAAATTGAGTGAATCCCTTGGAACATTTAACAAACTATTAAAAAATGTATACATCAAAGCAACATTGTATGATGCATAGACTAGCCTTGTTGCCGAAAAAGTACCAATACAACCAGAATTTTTCATAAATAATAAATCTTCTGCAGTGCTTGTAGCATCTGTTCTATCGAAATACCCAAAATCGCATGTCGCAGCTGTTAAAAAGAAATATTTGTCATTGTGCAGCATAGGCAATGATGTTGCCTGATCAAATACATCTTCCTGTGCCCATTGTGACGGACTACCGTGACCGATAAAATTCACTATCAGACTGCCCTCATTCATTGCATTAATAATTGCTTTATTTACAGTAGGAAATCTATAGCCCAGGCTTGTATAAACTTCAGGATAAGCGGCCATATATATTTTATTAAGATCAAATGAAGAAGGGATAATATTATTAGCAAGATATTCTGAGGGCCCTGTATGATCAGCTCCATCCGGTTTGTGATCAGCACCAGTATAACCGTCATCCGCAACTAAAGTAATTAAATTTTTCCAGGTACTATTAGCACTGTTAGTTTCATAATTTATTATTTTATCAATAACGCTATTTGCTTCATCAGAACTTTGCACAGTAATTCTTCCTGAGGCCAAATCAATAAAAGAATCATTCCCGCTGACGTTCACAAAAAAGTCATCGCTTGTATATGAATTAATCTCATACAGAGATTCCTGAGTTTCAAAAACAGGGACAAAATTGTTGTTATAGCCTTCTACGTTTTTATAATCGTAAGTACCCTTACCAAAGAATAAAACATACTCTGGCTTTGTCTGCCAGTTATCATAAGCATATTTTATAAAATCTCTTATTGCAGAAACATCCAGCAGCCCACCGGAAAATTCATTAAATATTTGATCGACGTCTACAACAATGGTAGACATTTTTAATTTGGCATGAGTTTCTCTATATGTCTTTAATCTGTTAGCTGCCTGAATAAAGTCTTTGTTAGTAATGATAATAAATTTAGCCCCCGTAGAAATTCCGTGTAAATTAGAATTTTGTTCGGAAACTGGATTTTCCGGAGTCTTAAAATTATCGCTTCCTTCAGCGATATAATGAGAGACCTTTCCTGAAATTTCAGAAACCTGAAAATCAAAATCTCCACCACTTATTACCGGGTTTGCTATCATTTTAACATTCGCATAATCAGTGACATTGAATACCTTGATATAAGATGATGTAAAGTTTGAGAGCTGGTATTCAATTACAGATGAAGTATCTTTGGAAAAGAATGATAAATAATCACCTGCTGCGGAAAGATTCCTGTCATAATAAATTTCAAAATAATCAAGGTAACCCTGTGAAGTTTTTGCTCCAGGAGTTATTGTGAACTTAAGCACGCTCCTGTTTTCCGGAATAGTACCCGAATAGGATGATGTAAAAGTTGTGGCATATCCAAGTCTATAGTTATCCGGAGAACCATACCCACTGATATAAGTTGAATATATCTGAGTATTGTTTTCTGCTACTTGTAATCCAATATTTTCCGAGGAAATATTTGCAAACCTGCATTTATATGTTATTGGTACGTTGGGCAACCTGCCATCAAGTTTATTTGTATAAGTGATTGAAGGACTTGGCTCAGTAAAAGCGTCACCAAAATATTCACGGCCAGTTTGTCCAATATTTTTTTCATCCTTATCCCAATCGACAAAAGCTTTTGTTGTTGTCTGCACATATCTTGTTGAAGTATTGAGGCTTGATTCATCCTGCATCCTTTTACCGTTCGCGCCGTCCACAGTTATCCAGTAATAGTTTTTATTAGAATACCAGTGATGGTATCTTTTAATCGATCTTGAAGTTGTATCATAATCCCAGAAATCAGTACCCCTGCCATAAAAAAGTATGTAATCAGCGTCATCAAATTTGCCATCATCCTGACCAACGACCATAATTGCATTTTCCTGCAGATCAGAAGGTCTTGGCATATTAAAATTCTCCGACAGCACTTTACCGCCATTGTTATAAATCTTAATAGTTCTAGGATCTAGATTATTCACATCAAAGCCGTAGTCACTCATCATAGATTTTGTAATCTTATAAATACCCTCTTCAGTTGTTTCTACCCTCACCCACTTATTACCCGTTGAAAGTACGCTATTGAATACTCCTTTCTTCAGTTTAACATTACTATTTGTCCAGTTTTTAGCAACAGAAAAATTAACCATAGCATCCTGCAGAAAATCACTTGCAGGTTTGGAAGAAAAAATTTGAGATGAAGAGAAATTAATCCTGAAAATTATTTTTGTGTAAATTTGAATTTTATTCTGAGCAGAGAAAAATTTAACAGGAGAAATTATTATTTGCTGAGTTGGCACACTTCTAGTGAGCCCATATTTACCGAATGAAACAAGCTCTTCAGTATTTCTATAATCTGAATACTTATCATTTAATTCATAAGAGAAATCATCTATACCTTTAGATACTCTCGGCCTCGGTATCGGAATTATTTTACCGTTTATCTCTTTAAAAGAAGAACTTAACACCTGAATTGTATTCCCAAATTCGCTCGGTACTCCTACATTCATTAAACGAACGGGTATAGCGGGTAAACCCCACTGGTCGACATCTTGAATATAGCCGTTAACCAAACCAACGTTAATATAATTTTCATTATTAATTGGTACAACACTGGAGTCGGCGTAGCTGGGAGTGTATTCGATTACGAGTGAGTTCCTATCCGAAGAGATAACTTTAATATCTCTTTGTTGCGGAAAAAGAGAAACGCTGAGCAGCAGAACAAAAATTATCGAGATTTTGCTTTTCATTTAGACCTAAGTTTTGAACCAATTAAAATTGATACAGAAAAAGATTGAAATTATTTACTATTTGTCATTCTGTAACAAATTCTGTGTTTGTAGCAAAATCTCTGCTTTTCCTCCTAAAAAGATTCTTCTAAATTTAGTCAGTAATGGGCTATATAGTCAAGTTTTCTGCAAAATTTTTAACTTTTCAAACTTAGCCAAAATCTCATCACCTGAAGGGAAATTAAAGTAAGAAATATCCTGTTCGAAGACAACTTCCCTTTTTGTACCTA
>Ga0307417_10001364_pt1 | contig 10223 bp, 7 predicted proteins | sample SalMarWE160210MG_2_FD_202514 | JGI IMG/M metagenome (GOLD analysis project Ga0307417, IMG submission 202514) | Salt marsh sediment microbial communities from the Plum Island Ecosystem LTER, Massachusetts, United States - WE1602-10 | ecosystem: Environmental > Aquatic > Marine > Intertidal zone >...
ACGTGCGATCAGGCCCGAACGCAGGCAACCGAAGCGGAACAGAAGTGCGGCGATGCCCAGGAGCACACGAAGGAGCTGAAGAAGAAGCGCGCAGAAGTGTGCCGCGACTGGCCGCCGGCATGCTGGAGCAGCGCCGACGGAGACTGGGTGGAAGACGACCAGGGCAACCGGGTCACCTCACGCGACCTCCACATGCGCAAGATGGCGCTCGGGGAACTGTGGGACGACTACCAGGCAGGTCTCGTGCCGGCCGAGAAGGTCGAGGAGATCTGGCGCAAAGCCGAGACACCCGAGTTCCGTGAGCAGATGCGCCGGCGCGACGCGAACGCCAAGGCCGAGCTGAAACAACTCAACGACGAAATCCCCCAGGCCGAAGCCCACGAGAAGGAAGCCTGCGCCAAAGCCAAGGCAGCACAACAAGCGGCCAACGATGCATGCGCGGCCGCCGAAGCTGCCCGACGCCGCTACGAAGAGTGCGTCGGCCTTGCCACCGCACCTCCACCCGAGCCCGAGAGCGGCGGGCAGAGCGGTCCCGGCCCTTCCGGCCCGTCCACTCCGGGAGTCACCGGCACGCCAGGCGACACGACTCAGCCTCGCGACCCCTGCGAGGGACAACCCAAGAAGAAGGCGGTCCAGGATGGCAAGCCTGATCCGATCGATGTGACGGTCGACTTCTCGATGTTCATCGAAGCGGACCCTGCATCGAAACACGGAGAGGACCACGGCGAGCAGATGGTGATCGACCTGTCGATGCTCGCGCAGGAACTGGACATGGTCGGCGACCTCTTGAGCGCAAGGGAAGCCGGGCTCCACATCGCCGGCGGCGTCAATGGCTACGCTGCCGGCAGGTACGTCGCAGGGACGGCGGGTGTCGTGCGGGGTGGCGTTGAAGCGACCCTCGCGGGAACCAACATCATTCCGGACATCCCCACCAGCATCCCAACAGCCACCGTCGAGCTGCTCGAGTCGGTGTCGAAATTCGCCGGGTTCGTCGCCGGCAAGGTGACCGACTGGATGAAGCGCAACGAGATGGTGTCGGCGAGGGTGACGTACTTCTGGCAGCACATCACGGCGACGCCGTACCGGATCATGGAGTGCCGGAAGGGTCAGGGTTGGGTGTGCGTCGAACGTGTGTGGGAGATCGAAGTCTCCAAGCTCCACAGGCGTCCCGGCCCGACGTCCCAATCGTGGCGTCCTGTTTCGGACCTCGACCGGCATCGCATGGATGCCGATTTCAAACGCTTGGCCCGTGACGCAGGCGACCAGATCAAGCGTGGAGCCAATGCCCTCGTGAGCTGGCGGGCCCAACACGAACCTGGACCGTGTCCGTGAGCCGCAGGACTGTTGGTCTCGCGTTGATGGTCGCCGGCGGTGTAGTGGTAGTCGTGGCGCTGATCGGGATGCTCACTGGCGGTGGCGCTTCCACGGAGGCGGGAGCGACTTCGACGTCGACCTCGACAACGACGACCTCAGCAGCCACGACGGCGGCCACGACCACGGCAGCCACGACCACGGCAGCCACGACCACTCCGACGATGACGATCCTGGAGAGCACCACAGCGGCATCGACGACGACGGCTCCGACTACGACGGTGGCGGTGCAGCCCGACCCGGTCGAGGCGATCGAGACGTTCGTCCCCGAGTTCGCCGGCATGATCGCCGCCGGCGACGTGCAAGGGCTTTTCGACACGCTCCACCCGGCGGTGCTCGACGCCCAGGACACCGATCTGTGCAGAACGTACATCGAACGCGAGATCCTTGCGCTGGTCGACTACCGGCTGACTGGTCCGGTGACCGGACCTGTGTCGACGACATTTGGTTCGACGACCGTCGACATGTATTCCGGACCTGTGTCGTTCACCTACCAGGGGCAGTCGTTCGACTCGACTGCCACGTTCGGGCTGATCAACGGCGACGTGCGCTGGTTTACCACCTGCCGGTAGCCACATCCCCCAACCCAGAGTTCGCAGCCGCGAGCGCGGCCATGAAAAGCGAAGAGACTCGGCAACGCTCCTTGTGAAGGTGGTTACGGCTTGCCGTGATTCACCTCGATGCCTCCGAACGCGACAATCGCCTCGATCGAAAGCAGCGGCGCGTCGGCGGCCAGCATCTCCCCTTTCGTCTTGTTGGACCATCCACCAAACAGCGGAATGCCGGTGATCTGAACCCGCCAGCCTTCCGGAACGGCGAACCCCACACCACCGAACGCACAGACCACATCGATTGCCGCCCCGCCTTCGATCGGACGGGCGTTGCGAAGATCTACCTCGGTACCACCGAAGACGTTGAGAATCGAGCCGCCACGAAACTGCTGAGAGCTGCTCCGTACGTCACGCCCGAAGAACGCGACCACAGAGTTGACCCGGTCCGAAACGGAGACGCCTCCACGACTCGGCCCAAAGATCACCCACACGCCAACCAGTACCAGAACGACCGGCCAGATGAACTGCGTCACGTCCCGATCGATGAAGTCCAGCGTCCCTGCAAGCAGCGCGAAGCCGACAACGATCAGGATTCCGGGAATGACGACATGGGCCGGCGAGAAGCTGAAGTACATCAGCCCCGCGACAACCAGGATCACCGGCCACCACTGGGCGATCGTATCCCCGGCATCGAGGACGCCGCCTCTATCGAGTAGGAACAGCACACCGAGAACAATCAGCAGGATGCCAACGAAAGCCCGTCCACGACTCATGAACACTCCCTCCCATGGTGGATGCTACCGAGATGATGCGAAAGCCGCGCGGGGAGACGGTCGGGTGGGCCGGTTCACGGTTTGTCGGTGCCCACATTCCCCAGCCCTGGGTTCGCAGTGAGGGAGGTCCCTGGAGGCGGGCCGCGCCACCGATAACCTTGTTTCGATGCTCGCCCACGCCCGACGTCTCGCCGAAGCAACACCCGGGTCCCGCAACCGGTACATCGACTTTCTGCGGGCCGCGTCGATCGTCGCCGTCGTGCTGGGGCACTGGCTGGTGATCACCCCGTGGGTCGACGCCGCAGGCCTCTTCCACCCCGACCACCTGCTCACCCGTTCGAAAACCGCCCAGTGGCTCACGTGGGCATTTCAGGTGATGCCCGTGTTCTTCGCTGTCGGCGGCTACGCCAACGCCCTCTCATGGGAATCGGCCAGAGCCAAAGCCACCCCCTATGCGTCGTGGCTGCGGGCGAGGCTCGTACGTCTGATCCGCCCCACGGCACCGCTGCTACTCACATGGATAGCGATCACGGCCCTCACCCCGGCCGTGTTCCCCTCGGTGCTCGTCGAAACAGGCTCGATCGGAGCGCTCTCCCCCCTGTGGTTCCTCGCCGTGTACCTGGCGGTCGTCGCGCTGGTACCCGCGACCATTGTCGCGTGGCGCCGCTTCGGGATCGCGTCGGTGTGGGTGCCGATCGTCGCGGCGCTCGCCGTCGACGTGATCGCCTTCGGTCTCGATGTCTCGTGGTTGCGCTGGGTCAACTATGCGCTGATCTGGCCGGCGATCTTCCAGATCGGATACGCCTGGCGCGCCGAACGCCTCGGAGGCCCGATCGTGCGGGCCGCGTTGGGTGGCGTGTTCCTCGTTGCCGCTTGGCTGGTGGTGACGTTCGGTCCGTACCCGGTGGCGATGATCGGCGTTCCCGGAACGGAGATCTCCAACTCGGCACCACCGACGGCGGCACTTCTGCTGCTGGGGATCGCCCAAGTGCTGCTGCTGTCGGCGCTCGAGCACCCGGCCCGCCGCTGGTTGCAGAATCTCGGCCCATGGACCGCGACGGTGCTGGTGAACGGGGTCATCATGACGTTGTTCGTGTGGCACTACACGGTGATGGTGGTGCCTGCCGTCGCCGACGCCACGTGGCTGAGCGGGTTCGGGCTGCATCTGGTGCCGAACACCACAGCATGGTGGTGGTCCCGGCCGCTCTGGCTGCTGGTCCTGTCGGTCCTGATGCTCGCGTTCATGCCGCTCGTCGCCCGCTTCGAACGGTCCCCGGCACGGACCGCCGCCGCGACTTCCACAACACTTCAACTCGCCGCTGTGCTGCTCGCGATCGCCGGGTTCGCCGTCGTGGCGCTGGTCGGCACCAACGGCGGGTTTATCGGTCGCTGGATATTCCCGGCGCTGCCGGTCATCGCAGTGCTGCTGGTGCGGTGGTCGCCTTCGAACCGATCAACCACGCGAACGAGCAACGGCGACTCCTGAGCCCCGGAACCTTCGGACCGGATCGGAAACCGATTCTACGAACCCCGGGTCGCCATTGCGGTCACCGCTTGGCGCTCGACCGGAACTCGGTACCGTGCCCACTCCTCGTGCCAATTGTCCGATGAGTTCGCACCTGCGAATCGGAATGTCTGTGGGAATGCCCCGTCGCCGTCGATTCGCCCGGGGTACCCTGGCTTCCGTGCCCGATATTCGATTCGCCCGCAGTGACGACGTCCAGGTCGCGTATCGGGTGCTCGGTGACGGCCCCATCGACCTGATCTACGTTCAAGGAGCGCTCTCACATCTCGGCATCGGGTGGGAGTTGCCTGCCTACCGGAGGTTCTGCGAGCGCCTCGGCGAGTTCACTCGCCTGATCCTGTTCGACAAACGCGGCATGGGCATGTCCGATCGGGTGCCCGGAGCAACCCCCCTGGAGACCCGGATGGACGACATTCGCGCCGTCATGGATGCAGCCGGGAGTGATGAGGCGGTCGTCATGGGAGAATCGGAAGGGGGACCCCTGGCGATGCTGTTCGCCGCCGCCCACCCGACCCGAACTCGTGCGCTCATCCTGATGGGTGCCGAGGTGCGGGAACGGCGTGACGACGAGTGGCCATGGGGCGAATCGACAGAGGAGGAGTTCGAGGCGGGGATGGCCCAGATCGAGGAGAGGTGGGGTTCGGGCGGTGCGATCACGCGGCTGGCGCCGAGTGTCGGTGAGGAGGCGTGGGCACGCGAGTGGGTCGCCCGCCTTCAGATGAACGCAGCGACGCCCGGCGCCGCCGAGGCATTCATGCGGATGGCATTCGACATCGACGTGCGTGACATCGTTTCATCCGTCCGAACTCCAACGCTCGTCCTCCACGCCATCGGTGATCGGATCTGCCACGTCGAGAACGGCAGGTTCCTGGCGAGAACGATCCCAAACGCCCAGTACGTAGAACTCCCCGGCGGGGACCATATCCCCTGGTTCGCCCCTGACCGCACGATCGCCGAGATCCGCGAGTTTCTGACAGGCACGCGTGAACCGGCCACCCCGGATCGGGTGCTGGCAACGGTCCTGTTCACCGACATCGTTGCCTCGACCGAGCGCGCCACATCGCTTGGGGACGATCGGTGGCGGCAACTCCTCGAGTCCCACAACGCGATGGTCCGACGGGAACTCGACCGACATCGGGGAACCGAAGTGAGCACCGCCGGTGACGGGTTCTTCGCGACGTTCGACGGTCCGGCCAGGGCGATCCGCTGCGGACTCGCGATCGCCGGAGGTGCCCGCAGGATGGGCCTCGAGGTCCGGACTGGGGTCCACACCGGGGAGGTCGAACGGATCGGCGACGACATCGCAGGTATCAACGTCCACATCGGCGCAAGGATCGGTGCGCTCGCCGCGCCAGGAGAGGTGCTCGTGTCGAGGACGGTCCACGATCTGGTTGCAGGCTCGGGGTTGGAGTTCACCGATCGAGGCGCCCAACAGTTGCGCGGCGTGCCCGGTGACTGGCAGGTCTTCTCGGCCGTGTAGCCCCCCCCGAACCCGGGACGGCCCTACCCGACCAGCCGCTCGATCGAGACAACAAGCTGTTCGAACGTGTCGTCGATATCGACGGGCATGCCGAACCCGCCATCGCGCTCGAGGGTCACGAACCCGTGCAGGAGGCTGCGGATGATCCTCACCGTCGAGATCATCTCTGACTCCCTCTCACCCAAGGCGGCCAGCACCGGCACCACGGCCTCAACCGGGGCGGCCAGAACCGCGTACAGCTCATCGTCCTCCCCAGGTCGCGGTGCGGGGAGCATCGCCGCGTACAGACCGGGATGGTCACCCGCGAACGATCGGTAGGCATGCGCAATCGCCCGCAGTGCTCGCCGAGGGTCGTCGACGGCGGCTGCCTCGGTCATCACAACCGCCATCTGCCCTGCCGCTCGCATCGCCAGATCACGACGCAGCCCGGGCAGACCGTCGATGTGGTGGTACAGCGACGGGGTCTTCACCCCCAAGGCCCTGGCGACGGCGCCGAGTGTCACCTCGTCGAGCCCATCTCGATCAGCGAGCTCGGTGGCCGTCGTGAGGACATCGTCGCGAGTCAGGCCGGCCTTGGCGCCCATCAGGACACCGCGACCTCAGCCAGCGCCTGGTTCATCTCGCCAAAGCCCGCCTCGGTGCTGGCGAGCACCCGACCCATGAACGGAATCAGGATGCCGGAGAACTGCTCCGACTGGACCAGCCTCGTGCCACCCTTGGTCTCGGTGAGCTCGAAGCGGTGCCGGCCGTCGAAGATCCCCCGAACCCCTACGCTCCCCAGCCATTCGAGCACCCGACCCGGTTCGACCACGGTCACGACCGGTCGAAACGTTGGACCGCTACGGAACTTCACCTCGAGCCGCTCACCGGACGCAAGCGTGCCCTCGATCCGCTCGATGAACGGGTTCCACTCCTCATGGTCGCCAGTGAGCACGTCCCACACTCGCCGCGGCGATGCTTCCATCTCTGTCTCGCTGCTGATTGTACGCATGACACATCCTTTGTCTAATGCTGTTAGGCAGCATATCTAACCACATTAGACATGTCAAGTGTCAGTGGCCAGGCACCGCCACGATGAGCCGGTACATCTCATCCATCGTCAACCCCTCCCCGCGCGTCATCGCCTCGTCGAGATCCTCGTCCCCCATCGCCTCCCGCAACCCGGCGAGGACCCGACCACGCCGACCCTCATGGGTCCAATCCAGCTCGAAGCCACCGGATTCGAGCCCTTGCAGTCCGCCCAGCAACAGGGCCGCCGACTCGAGATCGCCGGCGGAGAGGTCCATATCGGCTCGTTCCACGAGCCAGATTCCGAGGAAGAACAGGTTCTTTCGAAAGTCCTCATTCTGGATCGCGATGACGGCCTGCTCTGCGAACTCCTTGCGAACATCCGGGACCCCCGCGTCGTGGCGCGCGACAGCAATCACGGTATGCGCGAGGGCCTCGTACTCTGTCAGCTTGCCTCTCTGCGCCTGCGCCAGCGACCGTCGAAACGCCTGTTCGGCCCTCTCAGGCCGGCCGGCGTTCAGCTCGACAACACCGAGCTGGAAGATCGCCTCCACGAGGCGATGCGCCGATCCGATCTGCTCGGACGACGCGATCGACTCCTCGAACTCGGACCGGGCCCGCTCGAGGTCACCCAACCGGGCATGCCCTTCGGCGATGTTGCCCATCGCCACCGTATACCCGGCGAGGTCGTCGTAGCGCTTGGACACCTCTACCGCCTCGCTGTTCATCTCGATGCTGTGCTCGACGTCGTCGATCCTGAACGAGGACAGGTTGATCAGGGCCGCCGTGTAGCCATGTCGCAGCAACGCCGGGTCGACGCCCTGCGCATCGAGCCTGCGGTAGGCCTCGAGCGCGATGGTGAGATGTTCCTCCGACTCGTCGAGGAGATTCACGAACCCCGCAAGGGTGCCAAGCCCGAGGTGACCTTTCGCGAAGATCACCTCGCCGGCTCGTTCTCCGGCGGCCGCCAAGGTTGAGCGCAGCCAGCGGATCCCTTCGCTGTGCCGAATGGTGAACCACCAGAACCGCCACGTCGCACCAGCGATGCGCAAGCCGAGTTCGGGGTGCTCCGATTCGGTGGACCAGAGCATCGCCTGACGAAGGTTGTCCAGATCGGCCTCGATGCGACTCCACCAGAGCCGCTCGTCGATACCCCGCACATGCGGCTCCGCAGCTTCGGCGAGTTCGACGAAGTGTTCGGCGTGGCGCAGACGAAACTCGTCGGCGCGGCCGTGCTCATCGAGAAGGTCGCGAGCGAACTGACGGATGGTTTCCAGCAGGGCATACCTGGTTTCGGCGCGTTCGGTGTCGGCCGACACGAGTGACTTGTCGACGAGTGACGGGATGAGACCCAGCACGTCGAAGGTGTCCATCGTGTCGTCAGCACACACCCTCTCGGCCGCTTCCAGCGTGAACCCGCCCTGGAACACCGACAGCCGTTCGAACAGCTCACGCTCCGTCGGCTCCAGCAGCTGGTATGACCAATCGATCGCTGCGGCCAGCGTCTGCTGACGCGGCAGCGCCGTTCGGGATCCGCCCGTGAGTAGTCGGAAGCGTCGATCCAGGTGTTCCGCGATCTGCTGCGGGCTGAACGACCTGATGCGGGCGGCAGCAAGCTCCAAGGCGAGCGGCATCCCGTCCAGTCGCGTGCAGATCTCTGCTATCGCCGGTCCGTTCTCTTCAGTGAGATGGAACTCGGGCCGTGAAGCCGCTGCCCTTTCGATGAAGAGGCGAACCGCATCGAACCGACCGAGTTCTCGAACGGATGCGCTCACCGAGGGCAAGGCCATGGACCGCATCCCATAGGCGATCTCACCGCCGATGCCGAGCAGCTCCCTGCTCGTCGCAATGATCGACACCTCCCCGGTTCCGGCGAGGATCGCGTCGACGAGCCGGGCACCGGCGCCGATCACGTGCTCGCAATTGTCGATGATCAGGAGGGTCCTGCTCTCTTCGAGGTGCTCGACGAGCGAGTCGAGGAGCGGGCGGCCGGGCTGCTCTGCAACCCCGAGGGCACCGGCGGCCGCGGATACGACGAGATCCGGATCGGTGATCGCCGCGAGCTCGACGAGCCATGTACCACCCGGGTACTCGGCACTCATGGAGGCAGCGACCTGCAGTGCGAGCCGAGTCTTGCCCGCGCCGCCGACACCGGTAATCGTGACGAGCCGGGCACCGCGGAGGAGCTTGTCGACCTCGGCCAGTTCCTGATCGCGACCTACGAAGCTCGTCGCGAGCGTCGGAAGGTTGTTGGGAATCTCGTCGAGGGTGACGAGCGAGGGAAACTCTGACGGCAGCCCGGAACCGGCGAGCTGAAACACTCGTTCAGGGCGAACGAGGTCCCTGATCCGATGCTCACCGAGGTCGATGAGTCGCAGCTCCTCGCCGAGTCTGGCGAGCCGTTCCGTTACGAGTCCGACCAGTATCTGGCCGCCGTGCCCGGCGGCGAGGAGACGGGATGCCCGGTTGAGTGCCGGACCGAAGTAGTCGTCTCCGCGGGGTTCTGCCTCGCCGGTGTTGATCGCCATCCTGACTCGCAGCGTTCCAACGTCGGGGTGGGGTCGTGAGCCGATCTCCCGTTGGGCTTCGGCTGCTGCCGCGACGGCATCACCGGCAGACGAAAAGACGGCAAGGATCCCGTCTCCTGTGTGCTTGAACACTGTGCCGTGGTGTGAGCCGATGGCTTTGTTCAGAATCTCGTCATGCTCTTCGAGCGCGGCGCGCATCGCCTCCGGATGGGCTTCCCAGAGGCGCGTCGATCCTTCGAGATCGGTGAATAGGAATGTGTAGGTCTCCACCATGGCTCAGCCTACGGGTCGACCGGTGGCTATGGGGCCTGGTCGTCCCATACGTCTAGCAATGGGGCTGCCGGTACGCTGTCCCGATGGCGACCTGTGCCATCTGCGGGAAGGACGGAGAGGGCAGGTTCTGCGCTGGGTGCGGGGCCCCGTTTTCGGAGACGTGCCGTTCGTGTGGCGCGGACCTGACTCCCGACGCGAGGTTCTGCTCCACCTGTGGCGTGCCCGTCACTTCCCCGCCGACATTGGCCGCGGGCCTCTCGAATCTGCATCTCGGACCTGACGAGCGTCGCCGCATTCTCTCGGACATCCACGGCGAACACAGACTCGTCACCGTTGTCTTCGCCGATATGACGTCGTCCGTTGAGAGAACCGCCGAGCTTGCTCCCGAGGACGCCGCCCGACTCGTCGGCCGGCTTCTCGAGACGATGGTCGACGTACTCGTCCGGCAAGGGGGGCGGATCGACCGATTCCTCGGTGACGGCCTGCTGGCCGTATTCGGTATTCCCGACGCGCACGAGGACGACCCGATCCGGGCGGTGCGTGCCTCGCTGGAGATCAGGGATCGTGCCGACGAGTTGGGCCTGGGGGTCAGCATCGGTATCAACACAGGCACGGTCTACTTCGGCCCGATGGGTTCGAACCTGCACGAAGAGCTCACGGTCATGGGACCGGTCGTGAACCTGGCTGCGAGGCTCCAGGGCAAGGCGACCGACG
>Ga0307417_10001365_pt1 | contig 10222 bp, 7 predicted proteins | sample SalMarWE160210MG_2_FD_202514 | JGI IMG/M metagenome (GOLD analysis project Ga0307417, IMG submission 202514) | Salt marsh sediment microbial communities from the Plum Island Ecosystem LTER, Massachusetts, United States - WE1602-10 | ecosystem: Environmental > Aquatic > Marine > Intertidal zone >...
ACATCACCGGCGCGGCCAATTTTAGCGCGGTACCCATCAATCTCAGCAGTAGCACCCAGGTCGCAGGCACGTCGGGCGTCAACTCGATCAGCCAGGACGGCTATGCGCCGGGCCAGATCGTCGGCGTCTCGATCGACAGCAACGGTGTGGTCTACGGCCGCTACAGCAACAACCAGACCAAGGCACTGCAACAGCTCTTGATCGCCTCTTTTCAGAACCCGAACGGCTTGATCTCGCTCGGCAACAACCAGTGGGCTGCGACCCTGGAGGCGGGTTCGCCCAGCGTCAACCCACCGGGACAGGGCATCGCCGGCGTGGTGCAATCAGGTGCGACCGAGGATTCCAACGTCGATCTCACCACCGAACTGGTCAATCTGATCGTGGCCCAGCGCCAGTACCAGGCCAATGCCCAGACCATCAAGGCGCAGGACACCATCCTGCAGACGCTGGTGAACCTGGGTTGATGAGACTTCGGGATAAGGGAGGGGCATGGACCGGGTAATCTACATTGCAATGGCCGGCGCGCGTGAGACCACGCAGCAGCTGGCGGCGGTCTCGAACAACCTGGCCAACATCTCGACCAAGGGCTTCAAGTCCGAGATGAACGTGTTCAAGGCCTTGCCCGTCATCGGCGAAGGCGCGAAGACGCGAGCCTACGTCCAGGAGACGACGCCGACCGCGGACTTCGCATCGGGCGTGCTTCAGGCCACCGGGCGCAATCTCGACATCGCGGTCAAAGGCCAGGGTTGGATTGCCGTCCAGGATGCCAGTGGCAAAGAGGCCTACACCCGGCTCGGCGATTTGCAGATCTCGCTCAACGGCGTGTTGGAGAACGGCGCCGGGCAGACCGTGCTGGGCGACGGCGGGGCGATTGCCGTTCCGCCCGGGCAGCAGCTCCAGATTGCGTCAGACGGTACCGTCTCCAGTACCCCCATCGGCCAGAACCAGAAAGCGGTCGGCATCGTGGGCCAGATCAAGCTGGTCAACCCGCCGGAAGCGGATCTGGTGCGTGGCGACGACGGGCTGTTTCGCCTCAAGAGCGGCCAACCGGCCCCGACCGACACCACGGTCAAGCTGGCTGTTGGTACGCTCGAATCCAGCAACGTCAATCCGGCCGAGGCCCTGGTCAAGATGATCAGTCTTGGGCGTCAGTTTGAAATGCAGATGCGCGTCTTGTCGACGGCGAGCGACAACGACAAGGCCGCCGACAAGATCATCGCCAAAGTCTGATAGCAAAAAGGAAGAACGATGCTTCGATCCCTCTACATCGCCAGCACGGGCCTCGGCGCCCAGCAGACCAACCTGGATGTGGTGTCCAACAACCTGGCCAACGTCAGTACCACCGGCTTCAAGAAGGCCCGACCGGTATTTCAGGACCTGCTTTATCAGACCATCCGTCAGCCGGGTGCGCAATCGTCCCAGCAGACCCAGCTGCCGAGCGGTTTCCAGGTGGGTGTCGGCGTCGGCACCGTGGCGACCGAGCGTATCCATACTCAGGGCAATCTGCAGCAGACCGGCAACTCGCTCGATGTCGCCATCCAGGGCCGGGGCTTCTTTCAGGTCCTCATGCCGGATGGCACCACGGCGTATTCGCGCGACGGTTCTTTCCAACTCGACAGCAACGGCCAATTGGTCACGGCAAGCGGCTACCCCGTCCAGCCTGCAATCACCATCCCGGCGGATACGCAGACGATCACCATCGCCAAGGACGGCACCGTTTCCGTCCTTCAGGCAGGCAATACCAGCCCGGCTACCCTGGGTCAGCTGCAGTTGGCGACCTTCGTCAATCCCACCGGGTTGCAGAGCCTGGGCGACAACCTCTATGCCGAGACGGCCTCATCCGGCACGCCGCAGGTCAACAACCCCGGAATCAGCGGTACCGGCCTGCTTGACCAGGGCTTTTTGGAGACTTCGAACGTCAATGTGGCCGAGGAGCTGGTCAACATGATCGTGGCACAGCGTGCATTCGAGCTCAATTCACGGGCCATCACCACATCCGATCAGATGCTCCAGCGTCTGACCCAGCTCTGAGCGCGCTGATTTTTTGTGATTCTTGCCGGTCGGGGTGGCAATACTTGCCGCCCCGGCTGCGTTTGCACTGGCCGAGCGCCAGGAATCCCAGTCGTGGTGCAGGTTTACGTATGTCCACTGGATTGGCACGGCCCTTGCTGTAACAACCATGCAAACTCGTATTCGGACGAATGCCATGCCCGCAAAAAGCCATGTCTATGCCGTACTCGTAGCTGCCGCGCTTGCCGGCTGCACGACGGCGCCATCGACCAATATCACCCAGCCCTTGTCGGCCAAGCCGGTGGCAACGCCTTATGTCGCCGTGAATGACGGCGCCATCTACCAGCCGCATCAGGGCGTGGCCCTGTTCGAGGACCGGAGGGCGCACGAGATCGGCGACACGCTGACCGTCAACCTGGTCGAGAACTCGCAAATCAAGCGCAAGCTGGACAACAAGCAGACCCGGACCGGTGGCACGTCGCTGGATGTCCCTTCGGCGACGCTGTTGGGTAGCACCCTATTCAGGGGTTCGTCCTTATCGTCGAGTTCGTCCTCGGCCGACGAGTACAAGACCGACCTCACGAACAACCACAGTATCTACGGAACGATTAGCGTCACCGTGACCCAGGTGCTCGCCAACGGCAACCTGGAGGTGGCGGGCGAAAAACAGGTCGCGATGGACAACGACACCCAGTACATCCGCATTGCGGGCGTCGTCAATCCGCGCGATTTCAACCAGGACGGTTCGATCGATTCGACCAAGCTGGCGGACGCGAAGGTCGAATCCAAGGGGACGACCGGACTCGACCGTGCGAACGTGGTCGGCTTGCTGGCCCGTTTCTTCCTGGCGGTACTGCCATTCTGAGGGTTTGATATGAGACCGACACTTCCTATCCTGCCGAGACAGATACTGGCTTTTCTTCTGTGTGCCATGGCCATGATGGCGCTTCCTGCCAATGCGGACCGGATCAAGGACATCGCCGATATCGGTGGTGTTCGTCCCAACCAACTGGTCGGCTATGGCCTGGTGGTCGGACTGGACGGTACCGGCGCGACCAGCAACTTCGCGCAGCAGAGCGTGCGCTCCATGCTGAGCCAGATGGGGGTCAACCTGCCGCCGAGTACCAGTCTTTCGCTCAAGAACGTGTCCGCCGTGATGGTGACCGCGACGCTGCCCGCCTTCGCCCGGCCCGGCCAGTTGATCGACGTCACGGTTTCCGCCCTCGACAATGCCAAGAGCCTGCGCGGCGGCACCCTGCTCATGTCGCCTCTCAAGGGTGGCGACGGTCATATCTATGCCATGGCGCAGGGCAACATTCTGGTTGGTGGCGCGGGCGCCTCGGCGGGCGGGTCGAGCCAGCAGATCAATCATCTCGATGCCGGCCGCATCCCGAACGGCGCGACGGTGGAGCGTTCCGTGCAGAGCCGACTGGGCCAGGGCGGATACGTCCAGATAGAATTGCGTGAGACCGACTTCACCACGGCCAATCGTGTGGCCGACGCCATCAATGGCACCTTCGGCAAGGGTACGGCGGAAGCGCTCGACGGCCGCTTGATCCAGGTCCATGCCCCGCTGGACCCGGGCCAGCGCATCGCCTTCCTGTCCGGCCTGGAAAACGTCAGCCTCAATCCCGGCACGCCCACGCCCAAGGTCATACTCAACGCGCGCACCGGCTCCATCGTCATGAACCAGCTGGTGACCCTGGACAAATGCGCCATCGCGCACGGCAACCTGTCCGTCACCATCAGCAGCGAGCCCCTGGTCAGCCAGCCCGGCGCGCTGTCTGGCGGGCAGACGGTGGTCGCCGCCAGGACCGATGTGCAGGTACGCAGCGACAAGGGCGGCCTCAACATCGTGCCGGCTTCGGCCTCGCTCGGCGATGTGGTCAAGGCGCTCAACGCGGTTGGCGCCACGCCCCAGGATCTGCTTTCCATCCTACAGGCCATGAAGGCGGCAGGCGCCCTCAAGGCCGACCTCGAGGTGATCTGACATGCTGACCGGGGCCTATCTCGACAACCAGTTCGCGGCCGACGTCAAGGGCGTCGAAGCCATGCGGATGAAGGCCATCGCCGGTGATCCGGCCACGCTCAAGTCGTTGGCCCGGCAATTCGAGGCCATGATGGTTCAAACCATGCTGAAAACGGCGCGCGCCAGCTCATTGGCCGGCGCTGACGACCCCTTCGGCAGCAGCACCGACATGAAGTTCTACCATTCCCTGCTGGACCAGCAATGGGCGCAAAACATCGCTTCGGGCAAAGGCCTGGGGCTGGCCGACATGCTGATGAAGCAATTGGCGCAGAACACTGCAACCGATGCGGCCAAGAGCGCGTCCGGGCTTCCGCTGGCCGGAGCGGCAAAGGATGTGGCTAACCTCAAGGGTGCCGTCGACAAGGCCATGCCGCTCGACGTGAATGCACTCAAGACGGTCGAGCCGCCACTCTACCGCGAGCCTGCCGCGCGGCCGGACGACACGTCCGACGATGCCCTGCAGGGGTGGGGCACGCAGGCGAGTTCGGGCGAGGATCCCAAGCAACGATTCATCGAGGCCATGCTGCCCCATGCCCAGGCCGCCGAACGGGCGACCGGCGTGCCAGCCCGCTTCGTGCTGGCCCAGGCCGCCCTGGAATCGGGCTGGGGCCGACACGAGATCAAGGCCGCCGACGGCACGACCAGCCACAACCTGTTCGGCATCAAGGCCGGCAGCGGTTGGGATGGCGGCGCCGTCAGTGCGGTCACTACGGAGTACCGGCAGGGCCTGGCGATGAAGATATCGGCACGCTTCAGGGCCTATGCCGATTACGCCGAGGCCTTCACCGATTACGCGCGTCTTCTCAAACGGCGATATCAGGGTGTGGTCGAGGCCGGCAGCGATGCGCTGGCCTTCGTGCGCGGCCTGGCGAACGGAGGCTATGCCACCGATCCGGCCTATGCGGCCAAGCTGCGTGGCGTGATCCGCAGCGTCGAGGCGGCCGGCGCGTGAACGGTAAAGTTTGGATGGAATTTGTCCGTTAATCATCTTGGACATGGAGTTATGACATGGGAACTGGAATATTCGGCATCAGTCTGACGGGCTTGAACGTGGCCCAGCAAAGCATGGCCACGACCTCGCAGAACATCGCCAACGTCAACACCGATGGCTACCATCGTCAGACCCTGCTGCAATCCACGGCCAAACCGCAGGCGACCGGCTCCTCCGGCACGATAGGGTCGGGCGTCAATAGCACCGACGTGACCCGTGCCTACAGCCAGTTCCTCGACGGACAGATCAACCAGAACCAGGGCCAACTTTCCAGTTACGAGGCCTACGGCCAGTACGCGACACAACTGAATTCCCTGACCGGCAGCACCGACAGTGCATTCGCCAACGCCATGTCGAGTTTCTTCTCCAGCATGCAGGAGGTTGCCAACGATCCGACCTCCCTCGTGGCCAGGCAAGGCATGATCTCCTCGGGCATCAATCTCAGCCAGCAGTATTCGTCTGTCTCGACCGGGCTGACCAATATGGCGAAGAGCATCAATACCGATCTGAAGTCGATGACCAGCCAGGTCAATAACTATGCCCAGACCCTTGCCAAGTTGAATGGCCAGATTGCCGTCACGCAGGCCTCGGGCGGCAATACAAACCAATTGCTGGACCAACGTGACTCCCTGGTTGCCGAGATCAACAAGCTGATCAACGTATCGGTGGTGAATCAACAGGGCAGCGGCTACAACCTGTACTTGGCCAACGGCCAACCGCTGGTGGTGGGGGGCCAGGCAAACAGCCTGACCACGGTTCAGAACCCATCCGGCCCGACCGGCGAACTTGTGCCGGCATTGCAGATCGGCAGTACCACCATCACCCTCAGCAGTTCGCAGATCTCGGGCGGACAGATCAGTGGCATCCTCAATTTCCGCGACCAGATGCTGACACCGACTCAGTCCGGATTGAAGAATATCGTGGATCAGCTGGTCACGGCGGTGAACACGCAGCATGCGAGCGGCGAGGACCTGAACGGCAATCCGGGCGGGGCCTTCTTCAATACCACGTCGTCAGCATCCGGATTTTCTGTCGCGATTAGCGACCCAAACCTGATCGCGGCGGCCAGCACCGGCGAAGGCCCGGGTGGTAACAGCAACATCCTCGCGCTGATCGGGGTGCAATCCGATACCACGTATACGGGCCTCAACGGCCAGACGTTGCAAGGCTCTTTCACCAATCTGGTGGGCAAGAATGCCAGCTACGAGAGTTTGGCCACGAGCAATCAGAATGCCTATCAATCCCTCACCGACCAGGCCACGCAGGCGCAACAATCCTTTTCCGGCGTCAACCTGGATGAGGAGGCCGCCAACCTGATCAAGTATCAGCAGGCCTACCAGGCTGCGGCCAAGGCCCTGCAGGTGTCTTCAGGTCTGTTCAACGACATCCTCAGCGCACTACAGTAAGTCCAGGAGATCGTCATGCGAATCAGTTCCAACACGTTCTACTCCAGTACCCTGAGCGGCATGCTGGACCAGCAATCGGCCATCTCCAAACTCAGCCAACAGATTGCCAGCGGGAAGAAGCTAACCAGTGCCGCGGATGACCCGGTGGCAGCGGGCAAGGTCATGTCGCTGAACAACCAGGTCGCGCTCAGCACTCAATACCAGGCCAACATGACGACCCTGGCCAACACCCAGCAGGAAGAAACGACCGTACTCAACCAGATGCAGTCCTCTCTGCAATCGGTACAGGGGGCGCTGTCGGCTTCGAATGGAAATAACGACGCCACCTCGAACACCTCCACGGCTGCCACCCTGTCCAGCCTGGCCCAACAAATCCTGGACATGGCCAACTACCGGGACAGCAACGGCAATTACATCTTTGCCGGGACGAACAGCACCACCAAGCCGTATGCCTATGACGCCACGGCGACACCCCCTCAAACCACGTTCGCCGGCAATACCAATACCCGCCAGGTGCAGATCGGGCAGGGGATAACGGTGCAAGCGAACGACAGCCTAGAGACCGTGATGCAATCCGGTGGCGGAAGTGGGGATTTGCTGGCCTCTCTGTACGACGTCGTCAACAAGTTGCAGAGCAACACCGCCACACAGGCCGACATTACAGCGGCGTATTCGGTCGTGACCAATTCCCTGAACAGCCTGCAAACGATCCAGGTTTCGTTGGCCGCCCGTCAGAATCAGGTCAGTAGCCAGCAAGATACGATCAAGCAGTTGCTGAATACCAGCCAGAATGCGATAGATAATTTGTCACAGGTAGACCAGGCCAGTGCCATCGTCGAGTTGCAACAGCGTCAGGTCACCTTGCAGGCCGCGCAAAACGCCTTCTCGCAGACCTCCAAGCTGTCGTTGTTCAACTACCTGTGATCTCGGCCAGGCTGGTTCGGACCAGAGTCAGCCTGGAGTCCAGACCTTCGGAAGGCTTTTCCACCCGCAGCTTGTCCTGACCCGCCAGCTTGTATTCGCGTTTGGTCTGGATGAGTTTGATCAACTGCGCCGGGTCGATGGCCGGGTTGGGCAAGAACTGGATGCTGATCGCCTTGTCGCCGGCATCCAGCTTCTGGATGCCGATGCCCTGCGTCTCGATCCGCAGGCGATGGGTTTCGACCAGGGCGCGAACCGGTTCCGGAGGCAGGCCGAAGCGGTCGATCAGCTCCTCCTCCAGCGTTTGCAGGTCCTCTGACGAAGAGCAGTTCGCCAGCCGCTTGTACAACACCAGTCGTTCATGCACATCGCCGCAATAGTCCTCGGGCAGCAAGGCGGGCACATGCAGGTTGATCTCCGACGTGACGGCCAGCGGCGCGCTCAGGTCCGGTTCTTTCCCTTCTTTAAGTGATTTGACAGCACTTAGCAGCATCTCATTGAAAAGATTGAACCCGACCTCTTGCATTTCACCGCTCTGGTTCTCTCCGAGCACCTCGCCCGCGCCACGGATCTCGAGGTCGTGCATGGCCAGGTAAAAGCCGGAACCGAGGTCTTCCATCATCTGGATCGCCTCCAGCCGCTTGGTCGCGGCGGGGGTGATCCGGGCCCCGTTCGGCGGCGTCAGCAGGTAGGCGTAGGCCTGGTGATGGGAACGGCCGACCCGGCCGCGCAGCTGGTGCAACTGGGCCAGGCCGAATTTGTCGGCCCGGTTCATGATGATGGTGTTGGCGGTCGGCACGTCGATGCCGGTCTCGATGATGGTGGTGCACAGGAGCAGGTTGAAGCGCTGGTGATGGAAGTCGCGCATCACGTGCTCCAATTCGCGCTCGGGCATCTGGCCGTGGGCGACCTGGATGCGCGCCTCGGGCAGCAGCTTCTCCAGCTTGTCCTTCATGGCGACGATGGTGTCGACCTCGTTATGCAGGAAATAGACCTGGCCGCCGCGTTTCAGCTCGCGCAGCACCGCCTCGCGGATCAGGCCTACCGACCAGGGCTGGACGAAGGTCTTGATCGAAAGCCGTTTCTGCGGCGCGGTGGCGATGACCGAGAAATCGCGGATGCCTTCCAGTGACATGGCCAGGGTGCGCGGGATCGGGGTCGCGGTCAGGGTCAGCACGTCGACCTCGGCGCGCAGGGCCTTGAGCTGTTCCTTCTGGCGCACGCCGAAGCGGTGTTCCTCGTCGATGATCACCAGGCCCAGGTTCTTGAACTTGATGTCGGGCTGGATCAGCTTGTGGGTGCCGATGACGATGTCGATCCGGCCTTCCTTCAGACCTTCGATGGCGACGCCGACCTCCTTGGTCGAGCGGAAGCGCGACAGTTCGGCCAGCTTGACCGGGAAATCGGCGAAACGGTCGGAGAAGGTCTGGAAATGCTGCTCCGCGAGCAAAGTGGTCGGGCATAGCACCGCCACCTGCTTGCCGTCGGCGACCGCGATGTAGGCCGAGCGCAGGGCGACCTCAGTCTTGCCGAAGCCGACGTCGCCGCAGACCAGGCGGTCCATGGGTTGGCCACGGGTCATGTCGGAAACCACGGCCTGGATGGCGGCGAGCTGATCAGGTGTCTCCTCGAATTCGAAGCCGGCGGCGAATGCATCCAGGCCGTGTGGGTCGAGCTTGAACTGCACGCCGTGACGGGCGGCACGCTGGGCGTAGAGGTTGAGCAGTTCGGCGGCGGTGTCGCGCGCCTTTTTCATCGCCCGGCGCTTGGCTTTTTCCCATTGGCCGCTGCCCAGTCTGTGCAGCGGCACGCCATCCGGATCGCCGCCCATGTAGCGGGCGATCAGGTGCAGGTGCGCAACCGGCACGTAGAGCTTGTCGCCGCCGGAGAATTCCAGGGTCAGGAATTCCTCGAGGCCATCGCCCAGGTCCATTCCGGTCAGGCCGAGGTAGCGGCCGATGCCGTGTTGGACGTGGACCACCGGGTCGTCGATCTTGAGCTCGGACAGGTCGCGCAGCAGGCCCTCGATCTGGGTCTGCTTGCCGGCTCGGGCGGCGCGGCTGGTCGGGGTGCGGGCGTAGAGCTCGGTCTCGGTCAGGACCGCCAGACCGGTTTCGGTGTCGACGAAGCCTGCTGCGAGTGGGCCGGTGGTGAGCAGGAAGGGCACATCGGATGTTGCGGGCCAGCCTTCGGTCAAGTTCGGCTTCAGGCCATATTCGGCCAGCGCGTTGGCCATGGTCTCGCGTCGGCCCAGCGTTTCGGCGACGAGCAGGGTCGTGCCGGAATGGCCATCGAGATGGACCTGCAGCCGGGCATAAGGCTGGTCGGCCCGGCGGTCGGTCTCGACCTGGGGCGGCGCGGCGTAGGGCAGGGCGATCTCGGCTTCCATGTTGGACAGCTCCAGCCGGGCATGGGGCCGGATGCGACCGAAGAATTGGTCCGGCAGGAGGAACAACCTGTCCGGCGTCAGCAGCGGTCGGTCCTTGTCGCCGGCCAGCAGACGGTGGCGGTTCTGGGTGTCGCGCCAGAAGTTTTCGACTGCGGCCTGAATGTCGCCGTGCAGGACCAAGCCCGTATCGTCGGGCAGGTAGTCGAACAGCGTCGCGAGATCGTCGAAGAACAGGGGCAGGAAATACTCGATGCCGGCCGGGGCCAGCTTGTTGGAGACGTCCTTGTACAACTTGCTGCGACTCGGATCGCCTTCGAATGCGTCGCGAAAGGCCTGGCGGAAATGGGTGATACCGTTGTCGTCGAGCGGGAATTCGCGTGCCGGCAGCAGGCGTACCTCGTTGACCTTGTACAGGGTGCGCTGGCTGTCCGGGTCGAAGGTGCGGATCGATTCGATCTCGTCGTCGAACAAGTCCA
>Ga0307417_10001367_pt1 | contig 10205 bp, 8 predicted proteins | sample SalMarWE160210MG_2_FD_202514 | JGI IMG/M metagenome (GOLD analysis project Ga0307417, IMG submission 202514) | Salt marsh sediment microbial communities from the Plum Island Ecosystem LTER, Massachusetts, United States - WE1602-10 | ecosystem: Environmental > Aquatic > Marine > Intertidal zone >...
TGTCTTCGCTGGTCGTCACTGCCTGCGTCGCACCGATCCTGATCGGCGCTTTGACGATGATGGCGCAGACCGGCGACGTGCTGCGCGGCGGCCTCGCGTTGTTTGCCATGAGTCTCGGTATGGGCACTCCTCTGTTGCTGGTAGGTGCGGCGCAGGGCCATCTCCTGCCGAAAGTCGGCGCATGGATGGTCACGGTGAAGGGCGTGTTCGGCTTCATGTTGCTGGGCGTTGCAATTTACCTTCTGACGCGCATCGTGCCGGGTTACGTGGCGCTTGCGATGTGGGCCGTGTTGACCTTCATGGCCGGTGTCTTCCTCGGCGGCCTGACGACGCTGACGCCCGAAGCAACGACGGCACAGAAGCTCGGCAAGGGCTTCGGCTTACTGGCCATCGTTTACGGCCTGCTGATGGGCGTGGGCGCGCTGGCGGGCGGCAGTAATCCATTCAGGCCGTTGGACAGCCTGAGTCTCGCGGGTGGCGCCGCAACGGATGCGCCCGAGGCACAACGCCTCGAATTCCGCCGCATCAAGACGGTCGACGATCTCGACCGGGCGGTCGCCGACGCGTCCGCGGACGGCAAGTCCGTCATGCTCGATTTCTACGCCGACTGGTGCGTATCGTGCAAGGAGATGGAGGCCTACACGTTCACCGATCCCGGCGTGCAGTCGGCGCTGGCCGACACGGTGCTGCTGCAGGCCGACGTCACCGCGAACGACGAGGCCGACCAGACACTGATGCAGCGCTTTGCAGTGTTCGGTCCGCCGTGGGTTGTCTTCTTCGGTGCCGACGGCAAGGAGCGTGAAGGTAAACAGGTCGTCGGCTATATGAAGGCGAAGGACTTCGCCGAACACCTGAGACGCGTGTTCGCCGCGGACCAGGATCAGCAAGCCGTAGCCGCGGCAGGGAGCTGAGCACCCCCGTGCACCGGTCGTTTCTCGTCTTCGCCATAGGCTTCATCGCATTGATGGCCGGTGCCCTGTTCTATGCGGCCCGGCTGCCGACACAGCATCCGCCCTCGGCCACGGCGCCAGCGCAGCCCGCGCCGGAGGATTCGGCGTCGGCTCCGATACGTCCCGCATTCCGGCTGCCCGACATCGACGGTAAACCCCACGACCTCAGCGAATGGGCGGGCAAGGACCGGCTGATCAATTTCTGGGCGACCTGGTGCGCCCCCTGTCGTCGGGAAATCCCGCTGCTGGAGACCTTTCAGACCGAACAGGGCGAGGCGGGGATCCAGGTGATCGGCATCGCCGTCGATTTTCCGGACGACGTCGCGAAATACGCCGAGACCGCCGGCTTCAATTACCCCGTGCTCGTCGGCCAGGACGACGTCATGAAACTCGTGGAGTCCTGGGGCATCGACTTCGTCGGGCTGCCCTTCACGATGGTCGTCTCGGCCGACGGCGTGCTGCTCGATGCGCATTTCGGCGAGCTCCACCGCGACCAGCTTGACGCGATCGCGCAGGTGCTGGGCCGCCTCGCGCGGGGCGAGCTGGGCGTCGATGAGGCCCGCAAAGCCCTCGCCTCCAATTGAGGGTTGCACGAACGTCCACAAAAAGGGTTAAAATTGCCGCCATCTTCTTGAAACTGGACGGCAAATGGCCGAGCTGCTGCTGCTCAACGGCCCCAACCTGAACCTGCTGGGCTCGCGTGAGCCCGACGTCTACGGTGCGACCCGCCTCGACGACATCGAAGCGAACTGCATCGATGCCGCGGCCGAACTCGGTTACACCCTGGAATGCTACCAGAGCAATGCCGAACATCGGCTGGTCGAACGCATCCAGAAGGCGGCGGACGTAGGCGTGGCGTTCATCCTCTTCAATCCCGGTGCGTTCACGCACACGAGTGTCGCATTGCGCGACGCCCTGCTGGCCGTGGACATCCCCTTCATCGAGATCCATCTCAGCAATACCTTCGGCCGGGAAGCGTTTCGCCACACCAGTTTCTTCAGCGACATCGCCCGGGGCTGCCTGTTCGGCTTCGGAGCATACGGATATGAACTTGCGGTACAGGCAGCGTGCCGGTACATCGCAACTTCCGGGGACGACTGATGGATATAAGAAAAGTAAAGAAACTGATCGAACTGCTGGAGGAGTCCGGCATCGCGGAGATCGAGATCACCGAGGGAGAAGAGGCAGTCCGGATCAGCCGCTATGCCCAGCAGGCACCGCCCGCGCCACAGCAGGTATTCGCCGCACCCGCCGCGCCGGCGGCCGCGCCCGCAGCCGTCGCCGCGCCGGCGGCTCCCGACGCGGCAGCGGCCGAACCGGAGGAGGATGGTTACCAGGTGATGGCGCCGATGGTCGGCACCTTCTACGCGGCGGCCTCGCCCGGGGCCGCACCCTACGTCCAGGTCGGCGACCGCGTAAAGGAAGGTGACACGCTGTGCATCATCGAGGCGATGAAGATGATGAACCAGATCGAGGCGGACGTCTCGGGCGTCGTCAAGTCGATCCGCGTGCAGAATGCCGAGCCCGTCGAATACGGGCAGACTCTGATGGTCCTCGACCAACGCCAGTCCGACTGAGCGGATTCTCGCCGCATGCTCGATAAAGTCGTCATAGCCAACCGAGGCGAGATCGCCCTGCGCATCCAGCGCGCCTGTCGCGAGATGGGGATCAAGACGGTTGCCGTTCATTCAACGGCGGACAACAACCTGAAGCACGTGTTGCTCGCGGACGAGACCGTCTGCATCGGCCCGCCGCCGTCGTCGGAGAGCTACCTCAATATGCCGGCCATCATCAGTGCCGCCGAGGTTACCGACGCCGTCGCCGTCCACCCGGGTTACGGTTTCCTGTCGGAGAACGCCGATTTCGCCGAACGTGTGGAATCCAGCGGTTTCGTGTTCGTGGGCCCGCTGGCCGACTCCATCCGGCTCATGGGCGACAAGGTATCGGCCATCCGCGCGATGAAAGCGGCCGGGGTCCCCTGCGTGCCGGGCTCGGACGGGCCGCTCGGCGAGGATGCGGACGAAAATCTCCGCATGGCTCGCCATATCGGCTACCCCGTCATCATCAAGGCGGCCGGCGGAGGCGGCGGACGCGGCATGCGCGTGGTCCATTCCGAGGCGTCGCTGCTGGCGGCGATCACCATCACGCGGGCGGAGGCCCGTGCGGCATTCGGCAACGACGCCCTGTACATGGAGAAATTCCTCGAAAAGCCGCGCCATATAGAGGTCCAGGTGCTTGCCGACGGCCACGGCAATGCTATCCACCTCGGCGAACGCGACTGCTCGATGCAGCGCCGCCACCAGAAAGTCATCGAGGAAGCGCCGGCGCCGGGCATCACGGCGGAGCAACGCAAGCGTATCGGCGAACGCTGTGTCCTCGCCTGCGAGGAACTCGGGTACCGCAGCGCCGGCACTTTCGAATTCCTCTACGAGAACGACGAATTCCATTTCATCGAGATGAATACCCGCCTGCAGGTGGAGCATCCGGTCACCGAGATGATCACCGGCGTCGATATCGTACGCGAGCAGCTGCGCATCGCGGCCGGCGAGCGTCTGAGCATCCGGCAGGAGGACGTCCGGATCCAGGGGCATGCGATCGAATGCCGCATCAACGCCGAGGACCCGAAGACGTTCATGCCATCGCCCGGCCTGATCAGCCTCTGGCATTCGCCCGGCGGCCCCGGAATACGCATCGACAGCCACATCTACAGCGGGTACAGGGTGCCCCCGTACTACGATTCGATGATCGGCAAGCTGATTGCACATGGCGACAACCGTGAATCGGCAGTTGCACGGATGAAGAATGCGCTGACCGAGATGGTGATCGAGGGCATCAAGACGAACGTGCCGCTGCACCAGGAGATCTTCCAGCATGCGGCCTTCGAGCGGGGCGGCACGGACATTCACTACCTGGAGAAGCGTCTCGGTCTGGTTTGATCGGGGTATGCGGTTGCCACGAGATGGACTGGCGACAGTTTGTAATGGATCTTGAGATGCTGAACCCGGACATCGTCGAGGACATATTCGTGCGGCACGGTGCGACCTCGATCAGCTTTTCGGGCGCCGGCAGGGAACCCGTGCTCGAGCCCGCCGCGGGCGAAACGCCATTGTGGCCAAAAACCCGCGTCGCCGGTCTGTTCGCCCCGGACGCCGATCTCGAAGGGCTCCTCGAAGAGATCTGCCGGACGTTCGGGATCGACGACTTGCCGTCACATCGCATCGACGACGTCGAAGACCGGGCCTGGGAACTGGAATGGGCCCGCGACGTCGCACCCATGCGTTTCGGACGGCGTCTCTGGGTCTGCCCGGGCGATACGACGGCGCCGGACGCCGCTGCCGTCACGGTGCGTCTCGATCCAGGCATGGCTTTCGGATCGGGCACGCACGCGACGACGGCAATGTGTCTCGAGTGGCTGGACGGCCTGCCACTCGAAGGGAAGACCCTGCTCGACTACGGCTGCGGGTCCGGCTTACTCGCAATCGCTGCACTGAAGCTCGGCTGCAGCTCAGTCTGTGCGCTCGACATCGATCCACAGGCCGTCACGGCGACGGCGGCCAATGCCGCCAGGAACGGCGTCGCGTCGCGCCTGCGGGTGACGAGGGAACCCGGCGAGCTGAGCGGCGATTTCGACGTCGTCGTCGCGAACATCCTGGCGGGCCCGCTGGTGCAGCTCGCGCGACCGATCGCGATGTGCGTCGGTATCGGTTGTTTGCTCGCCTTATCGGGCATACTCTCGGATCAGGTTGGCGACGTGCTCGCGGCCTATCGCCCATGGATCGAATTCGACGAGCCCCAGTTCTCCGATCAGGGCGGACAGACGTGGGCACGGTTGAGCGGTCGAAGGGTCGAAAGCTGAACGATGTATACCCAGTGCCCTGAATGCGGCGAGGCATTTCGAATCACGGCGGACGTGCTGAAGCAGGCCGCCGGCAAGGTCCGTTGCGGTGGCTGTGGCAACGCCTTCAATGCGCTCGAGCATCTCTCCGAAGCCGCTCCGGAACGGCGATCGGGCAAAGCGAATGCGGAGCGGGACGCGGCCCTGCTTGAGACCGTCGATCAGCTCGTCGGACCGGAAGAGGTCCGCATCGAGGATACCGGGGTCGAGTGGCGTGTCCTCGACGCGGAAGACGCGCAAGGCATCGAATCCCCGGAAGAACCGCGAGCCGGACAAGAGGACGACGAGGTACCCGATCTCATCGCCGACACCGGGATGCTCCGTTTCCTCCCCGCCGGGGGCGACGAGGAGGACGGCGTCGACGAGTTGCTCGAGGAATCTCCGACTCCGGTCGACGAGGAACTCACGGCGGCGCCGGGCACCGTCGATGCGCCCGAAGTCTTCGACGAAATGCGCTTCGACGACAATACGCCGCTGCCCGAGGACTTCGAGGCCCGCGAGGATTCCGAACGACCGCCTGAGCCGCCCGTTCTCGCAGAGCCCGAAGTCGTCCGGGACCGCGACGATCCACAGGTCGACCTCGCGTTCGGCGAACCTGACGAATGGCAGGACCTGCTGGGGGAAGTGGTCGAAACCGGTGCCGAAGCGGCCCCCGCGGCCGGAGAACCCGTGGAGACACCGGAGCCGCCGGAAACTGAAGAAGAACCGTCGGCCGACGATCTGGTCGTACTGGAAGCGGCTGCGGCGGCAGAACCCGGACAAGCGCCGCCGGACGTGGACACCCAGTTCGCGATGCAGGCCGAAGCCATGGGCATCGACCTGAGCGGCACGCACGAGGTGATCGACGAGGAACTTGCCGAGGCCACGCAGGCGTGCGAGGAGGAAGCCGACACCGAGACGTCGATCGACGAAGACCTGATGGCTGCCGCCTTCGAGACCGAGGCCGCCGCACGCGCGGCCGGCGACGACGTCGGGCGGGACGATGCGGATGACGGTGGATTGGCGCTCGCCGACGAAGACGGCGTCGGCGCGAACATAGCCGTGGAGGAAGTCGCCGAAACCGAGCCGACGCCGGAGGACGAAACGGCCGAAACCGAGCCCGCACCGGAAGACGAGCCGGGAGACGCCGGGCTGACGCTACAGGACGAAGCGGACGTCGGGCGGGTGGCAGGCTACGACATCCCCGAGATGAGCGAGGAGGAGATGACGATCAACCTCTTGATCGATCAGGATCTCCTGAGCGTCGCGGTCGAGGACGAAGACGGTTTTGCGTCGACGATCGTGCAGAAACAGCCGGATCGCAAGGTCGAGACGGAACTCGAGGACCTGAAGACTCAGAAGGAGGAGAGCAAGCCGCTGGTCGAAACGATCATCATGGAAGGCGACGACTTCCGCAACGCGCCCTGGGAAGACGAACTGGACGCCGGCGCGCCGAACCCGGCGCCCGAGCTTGGATTCGCGGCCCGCGCAAGGGACACGATGCGGAGCGTGATGGCCGCGGATCACGACGCCGACTCGGCGCCACGCCGGCGCGGCATGATCTCGGCCGTCGTCGTCCTGACGCTGCTGCTGCTCGCACAGGTCGTGCACCAGTCGCGAGAGGCGTTTGCGACCATACCGGCGTTCAATCGCACCGTCGGACCGCTGTACCGGATGCTGGGCAAGCCACTGGCTCCGGCCTGGGACATCAAGGGCTGGCGTTTCGAGGCGACCAAGGGCAGTACCGACGACACCGGGGAACGCCTGACCATATATACCCGCGTCGGTAACAAGTCGGACCAGGCCCTGCCTTACCCGCTGTTGCACGTATCGCTGACGGACCGGTTCGAGGAGATCATCGGCAGCCGCGTACTCGAGCCCGGCGAGTACCTTGCCGCAGGTGCCGATCCGCGCAAGCCGGTCCCCGCAGGTAACACGTTCGATGCCGTTGTTACGATCGACACACCGGCACCCGAGGCCACGGGATTCAAGTTGAATGTCTGTTACCGACTCGCAAGCGGCCGACTGCGCTGCGCGGTCGAGGATTTCAAGTAACAACTCAGAAGTCGCTTGAAGTATCACGTCTAACCCGTACTGACGCCTCGACCATCGCCCGCAATGCACAAAGATGCGTCGACGATGTGTTGCATCGCGTCCCGATACGCACGACTGCGCACTTGTCGCGGGCTGCTACCAAACGAGGTTCGGCGTGATATCATGCTCGGCCCCAACGAAGGAAGCGCATCGACTTCTCTCGCGACGCAAGCAGCCGCTCCGGGCGCTTCGCCGCAACAGGACCTGACTGACGTGGCCAAAAACAATAGCCAAAAAAACTCCCCGCTTCTGGCCTCCAAGACCAAGAAACCGCTTTGCAAGCACACGGAAGACGCGCTCGAGCAGTATTTCGCCAGTCTCAACGGCGACCGGCCGGGCGATCTCTACGATCTGGTGATCGGCGAGGTGGAAAGACCCCTGTTCAAGGCCGTCATGGACTTCACGGACGGAAATCAGAGTCAGGCAGCCGGTATTCTCGGTATCAATCGCGGCACGCTGCGCAAGAAACTCAAGTCCTATTCATTGATCCACTGAAGGTCCTCCGGCTTTTGGGCGTGACGCAGGCGATTCGATGTTGACAGTCAAACGGGCGCTACTGAGCGTCTCCGACAAGCGCGGACTGGTGCCGTTCGCGCAGGCGCTCGCGGTCCTCGGCGTGGAAATCCTGTCCACGGGCGGCACCGCCCGAGCTTTGCGCGACGCCGGCGTCGGCGTGATCGATGTGTCCGACAAGACCGGCTTCCCGGAGATCATGGACGGGCGCGTCAAGACGCTGCACCCCGTCATCCACGGCGGATTGCTGGGACGGCGCGGTATCGACGACGATGTGATGGCGGAGCACGGTATCGAGCCGATCGATCTCCTGGCAGTCAACCTGTATCCGTTCGAAGAGACCATCGCCCGCAGCGATGCGACGATCTCGGACGCGATCGAGAATATCGACATCGGCGGACCCGCGATGATCCGGGCTGCCTCGAAGAATCACGAGAGTATCGCGGTCGTCGTGGACCCGGCCGATTACGAAGGCATCGTCGATGCGCTGCGGAACAACGCCCTGTCCCTCGAAGAACGCCGGCGGCTGGCGGCGAAGGCATATGCCCACACGGCAAGCTACGACACGGCAATCGCCCGATACATGTCCAATGCAGCCGATGACGAACCTTTCGGCGAGCGCATGCTCTATTCCGGCAGGCTCGTCCAGCGCCTGCGCTACGGCGAGAACCCGCATCAGGTAGCGGCGTTCTATGTCGACCAGCAGGCCGCAGCCGGCTCGCTCGCGACGGCCGAGCAGCTGCAGGGCAAAGCGCTTTCGTACAACAACATCGCCGACAGCGATGCCGCGCTCGAGTGCGTACGCCAGTTCGCCGAGCCCGCCTGTGTCATCGTCAAGCACGCCAATCCATGCGGCGTGGCCGTGGCTGCGGACATCGGCGCCGCCTACGAACGCGCCTACCGCACGGATCCGACCTCGGCGTTCGGCGGCATAATCGCTTTCAACCGGCCGCTCGACGCGACGACGGCACGGTCGATCGTCGACCGTCAATTCGTCGAGGTCATCGTGGTGCCGGCGGTGAAAGAGGACGCCGCGGCGATCCTGCGAACGAAGAAAAACCTGCGCGTGTTGCGGACGGGCGAGGCGCAGGATACGGGGCGACGCCTCGACTTCAAGAAGGTATCCGGCGGCCTGCTCGTGCAGGACACCGACGCGGGCAGCATCGCGGCCGGCGATCTCGAAGTCGTCACGAAACGTGCGCCGACGGCGAGCGAGATCGAGGACATGCTGTTCGCCTGGGCCGTCGTCAAATTCGTCAAGTCGAACGCGATCGTGTTCTGCAGGGACAGGATGACGGTCGGCATCGGTGCCGGGCAGATGAGCCGTGTATACAGCACGAAGATCGCCGCGATCAAGGCGGCCGACGAGGGGCTCGACGTCGCCGGCTCGGTCATGGCCTCGGACGCCTTTTTCCCGTTCCGCGACGGTATCGACACTGCGGCGCAGACCGGCATTGCCGCGATCATACAGCCGGGCGGATCGCTGCGTGACGACGAGGTTATCCGCGCCGCCGACGAACACGGCCTGGCCATGGTTTTTACGGGCATGCGGCACTTCCGGCATTGAAAGTCCTCGTCATCGGCAACGGCGGGCGCGAACACGCACTGGCCTGGAAATGCGCCCGCTCGCCGGAGGCGGAGGAAATCCTCGTCGCACCCGGTAACGCGGGCACCGGAGCGGAACCGGGCCTGCGCAACGTCGACATTTCCCCGACCGACATCGACGGACTCGCTCAGCTGGCCCGCGACGAAGGCGTCTCGCTGACGATCGTCGGCCCGGAGGCACCGTTGGTGGCGGGCATCGTGGATCGTTTCGCGGAACTCGGTCTGCCCTGTTTCGGGCCGAGCGCGGCGGCGGCACGGCTGGAGGGCTCGAAGGCCTTCACGAAGGACTTCCTGGCCCGGCAAGGCATACCGACTGCCGAGTACCGTACATTCACGAATCTCGCCCCCGCACTGGCTCACATCCGCGAGCGCGGCGCGCCCATCGTCGTCAAGGCCGACGGGCTCGCCGCAGGCAAGGGAGTGATCGTCGCGAAGAGCGTCACCGAAGCGGAAGCAGCCGCCACCGCGATGTTGTCCGGGGCACGCTTCGGTGCCGCGGGTGCGCGGATCGTCGTCGAGGAATTCCTCGACGGAGAGGAAGCGAGCTTCATTGTCGTCACCGACGGCGACACGGTGCTGCCTCTGGCATCATCGCAGGATCACAAGGCTCGCGACGAAGGCGACACGGGTCCGAACACGGGCGGCATGGGTGCCTACTCGCCGGCGCCGGTCGTCACGCCCGCGGTCGAGCAGGCCATCATGACGCAGGTGATCCTCCCCACGCTGGCGGGCATGCGGGCAGATGGGGCAGATTATATTGGGTTCCTCTATGCCGGCCTGATGATCGGCCCGGATGGCAGTCCGAAGGTGATCGAGTTCAACTGCCGCATGGGCGATCCCGAGACTCAGCCGATCATGCTCCGGTTACGCTCCGACCTGGTCGCGCTTTGTGCAGCGACGCTCCAGGGCACTCTCTCGGACGAGTCACCACTGGACTGGGACCCGCGCGCCGCCGTGGGCGTGGTGATGGCGGCCGGTGGCTATCCGGGCGACTATGCCAGGGGCAAGGTGATCGCCGGGCTCGGGCATGCCGACAGCGAAACACAGAAGGTCTTCCACGCCGGCACGGCGCGCGAGGGACGCAACGTCGTGACCGCCGGCGGCAGAGTGCTGTGCGTGACCGCCCTCGGCGAGAGCGTCGGGCAGGCGGCACGGGAAGCCTATGCCGC
>Ga0307417_10001368_pt1 | contig 10199 bp, 13 predicted proteins | sample SalMarWE160210MG_2_FD_202514 | JGI IMG/M metagenome (GOLD analysis project Ga0307417, IMG submission 202514) | Salt marsh sediment microbial communities from the Plum Island Ecosystem LTER, Massachusetts, United States - WE1602-10 | ecosystem: Environmental > Aquatic > Marine > Intertidal zone...
GAGAAGCGCTACAAAAGGAAACGGCGGCGGGTCTGATTCCAGAAACACGGAATCGATATGGCCCTCAAGATGATTGATGCCCACCCACGGAATATCCAGTGTAAACGCAAAAGCCCTAGCGAAGTTGAATCCCACCAGCAATGCACCGACAAGTCCGGGGCCTCGAGTCACCGCAACCGCATCGAGAGATTTTTTGTCAACCCCCGCAGCGGTTAACGCCTCATTGACCACCGGCACGATCGTTTCAACATGTTTCCTTGAAGCCAGTTCAGGTACAACCCCGCCGTAAGGATGATGTATGGTGACTTGGGACGATACGATGGAAGACAATATTTTTTTACCGTCAACCACAACAGCGGCAGCTGTTTCGTCGCAGGATGTTTCAATGCCGAAGACAATCATAGCGGCTTTCTTTTTCCTGTTGCACCCCCGGCAACAGCCCTTTTTGACGTTCAGCCTTTACAGACCGTGTTGTTTTTATGCGCACTTCCTATCCATTTCATCAACCTCAAGAACGGATTTTTAATATTTTGCGCAGCCGTCTTTTTATCGTGATTAAAACTGTTTGTGGAATTTTTATTCATCCTGTATCTTAAAAAATCCTGAAGTTCCATCACACCCATTTTACCCGCTCACCCGATTCCTTTCGATCAATGACCTCTCCGATAACAAAGGCATTCTCTTTCATGGCGATCAGCCGGTCGAGAATTTCCTGGGTGTTCTTTTCATGAACAACGGCAACCATACCGATGCCATTGTTAAACGTCCGCATCATTTCATTTGCAGATATATTGCCGGCCTTTTTCAAATATCCGAACACAGGCGGCACATCCCAGCTGTCCTTGTGCAAAACAACGCCGCATCCTTCCGGAATCACTCGAATAATATTATCCGTGATCCCACCGCCGGTGATATGGGCCAGGCCAAAGACCGGTAAATCTTTGATAATTCGGTGGATGGTTTCCGAATATATCCGCGTCGGCGTGAGCAGCTCCTCGCCAATGGTTTTGCCGAATTCGGGGACATAATGATCGATCTTCAATCCCATAATTTCAAAGCAAATCTTGCGCACCAGAGAATATCCGTTGCTGTGAAGTCCGCTGGATGAAATTCCGATCAACTGATCGCCGACATGAATCCCCGATCCGTCGATAATTTTGCTGTTTTCAACAAGGCCGACCACGAAACCAGCCAGATCATATTCATTATCTTTATAAAATCCCGGCATTTCAGCAGTTTCCCCGCCAATAAGCGCACATCCCGCCTGCCGGCATCCTTCGCCGATGCCGGTGATAACATCTGTCGCAATTTTGGTTTCAAGTTTACCCATGGACAGGTAATCAAGAAAAAACAGCGGTTTTGCGCCCTGAACGACAATATCATTGACGCACATGGCCACAAGATCAATGCCCACGGTATCATGCTTTTCCAGCATGAAAGCAATCTTGAGCTTCGTTCCGACGCCGTCCGTAGAGCTGACCAGAACCGGGCTTTCCATATTGGCGATGTTCAGTGAAAACAACCCGCCGAACCCGCCGATTTCACTGATAACTCCGGATCTGAAGGTCTGTTTGGCAATTTCTTTGATGTTTCCCACAAATGCATCGGCTTTATCGATGTCTACGCCAGCATCCACGTATGTCAATGGTTTTGTCATATTTATCCCTTTTAGAAAGTATAAATAATCAACGCGTTGAAAGGAAAAATTAATTCGAGTTCATGTAAAAGTCAAAACAAATTTTTTGACATCACATGCCGGGTATTGTAAATAAAGGCAATCTGAAGCTTCAGGCTGGCTGCCGCTGGAATATTCATGTGATGAAGTGTTTAGTATTCAATGTCTATTGATGTATAAACTCAATAGTGAGGTTATGCCTATGAAACCGTTTGCCAGGCTCGATCGACTGCCACCGTATGTTTTTGCAACCGTTAACAAAATTAAAATGGATGCCAGACACGCCGGACAGGATATTATTGATCTTGGAATGGGGAATCCTGACATCGGCACACCCCAGCACATTGTGGACAAACTGACAGAGGCGGTCCAAAAACCGCAGAATCATCGATATTCCGCATCTATGGGGATCACCAAGTTAAGAATGGCGATTTCAAGCTGGTATAAACGCAGATATGATGTCGATATCGATCCCGATACCGAAGCCATCGCTACTATCGGCGCCAAGGAAGGGATATCCCACCTGATTCTTGTCACCATACGTCCCGGAGATGTGGTGTTTACGCCGAACCCGACCTACCCCATCCACCCATATTCCGCAATTATCGCCGGTGGTGATGTGAGGGGCATACCCGAGGGCCACGGCAATGATTTTTTTGACAATCTGATGCACGCGACTCGGCAAACCTGGCCGAGGCCCAAGGTATTGATCATCAGCTATCCGCACAATCCGACCACAGAAGTCGTGGATATCTCGTTTTTTGAAAATATCGTCGCCTATGCCAAAGAGCACGATATTATGATCGTCCACGACTTTGCTTATGCAGATCTGGCATTTGACGGTTATAAACCGCCCAGTTTCCTGCAGGTCAAGGGCGCCAAAGATGTTGGGGTGGAATTTTTTTCTCTGTCCAAAAGTTACAGCATGCCCGGCTGGCGCGTCGGTTTCTGCGTAGGGAACAGCGAAGTCGTTGGTGCACTTCGCAGAATTAAAAGCTATCTGGACTATGGCATTTTTCAGCCGATTCAAATTGCATCCATCATTGCTTTAAACGGACCGCAGGAATGTGTCAAAGAAATCTGCGACACATATAAATTGCGGCGGGATGCCTTGATATCCGGACTCAATCGTGTGGGTTGGGAAGTACAGAGCCCAAAAGCAACAATGTTTGTATGGGCCAAAATTCCCGATCAATATGTAAAAATGGGTTCCGTGGAATTTTCTAAAATGCTGATCAATGACGCCGGTGTAGCGGTTTCTCCCGGTCTGGGTTTTGGCGAATACGGGGACGAATACGTTCGGTTTGCCTTGATAGAAAATCAGATGCGCATCAATCAGGCCATCAGAGGCATCCGGAAAGTCATGTAGGCAGATGGGTTCCGGGTTCACCGTTCACCGTTCAAGGCTAAAAGCTTGAAAGGTGAAGGCTCAACCAATTAAAGCAAAATAGCCAACTAAATTAACTCAAGGATCCAAACGATCTAAACGAATATGTATGTTGGCGTTGATGAACCATGAACCTTGAACCGCTTAACCTTTGTACAGGTATTCTATGAAAACGATAAATGTGGGATTACTCGGCTGTGGTACGGTGGGTACGGGAGTTGCCAAAATTCTGATTGAAAACAGAGACCTGATTTTTTCTCGGGTCGGTGCTTTTTTAAATTTGAAATACGTTGCAGACGTCGACCTTAAAACGAATCGCGGCATACAATTTGACGATGGGGTTTTCATTTCCGATGCCTTTAAAGTGGTCGACGATCCGGATGTCGATATCATCATTGAAATGATCGGCGGCGACGGGGTCGCAAAAGATCTTATTCTCAAAGCCATTTATAACCGGAAACCGATTGTCACTGCCAACAAAGCCCTTTTGGCCGTACATGGCAATGCGATCTTCAGGGCCGCCATGGAACATGATGTCGATCTTGCCTTTGAAGCGTGCGTCGGGGGATGTATGCCCATTATCAAGTCGCTGCGGGAATCTTTGGCCGGAAATCACATAAAATCCATGGCGGGCATTCTCAACGGTACCTGCAACTACATTCTGTCCAGAAGCACGAACGACGGGAGCAGCTTTAAAGACGTGTTAAAAGAAGCACAAGAGAAAGGGTTTGCGGAAGCAGATCCGACACTGGATGTCGAAGGCATCGATACCGCCCACAAACTGGCTATTTTAACCTCCCTGGCCTATGGCATGGAAATCAATTTCAACGATATCTATATCGAGGGGATTTCAAATATTACACCCCTGGACATCGAGCTCGCCGGGCAGTTCGGATACCGGATCAAGCTTCTTGCCATTACCAAAAATGCCGGCGATGCCGTCGAAGCCAGGGTTCATCCTACCATGATCCCTTTTTCAAACCCGCTCTCCGGCGTCAGCGGAGTCCTCAACGCCGTTACCATTTCAGGGGATGCCATCGGTGACATGATGCTCTATGGATATGGCGCAGGGATGATGCCGACCGCAAGTGCGGTGGTGGGTGATGTTATCGATCTTGCCCGAAACCTTCTATCAGGTTCAACCGGCAGGGTACCGCTTTTGGCCTACCAGATGGAAAATATTAAAAGGATTCCGGTGCTTTCCATGGAAAATATACGGGAACACTATTATTTCCGGTTTTCGGTCCTGGATCAACCCGGCGTTTTATCGAAGATCTCCGGCATTTTGGGCGATTATGGTATCAGCCTCAAATCGGTACATCAAAAAGGGCGAAAAATGTTCGGGGCGGTTCCCATCGTCATGCTCACCCATCTCGCCAAAGAAGCGGATGTACAAAATGCGTTGACCGATATTTCCAATCTCGATGTGGTCAGCGCCCGGCCGGTACTCATACGAATTGAGAACGAAAGCGAAGAGGATTGACATGTACATTGTTTGTTCCGACCTGGAAGGCGTATTTGTCCCGGAGATATGGATCAACGTGGCTGAAAAAACGGGGATTGAAGAACTCCGGCTGACGACACGCGACATCGCCGATTATGATGTGTTGATGAAAAGGCGCCTTAAAATTCTCGATGAAAACCATCTTAAAATTGATGACATTCAAGCCGTCATTGCCACTATGAAACCCCTTGACGGAGCGGTTGATTTTCTGAACTGGCTCCGATCCCGAACGCAGATCATTGTTGTCTCCGACACATTCGATCAGTTTGCCCGTCCATTGATGGAAAAGCTGGGATGGCCGACACTCTTTTGTCACACCCTATCCATAACGCCAGACGGCGTCATTTCGGATTATGTGCTTCGACAAAAAGACGGAAAGCGGGAATCAGTGATTTCTTTAAAAAAATTGAATTACAAGATCATTGCCATGGGAGATTCGTATAATGACATCGCCATGCTCAAAGAAGCAGACAGCGGCATCCTTTTCAACCCGCCGGACAATGTAAAAAGCGAGTTCCCTGAACTTCCGGTGACCTTCAGTTATGAAACGCTGAAGCAGATGATTCAAAAAATACTGTCAAACCACTCAAACCCGTCGAAAGCCCGAGACTGAAACCTGAATATATGCTGAAACACAAAACCACATGCCGGGTGCGATACGGTGACACGGATAAAATGGGCTTCGTCTATAATGCCAACTACTTCAGGTGGTTTGAGATCGGCCGATCCGAAATGCTCAGAGACATGGGAGCTTCTTATAAATCCGTCGAATCAAAAGGATTTTATCTCCCCGTGTCCGAGATGTATTGCAAGTTTAACAGCCCTTCCCAGTATGACGACATCTTGCTGATTGAAACATCTATCGATAAACGGTACCGGGCGGGGATGAAATTCGATTATCAAATATTCAGCGAAAACGGCGATAAGCTCCTGGCCACCGGGTATACCAAACATGCCTGCATGGACGGCAGCGGCCGTGTGGTGAGGCCGCCTAAATTTTTAATGGACATTATTGCAAAAAATTCCGATGTTGATTGACATTTCAAAATTTGACAAATGCCACCTTCTCGTTGTCGGAGATCTAATGCTCGATGAATACCTTTGGGGGGATGTCGACCGAATATCCCCTGAAGCGCCGGTTCAAGTGGTTTCCGTCCAAAACGAAGGTTTTGCTCTGGGAGGCGCTGGTAATGTCGTCAGCAATGTTGTGGCTCTGGGAGGAAAAGTGTCCGCAGCCGGTGTGATCGGTACCGGTCGAAACGGGCAGCTCCTTATGGATATGTTTGATGAACTCGGCGTCAATACCGAAGGGATTGTCAAAGAACCAGGTCGCATCACTACCAGAAAAACCAGGATCATTGCGGTAAATCACGCAAATCAACAGGTACTCAGAATCGACAGAGAAAAAAAACAAGATATATTCGCCTCGACTATGGAAAAAATGGTAGGAATCATAGAAAACAAAATGCCTGATATCGATGTGATTTTGATTTCCGACTACGGCAAAGGATTGATTACCGAGCGCATGATTTTGCAAGTGATTGCATCGACGAAAAAGCATAAAAAGGTGACCATTGTCGATCCTAAAGGACTCGATTTTTCGAAATATTCAGGCGCATCGCTTCTCACACCGAATAAAAAAGAAGCCGCTTTAGCTTCAAATGTGGAAATTGTCGACGAACATAGCCTTAAAAAAGCCGCAAAGAAAATTCTGCAAAACGTCAACCTCGATCAGCTTTTAATCACTTGCGGCAAGGATGGAATGGTACTTTTTGAAAAAAACGCAGAACCTTTTCGGGTAAAAGCCGAGGCGCGGCAGGTTTTCGATGTCTCCGGTGCCGGTGATACGGTTTTGGCGGTTTTGGGTCTGGCCGTTGCATCCGATATTTCAATTAAAAACAGCCTGGCCGTTGCCAATGCGGCCGCTGGAATCGTTGTGGGTAAAGCCGGAACGGCAACGGTTTCAAAACAGGAACTCGCTTCGGCTTTGAAAATCGTCATGGGGAAAGTTGGAACCACAGCGGCTTCAGATCAGAAACTCACGTCGCCACAGAAGTCGCATGTCCGTGACCTGCCGGACAAATACAAAAAATTAACAGAGCTTCCGGCACTCATCAAAGACCTTAAGAAAAGCGGAAAACGGATAGTATTGACCAACGGCTGCTTCGACCTGTTGCATGCAGGCCACATCATGCTCTTTTCTGCGTCAAAACGTATGGGAGACATTCTTTTCGTTGCCATCGATGATGATGAATCCGTGAAAACGCTAAAAGGCTCCGGAAGGCCTGTAATCAATGCAAAAGAACGGGTTAGAATCATAAGCGCACTGGATTCCGTTGACTATGTCGTTGTATTTTCCTCCCCCGAGCTTAAAAAATTGATTGAAATCATACAGCCGAATGTTCTGACCAAAGGATCCAACTATACTGACCAAGAAGTGTTCGGGCGTAAACTTGTTGAAAAATACGGCGGGCAAGTAGAACTGATTCCGGTTACCGAAAATATTTCATCTACCCGTATTATCGACACTATCAAAAGTATTCGGCAAGAATAACATTCCCAGATAGCATGACATATCTACAAGAGAATAATAACGGAATTATACTGAACATCCTCATCCAGCCCCGATCATCAAAGAACATGATTGCAGGACTCCATGGCGATGCCCTGAAAATCAAACTCACGGCACCGCCCGTGGATGGCGCCGCCAACAAAATGTGCATCGAATTTTTATCAAAATGGGTCAATATTTCCAAATCCGCCGTTGAGATTATCTCCGGACACGCCAGCAGAACCAAACGGGTCTTGTTGCGATGCGGAAATAATACCAAAGATCGTAAGCGTATTCGCTCTATGTTATCATCCGTATCAAGTCAAAAAACACCTTGACATATTTTTTCATATTGGATAGATAAAAAGATTAACTCACTGATGCGGGGTGGAGCAGTCAGGTAGCTCGTCGGGCTCATAACCCGAAGGTCGTTGGTTCAAATCCAGCCCCCGCTACCAAAAATATCAAGGAGTTAGCCATTTACGGTTAACTCCTTTTTATTTTCAACCCATTTTTGTACCACTCTCCCACATTTTTCCACATTGACGTTTAACAATATTCGTCAAGAGTTTGACGAGAAATGTCATTCCAGGTGGGTGTAAATACGTCATCCATCAATAAGCCTTTGTAATTTTACATTATTTATTAAAATAGTTTTTAGGAACGTATTATGCATATATTAATGAATACTTTGTTATCAACAGATGCGTTCACCTATGATGGCAGAGACGTTTATAGATTCTCAGTATTAAGGTATTGAAACCATGAAGAGACTGATAATAATAATAATCCTTTTGTTGCTGCTCGTACCCATAAGCTCTGTGAGTGCTGGGGATAAAGAAACTTTAAATTTTGCAAAGGATAAAACTTTAATGTTTTTAAACGGATATCTACCAATAGCGGCCAAGTATAACTATGCTTTTTTTAATGAACAAATGGCAAAAGAAAACGAGATATCAGATTTCTTGGACTCAAAAGAGGAGCAAAGACGAATTGTCGGCTTTGACAGAATGGATGCCGAAAATGAGATAACAAATTTTTCAAATGGGTACCAAAAGACAACATTTACTATTCCTTCTTTTAGTTGGATAATTATACCCAATCTAATAGGAAGCCAACCATCAGGAATGATTCAGTTTACTTTCTCTTTTTAGCATTGATTGAACGGCATAAGCCGTCGTTCGAATAGGACAGTCACTTTCTATTGACAGGAGACATCTCTGTATGTATTAATTTAAATGTGAAACTTTTCTGGTGTACGTCCATTTTATATTCCGGTCACCAGCATATTGATGCAAAAGAAAAATCAAAATAAATATGCACCGGGTATGAATACGGCATTCAGAGAAGTCTCATTTTGGCAAGGGCTTTGTAGGATGGTTAACCTATCTTCCTAACCTTTGCTGGGGTGATCCAAAAGGGTCACCCTGTTTTTTTACCCATTAATCCTATCTCTCAACTTACCAGAACACTTAAAAGTCACAACTTTCCTCTTCTGAATGTATTTTCATATTGAGCAATTGCCTCCTTTACTGCTTGCTTGATTTCATTACTATCCAGAGGCTTTTTGACAAATCGATAAGCGTTGCCGGAATACAGCACCTCCAAATTCTCTTTGGTTTCATCATCGGTGGTCATAATTATCCCCTTCGTATTAGGTGAATATGTTCGAACTCTTTCCATAAATTCCAGACCATCCATTTTTTGCATTTTTTGATCAGCAACGACAACAGCCCATTCCAATGATTTTATTACCCCCAGAGCTTCAAAAGGATTGTCAAAACCAAAGGAAAAATACGGCTCGTCCTTGAACAACCAATGCAGATCTGCTCGTACACTAATGGAATCGTCGACGAACATAATGTTGGGTCTCATTGAATCAACTCCTTTTAAGCATTTTTGACAGGATGTATAGATCAATAAGTGTGCCAAGTTTGGTTTTAGGATTAAATAATAGTGTAGACCCTTATTTGATAAGAATTTGAGAGAAAATGTTTTAATATATGAGAGATTTTTGATGCCTGATGAAAATAAAAAGTGCACAGAAAAATGTGCATCAGTGCACATAAATCTGTGCAACCTGTTATCAGGCTATAGACCTTTTAAGTTTTGAGACTGATGAAACATTTTGTATTTATTGACATTATTTCCATAATCTTTTATCTTTTTGAAATAATCATGAATTAAACCCACTTCAAAAAGCTGGAGGAATAACAGGTAACAATTTATTCGATTGATTGGGGAATGATATGAAAAAGATAAAAATATTTCTCTTGGTATTTTCAGTTATGATGACAGCAGCAACATTTTATAAATGCATTGCCATAGCTGCACAGGTTACGAGAATTAATGCTGATAAAGGGCTCATCATTATTGATGGGAACAAGGATAACGGATTTATAATGGAAGCTAAAGTATGCTTTTATTCCGCTTCAGGTGAAGAAATAACTTGTGGCAGGGTTCAGCAGACGTCAGAGTCCTATGCTACGGTTAAAGTAAACAACAGAATAGCAATGCAAATTAAGTATGGAATGGAAGCAAAAGTCCCTGTTGAAAAATCGGATGAAAAAGTAACAAAAGAGGATAAGGGCTGTTCCGATGATTCAGAGTGTGGTGATTTCGGAGTTTGCATTTATGGTAAATGCTATTAAACAAAATGATAAAATGTGTCAGGTTATAATAATATTTGATGAATGACTGGGGACTGGCTTCAATTTTCCAGCTTGACATCGTAGGCTAAAATCATTAATTATTTGTATAAGAAGTCTGTAAAGCCGAGAGTTAATTATAGCCCTCAAAATATCGATCCGGCCTGTTTTGAGGTGGGAAATAAATCATGGCTATCTGCATTCACCTTAAACAATTCGATTTAAGATCACGACGGGAAAAAGGACCTCCCTGAAGATACCGAAATAATCGTGACCCAGCAGGATGATCTCGTCACACCCTGACTGCCTAATCTCAACATCGAAACTAAGGCGTTCATACCTTTCTGCCCGATGAACACTTGGTGAAACAGTCTTTGTTTTGATCGGCAAGACAGCCCGATAAGGTCAGAAATGTCGGTGCTTAGCGCTAAAGG
>Ga0307417_10001369_pt1 | contig 10197 bp, 6 predicted proteins | sample SalMarWE160210MG_2_FD_202514 | JGI IMG/M metagenome (GOLD analysis project Ga0307417, IMG submission 202514) | Salt marsh sediment microbial communities from the Plum Island Ecosystem LTER, Massachusetts, United States - WE1602-10 | ecosystem: Environmental > Aquatic > Marine > Intertidal zone >...
GAGGGCACCAGCCGCAGTCAGGCGGGACTGACCGTGAGTCTCAGCGCCCCCAGCGGTAAGACCGTGAGCGTGGACTATGCCACTGCAGACGGCTCTGCCCTCGCCGGGCAAGACTACACCGCCGCCGGCGGCACGGTGACCTTCGCCCCCGGGACCACCCAGCAGACCATCCTGCTGGACGTGACCTCCGACAACCTGCCGGAGCCGGACGAGAACTTCTTTATCAATCTGAGCAATCCGCAGTACGCGACGATTGCCGATGCCCAGGCCGAGGTCACCATCCTGGACGACGATCTGCCGAGGCTGAGCATCAACGACGTGGGCGTCCCCGAGCCCGAGGACGGCCAGCAGACCCCGGCCAACTTCACCGTCACGTTGCAGAATCCCATTCTGGGTGAGACTGTAACCGTCGACTATCTGGTACAGCCCATCAGCGCCACCCCCGGACTCGACTACTTGCCAGCCACGGGCACACTGAGCTTCCCGCCCGGCACCACCACCCAGCCCATCGGCGTGACCGTGCTCGGCGATGCCGACGTGGAGAGCACGGAGCAGTTCGTGGTGACCTTGAGCAATCCAAGCAACGCATCGATCGCCGACGGCTCCGGGCTCGGCAGCATCTACGAGCACACCACGGTAATCTTCACCGACGGCTTCGAGAGCGGGGATACTTCGGCCTGGAGCAGTGAGGTCGGGGGATCATAGTTGGGAGAGACAGGAGCTTTCCTATTTCCGATCTCCGTTCAGGGTGTGCTCCAGTAGCACAGTGCCCGTGACGGGCTTCCACCTCCAGGACGCAAGACGCAATCCATTCCACGAGAAATCGGCGAGAGGGCTCGCCTACTACAGGGGTGTCGCCTTCTTCCCGTAGGAGGCCAGCCCCTGGCCGAGCCTTCTCCGGCCTACCACGGGGGGCGGTGCGCTGCGCTTGGCGCCATCCTACGGGACCCCTGCGGAGAGGTCGGCGAGGTACAAGAACGTTGCCACGCCCACTATTTGCCAGGATCACCAAGGCTCTGCTCATCACCCTTCCCCTCCCGGTGTCATCCACGTGCCTCTCACGGCCCCGGCTACCGGCCCCCGGCATTCCGCGTTATGGTGGCCCATCACATCGTTAATATTCCAGGAGCCGCCGCCATGCCCGGCCACGACGTCGTCACCCGCATCCGCAGCTACAACGCCGGACGGGAGTCCGAGCGCCTGGCCCTCAAGTACCGCGCCATCAGCGCTCGTCCCTTCGCCTTCCTGCGGGGCACCTGTCATCTCTATTACGAGGACCTACCACGGGACCCCCTGCTGGAGGACGCCCCACAGACCTGGTGCTGCGGCGATCTGCATCTGGAGAACTTCGGCAGCTACCGAGGCGACAATGGATTGACCTATTTTGACATCAACGATTTCGACGAGGCGGCGCTGGCCCCCTGCAGCTGGGACTTGATTCGGCTGGCCTCCAGCGTGGTGGTCGCCGAAGAGGCGCTGGGGGTCAGTGCGGGCGAGGCCATCGACCTCGCGGCCACCGTGGTGGCGGCCTATGCCGGGGCGCTTGCCGACGGCAAGCCTCATTGGGTGGAGCGGGCGACGGCCAAGGGACTGGTGCGCCACCTACTGCGCCGGGTCAAACGCCGCTCCCGCGCCGACTGCCTGGATACCCGCACGCGGCGCCACGGTGGCCACCGGGGAATTCGCTACGACAACGACAAGGCCCTGCCCATCGACTCGCGGGAGCGACGGCACCTGCAGGATTTCATGGCCGTGCTGGCTGCGAGGCATACCCATCCCCGGGGGCTGGAGCTGCTCGACGCCGCCCGCCGCATCTGCGGCACCGGGAGCCTGGGTGTCGCGCGCTACATCCTGCTGGTGCGCGGCCGCGGCTCTCCCAACGGCAACGATCTGCTGGACTTGAAGCAGGCCCGAGCACCGGCGTCGGCCCCACGCCTGCCGAGACCACAACCGAGCTGGGACAATGAAGCCGAGCGCGTGGTCACCGTGCGGCGCCGGCTGCAGGCCGTGCATCCAGCCAGGCTGATGGCCATCACCCTAGACGGCGTGCCGTACGTGCTGCGGGCACTGCAGCCCAGCGAGGACCGAGTGAGATACGACCGGGCCCGCGGCAAGCTTCGGCGGCTGCGGCGCTTCATGCAGACCCTCGGCCAGATCAGCGCATGGGCCCATCTGCGCGGCAGCGGACGCCAGAGCGCGACCGACCCCCAGGCACTCATCGACTTCGGACGAGATCCGCGCTGGCCACGTGCGCTGTTGGACATGTCAGTGGACTACAGCCGCCTGGTGCAGCAGCAGTGGCGGGAATTTCGCGCGGCCTACGGAGACGGGGCACTGGAGGATTGATTTGGACAGATGGAAGCGATTCCTTCTGCAATGGCGGCTGGACGCAGCCGGCATCGGCTCCGACCGAGCCCACGGATTGCGCACCCAACGGCGGCGCGCTGACCTCCGATATGACGGCGGCCGGGGTTCCGACCCTGAACGCTTTGGGTCTGATTCTGCTTGGTCTGCTGCTTCCTGCAATCGGCGCACTGCACCGCGGCACCTGTGACTTCGCGAGCAGGCGGAGGCCGCGCCTTCCGCCTGCGTCGACTCCGCTCAAGACAGAAATCCCTGGCGCAAGGCGCTGCCGCTGTAACCCTTGGTGGCGTGAAAGTTGACCGACTGGATGAACAGGTCTTTGGCGACCTTGGCCTCGGCGGTGGTATCGTAGAAGCAGTTGAAGCGTCTCACGACCCTGCCTCCGATCAGGCCGCATTCGGCGGTAATCTCCGGCAGCTCCGACTCCACAAGCGCCCCGGCCACGCAGGCCGCCCACAGGTCGGGATTGCTGCGTGCATCCAGGGTCAGCTCCCGCTGCACCACCACGTCCGCCAGATACAGGCTGCCGCCCGGCTTGAGCACGCGGTGGATCTCCCGCAGCACGGCGCGCTTGTCGGGCGCCAGATTGAGCACGCCGTTGGAGATGACGATGTCGACGCTGGCGTCGGGCACCGGCAGGTCCTCGTAGTAGCCCTGATGCACCAGGGCGATGCCGTCGAGCTCGGCCTCGCGGGCGGCGGCCTGGGCGTGCGCCACCATGGCCGGCGTCATGTCCACGCCGATGGCACGGCCCATGGGCCCGACTCGGCGTGCGGCTAGTAGCAAATCCATGCCGGCACCACACGCGTGATCCAGGACGGTCGCGCCTGGCGCGATGGGACCGATGGCCACCGGATTTCCCACTCCGGCGAAACGATCGGTGGCGATCCGCGGCAGGGCGGCAAGCTCCTCCCGGTCGTAGCCGAGAAAATCACGAGCATAGTCCGGCCCGCGGTGGAAGTGGTAGTGGGCGCCCGGCTCCCGGGCCACCCGATCATAGGTGGCGACCACCTGACAGCGCAGGTAATTCGCGTCGAAACTGCTCGGTGCTGTGCTTGCCATTTCAGTACTCCCGTAGGAAATCGTCGGGGATTCGTCAGACGCCGCCGGCGCCGGTGCCGGCGGCTCAGATCATTCGTGGACGGGCGCGAATCACATGCCCACGAGTTGCGCGCCCACACCGCGGCCACGCACGGTCTCCAGGATGCGCCGGGCGCTGATGGTGTAGGGGTCGTAGTCCACCAGCATCAGACGCGCGGCCCGCTGGCTCACGGCGGCTCGGCCCACGCCGGGCTGGGCCGCGACCACCTGCTGCAGCTCGGCCCGCTGTTGAGCACCCAGCTCGGCATTCACATGGACGATGACGTTGACGTATGGCTTGCTCATGGCTGTCTCTCCTCGATTCAATGGCATTTGGGTTATCGCCGGCCCCGCAATAAAGCTGACGAGCCGCGCTTGAGGAGTAGATTACGGGGAGGACGTATCCGCCGGATTTCCGGTCGGGCGCGTCATTGTTTGTGGTTTGTTTCAGAATGTCGCGGCGGAGGAAATGGCGGGCTTTGAGCCATGAGGCCTTGGCGAGAGCACCATGCTCTGGGACAGCCGCGAATCCTGCGCAACCGCAGGCGTCCGCCTCAGCGAATGGCGCCACCCGGACCGAGCAGCTCCTCGAGCAGGATGCGAAAGGCAGGTATATCGAGCGGCTTGCGCACCAGGGCGCGGGCGCCCACGGCGGAGACCTGAGTCTCCGTGATGTGCTCGCTGTAGCCGGTGTAGAGTATGACCGCCATCCCAGGGCGCAGCCTCAACAGCTCCTCCGCGGCCTCCAGACCGGTCATGCGCGGCATGGTCTGATCGAGCACCACCAGATCGAAGCGGTCCGGCTCGGCCGCGAAAAGCTCGCAGGCGCGCGCACCAGTCTCGGCCAGGCTCACATCCAGACCCCAGCTCGCCAGCAAGTCTTCCATGAATTCCCGTACCGAGGGCTCGTCGTCGGTGAGCAGCACCCGGCCCCGCAGGCCGGGCGCCGGGTGCTCGGGCTCGGCCCCGTCGACTGCGCACTCCGCAGGCACCTGGGCGCCCGCCGGGAACCAGGCCGGCAGCCAAACCCTGACGGTGGTGCCACTGCCGGGATTGGAATCCACGTGAATGTGGCCGCCGTATTCATGGACGATGCCGTGCACCATGGCCAGGCCCATACCGCTGCCCTTGCCGACCTCCTTTGTGGAGAAGAAGGGCTCGAAGACGCGCTCCAGCACCTGCGGGGCGATGCCGCTACCAGAGTCCTGGACCGCCAGCTCGACGAAGGCGCCGCCGACGGGCTGATGACAGGAGGCACAGACGCAGCCCCGGCAGCTTGCGCTGCGCAGGGTGATCTTCAATGTCCCCTTGCCCTGCATGGCGTCGCGTGCGTTGATGCACAGATTCATCAGCACCTGCTCGACGTGCAGCGGATCGACCAGCACGCAGGGGCAGTCCGCCGCCAGGTCGGTGCGGATCTCTACGCTGGAGGGCAGGCTCGATCCCAGCAGCCTGACCGCCTCTCGCAGCACCGGGGCCAGCTGCAGAGAGCGGGCCTCCCCGCGCTGGCCGCGGCTGAAGGTGAGCATCTGCTGGATCAGCTCCTTGGCCCGCTGGCCGGAGCGCTCGGCGCGGCTCAGGTACTTGTCGAGCTTGGCGTCGCGGTAGCCCTTGACGCGGTCCTGGGCCATGCTCAGATAGCCCATGACGCCGGTGAGGATGTTGTTGAAGTCGTGGGCGATGCCACCGGTGAGCTGGCCGATGGCCTCCATCTTTTGAGCCTGGCGTAGCTGGGTCTCCAGCCGCAGCCGCTGCTCCTCGGCCGCCTTCCGCTCGGTGATGTCGCGCAGGTAGCCCACGAATATCCTGCCTTCGGGCCCCTGGGCCACGTCGATGGCCAGCTCTACCGGCAGCTCGCTGCCGTCGGCCCGCATCGCCACTAGCTCCACCCGCTTGCCCAGAAAGGGAGCGTCCCCGGTCTTCAGGTAGCGTTCCATGCCTGCGGTGTGAGCGTCCCGAAACCGCTCGGGGATTATCAGCTCAGCGAGGGCACCGCCGAGCGCCTGGCTCTTCTTGTAGCCGAAGGTCTGCTCCGCCGCCGGATTGAATTCGATGACCCTGCCCTGCGCATCCATGCCGATGATGCAATCCAGCGCGCACTCCACGGTGGCCCGCAGCCGGTCCTCGCTCTTGCGCAGAAACTCTTCACGCTCCTTGCGATCGGTGATATCACGGCTCACGGCCAGGATGCGATCCACGCCGCCGATCTTGACCAGCTTGATGCAGACCTCGTCCCAGTGCAGGCTGCCGTCCTTGTTGCGGCGGCGCCATTCCACCCGCACCGGTCCCTCCCGTTTTGCCTGCTCGATCAGCTTAACCGCGTGCGTCAAGGTGTAGGGGGGCTTCCCCGAGCTCAGTGTACCCACGTCCACCTTCAGCATTTCCTGACGCGTGTAGCCATAAGCTGCACAGGCCTTCGGGTTCACATCGAGTATGGCCCCGGTGTCGGCGTCGTGTATGAACAGGGCATCTTCTGCAGCCTCGAAGATGCTGCGGTAGCTCTGCTCGGAGCGCTGGCGGGCCTCGTCCGCGGTGCGCCGCTCCAGCTCCACGGCCGCACGAACCGAAAATACCTTCAGGACATTCTCGGTCAGCACGCGGTCGCGCAGGGGCTTGCGATCGACGATTGCCATCAGCCCCATGGGGCGACCGCAGGAATCGTAGAGGGGAATCGCGGCATAGCCGACTCCGCCGATGGCCTTCACGTGCGGGTCGGGAAACAGCTCCTGTATGCCTTCGGCATGGAAGCGGAAGCGCTGGCCCACCACGTGCTCGCAAGGCGTCCCCTGAAGGAAGTACTCGAAATTGGGCAGAATTTGCCCGCGATCGCATACGGCAATGCTCCTGACCTCATCGGACTGGTTCTCCCGCAGCACCCCGATGAAGCTCAGCTCCACCCCCAGCGCCCGCGCCGCGCCCAGCACCAGGACCTCGAAGATATCCTGCTCGCCTACGCTGGCAACGGCCTCGGCGGCAATTCCCAGGGCTTCGCGAACGGCTTCGGGCGAAGTGGTCTGCGGGTGTGGGCTCGGCACATACATGGACTTGCTCTCCCAGGTCCACTGAGTCTATCAGCTCAGACTCTGCGCAAGAGAAGCTGAAACAAGCCTGCTGCAATTGAAACAATGCGGACACAAGGCGCCACGGCTTTGAGCTGGCTTGCTCTGGGCTGGCGCTCGCCCCATTTGCCGGGGGTGACTCCGGTCCAGCTCGAAAAGGCATGGTGGAAAGTCGATGGCTCCGCATATCCAGACAAATAGGCTATCTCCGCGATGGGCAGCCTGTCGTCGCGCAGCTTGTTCTCGACGCGAGACCGCAGAAGATCGCGGTGGTCCTCACGAAAGGACAGGCCTGACTCGGCGAGGCGGCGACGCGGCGTCCGCGTCGTGACGTGGATGCGCTCCGCGCGACGCAGCATGGCTCCAAGAGTAGGGCTCGTGCGTAGCAGGAATCCCCACCGGCCCAAGGCCTCTCGATGCAGCCGCTCATGCAGCGTTGTTGGTGATCGACAAGGCCGGACCGGGAGCTTTCAACATCGCCGAGCAAAGTCGAGAAGCTTATTCGGTTTCCTGCCGGTCCGCGGCTGCCAGTTCGCCGATCGTCGGCACGAGCCCCATCCCACGCACAGTTCCCCTCGAAATTGATGCAAGCGTGATCAGCGCCATAGAGCCTCCGGCGACCGCTAGCATTGCCGTCAGGCTCAGTTGCACGGCCGCCCCAGAGATGACTTGTGACAGGGGAATCAGCCCCATCGTGCCCAGACCGACCACGCTGATCACGCGCCCCATGAGCGTCTGGGGAATGCGCTGCTGAGCCCAGGTAATGAGCATCAGATTCCCGTAGCCTGTGGCCAGACCGATCACGGCCGTTACGCCCAGGGCCAGTGTGAGTGTCTGCACAGTTGCCAAGGACGCGAGTCCCACCCCATTGAGGGCGAGAATCGCCATGACGACTGTTCCGAACACCGCGGGTCGCGGGCTGGGCAGGGCGGCTGCCAGGAGCATCCCCAGCAATGATCCACCTCCCAGTGCCGACATGAGCGTGCCGTAAGCCTCGGCACCGTCCGGCAGGCGTGTGTAGGCGATCATGGGCACGCCCACGTCGAACGGTCCCACCACCAGCGCGTTGATGGCCATGACGACGAGCACTGCGAATCGCAGGGCCGGCGAATTCCAGACGAAGCCAATGCCCTGCTTGATGGACTCGACTACCGATTCGTTGCCCGCGCTCCCATCCGATCCACGGCGAATGAGCAGCAGGGTGAGAAGTGATACCAGGAAGGTGACGCCATCCGCGAAAAGCGCCACCGCGATGCCCGTCGACCCGGGGCTAGGGCCGCTGGTGCCGAGCGCGGCGATGACGATGCCGGCAAGAGCCGGACCGATGAGGACCGCGAGTTGGCCTGTCCCCTGTATGAGGCCGTTTGCTTGTTGCAGCTGCTCCTCCGGCACCAGCGCCGGGACGATGGAATTCTGGGCGGGGAAAAAGAATGCATCTGCAACCCCGAACACCAGTGCAAACACGTCCAGCGTCCAAAGGCGAGCGCCGCCGGCAAGAACAATCAGGCCCAACGCAACAACCGCAAGTAGGCGGACCGCGTTCGAGGCAAACATCACCCGCCTCGGGGACAGCCGATCAACGTACACGCCGCCCACAAGCATCAACAGTGCCCGCGGAATCGCCATCAACGCGAGCACCGTTCCCAGCGCAAGCGCGCTGCCAGTGAGCACAAGTGCCAGCCACGGCAGCGCGACAAGGGCAAACTGGTCGCCCAGTGCGGAGATGGCCTCCCCCAGCCAGAGTAACCGGAAGTCTTGGACGCCGAGTGCGGTTTGCGAGATCGTGCTCATAATCGGCAATGCCCATTCAAAAGGAGCTCTTGAGTGTAACTTACTGTTTCAATGAGGCAGGAATAGCGGATGCCTGGGTTCGCCTGGTATCCTGCCGGCGAACAGACGCTACGACCAAGGGTTGTGACTCGTTAGCGCTTCCTCCGAGATTGACTGCCTGCGGTCCTTCTCGGCTCTACGCCCATCAGACCCTTTGCGACAGTTTGTTGTTCCGTGGGCCATTCCACACAGAGGATCCCCGTCCGTCGCCCCAAGATAGGTCGATGTGCGACGCCACCGAACTACTGGAGACTGTCGGACGACAGGCGGGCGTCAGATCGATCGCAGACGGACAACCTGCGTAGACGTGTGGCCAAATCAGGGCACGAACATATAGCCGAGCCCCCGCACCGTACGGATGCTCCGGGGCTTGTCCGGATCGGATTCGATCTTGCGGCGCAGGCGGGCGATGCGGATATCGATGCTGCGATCGTAGGGGTCCCAGTCGCGATTCTGAGTCAGATTGAGCAGCTGGTCCCGGGTGAGAGGACGATTGGGGCGCTGCACTAGAACCTCCAGCAGCTCGAACTCCATGCGCGTCAGCGGGATCTCCTCCCCGTCCTGCTCGAATAAGCGGTGGCTGTCCAGATCCAGCACACAGCGACCGACGGCCACTCTCCGGCTCTGCTCGGCCGGCGGCGCCACCGGTGTCTCAGGCACGGCACTGCGTTGATAACGGCGCAGCACGCTCTTCAGACGCGCCCGCAGCTCCCGCAGATCGAAGGGCTTGGCCACGTAGTCGTCGGCGCCTACTTCCAGTCCGACGATGCGGTCCACCGTCTCACCGGCCCCGGACACCATGATGATGCCGATGTCGAAGTGCTCGCGAATGTGGCGGGCCAGACTCAGGCCATCCTCTCCGGGCAGGCCCACGTCGAGCAGCACGAGGCTCGGCGGCTCGCCCTCCAGAAGCTGGCGCGCCGATGCGGCGCTGTCCGCCAGCTCCACTTCATAGCCCTGCTCGGAGAGGTAGTCCTCCAGCAGCTCTCGCACATCGGCATCGTCGTCCACCACCAGCAGGCGCACAAACTCGGTCACTGTCCCCCCCTCGCGGAAATCGGAGCATGTCGACGTCCTAAACCCAAATCCGGCCTTCCAGGTACTTAACTGCGCGACCGGCGATGCTCACCCGCTGCCCCGAAATGCCGCACCAGACCTCACCGCCTCGCTTCGAGACTTGCTTGGCGGTGAGCTCCTGCTTCCGCAGCACCTCGGCCCAATACGGAATGAGCTGGGTGAAGGCCGAGCCCGTCACCGGATCTTCGTCGATCCCATACTTGGGGGCAAAAAACCGGGTGACGAAATCATATTCGGTGCTTGGCGCCGTAACTGCGACCCCTCTGAGGTCGAGGCGCCGCAAGGGGTCCATCGCCGGAGCGCAGGAGCGCACCAGGCCCTCGTCGGAAAACACCACGATATAGTCCTCGGCTCGCAGACACTGCACGTGCGTTGCCTGGAATGCCGCCATGATCGGCTCCGGCGTCGCACAAGGGGAGGGGACCTGGATGGGGAAGTCCATCTCCAGGCGCTCACCATCTCGGCGCACCGTAAGCCTGCCACTGTGAGAATCGAAGTCGAGCGTGCCCTCACTATGCCCGAGGATTGTGAACAGCACGTAGGCGCTGGCCAGGGTGGCGTGGCCGCAGAGCCTGACCTCCCGCAGCGGTGTGAACCAGCGGATGTGATAGCCCGATGCGGTCGGGACGAAGTAGGCGGTCTCGGAGAGATTGTTCTCGCCCGCGATGGCCTGCAGGACTTCGTCCGGCAGCCAGCGCTCCAGCGGACAGACCGCCGCCGGATTGCCGGCGAACGGTCTGTCCGCGAAGGCATCAATCTGGAATAGCCTCAGCTCCACACAGGCTCC
>Ga0307417_10001370_pt1 | contig 10197 bp, 17 predicted proteins | sample SalMarWE160210MG_2_FD_202514 | JGI IMG/M metagenome (GOLD analysis project Ga0307417, IMG submission 202514) | Salt marsh sediment microbial communities from the Plum Island Ecosystem LTER, Massachusetts, United States - WE1602-10 | ecosystem: Environmental > Aquatic > Marine > Intertidal zone...
CGCGGACGACTTCACGAAACTGGCCGAAATGAAAGGCTAGCTTCGTGAAGGGACGAAACCCAGCCAAATCGTCGACTGATTGAAAAATGATTATGGGCGGGGGCACGGTCATGCCATGGCCATCGTGCACGTGGTGAAAACCGCTTCCGCCCCGAGAACCACCAAGCCCGACCGGATCGCCAAGCATCTTTCGGGGGTTAGGCAGAGTTGGCGGCTCCCCTACGATCGTTTGATCGAAAAAGTATCCAAGTTTGGCGAAGACGTTCGGGGGTCGCCTACGAACACCTATCTCAGCCTGATGCGGGGCCAGAAGAAGTCTGGCATCGTCCAGATCAAGGCCAAACGAATGGATATTGGGATTTAGCTGAAAGAGGCCCCGCCGACGCGTCGGTTCGCCGATTCGGCTTATTGGAGCAGCATGGTGACCCACCGCGTGCAGGTCATGGATCCCAAGGACATCAACGCTGATGTGATCGCCTGGATGTGCCGGGCGTATGAAAAGGTGGTTTGGTCCGCCCAAACCCGGCAGTGAAACCTTCCATTCCGGTCATCCGGCAGGAGGCCGGCGGCGCTCGCTTTGCCCTAAGACGGGGCACAGCTTGGATCCCTGAAGACTAGCCCCAACCCCGGCATCTCACGGAGATAAACCGCAGATGGCGCCCGTAGGCTGCATGGTCCTCGATGTGGACCGGGCAGTGGACTTCTACACCCACCAGCTTGGCTTTTTCCTGGCGGACCGCTGGGGCCGGCTTGGGCCATCGTCCGACGCGGCGAAATGGACGTGTGGCTTAGTGGTCCGGGCACCTCGGCGGCGCGGCCCATGCCGGACGGCCGCCGGCCCGAACCAGGCGGCTGGAACCGGATCGTCATCCAGGTGGATGACCTCGCTGCTCTGACAAGCCAGCTCTCTAACGCCGGGATCACTTTTCGCAACCGGTCCTTTCAGGACCGGGCAGCTCGCAAGTGGTCAACAGGGACCCGTCCGACAAGCCGATCGAGCTGTTCCAGCCGGCCGGGGAGTAACTCGCCAAGCACAGACCAATGCTCATGGTCCCCCGCCCTACGATTGATCCTGGGCCATGATCGGCCAAATGTTAGAATGAGCTATCTCCGTGCAGCGGCTAGGTGAAGGGGCAATGAGAAAACTTGCGGTTCTGACGTTTGTGTCCCTGGACGGTGTGATGCAGGCCCCCGGTGGCAAGGGCGAAGACCCGTCCGGCGGGTTTGATCTGGAAGGTTGGACCGTACCTTACTTCGATGATGGCGTTGGCCGGGCCATGTCCCAGCAGATGCGCCTGCCGTTTGATCTGCTCTTGGGCAGGAAGACGTATGAGATCTTTGCTGCCTTTTGGCCGCATCAGAGTGCGGATGATCCGGCGGCTGTCGCCCTCAATCGAGCCACCAAGTATGTGGTCTCTCACCACACGATGGAGCTGGCGTGGGAGGGCACCGTCTTGATCACTGGCGATGTGCCCGGCGAAATCGCCAAACTCAAGCAGCAAGAAGGCCCCAACATCCAGGTCCATGGGAGCAGTGAGCTGATCCAAACCCTGTTGGCCGAAGATCTGGTGGACGAATTCTGGCTGAAAGTTTTCCCGGTCACGCTGGGCAAGGGGAAGCGGCTGTTTGGGAGCGGGACCGTGCCTGGAGCGTTCAAGCTTATGGATTCAAAGGTTTCCGACAGCGGGGTTGTCATTTCGGCTTACCGCCGGGATGGCGACGTCAGGCTGGGCACTTTCACCCCCACGGCCGAATAATCGGCCCGGGCCGCATGCCTCGAGCCAGTTGACAGGAGCACCATCCCATCTTTTGGCGGCGGGTCGTCGGGATGATGGCCGGACTTGTGATCGGCTTTTTGACCCTGGGTGTCAGCCTGGGAGTGGCAATTTGGTGTCTTCCGTTTCATATCTCCAGTCCGAATGTCCCGTGGCCGGCCGTGTGTTCCGATCCAGCAAACGCGGGGCTGCTCTACCTGGTATTCACCGCCAATCTCATCACCGATGATCTGACGAACGCCATCCTGCTGTCCCCCGTTGTCCTTGTTGATTTACACTCTGCTGGGGGCTTTGTCGGCACCGGTCATCAAAGGCCCTTGGCAGCGTCGGGATGACACGCCTCCCGCCGGCCAACGATCCCGGTACATACGCCCCCCGGGCCGCAGCGTGGCGGCCGACATGAAAGCAGGTGAATGTGGACATCCACCCCGCCGTCCGAGCTTTGATCGAAGCCGGCCCACCTGCGCACTTCGTCACCCTCAACCCGGATGGCAGCCCCCAGGTGACGATCGTGTGGATCGGCCTGGAAGGCGACGAGATCGTCGCCGCCCATCTGCCCCGCAACCAAAAAGTGCGCAACATCAGCCGTGACCAGCGGGTAGCGATCTCGATCGAGACCGATACCAAGAGCGCCATGGGCTTCACCGAATATGCCGTGATTTACGGCAAGGCGCGACTCCAGCAGGGCGGGGCGCCGCAGCTGCTCCAACGGCTGGCCCACGTCTACCTCGGCACGGAAGTCGACTTCCCGCCCATGCCAAACCCGCCTCCGGGGTACGTCACCCGCATCACCGTCGAGCGGATCGACGGGGTCGGACCGTGGACCGGACGACCAGTGTGAGTTCTGCCCCTGGGGCGCTCCCAGCTCGCCCGTGGATTCGGTTCCAGCTCGCGCTGGTCATCTGAACTGCCGATGGGGGCTTAGGCAAGATCCATACCCTGACCTGTTTCCAAGTCCGCAATTTCCGTCAAGCGCCGCCGGATTCAACTGGCTAAAATGCTGATATGGACACGGGTCAGCACAAGTTCGGTGCGAGCGGCAGCGGCCGACTGGCACGTCTGATCGGAAGCGGATTGGGCGACGGGGCGGATGGCAGCGACCTCGCCCAGGCCGCCCACTACAGCCGCTCCCATTTTCAGCACTGGTTCGTGCAGCAAACAGGTGAAACCCCCGGCGCCTGCCGCCGCCGGCTGCGGCTCGAAAGTGCAGCGTACCGGTTGTTACACGAGCCGGGGTCGGTCACGGATCGGGCGTTTGACTGTGGGTATAGTTCGCTGGAGGGCTTTAGCCGCGCTTTCAGCCGGTCGTTCGGGGTCTCACCCAGCCATTTTCAGCGTCTTCATCCCATGAGTTGGTTTCTAGCCGCTCCCAACGACATTCACTATGACCCCGTCATGGGGGCTGCCATCCGTTTGACGGAGAAGGCGCCAAAGGGAGGCGTAATGGACCTGACCGACCGCTTGGTGGGCCACGATTACTGGTTGTCGTGCCGGTTGCTGGAGCAAGCCGCTTCCCTGGGCGACGAGCAGATCGATCAGCCGCTCAAGGGTTTCGAGAGCGGTTTGCTCTACACCAGCGAGGACAAGACGCTGCGGGAGATGATCAACCGCCTCATCTTCACCAAGGAGGTGTGGATGTCCGCCATCCACGGTCGTCCTATGCCTGACTACTCTGACAACAGCCTGGAGACCATGCGCCGAAGGCTCGAATCCGCCTACGGCGAGTTCATCGCCATCGTCGACCGTGTGCGGGACGAGGATTTGTGGGACACCGAGTTCATGCACATGCTGCGCCAACCGCCGGAAATCTACACCTACGGGGGGATGATCGCCCACGTCCTGAACTTTTCCGCCTACCGGCGTACCCAGCTGGTCGAGGCCCTGGAGAGCTTTGGTGTGCTAGGTCTGAGCTATGGAGACCCGATGGCTTGGGAACGAGAGCAGCCCGGCCGGCCTGGGCCCTCCGAATGACGCTCGGCACGGTGCGCGGCTGTCCGTCGGTGGCGCCGCTGTATGGTGACGATGGGACCTTGGAGGGAAAATGATTGGCAGTCCGTGGCAAATTGAGAACCTGGCAGCATTGAAGCGACAGTCGATACGCGACGAGATGGCGCAAATCCAATTGGAGGCCAGCGTCACTCGGCCGGGGGCTGCCCGGCGCTGGCTGGGAACCAACCTGGTCAAGGCCGGCCTGGCCCTCGAGGCGGCGGGCGAATTTCTGCGCCGGGCGCGGCCGGAGGTTTGCCGGCCGGCGCCTCAGGGCATGCAGCGAACCTGGCAGGGCTGAGGACAGATGATGATCGTCAAAGGAAGCCGCGGGAATGCGCTCGACGCTGTGCCCCTGAGGGCAGCCGACCAGCCGGCAACGGCCCACAGCCAGGATCGCAGCGTGCTCCAAACCGCCCGATATGGTGTGGATCATCAAACGCAGATTTGCACCACGCACAGCAGTTCGAGGAGTGACGCGCCGGCCTTCGATGGCTGGGTTTATGGGCCATCCGAGCCAGCCGCTCGGGATGACCAGACTGCCTCCCCAGACAGGAGGCCAAGATGAACTACGGCTTTGTCTTCCCGGGCGGCCAGGCGCGTGACGCCGGAACGACGGCCCACATCGCCGAAGAAAGCGGATGGGACGGTTTCTTTGTGTGGGAACCGGTGTGGGGTATCGACGCCTGGGTGAGTTTGGCGTCGGCCGCCGTGCAGACCGAGCGCATCCGCCTGGGGACGATGATCACCCCGATCTCGCGCTGCCGTCCGTGGAAGCTGGCCAGTGAGACGGTCACAGTCGATCGTCTATCCAATGGGCGGCTGATCCTGTCGGTGGCCATGGGGGCGGTGGGGACAGGGTTCGAAGAGTTTGGCGAGGAGACGGACCTGAAGCGCCGGGCCGATCTGGTAGATGAGGGACTTGCGATCCTCACCGGCTTGTGGCAAGGTCAGCCCTTCCGGTTCGATGGCCGGCACTATCATGTCCGCGAGATCGAGCATTTACCCCCACCGCCCCCCATCCAGCAGCCTCGCATCCCCATCTGGGTGGTGGGATTGTGGCCGCGGCCCAAGTCGATGGCCCGCGTAGCCCGCTACGACGGGCTCATCCCCGCCATTAAGAACCCCGACGGTAGCCATGCCGAAATCACTCCGGAGGCGATCCGGGAGATGAAGGCCTACCTGGAGGCGCGGCGGCCGGGCAAACGTGCGTTGGATATCGTGGTTGAGGGCGGCCACACGATGCCGGATGAGGTCGACGGGGCCATCGAACGAGCCAGGGCGATCGAGGCGGCGGGCGCCACCTGGTGGCTGGAGAGCATGTGGGAGGCCACCGAGACGATGTTCTCACCCGAGACTCAAGCGCGAATCCGCGCGCGCGTGGCCCTCGGACCCCCGAGAGCCTCATGATGGTCAAACGTGCGGCCGACGGGTCATTGGCGGCCATGGCATACCAGTTGGGAGTGCGCACCCGGCCCGAACCTGGTTGGGTGGCGCGTGTGGCCGGGGTTACGCGGTCCAAGGCAGAAGCGGCCATAACCGGCGTGACTGCCTATGCCTCGCTGGTCGATCAGATGAGCCGGACCATGGCGGAAACCGGCCGCACCTATTACGCCCAATTCCCGGCACCTATCGAGTTGTATGCCCTGGTCCGTCTGGCGGGGTCGCATTGTCTGGTCGAAACCGGGGTCTCCGCCGGGGTCTCCTCGACCTTCATGCTGCTCGGTGCTAAGGCCAACAAGCGAGGCGTGCTGCATTCTATCGACCAACCCGCGCCAGGGGCGGACGATGGTGGGGGGCCGTCATGGAGTCTGCCTCATGGCCGGAAGTCCGGCTGGGCGATACCGGGACAGCTCAAGCGCCGGTGGCGCCTTCATCTGGGCCGCAGCGAAGCCGTGCTCAAGGGGCTTTTGGACCAGGTGGGGCCGGTGGGGTTCTTCTGCCATGACAGTCCCGTCGACGAGGCGCACTTCGAGTTTGAGATGACTACCATCCTCCCTTATCTCGCTCCGGGGGCAATTGTGGTCTCGGACAACGTCGATCGCAGGCTGTTTGAAGCGGCGGCCCAAGACGCCGGCGCTAGGCCGTTCTACCGCCGCCGGGCCTTGCTGGGCGCCTTCCGTGTCCCAGGCGGCTAGGCGCCGGGAAGCCGTCCGCCACGCCGCCATGGCCAAAAGTATCCTTCGCGCCTTCAAGCTTGTGAAATCCATCACAAAGTGACCGCGGCATCTATGCGTGTTTGGTTCCGTGCGGAAGTCTGGTCGTGCGGCCGCCGGTCCATCATCCGCACAACAACTGTCATGTCGGCCATGATGATCGATGGAGGTATGCGATGCTCGATGCGAGCCTCAGCCAGCAGTTGGGCGCCATGGACGCCGGGGACCTGACCTCACGCGCGCTGGTCCAAGGATACCTGGAGCGAATCGCGGCGATCGACCGGGCCGGGCCGAAAGTCAACGCCGTCATCGAGCTTAATTCGCTGGCTATGGCCCGGATGTTGCCCGAGGCCACCCGTGAGAGGATGCTGGATCCCTGGAAGACCACCAGGACCTGCGATGGAGCCCACGTAGAGTGTGGACCGCCAGGCATGCGGGGCGAGTTTGCCGCGATCGGGGTATGCTCTGCTAGGCCGGACCATCGGCCGCGTCGATCACGCCACCGTCCAAACCATAGGAGCCCCACCCCATGGGAACCACCGTCACCATCATCATCACAAGTGCCCTGGTCTTTTACACCATCGGCGTGTGGAGCGAGCGTTTCGCCGGCGAGCTGAAAGCCTGGCACGTGGTCTTCTTCTGGCTGGGTTTCGTCTGTGACACGTGGGGGACAGGAATGATGTTCGAGTCGGTGGGGGGCTTCCAGGTCAGCCTGCACGGAGTGTCCGGGACGCTGGCCATCCTGCTGATGCTGATTCATGCCGTATGGGCCACGGTGGTGCTGGTGCGCAAGGACGAGCGCTGGATTCATAGTTTCCACCGCTTCAGCGTGGCGGTGTGGGCCATCTGGCTCATTCCCTACTTCAGCCCGATGCTGATGGGCATCGTCTAGCCATTGAATGCCGTCCGGACGGTTCGCCAGATGGGAGTCAGCGCCCCACGCCTTGTAGGACGCGACGGGCCGGGTGTCTGTCATCCCCCGCGGGCGCACAAGAGGCTGTCCAAAATGTGGCTTTGGACAGCCTCTTTCTGATCCTGATGGATTGATAGGGCTTTCTTGACCGCCGGCCGGCTACGTCTCCGGGGGTTTGTTTTGCTGCGCCAGGGCGACCATCCCACTCAAGCTGCCCAGGTTCATCGTGTCCACCGCACTGGAGGGTACGATCACCAGGGCGCCCTTTTCTTTGAGCCCTTCAAAGAGCATGTTCATGGCTCGCAGGTGCAGGGCGGTCGGGTTATTGACATACGCCTGTGAGGCTTGAGCAAAGCTGCCGGCCACCTGCATCTCAGCCTCACCGAGGATGACGCGCGACTGGCGCTCACGTTCAGCCTGAGCCTGCTGCGACATCGCATTTTCCAGGCCTTGAGGGATGATGACGTCGCGGATTTCTACGCTCTGCACCGTTACGCCCCAGGGGGTAGTGCGTTCGTCGATGATCTTCTGCAGCTGCTCGTCCATGACCGCTCGCCCTACCAAAATCTCCGCCAAAGTCATCTGGCCGATGATCTCGCGCAACGCCGTCTGCGCCGCCCAGGCGATGGCACTGCGGTAGTCCTCGACCTCCAGGGCGGCCTTTTCGGCATCCCATACCACCCAGAACAGCACGGCATCCACATCCACCGGCACCGTGTCTTTGGTCAACGTCTTTTCGGCCTTAAAGGGCGTGACCATCACGCGGTGGTCGATCCACACGGGGGTGCTGTCCATGATCGGCACGATCATGAACAAGCCGGGCCCCTTGAGTCCAGCGAAGTTTCCTAGGCGCAGCACCACGGCCTTTTCCCACTGTTGGGCGACCTTGATGGCGAACAACAGGTAAACACCGATGATCACGGTCCCGAACCAATAGGGCATTTCCAATCTCGGACTGAGACGGTCGCCCAAGGCCGACCTGCCAAAGACTGCGATACCAATGATGACCACCAACACGAAGATTGCCATACTGCTGATATGCCGGTTGTCGATGGGTTTGAGAAACGCGGTCTTAGCCTGGCCCTGGAAGGAGTCCCCTTGACCCGAATCCTGTGTTTGGTTCTGATCCATTTTCTTTGACATGCCATCAACCTCCAAGTTGATCTTCCGACGGTGTCGGGTGGTCTTGCGTCCAGCCCTCCAGCTGTTGCTGGAAGGCCCGCTCGATTTGCTCCAGGGAAGCACCGGATTGCGCTGCCTGGCGAATGAAGCCATGAGCCAAGGCGTCCAGTTCTTGGGAAAAGCGTAAGCCCGATTTCGGCTCTTGGTCCTGGTCCCCAACCGGGGCCGCCGGCTCCTCGATGTACGTGCCGCGCCCTCGCTGGGTGGAGATCAGGCGCTTCTCATCCAGCATGCGGTAAGCTCGGGCGACGGTGCTGAAATTGATGCGCAGGTCGATCGCCAGCTCGCGCACGGTGGGCAGCTGGTCGCCCGGCTTGAACGTCCCGTCGACCACCAGGGCTTCGATCTGACGCACGATCTGCAAGACGAGGGGATCGTCGGCTCGGAAATCCAGTTGGATGCGCCCGGCTAGTGCGTTCAGTACGGCCTCCTTTGTTGGATTGTGTTATTGTCCTATTGTGTCTTTGTGGAATTGTGGCATGAAACGCACGGATTGTCAAGTGCTGACGCCAGGAAACGATCCGATGCGGGGGGACACCGTGGGCTGGAGAGTGCTCCATCGGCTGGGCCTCAAGCGCCGGACGCCGGGCGGTCCCTGGCTGATTGTCTTCGCCCTGGTTGCTTGTGTCAGGTTGGTCGTGCTTTCGCCCGGTCCGGCCCTGGGCGTAGAATGGTGGCGACAAACCGAGGCGAAGCCAGGAGCTTTCAATGTCCGATCCCTACGTCAGCATCACCACCGTCTCCGGCCGAGGGGAGGCCGAATTCATCAAGTCTTTTCTCAACGCCGAGGGCATCGACTGCGAGCTGTCCCAGGAATCCGCCGGCTCGGTCTTCGGGTTGTCGGTGGGGACGCTGGGAGCAGTGGAGATCTTTGTGCCCAGCAACCAGGCCGGGAAGGCCGCCAGGATGGTGGACGAGTACCAGGCGCGCAAGCAGTCTGGCGGGGAGGCCGACGACGGGTGAGGCCCACTCGCGGCGCCTCATCTGGCTTCGCCGCATGCCGAACTCGGCGGTATCATGGGCAGCAGCATTGCCCGTAGCCATCGGGGTATCGTCCACGTTCCATAGATCATGGAGGAAGTAAATGACCCGGCGCATCCTCGTCATCATCGCCGCCCTCGTCGGCCTGTCAGTCATCTGCCTTCTGGCCATCCAGCTGATCCCGTTTGGCCGGACCCACAACAACCCGCCCGTGACCGCCGAGCCGTCCTGGCCCGATCCGGCCACGCGCGCTCTGGCCGTTCGTGCCTGCTTCGACTGCCACTCCAATGAAACGAGCTGGCCCTGGTACTCGAACATCGCCCCTATCTCCTGGGTGGTGGAGTTCGACGTGCTCCGCGGCCGGCGGGGACTCAACTTTTCGGAGTGGGGGAATTCGCAGCGCGGCCTGCGCGAGCTGACGGGGATCATGCGTGAGGGCGAGATGCCGCCGGCCAGCTACCTTCTGACTCATCCCCAGGCCCGGTTGTCGGCGGCCGAGAAGGCCCAGCTTGTGCAAGGGCTGGCGGCGCTGAAATAGAGGCTGCGCCGACCCGGGCCGTTCAGTTCAGAAGGCAGGTGATAAGGACATGCCGAAGGCTTTGGATGCCAGCGAGACACCGGTCATTTTCTTGGCCATGTTCTGGGGCGGAGGCGGTCCCTACACCCTCGCCGAGATCATCCATGTCTACGACTGGATCAATAGGGCGATTCCCACCCGAGACGAATTGGTGTCGGCCCTCAACATACTGCTGGCGATGGGCCAGATCGAGAGGCAGGAGGGGGAGTTCCAGGTCTCTCGGACCGCCGGCCGGGCGTTTGACGCCTTCCGCAAGCGGAGGCGCAAGAACAAGTTCGCCGCCGCCAAGATGTACTTGGAGCAGGTGCCCCGCCCTGCCAGGGTTCCCAGCGTGGTCCGATTGACGGAGGCGCAGTACGCGGCCCACGTTCAGGCGTACCATCAAGCGTTTGCCGAGGGGTCCTGATGCCCTCCGGTGAGGGCAGCTCAGCCTGCGCCCGGCCTGACCGGCCAAAGGGCTGGGGCTCACGCTCCGACGCACGGGGTTTGACAATTGCGCGCCTCCCTTGGTGGCGCGGGGATAATCGGACACGACAGGAGTCTGCAAGATGAAGATCCGCATCGACCAAGCCCAGCATGGGATGGATATCCTGGTCGGAGAGCTAGGCGACAACCAGCAAGAAATGC